>Ga0315902_10000317_pt1 | contig 82480 bp, 80 predicted proteins | sample LakEriMetagenome_9_FD_203523 | JGI IMG/M metagenome (GOLD analysis project Ga0315902, IMG submission 203523) | Freshwater fungal communities from buoy surface, Lake Erie, Ohio, United States - Buoy 12 MA117 | ecosystem: Environmental > Aquatic > Freshwater > Lake > Lake biofilm | place: USA... | reverse complement strand
GAGAAGCATCTTTGGCTCACCGAAGGCTTACACGCTGATTTTGATAGTTTTATTCCAATGGGAACGAAGGAAGGAAAGGCAGCAAAAGGAGAACAAGAAGAAAGTATTTTCAAGCTTTTTAGTTTGGGGGTTGCTACTAATCGTGACATTTGGGTCTACAATTTTAATCAACAAGCACTGACCGAAAATGTAAAGCGGACTATTGAAGTTTATAATGAACAGGTTTTTAAGTGGTCTCGTAATCAAAATAGAGACGCAGTGATTGATGACTTCGTTTTGTATGATGATGCCAAAATAAGCTGGAGTAGTACTTTAAAACGTCATCTTGAAGGTACTCAATTTTCTGAATTCACAGAACAAAATATAAGACCGTCATTATATCGACCCTTTGCGAAAAAAATGCTTTATTTTGAGACTATCTTTAACGATAGACGAGGTCAATTTCCCTCTATCTTCCCCACCACCGCCACTGAAAACGAGAATCGGGTGATTTGTTGTACAAACCATTCACAAATTCCTTTTGTCATTCAAATAACAAATTGTATTCCCTCTTTGGACGTTGGTGGACGGGCAGGACAATGCTTCCCCTTCTACACCTACTCCGAAGACGGCTCCAACCGCCAAGAAAATCTTACCAACTGGGCACTTAAACATTTCCGTTCCCATTACCAAGACGACACCATTACAAAATGGGCGATTTTTTACTACATTTATGGCCTGCTTCACCATCCGCATTATCGCGAAAAATACGCCGCTAACCTCAAACGAGAATTGCCCAGAATTCCCTTGGCTACTGACTTTTGGGCTTTCTCCAAAGCTGGCGAACGGTTGGCTGAACTTCATATCCACTATGAAAAACAGCCTGAATATCCACTCCAAAAAATCTTTAAGCCTGATGCGCGCCCGTCTTATCTGGTCGAAAAGATGCGCTTGACTAAAGAGAAAGACGCGATGGTCTATAATGAGACGCTTACTTTAAAAGGCATTCCTCCAGAAATTTTTCAATATCGTTTAGGCAATCGTTCGGCACTGGAGTGGGTGATAGACCAGTACCAAGTGAAAACCGACAAAAAAAGCGGCATCGTCAACGACCCCAATCGCCAGGACGATGAGCAGTACATTTTGCGTTTGATTGGGCAGATCATTACCGTGAGTTTGGAGACGGTGAGGATTGTAGGTGAGATACATGCTAGTACTACTTCCTTAGTAGTCTAAAATGCCGCTGCTATAATAATGGAAAAGACTTAACCAATGGGTAGAATCGCACCCTCTAAGAGAAAACCCAGTGTATGGCAAAATAGAGCCATTTAAGGGGGATAAACAGCGGCCGCTATATAAAAAAGCTTATAGCATGTTAGTACTATAAGCTAAAGGCTAAACCACACAACCAAACTACCTCCAGAACCTCACTAGTATACCAAAAACTCAATAGCCTTACTACTACGGACTTTCCTATGTTTAACCACTTGCGCGGCTTACTTACCAACAAGCAACCACCGTTTTTAGTCATCGAAGTCAATGGAGGAGTTGGTTACTATATCCAAGCACCCCTATCAACTTTCAAACAACTACCTCCTTTAAACGAAGTAGTTCATCTTTATGTGCATGTTAGTACAAGAGACGACTCACTATTTCTATATGGCTTTACTTGTGAAGCGGAACGTCAACTATTTCGCAGCCTTATTCGCGTCAGTGGGGTGGGGCCTAAGTTAGCCCTGAGTATCCTCTCAGCGATGGAATTGACGACTTTCACGCAAGCGACTCAGACGAAGGATGTTAGTCGCCTCACTGCCATCCCGGGTATAGGTAAAAAAATAGCAGAGCGAATCTTAACGGAACTAAGTAAGGAACTAGGCACTTAAGGCAACTGACTCGGTCTTACTTAAGGAAGGCCACTGAAGTGGCGGCACTGACATGGCTTCAAAGTCAATATCTTAACTAAGGACTGGGTTGGCACTGGCAAGTTTATCTCTAAAACTACTGACAACTTTGACAGTAGTTCAGTGGCACACTTAGTCAAGTTGCTTAGCGTTCTTGGACTAAAACTTGTTGATGTTTTGCCTACCCTACATCCCCACCCCCCAACTACACTGGGAAACCCGCCCCATATCTAGGTTGTGGAGGGTGTGGTAGGTAGTCTTGGTAGTTTACTCGCTATATATATCATATCATATATAGTATATATACTAGTATAGTATATACACACCCTACACACCCTACTCTAACCTTTAGATACGAAGCTTTCCCGGTGCGTAGAGGATATATAGGATGTGGGGCGATAGACATAGGCATCCTAGCCCCTGGTACCTTACCCCCTTTCCTAACCTTTTGTTTTTACTAGTTGGTGCTTTGGAACTTAGACATGTGCTACTTGCGCATGATGGTCGGTTGTTGTCCTTTTTTTATAGCCGAAACAACAGGCGCAGCAATGGTGTTTTCCATGTTATTCACCGCTTCTACGATACGCGCCTCCCTCGTATCACTATTTCTGTTACTTATCTTTAACTCTACTAACAGTGCGGCTAAGAGTTCTTCGACACGCTTACTACTAGCAGTAGTAGTAGCTTTTTCCTCTTGCTCGCTCCTAGTTTGCAGTCGTATACCGTAGTTTCTAAGTATGCCGGCGGACTGCGAGTCAATTATGATCTCCCCCTTATGGACTTTAGCTGCCATGTCCTTTTCAACATAGGAACTGCCAACGTCAAAACTAGGCTTGTTTTTCTCCAGTCCAGCAACAGAGTCACTCCTGTCTTCGCTTGTCGGTAACGCGCTTGTCGGTAACGTGACAGTTACTTGGATCGACTTTATAGCAGTGAGCATGTTTTCAAACCAAAGCTTCTCTGACTCCTCCTTTAGTTGTTGAAAAGCAATATCTTCAACCCGCCATGCAAGAAGGGTACTTTTATCCTCTTCTCGCCATGCAAGCGCAGTAGTGTCACGTGAAGCTAGCGTGGCTACATCCTCTTTTCGCCAAAGAGCCTCCTCAGTCCTCCACGCTAACCAGCGTTGAGTTTTTAGCTCAGTTGCAGCTAAGTTGGCCTTAGCCTCCTCGTCCCGCCACTTAAGCGTCCGTTCCATAGCCTCTTTATCTAACTTTTCACTGTTTTTTATATCTTCGTCTCGGTATGTTTTGGCTAGGTCTTTCCACTGAACAAACAAGTCATCTAGCTTAACAACGATGTCTTTAGCACCACTAGTCGATACATTCCCCCCGATAGTGATACCGGTACTAGCAGGCTTAGCAGTGGGGTTGGTAGTACTTGCTGACAGTGGAGATAGTTGCGCAACATAGTCATGAATACTGGCCGTTTTTACTGGCACTGTAGCGGCTATGTTAGTGGCTATATCTAGCTTGGGAATGGCTTGGAAACTAGTTTTCGTGTCAGCTAACTTGACATTAAAACCATCTAGTTCACCCTTTAAACTGGTGATACCAAGAAGGCTTTTCTTTAAGGCATCTAGTGTTTCCTTGGCTTTTAGAAAACCTTCGTAAGTCTCTATGTTAACGCCTACTCCTTTTGCAGTCATCCACTCTTGTGTCGGACGTTTATCTATAGCACCGTATAGTTCCGCCTCCGTACGACCTTTATTGACTGTAGCGGAACCAAGCTGTGATAGTCCAGTCGTAAGCCCAGTGATAGCTAGATTTAACTCACGATACGTGGCGAGGTCTATGGCCTTTTTGTCATCTTGCTTAGCCTGAAAAGCAGTAAGTAACTCTTTGTTTGTTTGTAAGTAACCATCCCTGAAGTTAGGCCAAAAGCTTTCCCAAGCAGTGTCTTTGCGGTCTTTTAGTACTTGATTTATCACGCTACCAAGTCCTTCAGTTGAGGTAACCTTAAACTGTTCCCGCATAACGTTAGCTATACCCTCCATGTTAGTTGACGTGTTGTTGATGTAGGGAATAAGCTTATCAACTACCTCTTCAAAGGAGGCGTTGAGACTGTTTTTTGTGGCAAACTCGCGAAAAGATGCAAAGGCGGTTAAGGCATTGTCAATAGCGGTCTGGTTGTTGCTAAAACCTTTCTCTTTAGACTTGATTTCCGAGTTGACTTTTTCTCCCTTAACGGCAGCTATAAGTTCCCTGAGTGGGCCCGTGATATTTCTTTGCATAGCCTCATCGAGTTGAACTGCCACTTTTTCTTGATTTTCTGGAGAAAGTTGGCTCATCAACGCACCTACGTTTTGACTCAAACTATCTTTCACGCCCGCATCCATTGCGATGATATATTGGCCTAGCTCCATGAGTTGTTGTACAGACGCTTGTTGCAAACCGGTGATTTGATTTGCAAAAACGGTATCATCGAACTTGGCACTACTACTTTCCTCTAAGCCGGTTTGGAGGTTTAGTAGGGAGCTATTTAGCGTTTGTAGCTCGGACTTGGCGGCTTCTCTAAGCTTGTTTCCAGTATCAACACTACTCTGTTTTTGAGCCTCGATGAGCTTATCAAAGTTTTGCTTTTCGGAGTCTAACATGCTGTTAAACTGCTCGTCCGGCATGGGTGAGGCACTCGGGTTCTGTAGGGTAGTATCCATTGATGCCAAGAGAGCGTCTACAGACTTTAGCTTTTCCATAGCCGCTTGCTGTAAGGGAACAATACTGGCGATATTTTTTGCGGTCTCTGTTTCATCCAAAGGCAAGTTTTGAGCAATCTTTTTTGCTTCACTTTCGGCGGTAAGCTTCATGCCCTCCATACTTGCGTTTATGTCGTCAAATATCTTCGTGTAGTCATCCGATGATGCATAGAAAGTTTGGGCTTCTTTTAAATAGGCCTGAGCTTTTCCCGTAACCTCGCTCATAGCTTGTTCATCACCACTTTTAGCTAACGCAAGTACTTGAGTATATTGACGTTTCGCCTCTTCTAAGCGGCGTTGTGGGTTATAGTAGCTCATATCCCCGAGCTTTAAGTTATCGACAAAACCTTTTAACTCTTTGGAAAAGTCAATAAGCTTTTTGTAGTGCTCACGTTGAGCGTCTTGAGTCTTTTTAACTTCCTCAAAACGTTTGTTTTCCTTATCAATTTGTTCAGCAAGAGACTCCATGACGAGGGCTTTGTAAGTCTCTAGTTTCTTAATACTATCTTCACTGGCTGGCATATTGGCACTAACTTGGTTTTGCAGTGCCATAAGTTTTTCAGTCGCTGTTGTCCCTGGTAAGCCCATATCCTTTGCCAAGTTTTCCATATCAGCTTGTATGGACTGCCTCATCGAACTTATCGACTCTCTAAGTTTAGTCACCGACTCTTGGAGCTTTTTCGCGGCATCCTGCACTTCCTCAAAGTGTTTGATCTTAGCGTCACGCTCTTTTTCGAGGTTGGCAATTGCCTCATCTCTACTCTTATCGAGAGCCGTTAGCTGTTCTTGAAGTGCGTTCCCTATAGCCTCCCGGTACTGAGAGGCTAAGTCAATCCTTTCATTCGTTGTCTTAGTTGAGTCTGTTAGCGACTTCGTGAACGTTGTTTTCAAAGTATCACGAGCAGTAGTTTTAGACTGACCTTGTTTTAACTCCTCATTTAGCCGCTCAATGTCACTCGATACAGAAGATATGACTCCTTGTACTTTAGAGAGACTTTCTTTCAAGGCGGCTATGGTATCATCATGCGCCTTCTGGGCAGCTTCTTGCTCCTTTTTAACTAACTCTATCTTTTGCTCGGTTTCCTCAAGTATTAGGCCACGATATTCATCTAAGTCCTCGATAGTCTTAGATACTGCCTTCTCGTTATCGAGTCCAAAGGAGTTAAGCGAGTTGATACTAGACTCTAGTTCTGACATGCGGTTACGACGCTTTTCTAGCTTTTGTTCTTCAGTATCATAAGCGGATATGTCCTTAGCTAAGTTGTTTGAAACACCAGCAAGCTTATCGCTTAGTTGAGTGAAAGTAGTGAAGTAGTTATCGATTGTTTGCATCAACTTATCCTGGTTTTCCTTAGCGTCCTGTAGCGCCTGTTCCTGACTTTGTTTGATGCTTTCCTCCCTTACTTTCATAGCATCGATGTAAGCCTTACTGTTACTAGTAAACTCGTCAACTGACACTCCCGCTTGTTTAGCCATTGCACTCAGTTGTCCAGTACTCATACCAGCCAAAGACTTTGCTATACTTTGAGATGTAGAACCAAGGCTACTCAGGTTTGCCGTAAGCTGTGGAAAGCTCTTTGTAACACTGTTGAGTGTGTACTCGTTGTCAGTAAGCGACGAGCCCAGCTTATCCATCTCCCCTTTAAAGGAGTTTAAAGAGTCAGTCATAGCTTTAGCCTCATCACCTAACGTCTTCAGAGCGCTTACATAGCCAGTTATTTCCCCCACAAAAGTATCAGTAGAAACCCCCAGACCTTTAGCGATGTTTACGAGCTTTTCAGGACTCATGCCTGCTAGCTTTTTGGCTACATCATCCGCCGACTTTCCAGTAAGTCCCATACTTTGGAGTAAGTGTGGGTACTTGGCTGTTAAGTTGTCTACAGTATATTGAGCATCGCTTACCCCACTAGCAAGTTTTTTAAACTCAGCTTGCATCCCCTGCACACTACTTATAGCGGCTTTCGTTTCCTCTTCTTGCGCCGCGAGACTAGTAACATAGCTAGTAGCGCTCTCTAAAAACTTATCCGTACTTACTTTGCTAGCTGTTGCCATACTAAGTAGTTGTTTGTCGTCTAGTTTGGCTAGTTTAGCAGCTACCTCCTTAGAGTTACCACCAAGCGACTGCATACTTACAAGCAACTCTGGGAACTGCTCAGAAAGCTTACTCGTAGCCAACTCCGCTTCTGAGGCTGTGATACCAAACTTAGACATTTCTTCTTTGAAAGAGGAGAGTTTTTCAGTTTGAGCCTTTAACTCCTCGGTTTGGGCACTCAACACGCCTATGTAACTATCTACATCGGCTACTAGTGTCTCCGTACTAACATGTAGAGACTTGGCCAAGTCAGAAACTTGCTGCATATTCATACTTTCAAAGTAGTTACTAACTTCTTGGGCGGTTACTCCCGTTTTTGACAAGGAGACAGCTAAAGCAGGATACTTTGCTTTAAGTTCCTCTAGTACGGCGGCGTTGTCACTCATGCCTTCTTTGAGCTTTAGCATCTTCCCATGAAACGTGTTAAATAACTCTTCGTTGGCAGCCATAGCAGTCACCCACTCGGTGCTATTTGTGCGCAGTTCTTCTGTGCTCTTGTTCAGCGACTTGGCTAGCAAGTCAAATTCTGTGTCACTCAAACTAGCAAAGTAAGTAGCTGCATTTTTAGCAGTTATGGACGAGTCGTTTATCGTGCTTGCCATAAGCGGGTAAGCGGCGGTCAGATTTTTAAGCGCAATATCATTCTCCCCATACGTTCCCGTTGCCTTTAACATGGTATCCGTATAACTTGACATTGCCTCCTTATTGGTTTTGATTGCCTCGTCGTTGGCGGCTAAAGCTCCGACCCAGGCTTGGGCATCGGCTAAAAACTCAGAGCGTTTTTCTGGGGAAACACTTAACTGACTCATAAGAGAGTCTATATCCATGCTTGCAAAGCGGCTTGCGGCTTCCTTGGCTGTCTGTGATGAGTTGTTGATAGTTAAGGACAGTTCTGGGTACTTAGCAGTCAACTCCTCCAGTGTTATGCTAGACTCACTAGCAACCTCAGCCGTTTTACGCATACTAGCTTGAAAGTCTTTAATAGACTTGGTGTTTTCCTTTAACATTTCGTCTTGACTCTTCACCACTCCCAACCATGTTCCAGCATCGGTTTTGAGCGTGTCTAAGTCTACTTTCAGTGACGAGGCAAGTGCTTTTAGCTCGTCATCCGATAAGGCATTGAAGCGTTCAGCGGCTTCCTTGGCAGTAAGGGAAAAGTCGTTGATGGTAGAGGACAACATTGGATACTTGGTAGCCAAGTTCCTTAAAGTTATCTCATTTTCAGTCAGTGAGCCACTCGTTAGTAGCAGGCTGTCCCTAAAGCCTATAAAGCTTTGCGCCGCAGCCTTGGTATCTTCTTCTATAGCCTTTGTACTACTTACCCACAGCTCCGTGTCAGCCTCAAATTTTTCGAGGCTGACACCATACTTTGCGGCTAGTTGTTCGAGTTTGGCACTATCCAAGCCACTAAACATTTTTGCCATAGCTTTAGAGTCCATGCCTTGCGTAAGCTCGCTTAAGTATGGGCTTTTTTGTGCCAAATTCTTAGTACTTAAGCTAGCATCAGACTCGCTTGTAACAAGTTGCTCCATCTTGCCACGCCATGTATCCATGCCTTGTTGTAGCTCATTTACAGCTCCGAAGTAAGCTGTTGTTTTTTCTTTTAGTTGGTCGGTAGTTAAGGAGTACTGTTCTGCGAAAGCAATGAGCTTCTCATCTGGCATTGATAGCATTGCTTTAGCAGCCTCTTTCGTATCTAGCGTCATTGCTTTAGCTGCCAGGCCTAAGTCTGCAAACACTGAGCCTAACTCATTTAGCACTTGCTGTTTTCCTGTTTTTTCAGGGCTAGCAAACTCTTGTAAGGAGTCGCGAACTGACTTAACACTCTCTTCTCGCGCCTTAAGAAGGTTGATATACTCTTCGGTATTGCTGGTAAACTGCTCAACAGTTACGCCTAAGCTATCCGCTAGCGTCTTAAGTGTTGAGTCATCCATACTAGCAAGTGAAGTTGCCAACTCTGCTGAAGTTGCAGATGTGTCAGCGAAAGTGGCTGCCACACTTTCAAGTGTTGAGATACTAACTTTAGTAGCAGCGATACCAGCCTCTTTAACCGCAATTTCGGCGGTTAGTGTTGTAATAGAGGCTTGAGTGGCTTTATTTAAACTATCGAGTTGAGCAACACGAGTAGCATAAGCTTCGTGGTTATACTCTTCAAGTTCGCGTTGCGACTTACTAGACAGCTTACCTCCTTGTTGTTTCTTGAGACTCTTAAGGTAAAGAAAGCTGGACTCTCTACTGCTTTCTACTAGCTCCACGATACTCTTTTCGGCATCAGACTTTACGCTTTTCTGCTTAGAGGCTAAGGAAGAAACTTCCGTTTGTTGAGCACTCAGTTTTTCACGTAACTTACTGATACTAGACTCACTAAGCGCCCCAATAGTTTTGTCATGTAACTCAGAGAGTTTCTTTGATTTTGGTTCTGTTCCCGCTATTTCCCCCATCTTTTCCCTAAACTCACTCATGGTCTTTTCAGACTGTTTTGTCATATCAACAAGCCCAAGTAAGTCACTCGTTAGTTTGGATACTTCGACGCCGGCGGCAGCAGCCATATCTTCAAGTTGGTTTTGTGAAAGAGCTTTTAGCTGTTGTATCATATCAGCGGAAGAGCTACTGGCCAGTAGTTGCGTAGACGTCGTGTCACGGTAAGTAGTTCGTAGTTCAGCAAGTACTTTAGCGTTCCCTTCTAAGCCGCTACTAAGTTCACTTAAGCTTTTTGTAAAGTCTGACATCAACTTGACTAGCTCTTCTCTACTATTTTTCACATCCTCATTTACTTCCTTAAGAATTTCCCTACTTTCATCTCTACTTACATCCGGTTCTATTGTGCGACGACTTGAGTCCTCATAGCCGGTTTGGCTAGTGGGACTACTACTTTGGCTAACATCAGTCCTGACTTCGCTTCTAAGTTGAGGAGTGGCATTGAAGGCGGCTTCACCAACTGTTTGTAGTCCACCCGTCAAAGTATTTAAAGCTTCTTTCATTGCCGGGTCGTTCATTATTTGACCCATCATCTTCACTTTATCAACGGCCTCACTTACTATTTTAGCCAGGGCGTCACCAGCAAGCATTCCGCCACTTGCCATAGCCGTTCCAGCCATACTCCCACCAGCGGCTGTACTACTAGCAGATATGTTGCCACCTTGCGCAAGATTAGCCCCCGCCATAGCACCTCCTTCAGTCATATTTAGAGCTGCTTGTGCTGAAGAAGACAAGAACGGACTTACGATTCCCTCGTACACTGTTTGCATGACACCATTCAGGACGGTGCCAACCAGTTGGTTGTAAAACTGGTTGGTGAAGTTGGCTGCAAACATTCTCCCCGCTTCTGCAGCGGAACCAACGTTAGCGTCCGTAAGCACCTTCATCAGATCTCCGCCCAACGAGTCAGCGTTGATGTTGCTAAACATCTTGTCCTGTAGTTCAGCCACTGCACCCAGGTACTCTGAAGTCTTTTGTGTTATGGTTTCTATAGAAAGTCCAACCATGCCCATATTTTCAGCCCATGTCATGAGTTCGCTAGTTGACATGCTTGCAAGTTGCCGCGCCGCTTCTTTAGCATTTAGCGTGAGCACACCAGCCCCTAAGCTTAGGTTGGGAAACTCTTTACTCAGGTTTACTAGAGTCTTTTCAGTAGTTCCAGAAGTATCGTAGATACTTTGCATAGACTCTCTAAACTTGTCTACTTGTTCCGAGTTGATGTACAAGCCATCAAGCGCGGGAGCTAGCTCAAGTATAGAGTCATGTAACTTGCGTTGTGAGTTGTTTGTTAAGTCAAAGCCCTGAACCAGTTCAAACAACTCCTTACGGGTCTTAGGCACCTCTAAGCCTAGGTTTTTAAAGGAGTCGTTTAGCAGTTGGGTAAGTTCAGATGTGTTCTTGGCCTGCACTTTAAGAGAGTTGCCAGTCGCACTACCAAACTTTTGATTAAACTCCTCGATAGCCTTGTAGTAGCTGGCAAACTGAGGACCTCCTTTAAGGAGCGTGCTAAACGTTGCTTCACCATCTTTTCCAAGCTCAGAAACAGACTGGGCAAGCTTAAAGAACTCCTCACGTGTTTTAGGAAACGCGGTGTTAACGCCTGGCAAGGCTTGCAACTGTACCTGTTTTAAAGAAGCATTTAGAGTGGCTAGGCTATTGGCAAATTCGATATTAGTGGTTGACACTGTTGCAAAATTTTCTTTAAAGAAGCCTAAAGACGCGCTAAATCTATCCATATCACCAAAACTGGTAACCATAGACTCGGAAAATACGCCCATACTAAGGCCGGTTTGTTTAAAAATATCTTTCGTTTCCATCATCTTCCCAACAAACGCGCTAAGTTCCTGTTCCGTTCCCTCAAAGCTAGCCACCATTGACTTCAACGTCTTATAAAAGTTTACCTCCCCAGTATCTTTTATAACCGTTTTACCCGCCACATCTTCTCCAGCGGCAAGTTTAACAGCATCCTGGACTCGGGTTGCAAACACGCTTGCTAACTCACCGGTTATCGACTCGGGTATGGCAACGCCGGTTATGTCGGTAAATATCTTGCCTATTTCGCCCGTGAGGACGTTTTGCAACTCATCCACTGGCATAGTCTTTATCTGTTCAGCGGAAGCGTTTACAAAGTCAGTTAGACGCTCTCCTAGCTTGCCAGATACGTCATCTTGTAACCCACCTTTAACTGCGCTGTCCGCGCTCGCAACAAACTTGGTTAGGACTCCGTCCCAAGTTTCCGCTCTTGCAACTTCGTTAAACGTACCATCTAAAACTTGTTTAAACGTGTTTTTAAAGCCCCCACCAAGGTTTGTTTTGATGTCTTCGCCCGCAATCATGATGTTATCAACCGCCGACTTAACCATCATGACACGCATCTTCTCAAAAGCTTTATCAAACCACTCGGAGCCTTTGTTTTCCATAGCAGCGATATGGTAACGAAAGTTCTCCATCTTCCCTAAGAGACCGTTTTTGTCCATACCTAGCGAGGCACTTACGGCTTCTATGGACTTTTTAGTCTCTCCCAACATGTCACTTAGCTTCTTAACGCTGGCATCATCCAGTGACTCATGACCCATTTTGGAGCCGCCAAGCAGTCCTTTTTTGACTTCCTTATAGCCTTTACCAAAAGAAGCCGACATACCTTTCATGGAAACTTCTACCCACTCGGCCTCACGTACCCACTTAGCCCCTATACCAAGCATAGACGTTAGCTGGCCAGCTATCATTCCTCCGAGTGGCCCTAAAGGAGTCATGGAGCCTAGTAACTGGGCAGCTCCGCTGGCAGCCCCGGCCATATCGCCAGCCAAAAGTGAAGTCACGGACGAGAGGGCACTCATGCCGGGCGTGGAACCACCTCCCAACAACGTACTTATACCTTTCCCAAAAGAACCCATAGAGCCAGTAAGGCTACTTAGGCTAGACGTAAGTTCACTCATGCCTTTCCCTCCCAACAACCCCCCTAAACTTTTTTGTAGCTTACCCGTCAAGTTGCCTTCGCCACTTAAAAAAGTGCCGATGGATGAAAGTACGCCACTAGGCTTATCACCTCCCTCCTTTCCTCCTTTAAAAAAGCTACTGAGTCCCTTTGTTATAGACGATAAAAATCCACCACCACCCTTATCGTCGCCTCCTTTAAAAAAGTTGAGTATGCCACCAAACGTGTTTTTGCTTACCCCTCCCCCCTCACTAGTAGTACTTTCGCTTATGCACCGAGTGGTAGCTTGTGCCACACCTTCCTTGGCTTGTTGTGCCACACTAGCTACTTCGTTTGTAGCCTGCTCAGCCACTAAAACGATACCCTTTCCTGCTACTTGAGTACTGGAAGCGTGCTCTGCTATAGCAGTAGCGTCTTGTGTCATGCTAGTCCTTCGTGCTGCCTCTACTGCAGCCATAGCCTGTTCATGAGAAGCCGCCGTAGATAGCTTTGTTGCACTTAGAGTTGCCTCGACTTCAGCCAACTCTTGTTGAGCTGTGACTTGCGCCTTAGCCGCTTCTGTTGAGGCAGCGGTAGCCTGTTTTTGGGATGCTATCGCACCGACTTGACTTTTGGCAGCCACCGATACTTCAGAGAAGGCTTTTTGGATATCTTTAGCGGCAAGCTTGAAAGGCTCGGTAGCAAACATGGTTGCTTTCTTATTTTGGCTCAACCACTTATCCAGTTCAGTCCATGTAACACCCCCTCTTTGTTCACCATTTTGCCGGACACTACGAGACTCTGAGATGCCTAGTTTTCCGCTAAGCTTATCCACTGTTACCTGCACGATGTGGTCGATGTTTCTATCGACGTCACTTCCCGCTCGCACCCGCCCACTGTCCCAACCGTGATCTCCCTTGTCAAGTCCTATCATCATGCCTTCTTTTAGCTGTCCTTTAAAGTTACTCGTTTTACGACTATCGAGCAACACGCCGGTCTTATCTACTATACTTTGGATGATGTTATGGCTGGAGTTTTGAAGTAGCTTCATGTCAGAGTTATCAAACACCACTTGTCCAGTCTGTTTGTTGATATTTTCAAAAGCCGTTTTCGTGAGTAAGTTGACCCAACCGCTGCAGTCTATCTTCCCTAGTTCGATGTTTTTTGCACCCAACTCGTAAGACACACCTTTTTGGATGTACTTATTAGTTGTTTCGGACAGTACGTCAAGTGTACTATCTTCCAATATAGTGCCTTTATCAACTGGACTAGAACTCATTGTTTTAGCAACAACTTTGCTAGACTCCTCGCTCGCTTTTGCCGTAAGTTCTATGACACCTTTGCCGACCTCACTCTGAAAGTCGTCTTTGAACTGGGAAGGGAGAGGTAAATTATTCCATTTAGCTATCCAACCCTCCATGTACCTTTCAGCTAGTGCAACCCCACTAAGTTCCTTTCCAGCCCCTCCAACTAAGTTGTTTTTGATATTTCGCGTAACGTCACTACTAAGTTGGTTTACGCCGGTTGTTAGCGTTTTAAGAACTTGACTCAGGCCGCCAGCCCCCTGGTTATGAGCCATCCACGCCATCAACCCCTCGTTGATGTTCATTTTTTCGGCAGTTTCACGCCAGTCTTTGCTAAATTTATCCAGTATTTTTTTATTTATTTCCCAGTATTTGATAGCTCCTTCAGCCGCCGCCTTGGGGTCATACTCCTTACCACTTATTCCAACCTCTTTTGAGGCTGCGCCTTTAAACTGAAACAAGCCCATGTATCCAGAAAAATTCTTTATATTGGCATCAAATGCAGACTCCAAAGATGCCATGCGGCTTAACTCAAGAAGGCTATAGTTAAACTTTTTGGCAGCCCCCTCTAGTGCAGAGGCTACCTCATCCGTGACCTTGACGTACTTCTGGTTAGCGGACACTAGCTCTTTACTAGACTTTGCTACTTCGGACGTCGCACCAGAAGTGTGAGTTGTTTCTGGCGCACCCTTATGACCCACGTCGCGGGCTTCTTGTTTTAGTGCATCAGCCTGTTCCCTTGCAGCATCACGTATTGCTTCGGCTTGTTTGTCAGCCGACTCGCGTATAGCCTCGGCCTGTTTATCGGCTGCACTCTTTAAGCTTTCGGCGTGTTTGCTTATCATGTCAGCCCCAACTTCTAGCGACTTAGTGTCAGAAAAAGCCTTGCTAACATCAGTTCCCAAACGACTTACTACACCACTTAGTCTTTCACCGGCATCAACTATAGCCTTGGCTATAGTCCCGGATGCATCCTTAGAGGCATTAACAACTGACTTATTTGAGTCCGCCAAAAAAGAAGCCGCCTTGTTCAAGTCTTTTTGTACTTGAGCTTCTTTGTTAGCCCCACTATCTAAGCCAAATAAACCTAAAAACTGCTTTTTAGCAGTGTCCATAGCAGCCTTTTGCTGTTCCTTAGCCATATCGCTAAAGAAACCTTTTAGACTCTCTTTTGCGGAGAGTTGCCCACTGCGAAACTTTTCAAAGTACTCAGCGGCTTTGTCGCTGGCCATGCTCCAGTAAGACTCCGCCTTAGACTTTAACTCAGTTTGTTGATCTATGAGCTGCTTTTGACGGACATAACGAGACGCTTCTTCCACACCAACTTTACGCATAAGTTCTACGTACTCGTTTTGCTTTGAGCTAAGACTAGCCCCCTCAAGTTGCTTGTTTAAGTCGACAGACGCTTTCTTTTGTTTAGCTAACTCCTGCATCTGAAAGATTTCGGCCGCTATGGCATCTGGGTACTTTAACTGGAGGTCAAACAACTTGGCGTCTGTTTCCGATAGCGTTGCCTTTGTTAGCTCTTCTTTTGCTTTGGTTAGCTCTTGGTTAGCAGAAGTAAGCATTTTACTTTGCGCTATGACAGCTCCGTAGTTAGTACCTTGTTCCGATGTGTGGGCAGCATATACCGTTTTCTCACGCTCACTTAAACCGGACGCACCGAGTTCACTACGTAGCTTAGTGAGTTCGTCATAGTCCTTTTTTAGCTTATCGGCAACTTCTTTGGCTTCTTTAGCTGCCTGTTTCATACGTTCAGATAAGGACTTTAGCGACTCCACTTGCGACTCTGCACTTTGTTTTATAAAGTCACTCTGACTTTTGGCAGCGTCTTTTATGGACTCAGCTTGTTTTTGTGCAATATCAGTCAGTTCTTTCGCATGGTCCCGGTACTCGTTTTTTTCTTCTCGCAGTGCCTCTTTTCTTGCATCTGCTACTGCTTTTTTAGCAGCCATGTCCTTGGCTTTTTGGTCGGCTATAAGCTGCTTTGCATTTATATCCCCTTCGCTTTCGGTATGATGGGGAAGGTGTTGGTAGACATCTAGTTCCGAGCCATACGTTATAGCTTTAGGACGTTGAGGAGTAACTGGTGATGCCGCTTCTTTAACTAACTCAGCACGACTTTCTTTTATAAGCTTTATGTTGCGTTCTCGCTCATCAGCGGCAGTGGCTAAGCTTTTAGCCAACTGCTCATTGGCCGCCCCAGCTTTAGTACTGGCGGCGATACTTTCCAGTTGAGACTCAACTGCACTATCGATGCTTTGTACTTGCTTCTTATACTCTTCGTTGTAGTCAACCGTTGCAAGTGTTGCTGCTTTAGCTTGTGTTGCAGCTATACCTAAACTCATCGAGAAACCTTGCAACTTGGAAGACATATCGCCCATACCCGGGAGAAAGTCCACGCTTCCCGTCAGACCTGCCAGCTTATCAACTATACTAGCCAACTTCTCATATAAGTACGCCACAAACGACTGCCATACTCCTTGCATAGTTTGCATAACACTAGCAAACGAGCTACTCATATATAGCCAGCCCTTGTTTAAGTTTCCAAGTAGTACTGTACTGACCGAAAAGATATCGGTCATGACACCGCTATAACTGTCTCTTAGCTCGCTAAAGTAGATAGCTGCGCTAACAGTAAAGACTTGCGTAGCATATTTTAAGTTTTCAAAGCCTTCCAAAAACACACTAACTGCTTCATAGCCGGCAACTCTAACCAGTTCAAACTGGTTCCATAAGTAAGTTCCTACAGACCAACCGGCGAAAGCTGCACCTGCCAAATTGGCAGCTACTTGTAACTTTGTTAAAGCACCCGATGCCAAGCCTGCCGAAACACTAGTTGCTGTTAAGCTTGCATTAATGGACGTTATCCATGCCTTTAAACCCTGCATTCCTGCCAATATAACAGGGAGAGGGTTTAGCAGGGGTAGGAATGCGAGTCCAGCGGCAACGGCCAATCCCCCTAGCAACGGGGTGATGGGTTCAAGGGAGGACTTGAGAGTATTTAAACCGCTGATTGCACCGTCGACCCAGTCAGCGGGGATAGCGAGTTTGAGGGGGCTCAGTGCCATAGTGATGATACCAAAAACAATATCTGATATAGCACCCCCTAAGTTACTCAATCCACTGATAATTCCAGCCTCAAAGCCACTTGTGAAAAATTCAAAAGGAGCGGCAAGTACATCTCCTAGTCCTGCCCATGACTGATTTAATGCATCACGAAACCCGCCGACACTATCTCGAGTAGCTTGCAAAAACGCACTGAAACCTGACAGTTTAGACCCGGCTTCGGTGAGTTGACCAAAGCGCATACTCACCTCACCCACAGTCTCCCCTATCGCTTTGCCAACACCTACAAATGCAGTTACAGTGGGAGTTAATACTACGGATACTAGTTTAAACCCCTCTATAAGGGGGGTGAGAACAAGGGTAGCAAGTTGGCCAACAACTTGGCCAAAAAACTTAGCAGCTTCTGTCGCGCTGCCAAATGCCATAGTTGCCTTACCCGGCGTTTTATGGAAAAAGTCCCCTAAGCTATCCATGAGTGGGCCGAATGCTTCTTGTACGGCGACAATAAGTGGGTAAAAGGCGTCGGCTATGCCGCTGCCAGCGGTCTTTAGAAAAACAAGTATGCCCTTAACAGTGCTTGTGGCAGTTTGTGTTATTTGCCGAAACATTTTTTCAACGGCATAGTAGAACGTAAGTCCCATATCCATGGATGCCGCTTTAAAGCGCCTTAAGTCGCCTTCCAACGTATCTGACATCATCAGTGCAGTGTTTTTGGAAGTATGTTCCTTTTGTGCTACGTCTATCTGTTCTATCATACTTCGTAGCGTAGATGACGTCGTACTTTTGCCTGTTTGCTTATCCGTTGTTGTAACTTTTTTAGCGTTAACGATGAGGTCAAGCATGGCTGAGGACGGCTCAGTACCAAAGATACGTCCAATGAGTCCAATCTTGTCGTAGCCCGTCCCCATTTTTGAGAGCTTCTCTTCCATCTCTTCCATGAGATCGATAAAGGGTTTGACTTGCCGCTTCCCATCCTTACCTAAAGTTTCGGTCTCAACTCCTATTTCTTTCATGGCGGCGGCGGCATCAGACAGTTGGTGTTTTAAGTGTTCCATGTCCTTAGCGCCCAACTCTTCTATCGATACCCCTAGTGCTTTCATACCCTGTTCAGTTCTCTTGGGTTCGATAGCAAGGCGGAGCAGTGCTTGGCGAAGTGAAGTACCAGCTTGACTACCTTTCGTCCCCAAGTCAGCTAGTAGGGCTAGTGAGCCCAGAAGTTCGTGCGTAGAATGTCCTGCAGAGCGCCACACGGGCGCAATGTACTTAAGAGAGTCCTCCAAGTCGTGTATTTTTGTGTTAGAAATGAAGGTGGTTTTCGCAAACATATCAGTAAGCTTCCCAGCCTCTGATGCAGCATACCCAAGTGCTCGCATGTTATTTGCTACAACTTCGCTAACTTGGCCCAACTGTGCTCCACTAGCCGTTGTCAAGTCCATCAACGACGGAAGAATCTTCATATTTTCAACCGCATTAAAGCCCGCGCGGGCCAGATTTTCCCCAGCCTCGGCTACTATATCAGCGTTACGACCGCGACTAACTGCTAACTCACGGTAGAAGTCACTCATTTGTAGCTTAAACGAGTCCAAGTCTATCTTCATATCTTTCGTCGCTTCCATGCCGGGGCCAGCCTTTAACGTGTCTAAGCCCCTGAAAGATATCGTCATGATTTTTTGCATCTGAGCACTAAACTCGATGCCTTGATCGATAACTTTTTCAAGTGCTTCTGCAAGCGGATCTAGGAACGTAGATGCAGCCTCTTTGAGAGCATTAAAGCCCAACGCTAAATCCTTTAAAGATTTGATTTTGTTTGCAATACTTTCACCAAACTCTTTTAAACTCTTATTTACTTCCGCGATTTTTTCTCTTATACCACTCAGTAAGCCGCCTTGTTTTTTAACTTCTTCGGCAGTTTGCTTATATGCGCTTGTTGCTTCTTTAGCACCGCTAACGGCTGCAGTAGATGCACTTGCGGCACGGTTTGCTGTACCTCTGATAGACTCGGCTATACTTTTTAGAGACTCGATTAACTCATTGTTCGCTTTTGTTGCATCACCCGTATCAGCTATAAACTTGATACTGACAACCATCGTGCTATCTGTACTCATATTTTTCCACCTGCTAAGAGCCTATTTTCACTGTATTAGCGTATATTACGCACGTCCTCAAGTGATATCAATACTTAAGGTGAGAATAGATGTTTCCAGGACTGGCATTCTATTATTTTTAGAAAAAAATGATATAATGTTCTAGTTTTTACTGAAAACATATGAGGGGCATATATGAAAAGAAGAATCCATGTAAATCATCTTTACAAAAGCATCCATAAGTGCTTGCTCAAGCACTTCTCATCCTTGCAGACAGGGGAACTAGTGTATGCAGAAAAAATAGCCAAAGAGTTGCAAGACTCTGACTTGTTTCGCGACAAAAAACTAACCACTATACTAGGGCTCATAACCCGCTACTTCAAAGGAAGTAAGGAGAGCGTACCTGAGTTTGAGTTTATCGAAAGACTGGAGCTAAGGATGTGTGCTGCCGGCGGTCAGACCAACAAGTATCATAATGTCACGGCATACAGAAATATAAAGGGGCTGGTGTGCTCATACCCGCTAAAGTACTACATAGTGGGACAATACAGTGATGACTAAGTTCATACAAGTAAAAAAAGAAGATAGTGCTCTTACTGAAGAGCTACTAGTTCAACTTTTAAAAAGTTCTCAACTAGTATTTTTAACGGGAGGGGCTGGGAGTGGTAAAACTTACTTGCTTAAACGGGTAGTCAAACTGTTTCGTGATGTGGCTATCCTGGCTCCTACAGGCATAGCAGCATTTAACGTCGCTGGACAAACTATCCATAGTTTTTTTAGGTTCCCACCACACTTGCAAAAACCTAGTGAAGTGAGCACTAGCATAAAAAATTCCTATCTTATCAAGAAACTAGAGTTGTTAGTTATCGACGAGGTAAGCATGGTCAACGCACTAATGTTAGACTGTATCGATAGTCTAATGCGGCGTATAAGAGACTGTGCCTTACCATTCGGCGGGTGCGCGGTTCTCTTTTGTGGCGACATGGCACAACTAGCCCCTGTTGTACATGACAAAAAGACAGGTACGGGCTTGAGTCAAAAAGAAGCTCTAAGTAAGCTAGGCTACTCATCTTCGTTTATTAGTTGCTCGAAAGTATGGGATAAGCTCGGCTATATAGTAGAACTACAAGGAAGTTGGCGACAAGATACAGATAACTACTTTTTTAGCCTTCTTTCTGATATGCGTAACTTCCTTCTAAAGCAGGGAGTTAGCTCTATAAAAAAGACAGTTTCTGATATCAACGAGCATACCCAAAACAACATACTTCTAAACTATACAACGCTTGCACCTACAAACCAGCAAGTCGGGGATACCAACGTACTTGAGCTAGGAAAGCTAAAGGGAAGGGAACGTAGCTACACCGCCAGTATCACCGGTGAGTGGAGAGATGAACTTAGCAGGGCACCTCGTGAGCTCATACTAAAAGAAGGTGCGCAAGTTCTCTGTGTTGCTAACGACCCACACAAGAAGTTTTTTAATGGAGACCTTGGTAGGGTTCTGGAACTAGAGAAGCTAGGGGTTTGGTTGGAACTGGAGAGCGGAAGAAGCGTAAAAGTTAGTCAAAGCCGGTGGGATAACTGGCAGTACGACTGGGATGAGGAGAGGTCTCATGTATGTGTCCGTTCAGTTGGAACTTTTAGTCAGCTCCCCATACAACTAGGCTATGCTATGACGATACATAGTTCCCAAGGGCTTACTTTAGGACGTGTTAAGTTCGTAACTGAGCGACTTTTTGACTTCAGACTTGCTTATGTTGCTATAAGCCGTTGCCCCGATCTAGCCTCACTTAGTCTATCGAGACCTTTGTGTGTTTGAGGCGGAGGTTCAACCTTTGAAAGTGCTCAAAACTACGGGAACGTGTATTTTCAATATCTAAGTAAGCTGCTATTCAGCCCCATCAAAAAAACCTTGCCGCCAGAGATAGCCAAGTTGGTCACCTTCGCTCATGTAAGCTTTGATTTGTTCATCATCACTGGCTCGTTTGACAACCGTGTACCCACTTTCTTTGGTAAGCCAGAATACTTCTTCAAGTTCACAAGCATTTAAAAAATCAGGAGAATGAGTCGATACAAAAACTTGACCACCTCGGCGTGCATAATCTCTAAACTCTTCTGCAAGTTCGTGCAGCAGTTTAGGGTAAAGCTGATTTTCTGGTTCTTCTACACATAACAGAGGATGGGGATTAGGGTCGTATAAAAGCACTAAATAGGCAAACATTTTGATAGTGCCATCAGAGACATGCCGTGCCAGAAAAGGATCTTGAAAATCACCATGCTGGAATCTAAGCAGAATGCGCCCTTCTTCCGTAATTTTGGAATCGACTCCGCTGATACCAGGTACGCGCTGTTTCAGTTTTTCAATAATTTTATTGAAAATAGTAGGCTGCCTTTTATAGAGAAACTCTGTCACCATCGCTAAGTTTTCACCCTCTTTGGAAAGGTGCTCCGCATAACCAGATTCCCTTTCAGATCGCGCTTGCTGAATGTGAAAATCAGAAATATGCCAGCGTTCAAGTAAATCACCAATTGCTTTACTGGCCGGAAATTTTTCAAATTGGGCCAAACCTTTCAAGGCCAGGATATCCGGAGATTTAAGTTCATATTTTTCTCGTCTTAACTCTTTAGAATTGGTAACTTTATCAGGTTCATTAACCACCGCCTGCCCCTTGCCTTTAGCAAAATCAAGAAACCGCCACGGTTGACCTTCACTTCCCCGGCGATATTGGAGAATCTCTTTTTCTATGATAGGACGCCCATCCTCCTCATCGATTTTTAAAAAATAGGTAGCTAATGGGGACTGATTACTTTCAAGTTTCAAGCGAAATTTTAATTCTATTTCGATCGGACCTATTGAATTGCGGCTTCTGACTTCTTGAAATCCTTTACCGCCTCCTAGCTTAGTGAGGGCCACCTGAATATTATCAGTTAAAGCATCTTTTAAGAAACTAAACACACTAAACAGGGTCGTTTTCCCAGTACCATTAGCACCAACAAACACGCTCATTTTTGGGATTTTTTCAATTTCAACGTTTTTAAATGCTTTAAAATTTTTTAAACGGATAGTTTCTATTTTCATTTTATCAGGATTTCTGGTGTTGACTTGATTCGTCGAGGTTCACCACTCAGCAGTGAAATGATTTGATTAACTTCCACCCCCCTAATAAATTCTTCAGCATGAGTAGAAATCAAAAATTGAATATTCTTCTCTTGAGCTTTACTATTAAAAAATCTAAAATAATCTAAAACATTACGTTGTAGATTAACGTGTAGATGGGCATCTGGTTCATCCAAGAGGATGGTGGTAGGATGATAACCATATAGGAAAGCTAAAAGGGTCAAGGTCTGATGAAAGCCGCTGCCCCCAGCAATGATATCATAAGCTTTCCCTCCTTGTTTATACTCACAAGTAATTTGGGTGTCTACCCCTGCTAGGTATTTCGGAGAAATTAATTCAACTGAGAACCATTTTTTTACAATCTCCTGAATATCACGCCAACCTTGTTCATCTTTATCCCAAACTCGCAACAATAAGTTCCTTAACACGCTGCCTGGTTGGGCTTTACCCACTTGTTTGCGCAAAGGTCCGTCATCACGGCGTTCCTCACGGTCTTCCAATCCAGAAAATGGAGGAACATAGGCAACAATAGGCAATTGAGAAGGACGGTCTAAGTCTCCTCTTAATTCGTTGAAATAGGTCCACCCCTCGCCAGGAATCGCATAAATCGTTTGGGGGGAATTATAGCGTAACTTGACAGTGAAACATCGCAATTCATTATTGAGTGCTTTCCAAGTGACTTCAATTTCGATTAGGATATATTCTTGTTTTTTTTCTTCACCCTTACGACGGTCGGTCCGTTCCCGCCAAAGTAGATTAAACACCGGCACTGGTAGAGCGGTAAAATTAGGCAACACGATTTGGACACCCCGCTTACCACGTCGTTTAGCTCGCCCAAATTCGTCAATGCAAAACTGCCAAATCGCCAGGGCTTGTAACAGAGTGCTTTTGCCACTGTTATTGGTTCCCACTAGCAAATCAAAATGAGTAAAATTATAAGTTTGTTCACGGATACTTTTAAAATTGCGCAAAGTGAGTTTAGTAATCATGAAGAGGTGTCTAGATATGAGTTGTTAGGCCGGTTTCAAGGCACCTAACAACTCATGGGGTTTTAGTTGGTATGGTCTGTTATAGCCTGAAAGATCGGAGCGAGCGTGTTCGCCCAAACTAGGCGGCGATACTTATCGCTAAGATTTTTCGAATCTGAAAGTAGTGAAACAAGAGTCGGCATACAATGACCCGTCACATCGCCTATCTTATATCGAAAAAAGGCAAAACGCTCTAATTCGGGATATGGGGACTCGGGTTCTTGGGGGGAGCAGTATATCCACTTGCCACTTTGGGTTAGGTATAAGTAGAGTACTACCTGTTTACTGCCGGTTTGAGATAATGCCTGGCTATACTCGGGGGTTATGAGGGCTTTGGTCGTTAGGAAGAACTCCAAAGTAAAGTTAAAGGTTAGCTAGGCACTTAGTGAGTGCCTAGCTTCAAGTGAAAAAAGATGCCTCCTTACTTCTAAAGGGCTCACTAACCTCCTTCTCGCCGGGTGTGAGGGTAGTGCTCGTTAAAGAACTTCAGTACTTCAAGCAAAACTCCAGTCCTTGGTAAAGCCCCCCCATACAACATGCCATTGCCTTTTACAAGGCTCATGGCAAGATCTAACTCTCGATGCAGGTCGGAGTGTTCTAAAAAGACTATGCTCATTTTCTTGTCCATTATACTAGCTCACCCTTTCCAAAATTCCTAACTCAAATGGTAACTTCTCAAGCTCCTCACGGCTAAACACTCTACCCTCTTCTAACCGTTCTAACAGGCGAAATACCAATGCTTTATCGCCAGCTTGCATTTCAACCTTCTCAAGGGAGGAGTTCTTCAGTATATGGGAGAGGTGATAAGCAAGTGTGGTTGAGCGTGATTTCATGTGTTCAGCAGCGGAGCGTACCCGATTAGTCGGGACGGTGATATCTAATAACACCGACAGTAGATATGCTGTACTGTTATGACCAATAGCAGAGACAAAATTTTCTGTTAGAAAAGCTTGAGCGTCTGTCACCGTAATAGGGCCACGGAAATGATAATGCCCGTAAGTGGTCAACACAGGGGAATTAAGTAAATATAACATTTGTTACTCCTAGCTGGGTTAGTCTAAGTCTGGCCAGTCTGGTGGCCACATAGCGTCTAAAAAATCCATCGGGTTTTGATACTCGCTCGAACTAGCGAGCATGACCCGGAAGTCGGGATATGCTCGCTCAGCCGCCTCTATGCAGGCGTTTACGTTCTCAGGCTTTTCGTGGGATGACCACAGCTCTGCGCAGCGACCGTTTCCGATCACTACGTGAAAACATATGCCAGCACGCTTATATTTATCTACTTCTGCCCTAGAGAGCCTTATAGTAATCACTATATGCCCTCCTCTGCTTGTACCTCCGCTTGTAAGAAATCGACAAGCGGAGTTAAAGTTGGTGTATGTACAGCGGGAAGTAAGCACTTCCCCTCGTGAACGCGCATGTAACAGCTTGCCGCGAACATGCCGTCGAGGCATTTGCGAAAGATGGCCCCATTCGTATCACCTGGGAAGTCTTCCTTATAGTGTTTAAGGAAAAGTTTCGCTTTAACTGAAAACTTTGCACGGTCAGTCTCAGGTCCGACCTGGACGCGATAGTAAGTGCGAGGAAAGACCTCCGAAAAAACAAGATAGTAATACCTTGTTTTTTCACCGGGGGCAGCCTCGGCTGCCCCCGGGTTGTAAAAGTACGACTCTAGAAAGTCGGGAAGTTTTTCTCCGCGCCAATACCATCTTTTAAGAGACGCATCCCATAAGATGCGTGTGCCATTGTTGCGAGCTAGCTCCTTTAGCTTGTCTTTTTCTCCGAACTGGATGTTTAAAGCAAAGTTTCTCAAATTCGTAGTGCTCATGTGCTATACTCCTATCTATTCGTTTCGTGTTTAGCCAAGCCCCCCAAGGACTTGGCTTTTTAGTTTTTAGCCAAGAAGCTTGGCTTGTTTTAGGATAGTAGCCTCTTGTTTTGGAGAGACGACCATTGCGTTGACCATTTCTCCTTTCCGCGGGTTTTTCTCACGAACTCTCACGGCTGCCCAATACTCCAAAAATCCGTCAATGACTTCAAAGCTTTCTGGCCCGGTGGCCTTCAATATCACTGGTCTTAGTAAGCCATCACACTCCAAAATGGCATCGGATAACGCTTCAATCTTGGCGGCGTCAAAGTGCTCACGAGCTTTGGCGCAAGTAATACAGACCACATCGACTAAGAAGAATTTCATTCTATTCACCTATTTCCTATTTTGTTGTTTACGTTCCGAGTCGTCTCGATACATATCGATACATATATAATAGTATCGAGGAAACAGGAAGTCAAGACTTTTTTTAAAAAAAATTCAAAAAATGTTAAGACACATCTTGTTGCTACGATTCGTAGCACATCGTGTTTATACATATAGTAGTAACGAGCGGCTAAGATGTCAAGACTTTTTTAAAAAAACCTTTCAACTTCTTTCCCCCTCCTTTATGTAGAGTAATTGCAAGCTCGGGTGTTAACGCTATGCCAACACGTCCTTGTTTTACAGCTATGAGGCTACCAAAAAAAGGCAGCTACATCCCAGGGCTTTAGGCGATCGGATGGAATCCGAGCCGAGAAGTTAAAGAAATAAAAAATAGAGTTCGTCGTTTCCTTTTTTGCCAGTGCAGGTAAAACTTAAGTTATATGCGATAAGCCCTTCGCGATCACTAAAGTCCGGCATGTCTAGCTGAGCGTATGGAACAACAACTTTGAAACGGTTGCCATGCGTTGTACCAAATAACGCCTCGATACGTAAAGTAGTCCCCGCCCTTGCAAGCGCAGGGGGGTTAAAGTCCGTCAGAGACGGTGCAACAAGGTCGATAGAGCCTGCTGGCTTTCGTCCTGTTATAAGGTGTTTAGAACTTGTTAGTATATCCGTATACTTTGATATGGCGTTCGCCATCTTGAGTTCCAAGTTATCGCAAAAGATCAAAGGGGGGGAGAGGTCACCTACAACAACTGTTGCTCCCCTCACCGGTGGGATGTTAGGGAGCACCTTAGTTGTTGAGTAGTCAGCGTACGTTAGTGCAAACGATGCCGTAGCAAAGGTCTTTTTAGCATCTAGTAGGCCAGCAGTAACTAAACTTAAAGCCCTTATGTCAAACATAAAGGTTGGGTCAGCGCATATGCCATTTGAGATACGTTCCGGGTTGAAGCGGCAGCTTGTCGGAACATATGCTATGCCATCAACGGCGCTAGTCACAGTAGCGGAAGCTCCGCCAGCCCCCGTTATAGTCCCAGTCCCAAACTCTCCCGTGCTTGTAGTAACCGTTAGCGTCACCGCGCCAGCCGCTCCACTCTTAAAGTCTAAAAGAGTACCGCTAGTAGCGTCTTGACTTACGCTCTCTGTAGTACTCCATGTTCCAGTACTGCCAGTGCAAACCAATAAGTAGGCATTTTTCCTGACTAGTCCAGAGGCCTGCATGAGGTGGTCATAAAATGGGGCTTGTACTTTACCACTACCATCAACACCACCTCCAGTAAGGTTAACAGTTTCTTTGATAAGTTTGTGGTTGGTTATAAAAGTTAAAGTCATAAGAAGCTCTCTCTGTTGTTATCACACTATATTTTATATGCTATAGCATACTAAGAGAGTTATTTTTTCTAGTTGCATAGCAGTGCTAGCTCCGCTATACTATATAGCAGATGTATGTACTAGACACACACAATACAGAGCACCTTCAAAACTTAAGAGGAGGGACATACTGTGATAAGGGGATACTGTTGGACTTGCGGGAACATGCTTGCTTTTTGTCACTGGCCGGCAAACGACATGCCGGAACTTTGTCGAAAGTGTGCTGAGCAACTTTCTAAGCAACGCTATGAAACGCTAGCGACCACTTCTTGGCTAAATGTGCCTGTACACACCCAGCCATGTACTGGCTATCCAGAACTCGCAGCTGAAAACATAGCTGCCTGGACTGTAGAGGCTTATCTAAAGGAACCTTTATTATGAAGTCTACTAAGCGCGCGCGCCGAGCAGTTTGGTGGGCGGCGGGAACTCCCACTGACACTGCGTGGACTACAGTCACGCAGCATCTCAGTCACGAGGCGCATGGCGAACTTATCTCACCGAGCAAACCGAGAGTTCTGCGTCTACTCTTGGAGAGTTTTATTGCTACTCACATCACACCAACTCACATCACACCAAAACAGGACTAAACCTATGACTCCAAGAACACTCACTAACATTATCACAAAACTGGGGAACTATGATGCGGAAAGTTACCAACTTCTAGAAACAATCTTAGCCCGCGCGGCTAAGAGAACCAACGAGTTTAGACAACTAAAAAAACTTTTTTTTGCTATCCAGAGGAAAAAAAGAAGCCTGTTTGCAGACGGCGCTGCGAAACTCACCCTGTCGCCACGCGGCTCATGGGCGTATGTTTTTTTACTCACCAACCACCCTTATTATCTTGAGGTTGATGACAGCTTCTTTGAGTTACTCCTCTCCCCAAGCGAGACCGGACCACTTATCGACTTTACTCCTCGCCTACTAAGGCGGGGCCCGCTTCAAAAAGAAGAACTTGACATGTTAAGGGAACTCTTAACAAAGCAGCCTACATAACAACAAACAACTAGAAGCGCGGAGTAGTACGCGCTTCTAGCCGGATACCTATATGCCAAAAAAAATTATGCCAAAAAAAATACCAAAGCTGCTACTATTATGTTCCGACCCGGCTCTTACAGCGGAGTTAGAGACTCTACTGCTAGCACGAGGCATGAAACTAAAAAAGGCTTCTAGCCTCAAGCCAGAACTCTCATATACTACCTACTCACATGTTCTTGTTGACGAGCCTTTCGCCGGCGTTATACGGCAAGGCTGGGCACTACTGTGTCAAAAAGACACTGCCCACAATTATGGGGGCAGTAACATAACAGTTATCACAAAGCCCTTCTCCCCAGCAGACATATACCGTTACCTTTCTATTTATGAAGAACCCCTTTTACCGGTAGGTTCTTATAAAAGTTCCCTAGTAGGAACTTCCACAAGTCTAGTTAGGCTCAAACAAAGTATAGAAAAACTTGCCCCTCACGCTCTTCCCATATACATATACGGGGAAACTGGCGTTGGTAAGGAGTTAGTTGCGAGGGAACTCCATAAACTCTCGAACAGAAAAGGGGAGTTTGTGGCACTAAATGTGGGTGGGCTTTCTGATGAGCTACTCGCATCGGAACTTTTCGGTCACGAGAAGGGGGCATTTACTACAGCTCTTACTGAGAAGCAGGGGCTCTTTGAGCTGGCCGCCGGGGGAACGCTCTTTCTTGATGAAGTCGGCGACATGTCGACTCATTGCCAAGCACTCTTGTTAAGAGTGCTTGAAACCGGTACCTTTATGAAGGTGGGGGGGGTAAAACTTCTGGCTAGTGACGCTCGCGTGTTATGTGCAACAAACAAACCGTTAGACAAACTTGTTAGAGCAGATCTTTACTATCGGTTGAATGGCGCAACCCTCCTCGTGCCAACACTCCGGGAACGTATCGACGACTTACCGCTCTTAACACAGCACTTCCTGGGACACGACTACTTTTTTACGGAGGACGCTTTAGACTACATGAAAAGTTTAAAATGGAGAGGGAATATACGTGAACTACGCCAACTATGCAAGCTAGTTCCCATATTTTCCGAACAACCTGCATTATCTCTCCCCATACTACAACAGTGCCTTCAACAGAACCTTCAACTTACTGTTGAAGGTTCTCAAGAACGGGAACTTTCGTGCCATGCAAAAGTGAAAAAACAACTGTCTTTAAACTTTGATCATATTCCAAGTAAAAAGGAACTTCTACTTGCTTACTATGAGCAACTTTCCAAACTTTACGAGGGAACTCAGAAGGAGAACGCTATCGCAAAAGCTATGGGAGTCTCGCGACAAACAGTTTTTAGCATGAAAAAACTGTTTAAGGAAACTCGCTCATGACTATATCCCCAAGTCCACTCCCACTAGACTTCTTACATCAACATTATCCCTCTGCCACTGAACAACAATGGAATGATTGGCATTGGCAAATTAAACACAGCATTACCTCACTTGAACAACTGCAAAAGATTATCCATCTATCCGACAAAGAAATTCAACCCATCAGCCGTTTGCCTATACGCATTACCCCCTACTACGCCAGCCTGATGGCCAAAGATAATGCTAGCCAAGCCATTCGCCGTTGCGTGGTACCTACGGCGGATGAACTGATGGTCTCTCCCGGAGAATCTGCCGACCCACTCTCAGAAAAACACGACAGCCCAGTGCCGAATATCGTACATCGCTACCCCGACCGCGTCCTCTTTCTAGTGACCGGATTCTGTTCTACCTATTGTCGTTATTGTACCCGTTCTCACGCGGTTGCCAAAGACCAATGTCATACTCACACCAGCGGCTGGCAACAAGGATTTGAATACATCAAAGCCCATCCCCAAATCCGAGACGTGCTTATCTCAGGAGGGGACGCTTTGACCATGTCTGATGCCAGAATTGAATTTTTGTTATCTAATTTACGCCAAATTCCGCATGTGGAAATCATTAGAATCGGTACCAAAGTTCCCGCGGTCCTACCTCAACGTATCACCCAAACTTTATTAGACGTTCTCAAGTCATATCATCCGCTTTGGATGAGTTTACACTTCACCCATCCTGACGAGATTACTCCCGAAGTTGCACAGGCCTGCACCCAATTGGCCAACGCGGGAGTTCCCTTGGGTAGCCAAACGGTGTTGCTGAAAGGGATCAATGATGAGGTGACCACCATGAAAAACTTAGTCCATGCTTTACTAAAAATTCGGGTACGTCCTTACTACCTCTATCAATGTGACCCCATTTTAGGCTCCACCCATTTTCGCACCCCTGTCACCAAGGGACTGGAAATCATTAAAGGGCTGCGAGGATTCACCTCGGGATATGCGATACCTCACTACGTCATTGACGCCCCCAATGGTGGAGGGAAAATTCCTCTCTTGCCAGAATATTACATCGGGAGAGAAGATAATCAGGTCATCCTTGAAAACTACGAAGGGAAAATATTTACTTACGCTGATAGCGTCTAGCTAGAACTATCCGGTGGGTTAGCAAAGTCGGCTTTAACAGTGGGTTGTATATACGCTGGCAAGCTGCTTATTTTAGCTTGTAAAGTATCGTTGACTACTTGCGTCCCCCCTAGTCCTTTCGCATAGTTAAAGCCGGGAGATATTCCCACAGGAATATTTTCCACTTTACCCGTGCGTGGGTCTTTGTAGGAGTAAGTGTCTTTCATACTTACCTGCCTCACTACTTGCCCTTTTTTGTCTTTCAAGGGCATGGTATCCTTGTCAGGGTCAAACGGCTTTAGTCCGTACTTTTCTAGTTGGGGCACTGAAAAACTCCTAAGCTCGCAACGACAACGATGGTGAAAAGGGGGGCCGCCTCGTCCGTCCCACTGTTGGATGGTCATTGTTACACCACTCATCATAGAACAGTTCCCACACGTTCTAGCCCCTCCAGCGGTGAGTAAGCTAGCGTAAGGACGGGTACTAACGGTTTGCCGCATACCTTGCATTATGCCAGCGTTCAACGCGCTATGCATGTTTGTCTCAAACACAACGGCTGCTCGTGCAGATACTCCCTCACGAGGCTGAAAACCAGTTTTTTCTGCTATGGCTTTAAAGTCACGTTTAAAGTCTGCAAAGCTGCCACCGGCGGTGATGATAGTGTTCAAACTGTCATGTACTTGAGCTATTGCATCGGCGCGTACCATGCCTGTCACGTAAAATGCCGTTTCCTGCAAAGCGGCTGCAACTTGAGCACGCAGTTCTACAGCTATGTCTAACTTCTTAGCCATAAACTCGATGGCATCTTTAAACTGTATTGTTTGCCAGTCAAGATCAGAAAAAACACTATTATTTTCCACTATTTATCTCCTCCTTTTCATATCCAAGCAACCAAGCCAGCTGCATGGCTTCTGAGACAGTTAACTGCGCAACTTTACGAGGAGACTTATAAAAGTCGACCAATGCCACTTGTAAGTCAGCAGTAGAAGTAGCAGTCTCAACTATGCGAGAAAGTTGCTCCAAGTCATGTTTTAAAAAGAGACTATAAGCTTTTGCTGCCCTAAACTTTATGACATCCAGCGGCTCACTAAAGGATAGAGTTTTTGGCCAGTCTTCTAGCGTTGCGCTATACTCATAGCTGCAGTCTTCACACTGACACTCTCCAACGTGCTGCGCTGAAAACGCTACCGTCCGATGTTCAAGTTCCTCTGGTAGAGCAGTCTCCTCCTCAACTTGTCTCTCCTCCGTAGGTAAGTCGGTAGTAAGCTCATCTGAAGATGCTTCTTCATCGTCCCACTTACCCTCGTAGCCCGGCAGTATCGCTTCACCTTTATTAGCAAGTTCTACCTGTAACCTATCACTTACAAAGCGTAAAGGGAGTGGTAGGTATTTACGGATAATGTCAAAACTTTCGGCACTTACCTTTTTAGCTTCACTTTCCTCGTAAAACTCGAAGCTAGGTACTTTTACCTTCTCACCGAAGTTAAAGCGCGTAACCAGCTGAAACAAATGGTTCATCGTGGATGAAACCATCTTACGATGGGCCTCGGTGACCATCATCTCTGACTCCAAGTGCGTTGAGGCGGCAGCACGTGAGCCTTGGTCGGTTACCTCAACACCCAATGTTGATGACAAGATAGCCTTAGATAGTTCTGCATTTACCATGTCGATAAAGCCAGCATGTACTGTATTTTCCCCTATGTTTGCCTGCAAAAGCTCGATGGGAATACTATCGGGTACTGCGGCGCAAGAAGAGTCCATCATGCGGCTAAGTTGAGTTAAAATAATATCAATCTTCTCCTCTCTAGTCCCATCAGGATACTTTGCTATTGCCCACGGGCTTCCATGTCGTTCGATGAACTTAACATAGTACTCGACAACCATACGCTTGAAGTTCACAAGCCAGTAACATGCCGACAAAGCAGCGACGCCGTATGGGTTATCCACGCTGGCTCGATGACGAGTTAGGAGGTAGTTAGCTGGGTGTAGCGACTCGCCCAAGAAATTTCTACGTGTTCTAACAAGTGGAAGTCCATAAGGAGTAAAGAGTACACGTCGCCTAGGAACATCAACGATTTCAACTGGTAAAAGATATTTGCCCTTATAGTCCCATACTATTTCTTTTAAATCAAAGCCATAAAGTACGCATTCGTATATTTTAAAGTACAAGTCATTCCAACTAAAGCTAGGGGACGGGGGCGTATCTAAGATTTTTTCGCATAGTGCTGCCGCTAACTTGTCTACTTTACGCAAACCGCCCGGTTGAACATGAGTTTCAAACCGCACTAAACCAGCGTACATCCTCTGAATAATGCCGGCGATATGGGCATCCTCCGCTAGTCTCTCGTACACTGGAATAGTTTGGGAATAACCCAAGGCGGTCAGTACCGGGTCAGGGTTTAGCACATAAGGAAGCGTATGAGTAAAGTCAGGGTCGGACTCTATACTCGTCACTCGCTTATCCAACTCTACGGGTGCTTTAGTAGCAGTAAGGGCTTGACTAAGTTCTTGAGTTGGGAAAGGCGCACTAAACTCATAGGCACTTAGTACCGCATCGTAAGGGGAGTATAGTTTACGTGAGTGAATCATACTAGTTTTGGTCTAAAGTAGTATGTTTTAATTCGCCACGCGCCTGCATATACTCAACAAGTAAGTTTATCGCCATACTAAGCGTATCCTCTCTTAGCTCAGAGCGTAGTTCACCAAATTTGCTTAAAACATACTTCTTCTTCTCCGCGCTACTAACATCTAAACGCGCCGCTTCCTTTATAAGTTCAACTAGAAGTGACTGAGTGTCAGGTGTAAGAAGTTTGGCTAGTAGTAAGTATAAGAGTTCACTAGTGTTTTGTATGCCCATGACGAGCTTTAGTCGTATCCAAAGTCTTTTTAAAAAAATCATAACATGCCTCACTTATATTTCTCATTTAATACTCTTCTTGCCTCACGCTCCATGGCCTCGATTCCCTCTAACATAAGAAGAGTAACATGTCCAAAACCATAACGTTCCCTTAACTCTTTTTCAGGGCTAAGTTTATAGATATTGATTTTGGCATAAACTGTTGACCAATCTATGCCAATTATGCCTCCCATGGCTCCATACAGCCAGTGGCTTGATATTCGTTGCCAAAAAAGAAAAGTTTCCCAGTTTTTGGGGAGAATATGACACTCATCGACAGTTGCCGCTCGTCTAAGTTGTTCCGCCAACTTGGCTGCAGTTTCCGCGTCAACAAGGAGGTTGACGTCGGATTCCACATCCTCTAGCGCCTTATCATTGCCACTTTGGCCACTTGCCCAGTAGTTGGCAACTTCAATAAGGTTATCTTCCTCAAACTGGTTGCGATATTGACTTACTTTTTTTTGTCAGATTGATGGATGTTTATGATATTTTTTGAGTAATATTCAATGACTTGCTGGACTGTCGTAACAAAACTGAAGAAGGCATCCAACACTTCCGGTGACATGGGGTCACCTTTTTTTAACTGAGCAGTCACTCTACGAGTAATGGGCTTATCATTCTCGTCCCTCAGGGGATTGCCGTCACTATCCTTTTCGGGTACGGAAAGGTCTATATTTAGACCTTGCTCACTCAACACGACAACTTCCGTGCAAACCTTTTTCACTGCTTCCTTGTTAAATCGCAGTGTATCGATGAACTTTGCCTTAGGAACTTCGATAAGTTTACCGTCCTCATCGAGGACGGTGCTTGTATCTACCAGTGGCCCGATGTATTCACCCCACTCCTCGGCATCCATGACAAAAAACTTGATGCCTAGTAAAACTCCGTTTCCCTCACCTCGACTAAGATTGATTTTGACATTTTTTAAATTAGTCACGTTGCTGAAAGTCAAAGGCATAAAAAGGTTCTCCATTTTGTTTGTTAGTATAAAAAGTCACCACAACAAAAAAACATGTTTGTGATGACTTAGTATAACAATTTTAAAACTTTTTAGGTAAAAAAAGGTTTCTAAAAAAGTTTTAAATAAACAAAATATAGAACTCGTCGTCTCCTTTTTTACCGGTACAAGTAAAACTTAGGTTGTATGCGACTAGTTCTTCACGCTCAGCTAAGTCCGGCATATCTAGCTGAGCGTATGGAACAACAACTTTGAAACGGTTGCCATGCGTTGTACCAAACAACGCCTCGATACGTAGAGTAGTCCCCGCTCTTGCAAGCCCAATGGGGTTAAAATCCGTCAGAGAGGATGGTGCAAGCGGGTCAATAGAACCCGTTGGCTTTCGTCCCGTTATCCCAATGCTTGACATGCCACTAGGGTCGGTTATGTCCATGTGTTTAGCGACCGCGTTCGCCATCTTAAGTTCCAACTTGGAGCAAGATAGCAAGTTAGAGGCAAGGTCACCAATAACAACCGTTGCTCCCATCATAGGAGTCGGTAGAACTTCTGGAACAGTAGCTGAAGGAAGAGTTGCGTTAGACGGCTCAGTGTACGTTCCAGTTAGTGCAAACGATGCCGTAGCTAACTTTCCTACTTCAAACGTAAACGATGGGTCCGCGCGTATGCCGCTTGAGATATGTTTCATCGAGTCACGCATATAGTGCATAGAAATAGACTTCATATCAACGCAACTGCTTGTCGGAACATATGCTATGCCATCAACAGCGCTAGTCACAGTAGCGGAAGCTCCGCCAGCCCCCGTTATAGTCCCAGTCCCAAACTCTCCCGTGCTTGTAGTAACCGTTAGCGTCACCGCGCCAGCCGCCCCACTCTTAAAGTCTAAAAGAGTACCGCTAGATGCCGCCGTCCCCGTGTAAGTGCCGGCAGTCCAACCTAAGGTAGTAAGTGCATTAGGACTTCCTGCACTTAAAACAAAAGACTGAGTAGCACCCGCCGCAGTAGTACGAATAGCAACATAGTTCCCACTTGCATACGCTTCTACTCCACTTACGCCGGCGGTGCTTAGTTGGGAGTTGACTTCGGTCACTACATCGGCAACACTAGCACATGCACTATCCAACGTTACTAAGTCGTCACCCGCGTTGCTTACGTTTATAGAGAACGTTTGGGACGTAGCACTCCAGTCATGTCCGCTAGACAAGTTTGCTGTACCCACATGAACTGCTTTTGTAGCGTCTTGACTTACGCTCTCTGTAGTACTCCATGTTCCAGTACTGCCAGTGCAAACCAATAAGTAGGCATTTTTCCTGACTAGTCCAGAGGCCTGCATGAGGTGGTCATAAAATGGGGCTTGTACTTTACCACTACCATCAACACCACCTCCGATAAACTCTACTGGAATTGTGGATGTGCAAGACATGACACCACTTGCCTTACCAACTGGCGAAAAATTAGGCGTCGACATAGTGCGTTCCTGCATATCGTTTTCCATCTTAAAGTCGGCACCGGTATTTGCAAAGACTGTTACGTAGTCTACCAAAGGGTCAATACCATAATTAGCTTCCAATGCAGTTAATACGGAGATTATTTTTGAACGTAGACCGCAGTTTTGAAAGGCCATATAAAATTCCTCTTTTAAAGTAAAATGTTGTTTTTTCGGTTGCTATGAGTACATAACTGAGAAGTACAAGAAAACTGGTCGAGCCAATGATACGAGTCTAGGTTTGAACCATACGCTACGCCTCCTCGATAAGTTAAGGGGGTAGTAGGTAAGTCAAACTCAGTAGTTGGAATTTGCCAGCCTAACAGTGAGTCTAGTATTTTTGTGTGAAGTGCCCATATTATGTCCATTGCATTCACGCCATACTCATCTGTCATGGTATCGGCAACAAGTAGAAGACCGAAAAAGTCTTCTACTTGTTGGCGTACAGCATAGCCTAAAGATTGATTGGCTGTAGACTGAGTACGTAGTCTCATAACAAAAACCGAAGGTGTGCTAGCAACCTGGTCTTCGGTTAACAGTCCCTTGAAATCGGTTGTCCCCTCTATCTGACTTACTTCGTTCTCAAAGTCGTCTACTTTTATACTTCCGTAGAGATCTTCTCTTAGTTTTAGAACTATGTTGCGGCGTGCAGTGGAGGCAAGCACACTCTTTGGACTAAACTCCAGAGCTAGTCCAGCAAAAAAAATAGGCTGGATAGGGTCGGTTCTAGCAACTAAGTTCCCACTAGAGAGTGCTAGCCTACCTATAAAAGAAACTTCCATAGTTGTTCCTAGTCCACCGCAAGCAGTTCGAGTGATACTTTGCCAGCCTCATACCATAAAGGCTGGCCTATCAACGGTGTGATAACTGGCTCACATGCTGTGGCTATGAGTATCCTATCCACCCCCTCCATCGTTCCCACGAGAGCTTGGTATGCAATACTAACTTCAGTCGCAAAACCGGGAAAATGAAAGGGCTCACTCACGCCTAACTCGGTAAAGACTACGGCGTGCTTTTCATAGTTGACGTCTGTTAGTTCTCCAGTGGGGGTATCCGTTTGGATACCCTCTGAAGTACTGTAAAGCGCAAGTCTCAAGTTGGTGACCACTGGAAGTGTCTCAAAACCCAGTAAGTGTCTAACTATCTTTGTGCTTAAGTAGTCAGTAACTATTGCTGTCATTTCGCCCCCTTTAAACGCAAGAAGCGTAAGATGATATTTCGCGCTTCAAGCTTATCGTCCTCAGTTATACCAAGATATGGCCTAGCTGGTAAGAGGACGCGATGACCTTTGCCAGTTCGACCCCCTTTTTGGTGTATGCGTGCATACACCGGAAAGTTGCCAACACCAACTTCCACGCTATCGTGCGTTGCGTTGTAGTTGACGCTTTGCCTTAAGATAGCATGGTCTACGAGTGTCTTCCCTCCATCCTTCATAGCCCTTTTTGATACTAGCCAAGGCTTTCCAGTTGGGTCAACGCCCCGATCAAAACGCATATCGGTCTCCGTCAGGATGTACTCCCCAAGTTCGGTAAACGCATAAGTGAGTCCGAGCATAAGTGAGTTTAGGTTTTTAACCTTATCTCTTGCTTTGGCAGACTCTACTCTTACCTGTATTTTTGCCATGCAATACTACTCCTGGCTTGCCTAAGTGAGAACGGTGGCGTGATGTCTAGTTGGGGGGGTATATCTACTATCGGAGTGTCTCCCAAACTAAGTCCACCACGCCTCGCATTAGTGATATCATCTAAGTAACTTATACTTGTGTCGTAAGCAGCTTTTATCGAAACACTCGGTTTATGAGCCGCTAAAAGATAGCGAGCGATAAAGTTGGTGTGTTTCTTTAGCATCTCCAAGTTTGCCGCTAAAAGTTTATCTTCCAACGGTATGTCGTAACGACGAAGGAGGTAAGTACTCACGATACTCTCTGCAGCTTCTATACTTTTCTCTATCCTACCAAGCGCGGCTCGTCCCAACTCTACTTGCTCAGTAGGAAAAGAAGAAGTATCGGCACCACTGATGAACGCCAGTAACACGTTAGCCTGAACTACTTTTATGACTACCGCATCAATGGGGGATGAATACTTCGTAAGTCTTTGAAGCCCAAACTGTTGCATCATAGCCAATGGTGACGTATACATATACATACTGGCATATCCCTAAACGGCTTTAATACTAGCAAAACACGCCGGCTGAGACATGATGGGTAGCGGTGCCGACTGTATCATCAATATCTGTGCAGACGGCTCTTCAGTAAACCAAGTTTTGGGGAACCGCGACATGGCATACAAGTTATTTCTCGGTAAAGATGGAAGCCCGGTTGGTATGCGAGACGTATTTGACATCGAGGCTGGGCTTTGTAGGTCTTGTATGGCTCCGTAGGCAAAAATATTGCGAGCACGACTAAACCCAATGAAGATTTTATCGGCCGGCATCATGTCATGCGTTACGCCACTATCATCTTCGTAATACTCGTTGTAAGCATACAAGTTGAGTCCTCCCATACCGCGCAATGTGCCCAAAAACTCAGCTCCAGTTGGGAGCATGGCGGGATTTATAACGCCTAAGTCAACACGCAACGTGTTAAGGAGAGACGTGGCATTGGCGGATATTTTTGGATGAGACAAAAAAGCGTCGCGTACGTTTCGTCCCATGATAGCAAAGTCGGCGGGGCCCATCTTTCCATCCTGCTGGATCAAGCGTTGCCACGAAGTGAAAAGAGCAACGGGGTCGCTGCTAGAGTTGGTGAAAAGGTCATTGCCAGTAAGTGTGAGCTTATGAGATGCCGGCATCTCATAGTCCACAACTTTATCGATACCCTCGCCAACTATAGATAGTTGGCCAGAGTCTAGTAGTTGACTTATCATCCACTCTTCGGTGCGAGAAATGCTGTCACTGAGGGATTGTAACTCCCAACCGAGCAGTTCCATAGCCCGCTGTTGCTGATCAAAAGCCGCCCCCGTTGTAAATGGCAACTCGCCGGGTAGGCGGTTCAGTGCCTCCAACGCCTGGAGGTTCTTTTTCGCCTTGATGAGAGGAGGGTAGTATATCTTTGTGCTGAAAGGCATTTTCTGGACACTGGGGGCTATTGCCTGCCCAGAAACAAACGGTGCAAGCCTGCGGTTACCCACAAGTTCATCGATAGCAACTGACAGCGTTTGAGACTGTTGTGTTTCTTTAAACAAGAAGTCTCTAAAAAAAGTTGGGTTATGGGGAATGGTCTTAACTGCAGTAAGTAATGTGATGGGGCTTAACAGCAACTCTTGAAGTGTCATACGTAGTCCTCTCTAACCTTGAAACGTTACAACATGGATGCCTAGCGCACGAAGTGGCCATTTTACGGTGCCTAGACTGTGCCCCGTTCCATAGGAAAGTTTACGAGCATTTATTCTCCCAGCAAGTAAGATACTTGCTGTTTGTGCAGAGGAAGTTGCATCGGTATCCTGTAGCAAAACCGCTACGGGCGTAGCGGAACCATCCACTGCCGCCGTTGCCGCCAACTTAAAGTTACTGGCCAGAACGGGAACAGTTATAACGTCTCCCACAGCAAACGCCGTTCCCCCAGCAGTGATAGTAAATACTAGATGAGTAGTGGTTTGTTGTGAGCCAATAGCGATGGTTGTGCTAAGGACGGTGCCTAGAGGGTCGGTTAAAGTAAACTTGGCACTAGCTCCGGCAATATTGCACACGAGACTGTAGACTCCGCCAATAACTTGCGCACCCAGGCTTATAGAGCCTATCGTGCCATTGCCTACGTTTGTTAGACCGTAGGCCGGCGTACCAGCGGCCGTTGCAACTCTTCCGAGAACAGCCCCGGCCACAAGATTTCCCGTAGTTATAACAGCCGTATCCGTATGGATAGGATAAGCTGCATCTAAGAGGTCAGAGGATGGAAAGTCCACCCTGGTGTATAAACTCATGCTCATTTTAAATCCCCCTATGATGAGGTGTAGATGGAGTTGGCGCCTGCTTTCTGTAGCCAGCAGTTATATTTTGAACGATGTTTTTGAACTGCTCTGCAGGGTCGGTTACGGGCATGGCGGAGTAGTCATGTCGAGTGTTCTGAAACTGAGTTGGTAGCTTCTCTAATAAAGCTTTGAAGAAGTCGATAGGCCTTGCCTTTACTGTATTCCCAGTGGTGTCCCGGTATACTAGTTGTTTAGTACTCGCTAAGTTTGGACTAACAGACGCGGCATAAGCAAAAATGGGGTTTGGGTCGTCGAGCCTGGCAAGAAAGCACATAAACTCAGCAAGACCGTCAAGTAGGGCTGGTGTCACTTTACCAGCCGCTTGGAGTTGAGAGATATAAAGCTGTGAGTTGGCTAGCATGGCCTCGGTTGCTGAAGTTATGCCCTGGTTTAGCAAGGCACTCCTCTCTTGTGCGCTCATAACAACCATATCGGGCGCAACCGGCTTAGGCTTAGTAGCCGCTTTGGCTAACGTGGGAGGGGGAGTTGCTGGTGTTTCTTCGATAGCAAGCTCAAACATAGCGGCATCGGGAGATGCCGACTTGTTTTCCTCTTCTTCCTCGGAACTATCCAAACTTTTGACCTCAGCTTTAACATCCGCTGCTTTTTTCTCTTCATCTTTGGGTGGTGACTTGGGTGGTAACAACATAGAATCTCCTTGAGTTGAAGGTTGAACGGGGAATGAGTGTGAGCTTATGTAACGCTTAAACTGGAGTGCCGGCTGTAAATCTACGGCTGGGGGAACGGCTCCTAAAAAAGCAAGATGCCCTAACTCTGGCCCACGCTCCGTTAAATCGATGCGTACAGAGCGGTTAGGGTACTGCTTCTTTTTGAAGCTTATGGCAAAAGTTTCTAGTACATGGGCTAACTTGGCATAAAGTCCTTCTCCCTCCCTTTTAAGTTGAGAAACCCAGCCATACGCCGGCGAAGAGTCTGAGGTTTGATGACCTAAAACTACCGGAACACTGAAAGTGTTTGGTTGAAAGTTAAAAACAATCGCATCAAGGTCCGACTCCTCCCATGTCGTTTCAGTGCCAGTATAGCTATCAATATGCGTACCAACCCTAAAGACCTCTATCCAGTCAAAAAGTTCTGGCGCAATATCTTGAACAGCGTTCTGAACAGACTTCATTTTTTAATACCTCTACACCTTTCTTTATCCTATGAAGTCTAGGATGTATAAATAGCTTATTTTTTTGCATCAGCACATAGTCTTATGTATTTATAAAGTAAAGTCAAGAGGAAATATGCCAGTTTATAACTTTACTTAGCGGAACGAGACTTTTGGATTCCTGGAAAAACGTCATTGTAGTTCCTAAAAAGTTCTTTGTAAGCAGTTTCTCGATACTTCTTCTTAGGGAGCGAGCCAAGTTCCTGTAGTTCTGCTACGTCAGCCCAACCTTTGTCCAGTGGATACGCATAGTAGGGGTGAGACGCATTTTTCACAAGGATAACATTAAGCGGCTTTCCCAACTTACGCGCAGTGTAAACTCGGTGCATACCATCGCTAATCAACCAAACTTTTCGCCCATCCGCTTCATAAGATTCTTCGATAATCGGAGGGAGAAGTGGTAGTAGCGTTCTTATGTCCTCACGCCAAAACCACACGGCGGTATCTAGCTTAAACATATCAACGCCTTGACTTAGTAGGGTGGTATAAAGTTCCTTCACAGTCCATAAGGTGGAACGTAAAACATAGCGTTGGGTAGGAACTAGTATGTCAGTATCCAGCTGCTGTTCGATACTTAGTTGTGCATTTGCGTATACTAGCACCTGTCCATAACCAAGTAAGCGTGTATTTTTCAGTTTACTTAGAAGGATAGAGCTGGGAACTACTTCAAGTTTAGTTACTTTCATACTTTCTTTGATGAGCGGACTCGGGGCGAGGATGGTAGTAAAAGGCGGGCACACTAGCTGCCCGCAATTTTTTCTCTGAAGGATAACTGACTATAGTTTAGCATAAACTATAGTCTATATAGTAGTTCTCTTAAAAAGAGTTACTAAAAAAAAGGGGGGTAGGGGGGGGCACTATGGCTGTCATGCTCGTTCTCCTGTCCGCACTTAAGCTCACTTTTCTAGCTCTCTGGCTAGTACCCAAAGTAAGTCAGAGAGCCGGTTTAAATACGCGAGTACGCACTCATTGACGTAGTTGCCTTGTTGTTTTAAGGCAACTACACTAGTCTCTGCCCGACGACAAACAGTGCGAGCTAAGTGTAGTAAGCTGGCATCAACTGTATCACCTGGCACTAACCACGCTCCATACTGCTGCTGTATATACCGATCTACAGTACTACTGTAGTGCCGCGTGGCGTGTCGAGCCTCTAGGCTTAAGATACACTCATCTAAAGTACGAAGTTGCTCACGCAACTCCTCTTTTGTACGATCCTTTTCCTCAAGAGGGGTTGCTAGAGAAGTTCCTAGTCTAAAAAGGTCTAGCTGAGCACGCTTTATGTTAGCGCGCGTCTCTAGAGTTGTGCAAAAGGCATGAGCAACACCTAGTGTAGCAGCAAGTTCATCGATACTTCCTAACGCAACTATCCTGCTCGAGGACTTGGGCATACGTTCCTTTCCAAGGATAGCGGTCTGTCCGTCATCTCCTTTACGAGTTGAAACGCTTGACATACTACTTTTCCTTTTTAGTTGATGAGTCCACAAGCACCGGCCTCACAACTATCGATGCCGGACTCACGGTTGAACGCATGGTGAGCAGTAAAGCTCTTCCAGTCGATGTCTTTTAGTTGAGCGCGGTATGCATAAAACTCGCTCGATGTAACGGGCGTTTGTGGAAGATATATGCCTGGTTCAACAGTAGATGCATCAAAACGTGGCATAAAGGCTGTACCCACGTAACTGTCCCAGTTACGGAACAGCCAGTCAGTGATGGCTGGCACTTCTTCTGGCAAGTAACTCACTGTGAACGAAGCGTTAGTGTCGACCCAGTGTGTCATGATCCTCTTATAACGCTCCAACTGGGCAACCGCGCTATGAAGCTCAACTTCCACTCCTTCTTTTGTCTTTGTCCAACGAAAGTAAGGACTACTCCATTCGATTGGGAAGTTTACTAAAACATCCCCCGAGTTCAGTGGGTTAGGTTTAACCTGATAGCCATGTGCTTCTAAAAGGGCTACAACCGGGTCTTCTCCACTGAAGTTTTGCCAGTTAAAAATATGGCGTGCAAGTGGGTGATGAAGTCCTTCGCTTACTCCGAAACTCTTTGCCATCGTGCCCTCCGGCTTTACTGTTGTAACGTAGTAAGGGTAAGGTAAGCCTAGCTCGTCCGCCATGGAAAGTGCTCCATGTACCGCAACTTGTTTTAGTCTTCTTAGCTGTGCGGTGGATAGTCCACTTTCTATAAGTCCCATGAGACCCAAGCCTATGAACCTAAAGTTGGCGTTATTTCTATGCCATTTTTCGTCCAGGATACCATCCAAAAGGTTCACACATGTTTGCCTATAGGCGGCACGAGCAAGCAGGTAAGTTGCCTCAAAAAGCTCATCAAGACTACCTGCCGCCGCGTTTACAGAGACCTGGTTGCATAACCCCCCATCTGGCAACGCCTCCTCAAAACACGGGTTCCCAATCATGAACTCGCTAAAACGTTCCCTAAAGGCTACGGCGTTACAAAGGCCTGGGTCACCGCTTTCGCCGTTCTCAAGCACCATATGCATAAACTCGGTCAAGGTTGCTAGAGTTGGTCGAGAGTCAAAAAACACGGTGTTGTTGGACTTACTTCTCCACATCTTGCCAGCTTTCCAGTACTCACGCTTAACACGCATAAACTGCTCTATATCCATGTGCGTACTTGGTATAAAAACCATACCTGCTGACCTCCTACTGGAGAGCGTTTCTCCAGTAAGCACAAAGATATCCAGGAGATCTATGACACTTAGAGCCTCCTGTATGCGGGAGTTCAAGATGTTAGCTATAGCATAAAAAGCACTCGCTACTTTTTCGTCTCCACTTGTCTTCCAGCCATAGCCGCTAGTAACTTGTCCTTTCCCACGTATGTTGGAAAAGTCCAATATAAGCGTGTGGGCTCGGATGTTTTCGCCTTTAAAGGAGTGGGCAACCAACTTGCCTAAAGCCTTTGCCCACGCTTCCGCTGAATCCCCAACGCATATAGTCCAAACACCGTCTGAGAGGCTCTCCATGTTATGAGCCTGTCCTTTTTCGATACGGGTTGAACGTATGACTTTTATGTTACTTATACGCTTAGAAAAGCCGTGAAGTCCTCCACACTCTGGGAGTATGGACACACCACAGCCCTGAAGTAGTAGCCAAAAAGCGTTCACTATCGCATGGACGTTCCCATACCTTAGTCCTGCGCAGTTGAAGTTGGTCACTTCATAGGTTTTCGCCTTCTCCGTGCCTCCTAGCCACTTTGTACGTTCGGCCAAACTCCCCCTATATGTTAGCTGGATATCTAGCAACTTTGCCAACTCCGCTTCTGCTTTCGAGTCCAGTTCGTGGCCTAGTTGCCGAGCCCATAAAAACCTTTGATGGGCTATGGTACGCTCATACATCTCTAAAGGAGTTTCCAACACTCCGTTTGTTTTCAAACGACAGTACTTTTGTAGTGTTGTGACTGTTGCGCGTGTTTTCATCAGCTCGTTCATCTTTTTATCCTACTAAAGGTAATATAGAAGGGATAGTGACTATGTAACTACTATACTCAGTTAGCAGTATGCCACTACTGCAGGTAGCCAGCAAGCATCTTAGCTTTCCTTTACTCTCTTTTTAAAAGACGAGTTCAAAAAAAACCATAGCAAAGATGTGTGTGAATAAGGAGTAAGTGGTTTAGGTATCCTCTACACAACGGAAAAGCCACGTATCTAAAGGCTTTGAGCAAAGATGTGTAGGGAGCGGGGGGTGTACCTAGGATTCTTATAGCTGCTATATAAAATATACTATTTATTTATACTATACTAATATAGTACCCTACACACCCTACTCTACCTTACACAAACCTTTAAATACGTGGCTTTCCAATGTAGGGGGGGTAATATAGGATGTGTGGAGTAGCTAGTACGAGGTGTTTTTTTTTATAAAAGCTCAGGTATCCGGACGATGCTTTGTAGTAAGCCTGTTGACGCAAGCTTGGCTACCACAAAACTAAACGATGTTGACTTTTTTCTAGTACTTAAACAGCAAGTGCTGTGCTCATGCTTATGAGAGGAAGTTTTAAAGAGCAACTTAAAGTAGACTTCGATGGAAGTTTATCCAAGTTAACTGAAGTTAGTCGCGACGGCGTGCCTGAGTCTTAGGTTTTAGCACCAAAATCGCCAGCCCCCTCTTCAAAAAAAAACTTAACGAAAAGTGGTAACTCTTCATCTGGGAAGTGATATAGAACAGACGCCGTTAGCCATCACGCGCGACTTGGGTTAACAGAGAACCTAACCATCGCTAGGCCGGGGCGTAAGGGCCTAGCCACGAAAAACATCTCCAGTGGGACTTGGTAAGAGCTGTCTTTGATGCCACTACTTACTCAGTAGCTTCCTACATCCTAATTTTTAAAACTTTTGAAAAAGTTTCGGATAAAAAACAGAAGGCTATTGACAACATCAATGTGAAATACTACTATCTCCTAACTGCTATGAATAATGAGAATATGCGTGAAACTTCTTTGGGAAAACTCCGCTCGCCCACTGGGAAAGTATAAGCTTATCGAAGTTCGTGGATACTGTGCCACTTGTGGGCAGGAGCTACAACATGCCGTAGCCGCTAGTTCCCTTGCGGGAGATGCCTTTAGTCGTCAAGTCGAATTTTTAAATGGTGAGTATGTTTGTGAGGCCTGCGCATGGATGTACTCTAAACCGACTGAAACGCATAGAAACGTTTTCGCAGTGGGGGATAAGATATACTGGCCTATGTTATCCCACGATAGTGCTACAAAAGAACGTCCGAGTTGGTATGAAGTTCTTAGCGAGGCGTCAAAACTAGAAGCAGATACACCCTGCATCGGCGTACTTACTACCGATCCCAAGCCGCGACTTTGGCCTATGACGAGACAACGGACACTGCGCAGCTTTGGACTGTATGTACACTGTTCCGAGTACGATGTTAGTGAGTTTAGAACTTTTAACTTAGCTTCTTGTTTGGCTCTTTGTGAAGTACTTTCTCACTGTTTAGTTTTAGGTTTTTCTAAACGAGCGTGCGCTTACGGACTGCTTACCGACTTGAAAAAAGTTACTAAGCTTGCTACTAAGCTTGGTGCGGATAAGGTTTTTAGCTTGGAGTCTCAGCTAAAAGCTGTAAGAGGAGAAGCTTACTTTCTACCAAGCCTCCTGATAGCAGGGGCTAAGGAGCATGTGGTATGCGTGTCTTAGTAGCTATGAGTGGTGGTTTAGACTCCTCAACACTGGCAGCTTACTTAAAAAAAAGAAAGGGCCATGATGTGCGTGGCATACACGTTAGCTATGGTCATAAAAGCCGGCTGGGTGAGTTGGCAAGTTTGGATGCCATCCAAAAAAGTTTGGATATACCACTCATAAAACTAACGCTCGACTTGGCTCAACACCTATACTCCTCTCTGACAGATACTAAGCTCACTAACCCCAACTGTCACCATGCGAGTGAAGAGGCTAGGGTAACGTTTGTTCCCAACCGAAACGCTATTTTTCTATCCATAGCTTATGCTGTCGCTATGTCGCAAGACTGTGATGCCATAGCCTATGCTGCCCATGCCGATGACTATAAGCTTTATCCGGACTGTCGTGATGCCTTCACTAAGGCACTTCACGAGGCACTTAAACTCGGAAATGATGGTTATGGATACCCACTCAAGTTGTTGAACCCGTTTGTAAACATGGCCAAGTCAGATGTACTTCTTTTAGGGGAGTCACTTGGCTTAGAACTTTCAAAGACATGGACGTGTTATAACTCTGAGGTAGTTCAGTGTGGTCAGTGCGCTGCTTGTCATGAGAGGCAGGCGGCTTTTGCTGCTGCTAGGATACAGGATACTACACTATATGCTAACACTAGTACTCAGACTACATAAGGCACTACCTCTCTATGTTTGTAGCTTGTTATGAGCGTCGCGTGGATAAACTCGTTCCTCAAGAGTATGCTAAGCTCTTTGCATATCCAAACGAGCCAAAGTACTCTAGTACACTAACTATACTCGATAGTGGAGCGTTCTACTTTTACATGAGTAAGCGAGCCCGGCCGGCCAACTATATAGAGTCCTTGCGCAGTTACTATGAGAAGTATGGTCAAGTTGCCGGCACATACTGTGCCGTTCCCGACGTTGTTTTAAGCCCAGCCAAAACCATGCGGGCATACGAAGAGTGGTATAAAGTTTCCCCCACCGTGAAGGTTTTTCCTGTCTTACAGTGCACCTCTACTTGTTTAGACTTAAGTTTGCTGACTAAACAACTAGAGTTCTATAAGGCTCTAGTTAAAGGTGGCTTAACGCCGGAGCTAGACTTTATAGCACTAGCTAACCCGGGTATAAGCCCTTTAGAAGCTAAGCATGAACTAGCCTTTTTAAGGAGGCTTATAAGCCTATACCATCCAAGTGCATGGGCACATGTTTTCGGGGCTGGCTTTAGTGCACGGGACGTGTATGACTGGCACTCTTGCGGCTTTGACTCCATCGACAGCATATCATACTATACCGACGCCCAACGAGGCGTATGTTGGAAGTCAAAAAGTTACGAAAAAGAAGTATTCGACATAAAACAAGTAGACTGGACAACCATTGCGTTAAAAAACCTGGAACTTGCACTTGCAAGTGCATATGACAACTATGACACCTGAAAACCCTATAGCTTCACTATATAAACAACTTCCCTTACCCCAACAGCGCGCTGTAAACCTCATAAAACTTTTCATAAAGGTTTACAATAGTAAGGATGGGACTGGCCTTTTTAGCGGTATGGCCCGCTACCAGTTTTTAGAAGAGCGTATGAAAGTTGCTGCCATACAGTCCCAAACACTACTAGACTTTTGGAGTAACCTTCGACAGAAGCTGGCTTGCCCCATAGCTAGTAAGTCAACCGATGCTGAGTTGCTTGAAGTATGGTTGTTAGCTAGCACGGAACAACACGAGACACTACATGCTCTTGCTACTCGTGCGGCAGAGTTGATACTTATAGCTCGTAGCCTACTAGAACATGCTAAAGTCACTTCAGACGATTCTTCACTCAGCCCCACTCCTGTATTTGATGACCCCCTACCACTCTTATGACTACTTCTTACTCACTTATTCTTAAAGCACTGTCACCTATCTCGCATGGTGATACGCTCACGGGCGTAAACAGTAGTAGTAACATACGCCTTTTTATGCGTAGTTTATGCCGCGTAAAAGGTTTACCCACACGTGTTCCCACTCTATCCGAAAACAGTTTTCGCACTGTTGCTATTCGCCGGCCACTAGCAGTTGACTTGTTGCAGCGTTGTAACTTTGCCAGCGGTAGCAAACTAAGTAAAGGCGTCATTAACTTACTGTTTGCTGGGGGGAATCTTAGTGGGGGTGCAAAGTCACCTGGTGACGAGTTTAGCCTAGCTCAGTCTGTTTTTCACAACTTTCCCATGTTAGAGTTACTGAGCGGTGCAGTTGATAACTTTATACTTCCTCAAAGTGCCTTACGGCTCGTTATATGGCCTATCACACGAGAGTATGAAGACTGTTTAAAGTATGTTGCCGGTGAGCATCTTGTCACTGAGGCAAGTAAGCTATCTATCTTCGACCTGCTTGGAGAAGAGACGAGAACTCGGGGTACGGGTGATGAAAGTGAAGGTACTCAGATGATCTATACTTACGAAACTTTGGCCGCTGGAACACGCTTTTTTGTTAAGTTTGTACTTTCCCCATATGCCTCTGAGTTATGTCACTCCGCTTTAGGTTTTTCACTGGGGCGTTGTTGGGATGGTTTCTTTGGTGGGCAAGCTAGGCAAGGAAGGGGTTTGATGGCTATAGAGGATGCCAATATACCGGACGGCGCAGCTTACGCTGACTATGTTGCTAACAGCAGTGCTAAGCTAGCGTCCTATCTTTTGGATGGGACGTTAGGTTCTGGGAAAGTTTTATGCAAGTAACTCATGTTAGGGACTATGCTTACTTTCGTTCCTTATGGGAAGACTATCAAGCCCTTCCCAAACAACTTTTGCGTGTTACATGCTTGATGGGAAGTAGCTTTATCCCAGCTTCTTCGGACGGCGTACTGCATCTGGATAGTGTTTTAGCGTCGGCAGTGTCTTTGGATGTAGCTTCAGTTTTGTCTCCTCTAAAAAAGTCAGAGCCAAAAGTGATACCACTTCCACTGGAAGTCGTTTGGCTTTCGGAAGATGCTTTACCGCTCTTTGCTAGTAGCAACTTACAGCCTGACGCTACTCTTGCTAAAAGCACAGACTACTGGCATAAACGTTTCCCTGCTAGGGAAGTTATACACTACTGTGCAAGGCCCAACACTCCTACAACAAGAGGAGTGTTCAAGGAGTACCGCGTTCCTATGTCTATACTGAACTGTGCCACACTTACTGCTCACTGTATAGCTAACAAAGCTGAACTGTATAGACTTCTTTCAACGTATATTACCTTTCTAGGGAAAAAGTCGGCGCAGGGGGCTGGTTATGTCCTCGACTGGCAGGTTGAGGTTGATGAGTCAGCGACTACACTAAACGACATACTGTCACGCCGTCCAGTGCCCTCACAGTACTTTGGAAAGCCATACGGGCCGCTAGGAGGTTGGACGCCGCCTTACTGGTTTCGCCCTTGGCACAAAACACTACTTACTTAGGACTTTTATGGAACTAACTATTGCCAAAAAAGACTTATTCCCACCACTTAAACTTGCCTCTTCTGTTATTGGCGTATCTCATCAAAACCAGTCGACTATACTTTCCCACTATCTCTTCTCTTTGACCACTGAAGGGCTCAGTATCACGGCTGGTGACGGTGAACTTGAACTACGCTATAAGTTCCCTCTTGCTCCCTCGGAGTACTCTTCCGGCGTATCTACTGCTATACCTCACAAGTTGTTGGATATAGTGGGCTCTTTACCACCAGATACCCTTCTCCACTTTTCCCAAAAAAAAGACCAACTTCTTATACTGAAAGCAGGTAAAAGCAGATTTACTTTGAAAACTTTACCAGCAGAAGACTACCCAGAACATAAAGATAAACATCTTTTGGCTGAGTTGGATAGGACGCTCACTTTCACTATAGCTACTGTAGACTTGAAGTATTTTTTGTCCAACGTAGCCTTTTGTATGGCAAGCACTGACGTTAGACAGCACCTTGTCGGTGCCAAGTTGGAGTTGCGGGCAGGGCAACTCTTTTTGGCAACTACAGACGGGTATCGTTTAGCGGTTACTAACTCGAGTCCAAATAACAGCCTTGGTGACACTGATCTCAGTGCAATAATCCCACGAAAAGCTGTGTTGGAACTTTTGAAGTTACTACCAAACACTGAGCAAGTAACACTACTGTGTACTGAAAACTACTGCCAGTTTAGTTTTCGTGACTACATAGTATTTACAACACGCTTACTAGTTGGAACATATCCAGACTGGCGGGCAGTTATACCGCAACATGCAAATATGGTACTGGTTGCGGATACAAGCCTACTAAAGAGTGCCATACGCCGTGTTATGCTACTTTCAAGTGAACGGCACAAGTGCCTGCGTTTGGTTTTAAGTGAAAACTTGCTTCAGTTATATGCGACAAACTCTACTCATGAAGAAGCCTTTGAGGAACTGACTGTAGATTATACAGGCAGCCCACTTAAGATAGGTTTCAACGGACAGTACCTTTACGATGTCTTAAACGTGATCTCATCTGATACCGCCCGTTTCGCGTTTACCGACGCCAACTCTAGTGTGTTGATAACACAGCATGAGACTGACGAGTTCACTCGTTGGGTAGTTATGCCTATAATTCTATAGTTTATAAAAACTTGTAAAAAAATGTAAAGGAGAAACTATATGGGAAAAGTGAGGTTTACTCACTCTCGTGTTAAGCGAGCCATAAAGGGAAGCGGAGGTATTAGACGACTTATATGTACGAAGTTAGGCATATCGAGACAAGGACTTTACGAGTGTTTAAAAAAGTGGCCCGACTTAAAACAAGAGTTACAGGAGGAGCAAGAGAGGAAACAAGAGGAAGTGGGGGATATGGCGGAAAATGTCTTATACGAGCACATGTTTAAACATAGAAGCCTGAAAGCTGTCATGTACTTTCTGTCAAATAGCAAAGAAGGCCGTAGGCGCGGTTATGGGAACGGTGCTGAACTTCAAAAAGAAGATGTGACTAGTGTTTTAGAGAGGCTAACTGATAATATCCTTCAGGGAGGGCCGGAGGTGACGAGTGAAAACGTATAAAAAAGATACACATAACGCAAACTTAGGCACTAAGCGCGGACAAGATTTGTTGAAATTCTCACTAGAGCGTTTAGGGGCGGGCCGTTCAATACTTGTAGACCAGGCCGGCAATGTTATAGCTGGAAACAAGACGCTGGAGGCTGCAAAAGCAGTCGGCTTAAGTAAAACAGTGGAAGTGGAAACGGATGGTAGCACGCTCGTTGTCGTGAAACGCACTGACTTGAACTTACTAGAACACGTGAAAGCGCGAGAGTTGGCTTATGCGGACAATAAAGTAGCTGAAGCTAACTTGGCATGGAATGCGGATGTTGTAAACTTTGACTTAGACTCTTTAAGCAGCGACTTCTTAAAAGAACTTTGGACAACGGAGGATATTGCAAAGTTACTTGAGTCTAGTAGCATGGAAGAGGAACTTAGTAAGTTACCGTTTGAAGATAACTCGTCATTAACAACACTAACTTTTACCTTGCATAAGGAACAGTTAGATACTGTCAACACTGCCATAAAAGAGGCAAAACTCGCTTTAAACGAGCCCATGCCCCACTCTTCAAACAAAAACGCTGATGGAACTGCTCTGCATCTTATCTGTAAGCATTTTTTACATAGGCACTAGTACGTTATGTCATGGAAACTTCCGCCCCGTAACTCCATCCTCCATAAGTCCATAGTAGCCTCTAGTCATAGCACTGGAAAAAGACTGAACCTGTGGGTTGGGAGTGTACGTTCCGCTAAAACAGTGACATCTCTTCTCTCCTTTATGGCATGGCTAAATAACTCCCCTCAAGGAGAACTTGTTATAACAGGTCATACGAGCGATACTATCTATCGCAATATTTTACTTCCACTTATGAACTTTCTAGGGGGGCCGCCACTCTGCGACTTCTCCATAGGAAGACGTATAGGTTGGCTTTTTGGAAGGACAACGCATATCATCTCTGGCAACGATGAGTCGAGTTATAAACGACTTCAGGGGCCAACACTTGTAGCTGCTTACTGCGATGAGGTGACAACATATCCAAAGTCCTTTTGGTTGATGTTGCTTAGTCGTTTATCTGTGAAGGGGGCGCGGCTTTTTGGTACAACAAACCCAGATGTTCCGACGCACTGGCTGAAAACCGACTTCATAGACTCTCCGGAAGTGAAAAATAAACAAGTTTTCCAGTTCACTTTGTACGACAATCCCTTTCTCGATAAGGACTACATCGAGTCCCTAAAAAGAGAGTATTCCGGCGTTTGGCAAAAAAGGTATATCGAGGGACTATGGGTAGCTGGAAGTGGAACAATATACGACTGTTTTAGTGATGAGAACATAGTTACCGATATGAAACAGCACATACCGCGTTTCCAAAGACTCTGGGCTGCTTGCGACTATGGAACTGTTAACCCGCTGGCATTTTGCGTTTTCGGTTTGGATGATGATGGGAAAACGATATACCAACTTGCTGAATACTACTACGACTCAAAGCAACACTCTGTACAGAAGAGTGATGAGGAGTACGTGTTCGCCATTAAAGACTTTTTAGAGAAACTTGACATACCAGTAGCCTCCCTAGAAGGTTTCTATGTTGACCCCTCGGCAGCCTCCTTTATCATAGCCTTACGTCATGCCGGCATACCAGTTAGCCCGGCCCAAAATGAAGTCATGGAAGGTATCCAGTATGTGTACACTCTCATCTCCAAAAAACAGTTCCTTGTGGACTCGTCTTGTACCATGTCTATCAAACACCTTTATAGCTACTCATGGGACACGCGAGCTTATACTCGTGGGAAGGAACAACCTTTAAAGATTGATGACCATCTGCCAGATTGCATCCGCTACGCACTTTTTTCAGCCAAACTTAGAAAAACGGAGTATAGTGGCATAGAAGGCATCGTTACTCGCCCGCGCACGGGCATAAGTACCATTTTAAAAAACAAGAGAGGAACTTTATGACTAGCTTACCTATGACAACAAAAGCTATAGGAGTGCTCGCTTTTTTAGTAGTCCTTACTGACTACTACCTCGTCAACTTTGGACTCATGACGTGGGACTGGTATAACGCGTTGCTAGAAGTGTTTTGTTTGATTTTAGCTCTGCCAACGCTTACTTTAGGCTTTAACCCTCATAAAGGGCCATAAAACCATGAAGACTCTAACCAGCATTATAAGCTTACTTTTAGTATCGTCCTGTTCACAGGAGCCTGTATACGAAACAAAATTTACCTATACAGCAGCTCCCACTAGTCAAAAGGCATGTTTAGAAAGTTGCGACTCCTTGTCAAAAGAACTTGAGTTAAGTTGTACTACATGCACTAAAAAAGAGTATAAGAAGCGGCTCACTGAGTACTATGAGACAGCTTTGAGTTGTGCAAACACAACTTGTTTTGATATTGCCAAGTCATTAAAACCCGAGCCTACTGAGCACTATGAGAACTGTACTCACGCTTGTGATGATGACAAAGCCAAGTTCAACACTTGCTATAAGAGTTGTGGTGGAACTGTGCTAGAATCTAAAGTTTGCGTAAGCAACTGCGAGACTGAAAAATGACTTTGGCTGAGTACCAAGCATGGCTATCCTCCTTTGACAGAAACCGTTGTGTACTACTCATCCTAAAAGGCTTTTCACTGCTCACGAATACGGAAGATACTTTCTATCTCTCCAATAGAAACTACATCACGGAACCAACTGATACTCCCGCCAACACGACGTTCTTACCTAGGCTTCTCATGGGCTCAGGTCTTGATTTTACTAGGGAAATTGGCTTCTTGGACTCACCACGTGGTGATAGCTCTTATGGGAACTTGGCAATCGATAACACGGATGGAGGGCTAGACTTTTGGATAGACTATAGCTTTACGGGACGCGAGATAAAAATCTTAGTTGGTGACGCAACTTGGCCGTACAATAACTTTACCTTACAGCCATTTATGGTTGGGACTATTGAAAATATAGAGTTTTCAGACTTTTACACGTTTTCCGTGACGATTCGTGATAAGATTGGACTGTTGGATAAGGCACTTAACTCGAACATACTCACTACTGGACCTAAGAAAAACGAGCCTATACCGCTAGCGTTTGGCTACGTGAGAAATATCGAGCCCGTTTTAGTTCAAGAAAATGCCTTAGTTTATAAATACAACGATGGCACTGTACAGTCTGTTGTAGATGTCTATGACAACGGCGTTACGCTAACACCAACAAGCGGTTATACAGTAGACCTAACTACTGGCACTGTGACGTTGATAGCAAGTCCAGTGGGAACGATCACGCTAGACTTACAAGGTATAAAGTATAACGGAGTTTTTTTGGATACGGCAACCTTGATAGTTACGCATATCTTAACGGTTTTTGGTGGCTTAACTAACGCTGACATCAATATACCTTCGTTCGATAACTTACCAAACTATCCAGTTGGTCTGTACATCACGCAAAGGGAAAACATCTTGGATGTTTTAGATAAGATCTTTTCTGGTGTTGGATGCGCATATTTTTTCAACTTTGACGGCAAGTTCACGGTAGTGAAGATAGCCCCCCTATCAAACCCGGTCGTAACCGATGTTATATACGACTACAAACGTGTGCGAGACACACTTCAGATAAAGGCCCTTCCAGCCCCGTGTTGGCGTTATCGTCTAGGCTATGAGAAGAACTATACCGTGCAGGAGGCTGACCGCCTTGCTGGCAGTGTTACGAATCCAAATGCCCCGGATAGAACCCGGGTCGGTTGGTTAGGTTCCGACTTCAGAACTATAACTGTTTCTGATGACTCCGTGAAAACGGCATACCTAAACGCCGTAGACCAAGAACAAGTGGAAAGCATCATAGACAGCCACTTGCTTAGTCTTACCTGCACTACGATAACTTTTGTTTCTGGCACTTCAGTGGACTTTACGTTTTCGGGCTCGCCCGACCTAAGTATTATTCAAGTTGGTGACGGACTAAAGATATTTAGGGGGTGTCTCGCTAAGAACCGGGGAAGCTGGCCAGTGACTGCAGTTGACAATGTTAATAAAAAGTTACGAGCGAACGTATACGGTTCAAATGCTACAAATAACCAAAGCGCACTTGCTTGTCCTGTAGAGATACTCACGCCACGCTATGCTGTAGTAGAAGCTGGTCTAAGGTTTGACGTGTTAAAACAGCAACGTTACTTATGTTCTTTTACTAGTCCCGTTTTTACTGGCTTACCGGGCGATATCATACAACTTACTGCCAACAGATACGGTCTTGCCGCTAAAAACATCCAACTTCTGAAAGTAAATATAAAGGATGGCATGACTGACATCGAAGGATGGTTTTAATGCCTACCTACACTACTATTTTGGCCTTTAGGAACGCGGTAACTAGCGTCACAGCTAGTTCCCAGCATGATAGTTTACCAGCAAACAATCTGGCAAATGCTCAGCCGTTTTTAGTATGGCGTTCTACGTCGGCAACGACCCAAACGTTGCTGGGGAACTTTACTGAGTTCTTACCCATATCCTACCTCTGCTTGTATGCACACAACTTAACACCCAGTTGCACACTTAGGTTGCAGTTGTATGCTGAGTTGGATCAACTATCAGAAGTATACGATATGACGTGGGATGCTATTGCACCGACTTATCAGTTTGGTGAGTACTTTGGCTTGTTTTTTGGAGGATACTCAAACGAGGGCTTCACGGCTCCTTTTTCCATCCAGTTTTTTAATGCTGTGGCAGCTAACTCTTTCAAGCTTACCCTAACAGGGACTACAGAGGCTTACTATCAAGTAGGAATATTAAGACTTGGGGACTATTGGCAAGCCGAGAACTCTAATATATCATGGGGTTACGGCATTAAACATAACGACCCGAGTAGGCAAAGCGAGTTAGAAAGCGGCGGCGTTTTCACGGAGAAAAAGCCATCGTGGCGTACTATGAACATCAAGTTTGAGTATCTAACAAAAACAGACGAAAATAACTTGTTAAATCTTTTGTACTCACTGGGAAAAAACACACCCTTTTTAGTCTCAGTTTATCCTACTGAGGACCAAACTACGCAACGAAACCACACGATGTTTGCAGTCCTGTCAGACTGGAGCGATATGACTCGCAGTGATCTGTGTAGCCGCGCTATAAGTCTTAGTTTAAGAGAGGTAAAGTAATATATGGCGGACTTTAGTTTTGCACGCAGCCCAACGTTAGGTGGACAGTGGTCAAAGCAATACGGATGGCTTGTTGATCAAACGGAAGCTTATGCTAATCAAATAGATAACGCTAACCAAGCTAGTGAACAGGGTTCTTTAAGTGCTACTTTTGCGCTTTACTCCACAACGGCTGCTATGGAGGAGTATGTACAAGGCATTGCTTTAGCAGGAGTTCCTGCTTCCGAAGTTGGCTCCGCTAGTGATATCGTGACTATCAATGAGACCGCAACTGGCTTTACTGGAAAGAACTTTGATAGTGTTGAGCCAGCGCGCAATAAAAAACTAAAGAAATGGTCTAAGTATAATGTACTCCTAACTTTAAACTCTTTCTCCTCTTAAGAGACCTTTCATGTTAAATATTATTCCCGTAACACCAGCCGGCCCGGCTCAAAAAGTAACTGAACTAACCTCATCAAACCAAACAACACTTATCGCATCGGCCGTAGGTACGGCTGTTTGGCAAAGCCCGACAACGACGTTAGTTAACGCTAGCTCGCTTGGCTCAGTCGTACGCTCTACTTTCACAGGAACTCCAGATTTATCTGGAGTTCAGATTGGGGACGTCTTTAGTGCCACCGCCTCAACAAACTTATCCAACAAAGGAGCATACCGCATCACGAATGTAGTACCAGCTTCTTACTATATTGAGTACTATAACCCAAACAGAACGTCGGCAACTGGGGACGAAACCGGGAACACCGTAACTGGAAGTATATTGCGGCCAACTGATGTCACCGTCTTCACTGCAGGTGCAGATGGCGCGCTCGTGGAGTCACTCGGCGTACTGACAACCGAGCGGCAAAACGTGCAACTGCTTATGAAACTAAGTGACGGGGCAACTGAGTCACTTGTTTTAGGGGTAGTTGTACCAGCCCTTACAGGATTTTTCGTTTCGAGTCCGCTGAATATACTAGACTCCAGTACTTACCCCCCTCAGCTTATATCCCCCGGGGGGTTAAATATCCAGCCGACCGGGACATTAAAACTTAATGCTATCCTTTCGACAGGCTGTAAGTTATCGATTTTAGTGGTGGCAAGTACACTTACTAAACATGACTCAACTATAGAGAACTCTTGATATGCTTGTATATCGAGCTTTAAAAAAAGAGACAGGAAAATTTTTTTCTTTGGAAGAGATACTAGCCGATAGGCGACTACTTCGATGGAACTGGCTACCAGCCAACGGTAGCTCCGTGGGAGCTAAGAATAGTGGAGCTGATTTCGCAAGTGACATATACCATACGCTTTTCAATAAGCTAGCTAAGCACTATGGAGATGCAACTAACACATGGTCAAGAGGCGGTAAACTTAAACTACCTTTATCCCCTTACATATCTCCAACGCGCAATATAGGAGCTATAGTGGGGAAAGTTGGAACAACTGGAAGTACGGGTTGGTACGGAGACGGAACGTACACCAACACTTACTTCGACAATATCTCTGCAACAGAAAGCGGAGTAATGACGCATGTTCTGATAGTTGTATTGAGTAATGTATCTAAAAAAATAAAAGTAGCAACCAAAATTGGTGCTACATCCAACTTTAATATCCGTGAAAGTATAGATATTACGGCTATTGCCGGTACTCCTTTAGTAGCATTTCCATCGCCCGTGTATATCCGCAAAGGAGACTACTTGGGGGTTTATAGCTACACAAATGTCTACACGTCGGGTGCTACTGTTATGTGGACGAGTTCTATAGGAGATGTTGGTGAGAGTGGGAACAGAGTAACTTTAAGTCTTTGTTCCCCATGCAATTCGCCAGCTATTTATGCCGACATCAAAAAGTATGACTTACCGGCACGTTTTAGTGAAGGTAGCTCCCTTTGGATAAGTTACTAGAGGCAAAAAAATGAAGCTAGCAAAAATAAACTATGCCAATACCGTTGTTGAACTGCTTGACTTAGACTCACAACCGGCCGATAACTTAGACTTTTACTACATTGCCCCCGATAGCGGGCTTTATAGTGGAGACCCAGTGTTGGGCGGTAGTTTTGACCCGCGCGAGGGCTTGTTTAGCCCTAAAACGTCATCCGTGGAGAGAGTTTTAGTGATTACTTCGGTCGTTTCCTCCAACCATGGTCAAACAGTTACATCTGGTGACTTTAGTGAGGTAACATGCCCAGTAGGGACTACTTTAACGTTTACATGTGAGCTAAGGGGCGCAGAAGGTGCTATTTTGCCAGTGGATAGCGAGTTCATTGCACCCATCTACAAACGAGCATCGGGAAACATAGTTGCTCAGCGTCTTGTAAAGACGCTTATGACCGCTGGTGTGGTGAGTATTTCAGTCCCGTTGCCGGAAAACGGTGAGTGGGAAGTTAATGAAAGCGGCATAAATAGCCGCTTACCGATAGAAAGAAGAATGACTTTTAAAGGTATAAAAATGTTTGTTTATGACTAAAAAAGTAATAGCAGTTGACTTAGATGCTACGCTAGCTCACTATGTAAACTGGGAGTCGCCTACAAAAATAGGCGAACCTATAGCAACAATGGTTGCAAGAGTAAAGGACTGGTTGAAGGAAGGATGTGAGGTTTGGATTTTTACTGCGAGACTGTCAAAAAAGGACGACCGTGAGGCGGTTGAAAAAGCGATAGGAGACTGGACTGAGAAGTATATAGGAAGACGCTTGCCTGCGACTGCTACGAAACTCTATTCTTTTTCCGAATTTTGGGATGATCGCGCCCGGCGCGTAGAGCCTAACACCGGACGCGAAATGTAGTGCTTAGAAGTTTATGTCGTCGTCGAAGTCTTTTGACGCGTAGGCTGTAGGCTTAGTGGCTTGTTTACGATACGTCTTTCCATTTCCGCCTCTACCACTGTTAGTACTAGTAGTAGAGGCAACATCAGGGACTGCGGTCTTAGGGCTCAGAAGTTGTATATCTTTCGCAACAACTTCTGTAAGAAGTAGTTCTTGTGTTGAATCTGCTTTTTGATACTTTCTATACTGTATTCTTCCTTCCACATAAACCAAACTTCCTTTTTTCGCATAGTCCCGGCAAAACTCTGCCTGTTTGCCGAACAGGACTACACGATGCCAGTCAGTTTCCTCTGACCACTGCCCGTCCGCATTTTTAACGGAGTGGTTGGTGGCGACGCTAAGCGTAGCTACCATAAGCCCCGACTGTAGTTCCTTTACTTCCGGGTCATTACCCAGTCGGCCAATCAACAGCAACATATTGACGCTCTTAGCCATTTTTCAGTCCTCTGTGAGTGAGTGTTATAGGATCATCTAAAGCTACGCCTTTATGTCCTTTAAGTATGCATAAGGCATTAAATGTCCTTCTGTTTCCCTCTAGTAAAGTAGAGAGGCTTGGTTCAGTTTTCTTCCTTTTAGAAGTTCGTCTTATAGTGTAAGTAGGCATATAGTGTTGTATTTTGGAGTTGACGGTTCGTTCCTCAGCGGTTCTTGGACTTAAAGTGCCCTATTATCCATGTAGTCGCTGTACCAAAGCCCTCCCAGTGGCAACCCAGCATCAACCATATTTCTTACCAATGGATCTTCACTGGCACGCCGAATAGTCGCATATCCATTTTCAGCTTTTTCCAATACCCAAACTTCTTCTGGTTCCAAAGCATCCACCAAATAAGGTTGATGGGTGGTTATAAAAACCTGCGAACCGCTTTTTTTACCCGTAGCGTGTTCACGAAATTCTCTCGCTAAAGTCTCGAGTAGTTTGTGATAAAGTCCATTTTCCGGTTCTTCTAAACAAATAAAAGGCGGTGGCATGGGATCTTCTAGAAGTAAAAGATAAGCAAATACTTTTAGGGTGCCATCAGACATTTGCATTTGGGTAAACGGTGCTGAAAACCCTTGATCTTGAAAAAGTAAATAGAGGTTGTTGGAATAGTTTTCTCGGTGGGTGTGGATGGTACCGATACCCGGGAGTTTTTCTGCAATGTTTTTGAAAGTGGACAGCGAGCAAAACGAGAGCCTAAGCACTATTCGCTTAAACTGATTTTCACGCTCCCGTCGTTCCTCCAGATACCACCCTTCTATAAATCGTCTAAACGCTGAAATTCTTGGATGTTGCCTGAGTGCACCTAAGGTCGCAATCCCTAGCTTACGTTTGTCCTCTAATTCAACCACTTCAGCTTGAGCACTTTCTTCTACTTGTCCGGGTGTTTTCAAACTTTCGATAAGATTGGGTAAATCAAGTTGCTCTTTGCCCTCATCAATTTGTTTACCGTCATTTTTCCATGCAATCCCTTGGCCTTCATTCAGAATCAAGAAAGAGAATGGCCAGCCTTTGGTTTGACCTTTTCGCCGCTGTCTCAGCCGTTCTCTTTTTACATAGGGACGACCCGAGTCGTCTTGATCAATGACCAATTCATAGGTAATTGGACGAGCGTTCCTATCTTCCTTATAATAAACCGCAAATTCGATTGGATCAGGCTGTCCTTGAGAACGAATCTTCTCAAATCCTCCTCGACCGCGCAAATCACAGGCTTCTTCAACCCCACTTTTGAGGCAGTCGGCAAGAAAGCCAAAGGCATCAAACAAAGTACTTTTCCCCACCCCATTTTTGCCGATGACAGCTGTCATCGGGGTTAACGGTTTTTTCCCCGGAGTGTTCCATAACTTTCCTAACGTGACATCTTGTAAAACCCGAAAGTTTTTTACTCTAAATCCTTCAATTTTTGCCATCTTAAAGTACTCCCGTAATGAGCAAACTAGGCTTTATCCTGATAAAGCCTTAGTCTGTCCTGTCTATAGGTAGTTAGTAACTCAATAGCCTCTTGCGGCGAGTAAACTACCGTGACTTGTCCCCGCCAGTCCTTGAAAAAGGTTTTTTGTGCTCGCGTTAGTTTCGCCCTTTTATGAGACTTTACTTCCAGCAAAAAGTTGAGTCCCTTAAAGCCTACCAAAAGATCTGGTAAAGCTTTTCCAAAAGAACTTACGACTTTGACAGTTGCACCGAGTTCCCTTAGTGCATGGACAACCTCGGTTTGGATGTTGTCGGTTCTTTTATATCTAGTCATATTCTACGCTCTTTTTTCTTAGCTGTGACTAGAGCCCCAGTTTTGGGAAGTAGCAAAAGCTATAAGCTCTGGCCAGTACTTCGGCGTTTTTAATAGCTCCCTTATAACCTTAACGCTGTTGTTGTAAGCTAAAATCCTTTTAAGTTCACTTACTTCTTCTTGAGTAGGAGGACGAACATACCATTTATGTAAACCAATAATTTTAGTGGTTTTTAGGGAAAAATAGTACTCTTGTCCATTAATCACCCCCAGCATAGCAACCTCTCTCTTTCCGATTCTTATAACCTGCATTAAATGCGGCATAGGCAACATGCCACCTAACCTATCGGCGGCACAATAGGGGTCGCTATATAGGTTGTCATCATCGGCATAGAGGAGAAGTACGTCGGCAGGATTTTGACTGCCTAAGAGTATGAACTTATCCCCTATTTTTACTTCACTTAAATAATTCTTCATTGTAAGAGTACCTAAAAACACATGCTGAGTTGACGACTTGGGACTTGCACCAACCTTCTTTTAGGGCGTCGGCCAAATCCCATTTACTGGGAACTTTAGTGCACTCCCAGTAAACTATTTTTACTTCTGTGGCTCCGGCCTGTTGGCACAGTTCAGCTAGCTCACAGGCGTACAAGCATCCCGCCAAGTCGTTATCCGGCCATATTAAAACGCTATGCCCATCTACACTCTTAAAACAAGAGCGAGATGCTGAGTTGGAGCCGTGCGCAGTTGTTGTGCAAAATGCCGCCCCGAAGTACTCCCTTGCCGCATCGGCGGCCTTCTCTCCTTCACAGAAGAGGATTTTTTGCCCATCCTTGAGTTCATGTAGGCGATAAAGGGGTAATAACTTGTCTGGAGGACTCTTAAAAAGCCACTGTTTAGACGCTAAGTCCCAATGAAGCGGCCTAAACTCCTTTACCTTTTTTCCCTCTCGATTATACCGGTTTGGGAATAAGTATACAGCGTATGAGGGCGTGTACCACCAAACCTTGAGCGGCAACCCCAAACTGGGGTGGCAGCTAGGGACTGTGTTGTGTACGCCGGCTGGTAAAGGAGGGTCATAGAGTTCAAGTGTCTTCGCGGGTTTTGGCTTGCTAGCTTGAGCAGCGAACTGCTCCCTCTTTAAAACTTCTCCATGTAAAGTGGTCTCTAGGACAGGCTCCTTGCCAGTCCGCTTACACAGTTCTCTCACAGCATCGACAAAGCCGAGTCCAGCGTACTTGGTCAAAAAAGACAAGGCATTCCCTCGCGCTCCGCAACCGAAGCAGTGGTAGTACGGAGAACTTTCCCATATAACGAAACTTGGCGTTCTATCGTCGTGAAATGGGCAGTGCGCGTTGAAAGTACTACCAATTTTTCTAAGTTGGATGTAGCTACCCACAAGGGTAGCTAAGTCAGTTGTAGTGAGGAGCTCCTTTATGAAAGTCCTGTCAAAGCGTTTCATATTGGGGTGTTAGAGAGTTTATCTAAAGTATCGGATACAAACTTCTCTAGGTGAGGTAGTACCTCAGCGGGCACTGTCTCTATCGTGTAAAAGACAGAGTAGTCGCCCGCCATACGCTTTGTTATATTTTCCAGCATGGAGTTGAAACGCTGCTTGTAAAGTGCAGGTAATGAGTTAAACTTGGTTTGCAGTTCCGCTCGGCGATGAGTGAACTGTATGTCTTCCCGAGGCGACTCAGGCGCTGCAAAGAGTCCCTCGGGAAAGGGTTCATAGGTTTGGAGCGAGTTTCCTTTAGGGGGAGGGGGTGTGGGTGTATATAGGTCGGCAGCTATGCCAAAAAGACTGGCAGTCTTCCTTAGACCATCACTTGCGGCGGCCTTTAGAGCGTCCCCTAAAGTCATGTTCGCGTTTCCACTTTCATCAATTTGGACCTCATGTTGGCCGAATTGTTGTTTCGACACAGTTCGGCCATTTGATGTGATGGTAAGCGTTAATTTTATAACGACTTCGCTATCCCCCTTCTTAAGGGGGATAGATGGGATGTAAACAACCTCTATGTTCGTTGCCCAGTCTCCATTGACTAGGCGATTAAGAAGCCCAACTACAAATCCTGTTGGGACGTAGCTGTAGAGTTTTTTTCCCTTACCCGTCCGTTGCCATATAAGCTCTTTCGGTGTTGGCTTCTTTAGTATGTCCAGTTGCCAACTACTTAAAAAAGACTCGGAGCTGGGACGTTTATCACTTTCTGATGCCGGGATAATAGAGTACCCGGCTTCATATGGATTCAGAATAGTTGCCATTCTTCTCCTTCGCTATAGTAAGATGGTTTCGGAACAGTACGAGGGCCACTTTCCTGTTTTTAAGCAAGAAGCATACAGTTTAGCTGCCCTCATGTATAACTCATAGCCATGAGATATGAGTCGGTCGCTTAGCTCGTATAGCTGTAGCCCGTAAGGCGGCTGCTTTTCTAGTGCAACAATAGTGTAGGAGGGTAGATAACTAAGCCCTTTCTCAAATCGCAAGCCTTCTCTGTACATGACCGCTTGCAAGTGGTACATGTACTTTTCCACGCTGTGACCAAAAACAGTACAGTTTTCAGTCGTTTTGAAATCAATTATACGGTAGGTACCGTCTTCCTCTAAAAAAAGGAGGTCTGCACGGCCGGCACAGTCAAGCCCGAAAATGGGATCGTACCATTGCAACTTAACTTCCCTGTTTTCCCTTCCTGCAGTTAGGAAGCGTGATACCACTGGAGAGGTCTCGCAGGCAAGTATCATTTCCTTATAGGAACGATGCTTAGTCAGGATATCCTGAGTAAGCTTAAAACGAGCGTCATGACATGCAGCAAATTCCTTACCCTTCTTATGCCGAAGGGTAAGTCCCTCCGGCAGGCTCCAAAACTTGGCAAAGTAGTCTTCCCGTTGGGAAGGGCTGCACTCTAACAAAAGATAGTGAAAAGTTCGTCCCACCTCTAGTGCAGGCGTTTTCTTTTCCTTATCCAAGAAACGCCTCGTAACATAGTGCGCGGGACTCTGGTTTAAAAGTACAGAGAGTCCGCTAAAGTGAAGTTCCCTATGTTTACCAGTCGGGTGGAACTCTATTGTTGTCATATTACCTCCTTCTTAGATGAGGTTTATGTCAATTTTGGATAACATGGAAAGCCGAGCGGTATCTTTGCCTGCGGCAGCCACTGCAAGTTCCGCGTAAAAAGATACCTGCTGCCAGTATTCCTGATGTGTAACGCCTTCTTTCCAATCATCGGGGATTGTCTTGCGCCAGCATGGTTTGTACGATCCGGAAGAGTTCTGGCGCTGGCCGGGAAGAAGTTGAATGATCAGATTCCAGGCGATATCCGGACATTCATTAAGGATCGTCCGCACCGCCACCTTGCGCTTGTTAACAGATGCCAGCGTTTGCGGCAGCCATGGCAGCAAAATGGTTGCAAGCGAATTGGATGGACGATTGGCCCGCTGGCCGCCGGGGTCATGGCTGGCGAGTTCACCAAGCGCAACGCAGACACGAACCAGATATTGTTCATCCCAGGCCAGCCCTTCCAACGCCCAGAGCAGGCCGGTTAAATAATTGCCGCCGGTGATGCCGTTGCCTTCCTGAGAAAAAAGCTCATCAAAGGGGCAGGGGTTCAGGCGCATCGCCTTCTCGACGGCATCGAGAAATTGACCGGGGGCGGCTTCGGCCAGGGTTGGCAGTAAACCGTTCAGGCTGCCCCACAAAACCCAATCAGCGTTGGTCAGAAGTTTACGTATCACCGATTTGCAGGTTGATTCAGCTTCCCCTTGCGAGCAGTAACCGCACGCCTCCGGCTGGTTGCCCATGATGGCCAAACCCTCGGCAATGCCGTTTCGCAACACGTGCGAATACTTCAACACTTTGCCATGAATGCTGGCCGCGTATCGCTCTTCGGCAGGTAGTTCAAAAGCGGGGTCTGGTTCTTTCAGTACGGAACTAGCAAGCGACCTAAACGTATCGAGGTCCTGATCCAGGATGCGCGATCCCAGCAGGCACCAAAGCTCGGTTCGGTTAACAACTTTCCAGATGCCGTTTTTGAAAGACAACGGACTATCAGGGCAGTGCAATATTTCCCGGGCCTTCTTTAGCCACTCGTCGTAACTGATACCGAGCAGTTGAGTTACTGCTTCAAGGTCGCATTGACTCTTGTCTTGCCAAGAGCCAATCAGAACCGCCAAGGCCAGATAGGTGGCATCCGGGTGATGCGCCCAATTGATTGGGAACTTACTGATAGGCTTGACAACAAAAACTTCTTTTAAATCATCTGGCAGATCGCTCTTGGTGATGCAACCTGCGTGAAGATTTCGGTTAGTAGTGAATTCCAGAATACGGCTCCACGCAAACCGAGAAAAGTCGGGTTTAATGTGAGAGTTTATGAGTGATAAAACAATTCCTTCTTCCTCACCTAAGTAGTCATATCCAAGCAGGTAGTAGTGGGTAAGGAATTCATGAAAAACGTCATCTGTCAGATCGACTCCATCATTAGCCACCTTCAAATGATCACGGATAGCCTCTAGTTTCTGGCGTTTTTCCTCCGAGGTAAACTTTGCGGTTGCAACATTCCTAAAGAATCTTTGCGGGTTGCTTAGATTAGCCCTAGCATAATTGAAAAGCCAAGCAACTTCAGAGTCATTTTGAGTAAGTGGCCCTGTGATCAGGGCAATAACATCATTACCCCTTGTGAACACCTTGGGATTATTGAAATCATTCCAGGCGGCCTGCATCACCTCGCCAAACAGAGCGCTGCGGTGCGTGATGTCAATGGAATGCTTGACTTGCGCAAGAAGTTTACACCGCTCCTTACTGTTTACGTTTTCTACGACAACAACGAGGTCGTCTGTATCAAAGCCGTCAATCTTGGCCTGAAATTTGATTTCCACAATAGGCCAGTGGGGAAGACAGGGAGCGTGCCCGCCGGTAAGCATCAACGCGACAAATGAGGCTTGGACACGCGCCTTGTAAAGGTACGCTTCTTTGGCGTTATATACCATAGTTATTTATCTCCTATAGCCTGTAGAGCCTGTATAGAGGTAAGCGCCAGCTGATAGTCTAGGCTGGCAAATATCTTATATAACGGATACTTATACAGTATGCCGTTCTCAAGCAACTCCGCATCCGTGCTATAACCACTTTCCTCAAGCATGATGAGTATGTTCCTAACGAGCCTTGTCCTTATCGCAACTTGAAGTTGCGTAAGTTCAGGCGTTGTTCCGACACCTATTTCATCAAGGGAACGTGCTATGTCAGCCAAGAGTTGGTATAGCTCCCTTGGCGTAGCTATTTTTTTGTCCATATTTGTCTCTAAGAAGCGCGGAGTAGTACGCGCTTCTAGCTGTGGTTACAGTAGATAACTAGATTCTGCCCAGTTTAAAGTCATCATAAAGGCGGCGTTCTCTTTCAGTTCATAAAAGCGGACATGGTCATCTCCCCGGGCCCATGCCCATTGCCCGTCCTTCATAAGGAAGACTCTTGGATAATCCTTATGATTAGTAGATGATTTACTATAGTGTTCGCAAGCGCGTTCGTACGCGCGATTGAATGGATGCTTGCATAAGTTCGCGAACATACATTCCAACTTGAAAAGTTTCTTTGTGGCATATACTTCTATATTGTAAAGAAACCCTTCTACGTTGTAGAGAAAACTCTCATAAGCTTTGGATTCTTGCAGCTTGGCCGCCTCGTGCAGGCGGCTCAGTTGTTCGAAGCGCTGTTCGAGCTGCGGTTCTTGTTTATATAAAAAGCTAAGCACTTCCATGTGTTCTTTACATAGCTGTTTATAATCCTGGATGTGCCTTTCGTACAAGGCCTTGATTTCCCTTAGAGGTTTCGACTCCTCTATATGTCGTTCATATAGAGGTAATAAGTAGTGAGGGTCACCTTTGTGATGTATCTTTGGGGCTAAGATACAGTGTAATTTTTCTAACTTTTCCAGCTGCGCGAGGTCGTAGGTGTTCAGTTGCGCGAGCAACTGCTCGCGTTCATCTTCATTCAAGTTTTTAAATTCGTACAACGAAGCTGGAAAGTTAGGGTACTGGGGTATGTATAGCCACTCATGAAACTCATGAGTCCAAAAGAATTCGGAGGACCATGGCCTCTCTAGCAACTGTTGTTGCTCGTATAGTTGCTCGAGCTGAGTTAGTAACTCGTCTAACTGTTTCCTTGCCAGTTGCGCGAGCAACTGCTCGACTTCGTAAATGGGTTGTTCGTATAATTTTTTAAGTTCGAGTTCGCCTTGGGATAGGTGCGTCTCTACGAGACACTTGAATGTGTCTAGGCGGGTTTTTTGCGACATTCCGCCTTCTAGCGGAGACAGATATTTTCTTAGCTCGTTTAGGTGATCTTCACCACTATATAGCTGTTTGAGCTTACCATTGAGCTTACCATATAGCTGTTTGAGCTTCTCTTTAGGTCTGTGTACTACCTCGTCCACGAGCTCTAGCTCTCTGAGCTCACGGACCTGCCCTTCAAACAAGTTCTTAAAAGTTGCGAGTTGTTCTAGTTCAAGAACTGTGTATAATCTGTGCAATTTTTCCAATGGTTGAGCCAACAGTTGAGTCCTCTGTAGTAGTTTTGTATTCAACATATCTTTCATAGCCACACTCCTATTTAATTTAAGTTTAAACACATCCCCATGAGGGGTTATGAGTCGTCTCGATACGAGAAGTATCTATACGTATAATAGTAACGAGTGGCTAAAGTGTCAAGACTTTTTTAAAAAAAAACTTAAACTTTTTTTCAAAGTCAGTGCTAACAAGCACTTATAAACTAAAGTAGCGCACTCACTCAGTGCTATAGAGGATAGCAGTGCTAGCAAGCTCGTGTCAACTTTTTTGAAAAAAATACTTATCATGGTGTCTTTAGACACTACTTTTAGTGAAAGTTTTAAAAAAAGTGACCAAAAAAAAACTAGCAGTGCTATGGCTTATGAAGCTAGCAGGTTTTTAAGGAAAGGGCGTTCCTTAAACTTACACGAAAGAGAGTTAGGAAGTGTACGAAGTTGTGGGAGGTATAGACTTGTCGTGAGTTCTCAACGTGAGAGCTTTTTTTTAAAAAAAGCTGACTGAAGGCTAGCGTTGCTATAGCTTATAGCAACTGCTACTCATCGATAATCGATGAAAAGATAACTTTCATGACTACTTCTTTACGTGGACGGGCTTTGTAGTGTGGAGTATGCTTTGGCGGCGGCTGACTACGAAGAGGGAGCGGCGGAAGCTGAAGGGGCGTTACATGGAACTAGAGTCGACTTCCGTGTTTAGTATGCACTAAAAAAAACTAAGGGCAGTACTGGAACTTATGCTAACTCCGCTCCTCTTCTTTTACTGCTGAGTTGGCGTTTTCTTAGCCTCCTTTTTAAGAGACTCCTTTAGTTTCTCTAGTTCCTTTTTAGTTTCCTCTTGCGACTTCTCTAGTTTCCCAGTTTGCTCTTCAAGAGTACTTAGTCTCTCGTTTTGCTCGCCATCCAGTTGGTTTTTGACAAGGATAAAGCTCTCTAAACCGGTGCGAAAAAGGTTAAGTTCGTTGTCGAAGTTACTTATCTTTTTGCTTAACTCATCCCTATGTGTACGCATGTCCGCGCGTATAGCGTCCGCCTGAACATACTCCTGATACATGGAAAGTAGTATAACTACTGTTAGTGCCCAAGCCCCCCACTTATGAGCATCCCTCATACCTAAGGTTTGCTCAAGTGCCTTTTCAAGTAGCGGGATATGATTCATAAACATAAGTACCTCTTAATAAGTTGACTCATAAACATAAGTACCTCTTAAGTAAATCGTGATAATATCACGACTTTAGGTAAAATGGAAAAAAGTAAGTTAAGTTATGACTCAACTTGGAACTTTTTTTGACTTAGAAGTACTACTTCCTATCTTACATATATCTATACTTCCTGCGTTAGCAGGCTTTATTTTTGATTTAAAATTTTGTAAGTACTCTGACTCTTCTTTTTTATGGCTAGAGTACTTTCAACATGAAGACTTAAAGTTTATAAGTGTCATCTTGCTATCTTTCTTCGACTTAGTAGCAAGATATACTTTATGCGTCTACATATCTTATATATTTTACTTGCTTACACTGGCAAACTACCTGGATACGGCTATGGCAGCCGTATGCATGATGTTTGGCTCGTTCGCCTTAACGAGCCTGGTCATACTAACCAGGTTTGGCAACAAGTTTTTTAACATGCTACTAGAAAAATTAGCCGAACGACTGAAACTGAAAGTTAACAAATTGACTTAGTTGAGTCTGGCTACTATACTACTTTTAGTATTAAAAGCATATTAAATATGGGAAGAACATATGGCGATAACACTACTGTCAGTACTATTCATTATTGTTCTTGTTTTACTATCCATTTCATGGATTTGGATGCATTCCCAAGCTCCTTATCAAGCTTCCCCATGTACTAAGGAGGTTAAACAGTTTCGTTGCACAGTCCCAAACGGAGACTATAGCATACACTATATAAGTTACTGCAACAGACAGTGGTTGCTCGCCGAGGACGTAGGTCGGGTCTTTGAGTTGGCATTTGACTTTGATATGAACTCCGATGTCGAGTGTGAGCTAGAAACGCTTTCCCAAACTAAAAGAAGTTGACAACTAAGGCGTCATGTACACGTATAGCATAGAAAACACGCTAAGCAGTATAAGCAGTAACCTGCTTATACTGTGAGAAAGCAAAGCAATAAGTAGTAGTACACATGCTACAAGATAGACTACGTAGCGAGTAACACTCCATATCCACTTCCCTAGTTTCTCACGAGCCTCTTCTAGTTTTTTCTGTAGAAAAGGTACTTGAACTTGCTTCTTTGTTTCGGCTGAAGGAGCTACTTCACTGCTTTTTGAGGCATCACCACTTAAAAACTCGCGTAGTGAGTTATAGCCGTAGTATAAAGGAATAAGTAGACTCGTTTTTTGCGTCTCACTTTTTTCAGTTGGGCTAAGTTCACTACACTCCTGAAAAGTTGGAGTAAAGCGTCCAACATATCTCATCCCAGCTTCGTCAACTCCAACACTAGCTTCCCTCTCGACCACACTATAAGTGCAACCGGCATGACAAACATCTTTGGGTATAGCTTGTATGTTGCTATCGGCGGCTGGAACCGAATAGCCGCTCAAGTGAAGAGATACTCTACTCATGCAACGCTGTATACCAGTTAACTGGCTCATAGTTTGTGAAGCGGGACTACTAGAAACCGCTGTAAGCGGAGGAGGCTGTGGCAGTTGAACTAGTGGATTTAAAAGAACTTTTAAGTTACTAAGACTTAACATCCAGTCTAGCCTTATCATACCGTACTTATTTAGTGCCATTATAGCAAGTAAGACTGCTACAAGTGTTAGTAGCGTATTGAGCGCTATACCTTTCTCTTTTGACTTCTCTCGTCCGAGAAGGCCTTTTGTTGCATCCACCTCGCCACTACTGAGGTGGATATGTATGTGGATATGTTGTCCATCGGCTGTTGTTGCCGTCTTTGAAAGTTCCATCAAACGCCCTCTGCTATCTTAGCGGTCTCTTCACTACAACGTCGCATCTTCACGTCGCGACACCACTGCGAAGCCCTAAAGCCGTTGGCTGCTTTTCTATAGTCACGAGCTTTCAGTGCAGCCAACGTATTCTTAAAACCAAGAAGAGCACCCATACCCATGTTAAAGGACATCCTAACCAAAACATCTCTAACCCCTCTTGGTAAGTCCCTTGACCAAGGAAGATACTTATATAGCTCTTCGGCAGCGCGCCTAACACTATACTCGTATAACGTGTTGACTTTAGTATCAGTTATGCATGTGGGCATGGTTACTCCTATAAGTTTACCCGTAACTTCACGATTTGACGAAAGGTTCCAACCGATGCCTATCGTCATAACGCCCTTGGCATCACTATATCGGCAGTTCCGATAGCCTTCGTACCTGCTCAGTAGTACTTTCATGCTATCTCCTTTATCATAAACAGGCTCATACCGTTGTTTATGAGCCACTATAACTTTTTTAGTTGTATAAATAGTTGCTTTTACTTGATAAACTGCCGTCAGTTGTATTTCCTTCCTATCGTCTTTGAGTAACAAAAAAAAAGAGAGATGATAGTAGAAAGTAGTAGAGTAGTTGTCTGAGTCATAACTAGTTGCCAGTATAGCTTTGTAACTCTTTCAGTCGCTCTGTATAAAGCTGTTTTAGTAAAAGCTGAACAGCTTGTACATAAGAAGCTTGCGTAGCAGCGGCGTTGTTAGCAAGAAGTGCATCCCGTTGCGCCAGCCAGGCTTTTTGTTCTTTTGTGAGGTCTCTCGGCTTATCTTTTAACTCCCTTTTTAGCTTGTTATATGAAGTTTGAAGCTGGACGTCTAATTTAACGATGTCCGTAGTAGCAAGCTGACATAAACGCTCTTCTGCAGACTTGAGTTTACTACTACTACACCATGAGAACTTAGCATTATCCCCATAAGTTTGACCTGCTAACTGAGGCTGGAGGGAGGACGGCAGCTGTGGCTGTGGTACTGCTTGTCGCAACTGTTGTATAGCAGAGTTGTACCACGCACTGATAGCTGCCACATCAACCCCATGCCTGTCCCGGTCTTTTAAAGACTCTCTTGACGGTCTCATATCTTGGGGAAGAGTAGCCCACAACTCATTATACTTTGCATCCAAGGCGTATAGCGACGCCGTTTGACAGATGGTTTGCTCAGTTGGAGTTTGAAGTTTTCCAGTACTACACCACCAAGGCATGGCACTTTGGGGTAGTAGCTGGGGAGAGGATGTTGTTGGCAACGTATTTGCGGTCGCCGACTTACAAAAAATAGTAGCCCCGTTGGGAGTCTTGCAAACAGCATACTGTTGAGCGCAAGCAATGCTACTACAAATCATCGATAGTGAAGTCGCTATCATCACAACACGTTGTATTTTTTGTATTTTCATGCTTATCTTCTCCTACTAGTTCCACTGTTTTTAGAGGTGTACTTACGGGCTTTGGGTGTAAAGAGTTGCTGGTGCTATAGTTGCCTTTCATAACTTCTAGTAAGTCGGCGGCCGACATGTGTTTTAGCGTTATATCGTCGGTCGCATACTTCTCTTTGGCAAGAAGTCTGCTTGTCTTTAGCGCCCACTCCAGGAGTATGTCATAAACACTTTCTGATATGGGCGCAGCCTGTCTATCGAGGCAGTGCAGTATAAGTGCAGCGCGCGGGTTCTTTGCCGGGTGCAGGTATAAAGTAAGGCGTTTTGCACTGCTAGATCCTTTTTTTTTCGACACTATTTACCCCCTGGCAATGCGCTGCATAAGCCCGTATAGTGCCCCTCTTGCGTTAGCATAAACGGGCAACTCCGGAACTTTTAAGTTGTGTATCCTTCCGTAGCCCGTAAAATAGCTATAGCCAAAGAGCTTTAGTGCTACTTGTGGAAAGCCACCGACAAGGTAAGTAGCTTCTAGTTCTGCGCCCTTACCGAGTTCTTTGGAGATATGTGCCAACAATCTTAAACTTAGTGCCTGTACCGCCTCCCTTTGCACGCTAAGTAAGTCGATATTTTGGCCACAATAACGCAAACTAGGCTTAGATAGTAGGTGTAGATCGGCGGAAATAGTTCTTCCCAATATATTTGAAAGATGGTTGGCTACTACGTCTAGTACCGCGCTCCCTATGCCCATAGGGATAGAACGCCGCTTGACTATCTTAGGAAGCCCGTTTTTTATTTCAGCGACCAGGAGAACGGAGTCAGTGTGCCCAACATCTATGACCGCTATCTGACTTTCGTCCGGATAGGGCGACGTCGTGTTGCCACGTGGATCGATGAGCAGTGATAACATAGCGGCCAAAGTTTCACCAAAAACTTCGGTGCGAACGATATCGATAGTGACGTTGGGTAACGGCGTAGTGAAGGTCGAGCCCAGTGCCGCCGCAACTTCTGCAATGCGAGTAGTGTTTTTCCTTAAGCCATTGTCTAGCCAGTAGTTACTGGCCATAGTGGTCACAGCAAGGTAGCAAGTTAAGCCCTTGCTAGCGAGATCGGTATCTAAGATGCCGTTCAATGCTTTTAAAATGGAACTATAAACTAACGCACCACGCGCTAGGGAAGACTGATATACGTCACCGCCAGTTGGTAGTGCATCTATGGCTGCGGCGGGAACAGACATATCAAGGGCTGTGATAAAGTGTTGTCCGTCCTTGGAAATCAGTTCTAGTAGCTTATCTTGGAGAGACTCATTGCTGGCCAGTGCCGCAGAGCTACTCATCCGACCGGACGCTACAATGGAAGGTATAGAGGCTTCTACAAAGCGATACTGAGTGTTTTTAGGGACAGCAAGTACAACTTTTGTTATGCCGTTCCCAGCATCACAGCCAGCAAAGACTGTGTTTAACGTACTGAAGTTTAACTTTTCCATACTTCGTTTTCCTTGGTAAGGTCTTGACTAAAATATGCTTAGTTGGCATACTTTGGGATAAATTCGCACACTATAGTACAACTCGTACTATGTGAGTTGAATAGTAGCATATTTAGGTATAAACGTGTCAACCTCTTTAGAAAAAAGTGAGGAACTATGATTCAGAAAAATTTTTTAGCTGTGGTAAATGCTGTTGTACTAGTCAACATGCTGCTAGCTATGGCACTTATGGCATCTGGAGAACTTGAGCCTTTGATAAGGCTACTAACCCTACTATTTGGCTGGGTTGGCTACATAGTGCCCATGCTTATTGCGCTCGCGTTTAGCACCGTATTTATATACTCCAAACCTCGCTGGCGGTTGCCAACTATGCTGTTGTTTTTAGCTATAGCAAGTATGCTGGCAACTTTAGCTGGAGCATGGAATATGTACCTACAAACGACGCTTATCCCGGCCGACTGGACCGTTGATTACTTTACTCTTAACGAGAAAGAAGTGCTGAATGCGGGCGGTTACATGGGTAGTGTAATACTAACTAGTATATTGGAAGGCATGGTGACGCTGAACCCAACATGGTCAACTGAACTTCAGTTGGTATGTATCATGTCGATACTCATGTTTAGTTTAGTCCTAAGTCTAGTACTACTTACCTACCTCGTCTATGCTCCCAAAAAGCATAAACTGGCAAAAAACAAGACTGCTAAAAACACTAGTAAAGTCATCCACAACTACTACTGAGGAGGAGTAAGTTATGACAAGAAATGAGTCGCTTGTAGCTGTACTGGGAAGTGCTATCGTACTTTGGTTATCGCTATGGTACATATCAAACATGCTTTTTTTGCAAAATGCCATAACGTTAAATGCTGCGCCAGGTGATGTGGGTACTCTTGCCGTACCCGTTTACCAAACACTAGAGCTTCTGTTTGGTAGATACTATCTGGACATATTTGTAGTTACCTCGACTATAGTGTTTTTGGTGGGCTCACTCCAGGCTATCTTCACACTAGGTGAAAACATATCCTTTCTACTAAAAGGAGGGCTCAGCCTCACTGTTTTACAGTTTTTCATATCGGGTTTAGAGGTCATCATGATGGTGAAGAAGCAATGGTCTATACCTACTGATATGGCTGGGAACATGTTGAATTTGGTGGGTCAAATATGGCTATATCCCATCGAGTGGTTTGGAGTTAGTATGTCACTTGCTGCTTTAGCACTGACTGCTGTAGTTGCGGTATGTATACTGAGTTTACTCGTTTTCAACTATGATCTTTATGGACACCGTATGGAACCGTACGTCAGTCGCTTAGCAGTGGCAGCTAAAAAAAAAGTTCAACTCCCCGTATGGAAGACTGGCAACAAGATACTAGAACTCACCAGCTGCGAGCAAGCGAAAAGGAGTATAGAGAACACTACTCAAAAAGTAACTGGCATAAAGGAGAAGAAGCCTCTAAGCATAGAGGAGAAAGTGGAGTTTAGTAAAGTGCCTGTACTGACAACTAAGCTAACTTCTCCAGCAGTCACCCGCCTCCCTTCATCCCCGGTATCAGAAAAACCAGTACCGGGGAAAATAAACCATACACTGAAACCAAGTCTTGATACCAAGCTCGCGGCATCTGATAGTATCGAAGATAAGATAAAGGACTGTTTATTCACGCTGGGTTTGGGCTTCAGTGAGTTAAAAAAACACGATGGAGTCTTCACGACACGTTTTAGTATGAAACCAACAACCGCTATTATCGGCCAACAAGACTTATGGCGTAAAGCGGAGCCAGATATAGCAAGGTTAATGGGCGTAGCTCAAAAAGATGTCACCTTTCATGTAAAACATAGCGACTATGTGTACCTTGTCAACAAACCAGCCAGTGCTAGACGCACCGTACTGTTCAGTGACTTACTCAAGAAAAGTGGCCAGTTGAAAGAGAGGGGTATTGAAGTACCACTGCTTCTGGGTGTGGGTATTGATGGGCAGCGGCTGATAAGTTGTGCCCTGAAGACACAAGACCTGCTTATAGTGGGTAGGAAAGGGAGTGGTAAGAGTAGTCTGCTGCACTCCATACTCATCTATCAGATGCTGTGGTCTCTCAAACAACAACAAGTAAAGGTAAGGTACTATATCAGCGATATAAACGGAGCTACAGCGATAAAGTACCGGCCACTGTTAGGCGGTTTTATACAGGCTATGGCAACGTCACATGTAGAAACTCTTAAGTTGCTAGAAAAACTTTCTGCTGAACTTAGGGAACGGGTACTCTTACTTCAGAAGTACAACTGCCAACATATAGCAACGCTCAACAAAAAGCTTCTTAAAGAAGGGCATACCACACTTCCTAGCATCTTTTTAGTGTTAGAGGAGGTTAGCACACTCTTTACCGATAAAGCTACGAAGGAGAGGCTGGGCTCACTAGTAGCAAGTATCATTACGGTTGGTCGTAAGTATGGTATCTTCATATACTCCGTCGGTACTTTTGCAACAAAGGGCATGTTTGGCGTAGCTGGGAACAACGCGGGCAAAGCGCTTATAGAAGAGTCCTCTAAACTATCCTTTTTTCTTGCTAGTGCAAAAGACGCCTATACATTCGGAGGAGCCGGTTTTCCTGCTCATAAGCTCATTGAAACGGGGGACGCTTTACTAAAAGATGTGAGTGGAGAAGTACTAAGACTGCATACGCCTGTTTTCAGTAGAACTCACGCGGACAACGACAAGTATATCGATAAGTATATTGACTACATTAAACAAAAGTGCTAAGCAGTCCGCAGAGTCCAATTTTTAGACTATTTTGATTATTTTTTAGACTTTGCCACAAATGCCTGATTTATATCAGCTTTATCCCAAATAATACATAAAAAGTCAGTCCAATTTTTAGACTTTTTTAGAAAAAAAATTTACTCACTAAATACGCATGATTTTGTCCTAACTACTTGAGCCACATCACTTTATCTTAGATAGGGTGAGACTGGCATGATAGTTGTTTATAAACCTATCGCACAATGCTAAAACAGCAGACATAACAGCAGACATATAGGAGAAAATCATGACCGATGCATACTTCGCTGGAAGCGTGCAGTGTACGTTAAGCGAACCTAGTTTTTTAAAAGTGGAGCTTTACTACAAGTTGTACTACCACCTGTTTCTTGAGGCTTCAGCAAGAGGGTTGAGTGTAAGTGACTTAGCCACGCAACTACTCAAAACTCACTTAGGTGGTGGCGACATACTTAGCAAGTTAAAGAAACTCAGTGAAGACTATCCGAAACTAGCTACGCCTGAAAAAGCGGCCATATTGGTACTGGCAAACGCTATGACTGTCGTTCTCTTGAAAAAAGACTTTGAAGAAAAAAAGCTAGGCAAAATGGGCACTGTGTATGCCTAAAAACTCAGATCCAAAAAAAGCTACCAGTAAAGTAGTTATGAAACAGTGTGACCAGGTCGATGTTGCCGACCAACTTGCTACTTTACTTAAAGAGCAAGTGGCATACGACACTAACACTGCACTATGGCGTATGTACGGGGATGGGGTATGGAGAGAGACTAATAAAGTAGTCATACAGAAACTTATTAAGGAGGCTATAGTGACCAACTTCAGCAGCAGGTTTGGCGTGATGTTCCTAAATGGCGTTATGCAACTTTTAAGTGCTGAACTACAAAGTGGACAATGGGACAGTGAAGTCAGCCCTCAACTTATCCCATTTAAAAACGGCGTCCTTGATATGCAAAGCCGCGAGTTTACCCACTCTCATGAACCTAAACACAAGATCACATGGCAACTCCCTTATAACTTCGATACCATGGCGATATGCCCTAGTATCATGGCTTGGTTACAGGAGGTTACAAATAACGATGAGGATCTACTAAAATTAATAAGGGCGTTTTTCCTAGCAGTAGTACTTGGCCGCTACGATTTGCAACGATATGTAGAAGTTGTTGGGCCCGGGGGGTCGGGCAAGGGGACGCTTATCCGTCTACTCATGGCTATCTTAGGGGAACGTAACTACTATACGACAACTCTAGATCAGCTAGAAAAAAATCGCTTTGAGATGGCAGCCCTTTATGGAAAACGGTTGGTCATGATAACCGACGCCTCCAAGTTTGGAGGAGATGGTTCCGCCTTTAAGTCCCTGACAGGTCAAGATGCCTTGCGTTTTGAAGCAAAGGGGAAACAACATACCGGGACTTTTGTATATCACGGTATGGTTGTCATAGCTGCCAACTCACCTATTTATTTCTCAGACACATCGGGTATCTCGCGCAGGCGCATCTCTATAGAGTTTAACCACATCGTACCAGCATCAAAACGACGCAACCTGAGCGAAGAGTTCGAGCGCGAAATACCAGGCTTGTTAAATTGGGTACTCGACATGACTGTAAAGAACATGGAGGACTTACTCAGAAACACGGACACTTTGGTAAAGTCATCTTTTGAGGCAAAAATAACCACACTAATCGACACAAATCCCATTTTTGCATGGTTGTCAGAAAACGTTGAATATTGCGAGGGACATAAGTTGAGGATTGGATGTTTAGGAGTAAACGACACTTTTGAAAACGCGCATCGACACCTTTACCCAAACTTCATGAAATGGTGCAAGGAAAATGGTAAGAGAACGCAAATGGCTACAAGCACGTTCTCCATCCAACTAAAAGAGTTACTAAATGTAACGCTGGGCATCGATATCGTAGAGTGGAGGCGTAGACTAAGACTACCAGATGACAACAAAACTTCAGCCGGCTTTATCGGACTTAAGCTAGCTGAAGGCACTGAAAACTCTATCATAAAACATGCTCATGCTTATAGCCAAACAACCAAAGAGCTTGAGTCAGTACCTTTAACAGTACCATCTTCTCCTCATCAAGAACAAACTTCTTCAAAAGAAGTGTTATCCTCATTATCCATACCGGCAACCAACTACTCAGTCCCTAGGCAGGAAACTCTTGAAGCTGCTATAACTAAAGTACTACGCTACTGTTCCCACTTTACTGACAAAAATCAAAACTTACTAGAAGAACTAGCTCACTTTTTAGCAACCCTGACTGAAGACTTTGTGCTAGAAGCTGTTGAGCACTTTATATCAACATTTAAACGCTACTCGTCCAATAACAACCATAGCCATGCATGGCAAGTAGCACTGGACTCGGCAAAAAGAAGCTACTTATAGGTAACACTATGACATCTAACCTCAAGTCTGAGCAAGCTCTAACTTTCTTACGTGAAACTTATCCACAAGCTTTTCGCCAGCCCGGCGACATTAAGCCTTTGGAAGTTGGTATACATAGGGAGATTGTTAGGGAAAACAAGCTCTTGTTACAGAAAAAAGGGATAACCACTTCTGCGGTATATACCGCTCTATACTACTACTGTGCTAGTAAGGAGTATAGAAAGGCACGTAAAACCCTAGGTAACGCCCGCATCAACTTGGCGGGTGAAGTGGTCGGTGAGGTGACACTTGCGGAAGTAGAACTTAGCAAAAAGTCTGACGCTAAGTTCTTTCAAGAAAGAAAAAAAACAGGAACAAAACCAGCCAACTCCTCCCATAAAAAAGCCAAACCAACCCATCTAAAAACGGATAAAAAATGAAGCCAGTAACCGTAGCAAAAAACTCTCCTTATCCTCATCCTAAGCTCGTCGAAGCCATCATGACTGGACTACTTGATGAGTGTGGTGGGTGTGAAGATAAAGAACTAGTATCGGAACTGAGAGCCTGTATTGAAAAGATACGTGTAGGAGAACGAGAAGATGGCTCTTCTAACTTAATGAGCGTTGTTGATCAGTTTATCGAAGTCTTTACTACCAGTACTTCTGCCGATAGGGAACTTGCATGGAAGAACGCCTTATCATGGCTAAAAAAGAAAAACGCACTACAGAGTGCCATAAAACTAGCAGTAGAAGATTCTCCTTACCCCCATCCTAAACTTGTTAAGATCATTATGACAAAGATCTTTGAAAAATGTGGTAGATGCACTGAAGAACAGGAGTGGAAGTTAAGGGGCTATCTAGAAACAATACGTGTAAAACACCCCAGTGAAATATCTTGCAACTACGAGCCTGGCTCTTCAAACCTAAAGGACGTTGTTAACCATTTCGCTAGGCTCATCACCACCAGTACTTTAGCCAAAGAACTCGCATGGGATAATGCCTTGGCGTACTTGGAAAAGAACGCCGACTAACAGAGAACAAGCTAAGTTGCCTGAAGAAGTCACCCAAGCCGTATGGAAACAACTAAAACTAAAAGAGAGACTAGATCATGACTAACATACTAACCAGAAAGGCTTACTCTGTACTGGAAACGGAACTTGAAAACTTCCAAAAACACGCTGAGTCTCTATTGGGCCTCAACAGCAGTCTACGTCAGCAGTGCGACTCGCTTCTCTTAGAGAACGCTGACTTGCGTAGTGACTTAAAAGCTATAAAAAAGAAGTGCGACTCACTATCAAGTGCTGAAGTCAGTCTACGCCAGAGGTGCAACTTACTTCTCTTAGAGAACGCTGACTTGCGTAGTGACTTAAAAGCTATAAAGGAAAAAAATGAGTGGCTACTGAAAGAGTATGCGAAGTTGAAGCATCCGACAGCATGTGAAAAACACTGCGCATCAGAAAAACAACTAGGTTTACCCTTTTTAAGAACCAACTATGCGAAAAAAAATTAACTCACTACGACCAAACCCTTATAGAGTTCCTTTATCACCAAGTGAGTGGTTCGCGCTTAGTAAGAAACTTGTTGCACGCCGTAAGTTCTATACTTGGGAGTACTCAGACTATCTGACCAACTACTGGAAGAAAGTACTAAGCAAAAACGGGGTAGTATAGGTGAAAAGTTCTGGTATGGGAAACTGGCAGACAGTTGCTGCGAAGTTCCAAGCTAAAGTTGCTGACTCAGGGCAGCAACTTATTAAAGTCATCGACCAAGCTCAACAGAACAACCCTCTTTTTAAAGAAGCCTTTGAACGCTTTACCGAGCAATGCCGCCAGAATATCAATCCCAACTTAGCGGTGGAGGCTGTCAAAGAGATGTTGATTCAGCATTTATTGACGGAACGGATTTTTACCAATATTTTCAATAATCCGGAGTTTGTCCAGAAAAATGTGATTGCCCGTGAAATTGACCAGGTGATTCAAGCCTTGACTTCGCAATCCTTCAGCAAAGCGGAATTTATCAAAGAAAACCAACTGGATAAATTTTATACGGTGTTGGAACGCGCGGCAGCAACTATTGAGGATTATGGCGATAAGCAAACGTTTTTGAATACGGTGTATGAGCGGTTCTTTCAAGGTTTTGCGGTGAAAGTGGCGGATACGCACGGGATTGTTTACACGCCGCAGCCGATTGTGGAGTTTATGGTTAAGTCGGTCGAAGAAATTTTGCAGCGGGAATTTGGCAAATCGTTGGCAAGTAGGGGCGTACATATTATTGACCCGTTTGTGGGCACGGGGAATTTTATCGTTAGGATGTTGCGAGAGATTCGTCAGTTAGAGTTTTCTCAGTTGAAACATAAATATCAAAACGAATTGCATTGTAATGAAGTGATGTTGTTGCCGTATTATATCGCTTGCATGAATATTGAACATGTCTTTTATGAATTGACGGGCGAATATCAACCGTTTGAGGGGATTTGTTTGGTGGATACCTTTGAGTTGATTGAGGACAGACAACGTGAAATGTTTGTTCCAGAAAATACGAAGCAGGTGCAGCGGCAAAAGGAAGCGCCGATTTTTGTGATTATTGGGAATCCACCGTATAACGTGGGGCAGCAGAATGAGAATGATAATAACAAGAATCGGAAGTATCCGAAGTTAGACAAAATGGTTGCGGAGACTTATGCTAAGAATTCTAAAGCGACCAACAAAAATGCGTTGTCGGATGTGTATGTGAAGGCGTTTAAGTGGGCGACGTGGCGATTAGAGGGAAGGAATGAAGGGATAGTTGCGTTTGTCAGTAATAACAGTTTCTTGGAGAATATTGCGTTTGACGGAATGCGCAGTTATTTAGAGAAGGAATTTTCAAAAATTTACGTTTTGGATTTAGGAGGCAATGTGAGAAAAAATCCTAAGTTATCGGGGACTACCCATAATGTCTTTGGCATTCAAGTGGGTGTGAGTATTACGATGTTAGTTAAGAAGGCAAAATCATGAGTATTGAACAGATCATTTTACAAAAATTGCATGAGTTACCTTTAGAAAAGCAGTATCAAGTATTGGCGTTTGTAGATTCACTTTTCATGGGAAGTGAACCGGATTTAATCGAGGAATTGTTAGAAAATCCTTTAGAAGCGCTCTCCAATCCAGAACCTTTCGCTAGAATAGAGTTGTATGACAGGAAATAGTCCACTTAGTTTTATTGACAGCAACATTTGGATTTATGCGTTTATAAAACAGCAAGCAGTTGAGAAAGCAGTGATAGCGCGTACCTTAATTAGTCAAAGTAAAGTCGTTGTGAGCACGCAGGTGATCAATGAGGTTTATTTTAACTTGCTCAGGAAGACTAACGTTTCTGAATCTTATCTACATAGTCTGATATTGTCGTTTTATAAAAAATATCAGGTAGTTACGTTAGATCAGGAGATTCTGCTAGAAAGTTCTCAATTGAGAGGACACTATCGTTTGTCTTTTTGGGATAGTATTATCGTTGCTAGTGCTTTGAGTGTGCCGGTGGGGTGCTTGTATTCTGAATATCTGCAACATGGTTTGAGAGTCAATAATCAGTTATCTATCATTAATCCTTTTTATGACTAAAATCTATTTTTATCGAGTACCCGAGTTTTGGCGTAAAGAGGATAAGTATCGTTTTTTGCAGGAAAAGCAGAGTGTCGTGAATATTGAGTGGCAGGAGTTGATTTCTGATGAGAAGCATACTTGGCTCACCGAAGGCTTACACGCCGATTTTGATAGTTTTATTCCAATGGGAACGAAGGAAGGAAAAGCGGCAAAGGGTGAAGGGGAGGGGGTGTTGTTTAAGGTTTATAGTCGTGGAGTAGGCACAAGCCGTGATGCTTGGGCATACAACTTTAATCGAGAAACCCTGGCTGAAAATATGCGGAAAACGATTGAAACCTATAACGAGCATATTTTTAAGTGGTTAGCAGTAGCAAATAATAGTACTGACATCGACAATTTTGTTTTATACGATCCAAGGAGAATCGCATGGAGTCATTCATTAAAAGTTTCACTGAGACGAAGTCAAAAAGCTGAATTTTCAATAACTAGTATTAGAAACTCTCTTTACCGTCCGTTTACAAAGATTCATCTATTCTTTGATGAAGTAATGAATAATGAAGGTGCTTTATTTCGATCAATCTTCCCCACCCCCGCCACTGAAAACGAGAATCGGGTGATTTGTGTTGAGGGCATCGGTTCAAGAATTCCTTTTATGGTGATGGTATCTAATTGCATACCTAATTCAAGCTTAGTTGTTGCACCAGTACAATGCTTCCCCTTCTACACCTACTCCGAAGACGGCACCCACCGCCACGAGAACCTCACGAATTGGACACTCAAACATTTCCAGCGTCATTACCAAGATAACACGATTACCAAATGGGCGATTTTTTACTACGTTTATGCTCTGCTTCACCATCCCCACTACCGCGAGAAATACGCCGCTAACCTCAAGCGAGAATTGCCCAGAATTCCCTTGGCTCCTGATTTTTGGGCTTTCTCCAAAGCTGGCGAACGGCTGGCTGAACTTCATATCCACTATGAAAAACAGCCTGAATATCCACTCCAAAAAATCTTTA
>Ga0315902_10000316_pt1 | contig 82558 bp, 128 predicted proteins | sample LakEriMetagenome_9_FD_203523 | JGI IMG/M metagenome (GOLD analysis project Ga0315902, IMG submission 203523) | Freshwater fungal communities from buoy surface, Lake Erie, Ohio, United States - Buoy 12 MA117 | ecosystem: Environmental > Aquatic > Freshwater > Lake > Lake biofilm | place: USA... | reverse complement strand
CTCCCAATATAATATTGGCATATAAGGCTTAACAGCGAAAGAATTGCTTTAAGAAGTCTCAAATATATTTATGCCTTTTATTTAAGTTAGAATATTAAACCTAATATAGCAAAGGCTACTTCGGTAACTTTTTTTTGAGTTTTTATTCTAAAGACTATATAATAACTCTTATGAAACGTACCTCTATTAAAGAACTTTTTGGCGGTGAAGTTGCCTTCACCAAGTTCATCTCTCAAGATATTCAAACTGCCAAACGTTTGATTAATGCTATTTCTGCAGACTATGACGATGATTATACAGTCAAACCAGAGGATCATACGATTGATTCAAAACGTGTTGATCTTGTAATCCGCGATTCAGAAAACGTAGTTGCGTATGTAATTGAAAGCCAAGATTGTACTGGCTGGCTTGATTCAATTCATGCCAGCAAGATTCTTTATTATATGTACGAAAAAGAATGTTCAGAAGGTATTTTACTTTGCGAAGATGCAGATGAGCATATCAAAGGATTTGTTCGTTGGTGCAATGAAAATACACCTGTACAGATTTGGTTGATGAGTGCTGTATGTTTTGAAGTTAATAATTCAAAGTATGTAGACTTCATTCCTTTGATTCGGCCAGGTATGCTTAAAGATAAAAAGATTCGTCGAGTATCATCAAACGGATCTACATCAGCGTCTGTAGACTTTTCAGAAATGTTACAAGAAAAAGCAGACCAACATCCTGGTTTATTCACGAATGTAAGATCAAGATATCTCAGTACAAATGGTGTAGGAGGATCTGGGATCAACGTAGGTATTAGTCCACGTAAGAGTGGTTACTTTATGGTTACCATTTGGCATGCAGGCAAATGGAATAATGATAAATTTAGAAATAGTTTTAATGAATTTGTTAAAAACGAAACTAATCTAGAACCTAAGTGGCAAGATAGACAGAGTTATGTAAATGTAGATTCTTGGGACGAAGGTATAGAAGTTTATAAAAAATTTATAGATGGTTTAAAGTCTAAACAGATTGTCGGATAATTTGATATTGAAAAATCCTATTATCGTCATTGAAAAATATTAGACAAAATCTATAGATTTTGTTTGATTTATAGGATAACTAAATGTATAGTTATACATAGAACTTGTTGTTCTTTACGTTTTCAACACACACTTAAGGAGATAAAATGAAAACAGTTGGTGATAAAATTGAAGCATTTGCCGTAACCGGCGTTAATCCTGGTAAAGATGATTTCTTTACCATTACTGAAAAGTCATACGAAGGTAAGTGGAAAGTAATTGTTTACTATCCAAAAGACTTTACATTTGTATGCCCAACAGAAATCGTAGCATACGATAAATTGAATAGTGATTTTGCCGATCGTGACGCAGTATTACTAACTGGTTCAACAGATAACGAATTCTGTAAACTGGCATGGCAAGCAGCCCATGAAGATCTTAAAAAAATCAAACATGTTCAGTTTGCTGATACACAGCGTAACGAATTGAGCCTTATTGATCAGCTTGGCGTATTCTATGCTCCAGCAGGTGCTGCACTTCGTGCAACATTCATTGTTGATCCAGAGAATGTTATCCAACACATTACTGTCAACAACTTGAATGTTGGTCGCTCACCAGAAGAAACACTTCGTGTATTAGACGCATTGCAAACAGGTGAACTTTGTGCTTGCAACCGTACAGTTGGCGGAGAGACACTGTAATGACTGCTTGGGTAGATCAAATTAAAGAAACTATTCCGGACTATGCTAAAGACACTCGTCTTAACATTGATGCAGTAGTTAAGCGTTCTACTCTACCCCAAGAAGAAGCAGAAGCTGTTGCTATCGCAGCGGCTTTTGCCACAGGTAATAGTAAACTGTGGACTTGGATGCAGAGTCAGGCAATAGATAAGAAAGAAGCTGAAGCAGCAGTTACCGCAGCTAGTCTAATGGCCATGAACAATGTATGGTACCCATTCGTTGAAATGGCTGAGGATCCTAATCTAACAGGATTACCGGCACAGTTGCGTATGAACGCAATTACTACACATGGCGGCACTACTAAAGCAAGATTTGAAGCATATTCTTTATCTGCTAGTATTGTTGGCAAGTGTCATTTTTGTGTGAAAGCACATTATGAAACACTCAAGCAAGAAGGATATACAGTAGAACAATTACGTGATATTGGGCGCATAGCGGCAGTTATCACCAGTGTATCCAGAGTACTAAATAGTTAATCGCCGTAACAGAACTGTAATCTTAGGTCTCTTAAATAAGAAGGTACAACATAGTGTTGTACCTTTCTTTTTATTCACTCACACAAGGAGATTACAGTGAAAAAAATCATACTGACACTACTGGCGGCATTGACCGTTTCAGCACATGCAGCGGATCTAACAGGAGCAGGGGCAACATTTCCTTATCCTATCTATTCAAAATGGGCCGAAGCATATAAAGCAGCAACAGGCATCGGACTCAACTATCAATCAATTGGTTCAGGCGGCGGCATCCGTCAAATCAAAGCTAAGATTGTAGATTTTGGCGCCAGTGACATGCCACTAAAACAAGACGAATTAGACAAAGACGGTCTAATGCAATTCCCTGCAATCATTGGCGGAGTTGTGCCGATTGTAAACATTGATGGTATTGGTGCAGGACAACTTAAACTTACCTCAGACATTATTGCTGACATCTATATGGGTAAGATCGTCAAGTGGGATCATCCCAGCATCACAGCAATCAATCCAGGATTAAAATTACCTAATGCAAATATCTCTGTGGTTCACCGCAGTGATGGTTCAGGTACAACCTTTATATGGACTAACTGGTTAAGCAAGACTAATAAAGAATGGGCAGATAAAGTCAAAGACGGCACCGCAGTCAAATGGCCAATGGGTGTAGGTGGTAAGGGCAATGAAGGTGTAAGTGCTGTGGTCCAACAACTAAAAAATAGTATTGGTTATGTAGAATATGCCTATGCTAAACGCAACAAGATTCCACACGCACAAGTCAAAAATCGTGATGGCAACTTTGTACAGCCTAGCGATGATACATTCAAGGCAGCGGCAGCAGGTGCAGACTGGGCAAATGCTCCAGGGTTCTATCTATTGCTAACAGACCAAAAAGGCAAGGACGCTTGGCCTATTACAGGTGCCAGTTTCATTCTCATGCATAAGCAACAAGAGGATGCACTAACAGGTCGTGCAGTTCTTAAGTTCTTTGATTGGAGTTACAAGAACGGCGGGCAGATGGCTACAGATTTAGAATATGTACATCTTCCACAATCTGTTATTACATTAGTACAGAATCATTGGAAGACTCAGTTAAAAGATAAGGATAGCAACGCTATTTGGAAGTAAGCAGTACCCACCGCCAGTGATCACTGGCGGATCTATTTTATAAGGATTTAAAATGAAAACATTACTTAAGGTAATGCTGGCGTCATCTGTGACAGCATTTATACCTGCACCTGCACACGCAGACGAATACAAAGACACACTTGAAATTCTAAAAAATAAAAATATTCTTACACAGAAAGAATATGATATTAAACTTAAAGAATATGAAGAAAAAGAAGAAAACAAAAAGTTTATTGAACAGAGAATTGACAGAGATGTCAGCGACTCAGTCAAATACAGACAGGCCAGAGTTAATGACGGATCAGTCACAGAAAACGGAATTGGACTCAAAAGCAAAGATGGCGGCAACACCGTCCAGCTTACAGGTCGACTACATATGGACTATCGTCAGTACTCCCCGGATTACGGTACAGGTCAAACCACAGATTCGTACCAGAATACTGCTGAAGCACGACGAGCCAGATTTGGAGTAAGAGGTCAGTTTGCCAAAGATTTCAAATATCAATTATTAGCAAACTTTGGTGCCAGTGATGGTTTTAGTTCAACATCGAGTACAGCAGATGAAATGTGGGTCAACTATGCTGCAAATCCAGAAGCACAGTTTCAATTTGGTTTATTCAAGATGCCATTCAGTCTTGAGCAGTTAACAAGTTCAAACAATCTTGACTTTATGGAACGCAGTTTAATTGGTCAAAATGATACAGAGTTTATACCTGCTAAAGAAACTGGATTTATGTTACATGGTATTCCTAAGCCTGGCTTAACATACGCTCTAGCATTAAGCAGAGGTAAGAGCAATAAGAGTGCCGAGTTTGATGGCTTTGACTACATTAGTCGTGTAACTACAAACATCGCTGAACTAACCGGAAGCAAAGCATATACAGCACATTTAGGTGCCGCTTATAGTACAGGTGAAATCAAAAGCGGTGTAGCTCCAGCAAGTGGTAGAACAGAATCACGTATGCAATCAGGATGGTTTACAGGATCTGCTCTTAGCGGTGCAACTACAAGAACACGTCAAGGCCTCGAAGCTGCATTTGCTTATAATGCATTTAAGGTGCAAGGCGAACATTTTCAATTTAATTATGATCCTGCAACAGGTAACGATCAGAAAATAAATGGATACTATGTGCAAGCTGTGTATAATCTAACAGGTGAGTCACACTCATATAAAGATGGCGCATTTGGTTGGATCAAACCTGCTAATCCTTTGGACAAAGGTGGTCGTGGTGCATGGCAAGTTGGTGTACGTATGAGTGAGTTTGATGCCAGTGACATTACTGTAGCTACCGGCAAATCAAATCGTGCTACTGCTATGACATATGGTGTTACCTGGTTCTGCACAGACAACCTACGTTTTATGTTAAATTATGTAGACACAAAATTTGATAGTCTAGTAGGCAGTTCAGGTAGTCGTGTAAACGGCGAACGTGCTGTTATGTTTAGAAGCCAACTAAGTTTTTAATAAATAACTTGGCATTTATAATGCCCCATCTAATGGGGCTTTTTTTTGGACACACTAAATGGAAACACACAAACGAACACTAACACGAGCAATTACATGGAGAATTACCGCAACTCTTATAACTGCGGCATGGACAGGATTGGCAGGAGCTATCGTTATTAATATTTTTATGACTGTTGCCCACTACATACATGAACGATTTTGGCTAAAAATTGAGTGGGGTAAACAGATCAATTAGCCTATTTTAATGAATTTCACTATGGTTTTCTGGTAGTTTTTATCATATAATGCAGATACATACTGTTGCAATAGTATGTTTTTATTGTTGTTAAAAAGGAGAAGCATTATGTGGACCAAGCCAGAAGCAACCGAGATGCGTTATGGTTTTGAGATCACTATGTACATCGCTAATCGCTAATACATAGTATCAAAAATCAAAACCCGCTCCGGCGGGTTTTTTCTTGACTTTTATTGCAAATATGTTATACTATATGCTCAGTAACTAATTTTGGAGATATACTTTGAGTATGCATTTGGAAGGTCCGTGGCTCAGTACCACAGGCAAGAAAAAAAGCAAACGTAAATTTCGTAATGCTGAAGAAGCACGTAAGTCTCGCGAGTTACAAGATTCTTGGCAGTCGTTGTTAGAAAAGTATGATGTGCCAAAAACTAGTAAACAGAAAAAATTTGAACCATTAAAGGCCAAATCAGCACCTATAAGAGAGACTCCAAAGATTCCTAGTCTTCCTTTTACTGCTGGACCTTGTACTAAACCAGAGCAGAAAGTTTATACTGGTACAAAAGTTAAAGGTATTGGCACTATGCATAAAAGTAATGCTGTTCCAATTTTTTCAGACGAAGAAGCTGTAGAAATTGCCAAAATGAGGCGATAATACCACATTTTAGTACCAAAATGAGTGATATATGCTATATAAAAATACGTTTCGCAAAGAAACTAAGATAGTAGAACCAAAGTATGTCAAAAGCTGAAACGGTTCCGCGAGTCTTGGCCAATTGGAAACCCGTGAGATTCGGGCGGTCAAGGCTCCAAAGGCACACAAGTTATGAGATTGTGCGTCCAATGGAGACAACTACACGAACCCAGGGTTCTTCATTTAGAGCCTCGTGAAGTTTACTCCCTTAATGTAATGTAATATGAAGTTCGTATTACACCAAATGAAAGGAGATACAAAATGGAAAAAGTAATAAAACCTATAATTTTGATTATTGGGTTAGTACTAACAGTAATGTCTATTAAAGCTGTTACAGCCGTAAAACTAAATCAATTAAAACAGACAGCAGGAGTTTCTTATTCTGATGTTGTCACAATTCGTGAACGTGAGCGTCAGTTAGATTGCTTGGCTAGAAATATCTATCACGAAGCGGCCAGCGAACCATTTGAGGGTAAAGTTGCGGTAGCACAGGTTACAATGAACCGTGCATCCAGCGGCAAATTCCCAAATGATATTTGCGGTGTTATATACCAAAAGAATGTTTTCTATGAAAAAGTAGTTTGCCAATTTAGTTGGTACTGCGAAGGTCACGGTAAAAGCAAACCAATTCGTAGCAAAGAAATGTACGACGAATCATATCGTGTTGCTAAAAAAGTATTGTTAGAAAACTTTAGACTTGACGTTATGAAAGAAGCCATGTATTATCATGCTGATTACGTGAACCCTCAATGGGGTAGAGAAAAGATTGGCAAAATTGGTCGTCATATATTTTACAAATAAGGATTAAGAATGGAAAAGTTTGAGTTGTTGTTTAATAAATGCAGAGAATTTTTATCTACCAAATTAAGTCACATCAGTAGCGAAGCTTTGGGTTGGTTAGCTACTATTGTGATTCATGCATCAACCTTGCCAACGTTTCTTGCAGTTATGATGGGATTAACTGACAAGCTACCTGGCGTTGATATCATTCTAATGGTTTGGGGTGGACTAACCTTGTTGTTCTTTAGAGCCGTGTTAATCAAAGACATGCTCAATGTAGCAACAATTGGATTTGGTTTTATTCTTCAAGCTGTATTCATGTCACTGATTTTCTTTAAGTAATTTTGGTAATCACCGTAGTTGACTTTGGTCGACTGCGGTGTTATATTAGTAACTGTCTTAACACACACAGAAAGAGGCATTATGAAAAAGGCAATTTTAGTAGGCTTAATGGCAGCGGCTATTACAGGCTGTTCGTCTATGAAAGATATTCCAGAACGTAAAACTTATGCTCAACCTAGTTGGTATCAGGATTGCGCACAAGAAGGCATCAAAGGCTGGTTCTGGTGGAAAGAAGACTATGTCTATGCCTGCGGTGCAGGTGAATCAGCATACGCACAGGCTGCTGAAGAGCAAATGGATGCAATTGCAATGAATAACTTTGCAAAACGCATTAATGGTACAGTAAACTCTGAAACTGTAATTGATATCAAAGACGATAAGAAAACTACTCGTACACTGATTTCTTACAAAGTTACTGATACTGCTATTCGTCGTCACGTCAAGACCGAAAAAGGCCACTTTACGATGAATGGACGCCACTACACTTATGTACGGCTTGAAATGAAAAAGTCTACATTTGAACAATTGATGAACGAAGCTAAACAGAAAGCACAATAATGAAATTATTGATTATTGCTGCTACCGCTGTAATTTTAGCGGGCTGTAGTTCTGCCCCTAAAATTGCAGCCGAAAAGCCGCAGTATTGTCACACTTATCAAACAATAAAATCTAAGAACGGTGATACTGTTAATAGTGAGACTACTGTCAAATGTACTGATGATCAGGTTGAACGTGTAACTTCAAAACGTCTAGGTATGGCGGACAATTGTGGTTATTTTACTAGTTATATGAAAGTTGGAGGCAAAGATGTTCCGTATCGTGCGATTAGTTGTTTTGACGGTCGTAATTGGGAAATCATTAATGTTCAGTAATGCATTAGCATCTGATTTTAATAATCCTAAATTTTTTGAATATTCAGGTGGTGATTTTATAAATCGTCTTTCTGATCTTAGTTTTGGATGGTTTAAAACACTATCAACTGAAGAAAGTGTAGCTTATCACCAAAGCATAACCCATGCGATAATGTACGCAGATAATGGGCAAAGTGTACGTTGGTTTAGAGGAAATGCCAGCGGCGAATCTACCCCAATTATGACATATCCCTCAGGCAATGGTTATTGCAGAAGGATATATATTAGAGTAATTGCCCATGAAACTGAAAAACGCCTAAAAAATACGGCCTGTTATAATAAGACAAACGACAGGTGGATGTGGGTCAATGAATAAATATAACATTAAGGAGATATTTTTATGGCCTCAGGATTCCAACAAGACACAAACCAACTAAGTCCTAATTTTTATAGAGTAACTATTGATCTTAGTGGTTATGATTCCACAGCCGCTAATACGACTTCGGGTAGTGTTGAACCTGATAGCGGCGATTCTTTCGCAACAATGAACACAACTTTAGCAAATTCAAGACGTCGTGCTAGAGGTAACTTACGTTGGGAAGCAATTATCAGCAACCTGTCAAAGCACAGTGATTGCCAAATTTTAGATGTTACTGCTACAGAAGCAGGCCCATCAACTCTAGATGTAGCAGATGATGTTACTACTGCACTTTCTTTCACAGTTAGATATGATCGTGATGCATTTGTATTGCCTGGTGTTCAAGCTCAGTTAATTGCCGAGGGAAGAATTTCCGGTGGAGCAGCCAAAATGACTGATCATGAAACTCTTGGCAGTGCAACTAGTTGTACCACAACTGCATTAGCTGTTAAAGAAATGATAGTTCGTGGTATTACTAAAGGATATGCCGATTATCTAACTAACGTTTCTACTGCTGTTAATTCATCAACAGACGTATTTCAAAAGTCTGCTAGAGTTTATGACGGCATCGGTGGTGGTCAAGAAACGGTTACAGTTGCATCCCCAGTAACTCCAAAGGTTGCTCATACTGATGTGACAGTGACACTGGTTGACACAGTTACCTTGGTGAATGCATAATAGCTTAATGCTACTAGCCTATCTACTACTACTAACTGGTTTAACAATTTCAGCGGTCGCAATCTACTACTCAGTAGTTGGTTTGGCCGCTATTTTCTCTGCGGCTGTTATTCCTATCTATATTATGGGAACAACGTTAGAGGTTGCCAAACTAGTTTGCGCCAGCTGGTTAAAAGCCAACTGGGAACGTGCTCCACGTTTTATGAAATACTACATGAGTATTTCTGTAGTAGTATTGATGATTATTACTTCTATGGGTATCTTTGGATTTCTGTCAAAGGCACATACCGATCAAAATTTAGTCAGCGGCGATGTACAAAGTAAGATTGCTGTGTATGACGAAAAAATTAAAACAGAACGAGATAACATAGACGCAGCCAAGAAAGCTTTGAGCCAAATGGATGCACAAGTTGATCAAATGTTGGGTCGTACAGACACTGATCGAGGAGCAGAACGTGCTGTACAAATTCGTCGTAATCAAGCAAAAGAACGTGCAGCATTGCAAGCAGATATTGCCAAAGCTCAAAAAAATATTTCTCAGTTACAAGCAGAACGTTCTCCAATTGCAGCAGAAGTTCGTAAAGTAGAAGCAGAAGTTGGCCCTCTAAAATATATTGCTAAGTTTATCTACGGTGATAAAGGTGCCGATGTAAACATGCTAGAGAAAGCTGTTACCTGGGTAATTATCCTTATTGTTATTGTGTTTGATCCATTGGCAGTTATCATGTTGTTGGCAGCACAAATGACATTCCAGTGGAATCGCGAACAGAAAAAAGTCAACGATGAAATGCACGATGAGTATGACTTTTCTAATGGAGTAAAAGGTCCGGTACTTCCACCTGAAGTACCTCCAGCACCTTGGCCATTTCCTGCTAAGATAGATACTCTTGTTGAAGCCGAAGATCGTCATAATGAATCTATTGATCTAGAAAAAGTTGCGACAGAAAAACCTAACAATGTAGATCCATTTCCGGATGCAACAGTTAATCCTTTAGATACTCCAGATTTTTTGAAAAAAGCTGAAAATCGTGTTAAAGAAAAAGTAGAAGAATTGGAAGAAACTCCAATGCCTATTGATCAATGGAATAAAATGATTGAGGAGGCAGAGAAAGCTGCAGAGGAAGAAGCCAACAGGCTTAAAGAAGAACTAATTGCAACTGAAGAAGCTAAGAAATGGGCTGAGGAAAATCCTCAAACTGAAGAAGCCGAAAAAGCTAAAGAGTGGGCGGACGAAGAAGAGACCAAAAAAAAAGAGTTGACTTGGTTCGAGAAGGAAGGCAAGGAACAGGTCAAAAAGAGCCGCTTAGAATAGAAGGCTATCAACAGAACAGCGAACAAAGCAATTCTACAGTTTGGAAAAAAATTAAAGAAAGACAACCAGTAGAAGATAACTTTACCCCACGCGATAGAATATATAGAAATCTAAACAAAGACAATTTAAGTTCTTTGGATCTAGAAATTTATAATGAAGAAGATCCCGAGCTAATTAGAATTATGACGTTTATTAAAAAATTGCGGTCTCGTGAAATAAAACCGGAAGACTTGTCAGTCGAAGATGCTGAAATCGTTGCAGAAGTATTATCTAAAATCTAATGAATAAAATTACTTTGGTTACTGAGCCAGATGATATACTGGTAGATGCTTTTAGAATATTGTGCGTAAATCTAACCGTAGATCAAACACAGTTTCTTTCTGACATCGTAAATGATATGGAATATATAGTTGACACTGTTGTATATGTTTGGAACGATGGAGATGACGAAAAATGGTTATTTGATAAAAAGACAAAAAGTAATCTAATTGTCTTTAATGCAAGTACAGAATGTGGAGAGATAAATGGATATCTAGCTGCACAACCAAATTCGTTTTATTTTGGTCCTCTCAGAAATTTATCTCTCGTAAATATTAGAGATATATATGATGCAACAGATTTTAAAGATACTTTATTAGAATATATCAGGAAATATGAACAAATTTACGAATAAACCTTCTGGTAGTGTAGTTACAGTTAAAGATGGCGAAGATATTAATCGTGCTCTTAGACGTTTTAAGAAAAAAATAGAAGAATCCGGCACACTTGACACCCTCCGTAAAAAAGAATTTTACGAAAAACCTACTACAGAACGTAAGCGTAAAAAATCAGCGGCTAAGGCACGTTGGCGCAAACAATTACGTTCACAAGAATTACCACCTAAACTCTATTGACATCTGAAAGAAAGTAGTTTATAATAGTACTATGAACTCAGATATAATGATAGACCTCGAAACCCTTGCCACCACTCCTGATGCTGCAATTTTAAGTATTGGCGCAGTGAAATTTGATCCGTTTGGGCAAGAATTAAAAGAACCAGCAATGGAAAGTTTTTATCTACGTGTAGATATTGACAGTTGTGATCGGTTAGGATTAGCTACATCACAAGATACTCTTGAATGGTGGGCAAAACAAAGTCAAGCAGCTCAAGACGAAGCATTTGGAACCGAAGGTAGAGTTGATATTGTTAGTGCTATGAATCAACTTTATAAATTCTGTTGGGGTGCTAAACGTGTATGGAGTCACGGTGCTGGCTTTGACGTTGTTATTTTAGAAACAGTATTTCGCAAAATGGGAAAAGGTTACCCTTGGAGTTTCTGGCAAGTAAGAGATACTAGAACAATTTTTGATCTTGGTATCAATCCAGACCGCCCTGAAGTATTAGCTCACCATGCGTTACACGATTCTTATAATCAAGCAATTGGTGTGCAAAATGTTTTCCGTAGATTGCGAACATCGTCGACATTAGACGGCCAATTGCTTTCTCCATTAAAGGATTCAAGATGAGAATCGAAGATGAAATCAAATTAGATTTCAAAGATGTTCTTATTCGTCCTAAGCGCAGTACTTTATCAAGTCGCAAAGAAGTTGACTTAACAAGGACTTACAAATTTAAACACAGTCGCGCCGAGTGGACAGGAGTTCCGATTATGGCCAGTAACATGGACGGTGTTGGTACACTAGAAATGGCTCATGCTCTATATCAACACAAAATGTTCACTTGCCTAGTTAAGAATATCAGTACGGTATACTTTGAAACAACCGTACAAGATATAGGAGGCAATCATTTCGCAGTAAGCACAGGGACTTCCGAAAAGGACTTTGAAAGATTAAGTAACATACTTAATTCTTATTCCGAAATAAAATTTATCTGTATAGATGTAGCAAATGGATATAGCGAACACTTCGGGGACTATGTAGAAGAAGTGCGTGAGGCATTTCCTAATCACACAATTATCGCAGGTAACGTTGTTACCGCAGACATGACACAGGAGTTAATTTTACGTGGAGCAGATATTATCAAAGTGGGCATTGGTCCAGGCAGTGTTTGTACAACTAGGATACAAACTGGCGTCGGTTATCCTCAGCTCAGTGCTATTATTGAGTGTGCTGACGCTGCTCATGGTCTCGGCGGCCATATTATTGCTGATGGTGGTTGTGTGTGTCCCGGTGACATTGCTAAGGCGTTTGGCGCCGGAGCAGACTTTGTAATGTTAGGAGGCATGTTAGCCGGTCATGATGAGGGCGGCGGTGAAGTTATTGAAGAAATGCACGAACTTTCAAAACTTCAAAAAGATATGTTTTCAAATGATTATGAAATTAAAAAATATGTAGAATTCTATGGAATGAGTTCAAATACTGCTATGAACAAGCATCATGGTGGCATAGCTGAATATCGTTCATCAGAAGGACGTACGGTAAGAGTACCGTATAAGGGCCCGGTCCAAAGTACAATTTTGGATATGTTGGGCGGACTGCGTAGTTCTTGCACATATGTAGGTGCTGCAAGTCTTAAACAATTATCTAAATGTACTACATTTATTAGGGTCAATATGCAATTTAATGATGTCTTTACGAGATAAATAAAAACGCAATTAGCACCCAATGGGCTAATTGTAACGAGCTCAGTGCTCATTAAATTCTTACTTTTTAAGGAGAAAAATATGTCAAAAATCATCGGTATCGATTTGGGTACCACAAACTCATGTGTAGCTGTTATTGAAAACGGCAAATCCAAAGTAATTGAAAACTCAGAAGGCGCAAGAACAACTCCGAGTATTGTTGCTTATACAGACAGCGATATTTTAGTAGGTGCTTCAGCAAAGCGTCAGGCGGTAACTAATCCCAAAAACACAATTTATGCATCTAAGCGGTTAATTGGACGTAAGTTCAATGAACAGGCTGTTCAGAAGGACATTGACCTAATGCCTTATGAAATTGTCAAGGCAACAAATGGTGATGCTTGGATTCGCGCACAAGGAAAAGAAATGGCACCTCCACAGGTGTCTGCAGAAGTTCTTCGCAAGATGAAAAAGACTGCAGAGGACTATTTAGGGCATGAAGTTACACAGGCTGTTATTACAGTGCCTGCTTACTTCAATGATAGTCAAAGACAGGCAACTAAAGATGCCGGTCAAATCGCTGGCTTAGAAGTTCTACGTATTATTAACGAACCTACTGCGGCTGCATTAAGCTACGGTGTTGACAAGACAGACAAAGCTGATCGTAAGATTGCGGTGTATGACTTAGGTGGTGGCACATTTGATATCAGTATCATTGAGATTGCCAACGTCGAAGGCGACAAACAAATTGAAGTATTGTCAACAAACGGCGATACATTCTTAGGCGGTGAAGACTTTGACCAGCGCATTATGGATTATCTGGTTGAGGAATTTAAGAAAGAGCAAGGCATTGATCTAACTAAAGATATGTTGGCACTACAACGTCTTAAGGACTCTGCTGAAAAAGCTAAGATTGAATTATCTAATTCTACACAAACTGAAGTTAATCTTCCATACATTACTGCCGATGCTAGTGGTCCTAAACATCTAGTGGTAAAAATTACCAAGGCAAAATTGGAACAGTTAGTTGACGATTTAATTCAACGTTCATTAGAACCTTGTCGTATTGCTATGAAAGATGCCGGAGTTACCGCAGATCAGATCGACGAAGTTATTCTAGTTGGCGGCCAAACTCGCATGCCAAAGGTACAAGAAGAAGTAGAACGTTTATTTGGAAAAGCGCCACGTAAAGATGTTAACCCAGACGAAGCAGTAGCAGTTGGTGCTGCTATCCAAGGTGCTGTGTTGGGTGGTGATCGTAAAGATGTCCTATTGTTAGATGTTACTCCATTAACTTTGGGTATTGAAACAGTAGGCGGTGTAATGGCCAAACTGGTTGCTAAGAATACTACTATTCCAACTAAGGCAAATCAAATTTTCAGTACAGCTGATGACAATCAACCTGCTGTTACTATTCGTGTGTTCCAAGGAGAACGCGAATTGGCACATCATAACAAATTGTTAGGCGAATTTAATCTTGAAGGTATTGATCCAGCACCACGTGGTATGCCTCAAATTGAAGTTACATTTGATATTGATGCTAATGGTATTTTAAGCGTAAGTGCCAAAGACAAAAATACTGGTAAAGAAAATAAAATTACCATTAAAGCTAATAGCGGCATTACTGAAGATGAAATCAAACGTATGATCGCTGAAGCAGAACAATATGCAGAAGAAGATAAAAAAGCACGTGAAGTTATTGAAACACGTAATGGTGCATTATCTGAACTGTATACAATTCGCAGAGAATTAGAAGCAGAAAAAGATCTTGCTACAGAAGAAGAATGGAAAATAATTGAAGATGCACTAGAGGCTGCTGAAAAATTAGTCAATGATAATAGTGACATTGAAGAAATTAAGAAAGGTCCTTTCAATGTAGCCGATGCTGCAAAACCTTTGTTTGAAAAAATTAAAGCCAAACGCGAAGCTGCCAAAGCAGAACAATCTGCACCGCAGCCAACTGATGGTGAAGTGATCGATGCTTCCTTTACAGCAACTGAAGGCAAGGCATCTTAAGAATACACATATGTGTGTATAATGTTGCGGTACCTAATGGGCCGCAACATTGAGCATAAAGCTCATATTCTTACTTTAAAAGGAGATTAATATGAATAATAATCAGTTAGCACAAATTACAGCTCTTAACAGAGCTCTTATTGGATTTGACACACTGTTTGATCAAATGGAAAGACGTTTTTCTAATAGTGTATCTAATAACTATCCACCTCACAACATTCTTAAAACTGGTGAAAATCAGTATGAGATTCAATTAGCAGTTACTGGATTTGATAAAACAGAAATTTCTGTTACTGTAGAGGACGGAATTCTTATTGTTAAAGGTGAAAGCATGGCTACAGATCATGCGCCAGAACAATACATTCATCGCGGTCTTGCTACTCGCGATTTTGTTAAAGAATTTCCTCTAGCAGAACATATTGAAGTTACTGGAGCGGAAACCAAAAATGGTATGTTAACCATTAAGTTGGTCCGTAATGTTCCAGAGTCTGCGAAACCGAAAGTCATTGACATTGTAGACATTAAGTAATATAATTAAGGGGAAGGAAACTTCCCCTTAATTAACCTACAGAGGAAATATGGCAGACGTAGAAACTAAAATCAAAGAAGTAACAAAGACAGTTGAAACTCAACCACCCAATCATTGGAAGGTAGTATTCTTAAACGATGATTATACTCCCATGGAATTTGTTGTTGCTCTTTTGGTTACTATTTTTAGGCACAGTGAACAATCTGCCGAGCAGATCACAATAGAAATACACAACACGGGCAGTGCTGTTGTTGGTTTATACACACACGAAATTGCAGAACAAAAGTCTATTGATGCAACAACCGTTTGCAGACAACACGGTCATCCTTTACAAATTACAATCGAAGAAGACAAATAAATGACAGCCGACGAGTTTAAGTTCATACGATATATGAACGCTGAAACTAGTCGGTTTTCTTTTTGGATAATTTTTCACGACCTTAGAAGATATAATTTGGGTAAAAAAGGAAGAAAGAATTTTATAAGCTTCTTTACAGAAATTCTAGGGCCAGTAGGTGAGCGTTGGCAATATGAAAAAACAATTCATACATTTTGTATAAAATTAGATAAAGAAATAGATGCCACAATGATGATACTGAGATACGGGCCTAAGTAAATAAAAAACTATGAGTTTAAAAGAAATTACCAAAGATCTTCATCACGAAGCAGAAACAACCCAATTTGCTAAGATGTTACTTAGCGGAAAAATTACTAAAGAAGATTATGCCAACTACCTTTATCAGTTAGTATTAATTTATAATGCTATAGAGTTAGGTAATCGAGTAGAAGGCAATTTTAAAAATCTTCCTGGTTTAGAAAGAACACACGCAATCTATCAAGACTTTATTGAGATCGCAGGTGTTGATCACAATTACAAATGGTTACCTGGAACTATAGACTATTACAACTATCTCTTAAATTTAGTTCGTGATCCTGCGCATCGTCCTAAAATCAAAGCTCATCTATATTGTCGACATATGGGAGATCTGTATGGTGGTCAAATAATTAAAAAACAAGTAGCACATATTAGCAAAGGTCGTTTTTATGATTTTAAAGATGCAGATGCATTAAAAATGTCCATACGTGCAGAACTAACTGATGACCTAGGAGACGAAGCAAGAGTTGCGTTTGAATGGGCCATTAAAATGATGAGAGAATTGTATAATGAGTCAGGTCTGGAACAGTCTAATTGAAATACAAAAACTGTTAGAAAAAAGATTTTCAGAGACAGGCATTGAAACTTTTGAGCCCGGAATGGAAAGATTTAATCAACCGGGTTGGGTAAATAGAGTTTGGTGCAGCGATCATTATCGCAGAGCTCATGTCGACGTAGTTGACGCCCGATCCTCAAAGGGCCTTTGGATGATGCATTGCTGCATCTTTCCTCACATACACAATCCTGCTCCTATTTTTGGATTTGATGTAATTGCAGGAAAAAATAAAATCACAGGTTGTTTTATAGACTACAGCCCAACAGCTGATAAACAGCATCCTATGATCGAATATTTTGCTGAAGAAGTCAGTAGATACGAATGGATCCGCAAACGTGAACTACCTGAATGGGCGCAACGTATATTCAGTTCACACATGGTGGCCGCTGGCAATGTGCAAGAAGAATCAGAATTATCTCAAATTAGCGGTCTAGCGAACATTCTAGTAAATCATTATTTAGAAACAGTAGGCGAAACAAATCACAAAGTTGCAGATACAACGTTTGAGCAAAATTATTACGCACAGAATCAAAAACAAAATCCGCACACCCCTAGAGTTATGGTTAGTTTGGGGCTTAGTGAAGAAGATGTTAAGCATTTTATTCAAGATTGTTTATTTCCAGAAATAAACTAAATATTCAATGCGTTTTACAGAAATAGAATCAAAACCACAGCTTATCAAACTTCACTACTTTCAAGTAGATGACACGCAGGCCGCTCGGGATATTGGTATGCGTCAAGATCGTAATGGCCAATGGTTTCTTCCACAATACAATAAAAGTGGTGGCGGATTTGATCGTAAAGTGTCATCGGCTATGAGGTTATTTGGTACACCTCGTACAATTACATTAAAAAATTAAATTTAATTAAGACACCATAATCTAGTGTTTTAATATCTCTCCTCTTCTCCTTAAATAATAATAACCCAATATCCCGGGAGCGAGAAAAAATGAAAAAAATAATAATAACGGGCGTATTGCTGGGATCTTTAACCACCCCTGCATTTTCGCAAACAACGTATGATAGTAAAAGTTTAGTAGATACCAATAATAACTCAACAAGTACTAGCACGGTTAACAGCACCAGTACCAACACTAATAATAATATAAACACCAGTACAGTTAACAGTAATAGTGTCAATACCAATGTAAACCAAAATACCAGTACTAGTACGAGTGTTAATACCAACAACAATATTAATACCGGTCATACAACCAGTGCTAACACTAATACAAATAATAATACTAATGTAAACACTAGTACCAGTACAGCAACCAGTACCAATCAAAACAATAATGTAAATCAAAATATCAACAGTGGTGATATGACCAATCGTAATATTAATGACAGTAATATTACACAAAAAGTAATTCAACCTCCACCAACTGCCATTGCACCTGCAATGATGAGCGGTGGCAATAATGATTTATGTACTACAGGAACCAGTGGTGCTGTTCAAACACAAATATTAGGTGTCAGTAGTGGTGGTACAGTAAGAGATATGAATTGCGAAAGATTAAAAAACGCCAAGACACTTTATGATATGGGAATGAAAGTTGCTGCGGTAGCTACAATGTGTCAGGATCGTAGAGTTTTTGATGCTATGTGGAATGCTGGCACACCTTGTCCTTATGAAGGTGTGATTGGTGAACAGGCTCGTGTAGCATGGAATGAAAATCCTAACAAGTGGCCAAAAACTGAGGAACCAAAGAGTGATGATTTCTATAAGAAAACTGGCTTCGGCGCTTTGCTTGGCGCTCTGCTTTTCGCACTATTCTAACGCTCAAGAACCTGGCGTTGAGTATACCACCGGCAACATAGTTCTTCCTACTGTTGCTGGTTCCGGAACGACTCCTTGGGTTGGGGGAGTGTATCAAGACAATCTCACCTGCTGGAGTTGGGGCAATCCAGGATATTGTGGACCAAACGCAATTGTTCGTCCGGGTGGAAGTATAAACTTCTCATTTGGTACGACAGACTTATATCAGAGCCAGGCCATAGCAAATGTGTTACCTAATTCCGGTACTGGATTACAAGTTAACGGATATACTTTTAGTTTTATGGCTAAGAATGGTAATGGGTGGGACGATGGTCGCGTAGATTATCTAAACGCTTATGTGCATTTTAAAAACTCTAATGGTAGCGTAGTAGAGTATGATTCATATGATCTAAACTACAAATTTAATTGGACTAACTTTAATTTTTCAAGAAATTTTACAACACCATACTCTGCTAGTACATTAGGAAATGTTACTTATGGATTTGTTGGTCGTGATAATAATGGGTGGGCAGGACCTTACGGTCCAGAAATTAATAATGTTAATTTTAGTCTAAGATATTCAGTTGATCAATGCGTGATAAATCCTCTTAGTAGTGTATCCTGTACTGGATATGCAGAAGCATTTAAAAATTATCAATGTTCAATAAATCCCTTATATGATAGTACATGTCCGGGTTACGCACAGGCTTATTATACACAACAATGTTCAATCAATGCTTTGTATGATCCCACTTGCCCTGGTTATGCGCAGGCTTATTATTCACAGCAGTGTTCAATAAATGCATTATACGATCCAGGATGTCCAGGTTACGCACAGGCTTTCTTTAATAATCAATGTTCGTTGAATGCACTTTATAATACACAATGCCCTGGTTATGCACAGGCAAAAGTTCTTAAAGATCTGCAGGATAAACAAACCGAATCAACGGAAACTGCAACAACGACCAGTTCGCCAATCCCTACATCTTCAACCTCAACTGCACAAGCATCGTCACCAACAGTATCATTGGCCGATCCTACTAGAACTGAAACACTTGTGACTACAGATGTGGGCGGAGTTGAATTAACTACCAGCGGTCAAATTAGCATACCCACTGGTCAAACTGCTTCTACTAAAGAAGCAATAAAAGAATCGACAAGAGAAGAAAATAAAACAGAATCCGCCAATAGAGAAACCGCCAATAGAGAATCTGACAGAAAACGTGTAGATCCTAGAGCTCTTGCTGTAGCCATGGCAGCAGTGGCAGCTACAGAACGTACAGCATTGGCTACATCAGAACAAGCAATAGTAATGAGTCAAGCTAGTATAGGTCCTAATGACGGAACTAGTATAGCATTAGGTTCTGGATTAACTTTACAAAATAATAGATCTCAATCATTTAATGATGACAAGTTTGAAGATAAAAAGGATGAAGGCAAAAATAATACTGCACAAAAATCTTCCGGACCAACTGATAATATTAATTTACTGATAACACCAATTCAAACAGTTCCAGATACTAATCAAAAGGCAGGACCTAGTGTAAGAAGAGGTGGAGCAGTAGAAGGTATGGAGGGAGGACCAGATCCTACCACATTAGCAAAAGCACCGATGGATTTTAATCAATATCTTAATTCACAATTAAAAGATGCACAGTTTTATCAAAGTAAAGAAATTTATCGAGGACAGCGAACTGTTGATAATCAAAGGTTGTTAAGAGGTTTGTCTGGAGGTAGTGATGCACTACACCAAAGAATGATAGAACAACAATATAATATTTCAGGACAATAAAATGTTTGAAGCATTTATGATTTTTTATCTATTAGAAGTGTTAGTGCTAGTGTCAGTGGCCGTTTGGTATTATAAAGAACCTAAAAAGGTAGAAAAAAAATTACATGACCCTTGGGGTTTTTTTAGAGGAACAAAATAAAATGAGCGAAGAAAAAGTAGACGTAAACAAAAAAATTGACGAAGCAGATGCAGCAATGAAAAAATATGCCAGCAAAGACACTGTTATCAGTATCGGCGGCTATGAATTTACTCCTGCTAAACTTATGGTAGCAGCTACGCTGATTTCATCAACACTGGGTGGGTTATATGGATGTTTTGAAGTGTACAAGGATTACATGGGCATGAAGAAAAAGATTGCCGAGTATGTCACACCCGACTTAACTGAAATCTATAAGAAGATGGAAGTGTTAGATGCCAACACCAGCAAGATGGTCGAATACACTGACAACATCAAGATTGATTTAAAGAATGATGTCCGTAGACTAGAAAATGTAGTTGAAAATGTTGAACGTAGTTCTAAACAAACTGCAAGAGATACTGACCAAACGGTCAAGGAGATAAAGAGAGATGTTGACGGTACTCTTAAAGAAGTTAGAAGATATAGCGATCAGACTGTTAAAGAAATTAATCAAGAAATAGCTCGTAATAATCAAGAGATGGCTAGAAATCAAAAAGAAACGCAAGCTGAAATACGTGCGTTAAGAAAAGAAGTAGATGACAAAATTAAGAAAGCATTGGACAATCCATTGTCTCAATAAGGAGAGGAGCAAGTGGCAGAAGATAAAGATCTAAACAAAGCAGTAGATAAATTACAGGAGATTACCAGCAAGGACACAGTAATAAGCATAGGTGGGTATAGTTTTACTCCGGCCAAACTTATGATTGCCGCGGGTATTATATCATCTGTAATTGGAGGACTCTATGGAGCATTTGAAGTATATAAGGGCTATATAGATATGAAGGAAAAAATAGCCAAATATGTAGCACCAGATTTAAGCGAGTTTGACAAGCGTCTGTCAGTAATTGAAGAAAACAGTCAAAAAACCACAGACTACACACGTGATATTAAAAATGATTTAAAGCAGGATTTGCGTAAACTTGAACAAGTCGTAGAGACAGTAGAACGTAGTTCTAAACAACAACAGAGAGAAGTTGATCAGGATATTAGGCAGTTGCGCAAAGAAGTAGACACTAAGATACAGAAAGCCATGGATAACCCGTTAGCCAATAAATAACTATATATTCAGGAGCTAAATTATGAAGCCGTTACTAGATATACTAAGATTGTCGCTAGTAGCGGCTTTCTTTTCACCGTTATTTGCTCAAGCAGAAGTAGTCTATCCAACAAAACTAGTATGTGTTACTGAACAGGAATTAACCCCTGTTTTAACAAAATATCAAGAACAACCCGTACTAAAGTTTTCCTCTATGCGAGTTATAGGAAATAGTCAGGGTTATTTGCAATCAGTCCTGTATATGAATCCTACTACTAAAACATGGACATTGGTTGAACAATGGGATGAAAATTTATACTGTATTGTTTCCATAGGAGTCGATGCCGAGCCAGCGATATCGGGCGATAAAATATGAATCAATTCCTTATAGGTGTTCAATGAATGGTAAAATAGGTTTATTTTTACACCAGCCAAAATGTTCCGTTCAGAGCGGGAACGGAATCATGCAAGCACTGTATCCGCACTATTCTTTTAAAATTTTCACTAAGCATGAGATAGAAGACGATTTTTTCAACAATCTTGATATGGTCTGCTTTCCCGGTGGGTTTGGGGACAGTGATGCTTTTGACTATCTTTTACCAAACCATATTAAAAGTATAAAAAAATTTATAAATCGTGGCGGAAAGTATCTTGGTATCTGCATGGGAGCATATTGGGCAGATAAAGATTACTTTGATATATTAGAAGATATTAGAGTAGAACAATATATCAAACGTCCTAACACAGATACAAAAAGACCACATGCTAAAGCCATAGATGTTAAATGGTTTAATAGATCAGAAAAAATGTATTTTTATGATGGTTGTACTTTTGTTGGGGATCGTTCAAAGTTTGAAACAGTGTCAACGTATGCTAATGGTGATCCAATGGCTATTATTAAAAATAACATTGCACTAATTGGTTGCCATTTGGAAAGCGAACGGCATTGGTACAACAGTTATAGTTGGATGCCACGTCACTGGCATAAAGGTTCTCATCACAAATTACTTTTAGAGTTTGTCGACAGATTTTTGACCAAATAATTCTCCGTCTTTTAAAAATTTAATCAAATCGTCTTGTTTGACCAAATACTGCCGTCCATTTACATTGACTAATTTAAAATAGTCTCCGCCCTTCCAGCCTAATCCATCTGAATCAAATTCTGGATCTAACAGAATTCCTTTTTTATTAACCACCCACTCGTATTCAAAATTTTTCATCCTTTATTTATTATTGACTTTGTCCAAACTATCTGCTATAATCTACATATTATTCAGTTGGTAAATAGACGATGAAAATTAGATTAGTATCAGATCTCCATTTAGAATTTTCAGATTGCTTCGATATTAAGAATGATGATAATATCGATGTCTTAATTCTTGGCGGTGACATTATGATCGCCAGTAAAGTTCTAAAACCTCAAAGTGAATACGGTATTCGTTTTCGTGACTTTCTAAAACGAATGAGCTTTCAGTTTCCTCATGTTATCTACATAATGGGCAATCATGAATTTTATAGTGATGGTCATTGGGTAGGTAGTGTTGAACAAATGCGCATGGCTTGCGGTGTACATGATAATATCTACATGTTGGAGAGAGATACTAAAATTATCGACGATGTAGTTTTTGTTGGTGGAACATTATGGACAGACATGAATAAGTACGATCCATTAACTATGCATGCCGTCCGAGACATGATGAACGATTATCGTGCTATTCGTAATGATCAGGCTGGATATCGAAATCTTAAACCTGCCGACACTGCCGAACGTCATCGTCAAACAGTAGATTATATTAAACATGTTGTTAAAGAACACAAAGATAAACAGTGCGTAGTAGTTGGACATCATTCTCCAAGTTGGTTAAGTGTGCATGAACAATATAAGAATGATTACATAATGAACGGTGCATATCACAGTGATCTCTCTAATATCATGTTAGATAATCCTAATATTAAATTGTGGACGCATGGCCATACACATCATTGCTTTGACTATATGATTGGAGAAACTAGGATAGTTTGTAATCCTAGAGGTTATCATCAGGCAAGTGGGTGGAGTGAAGACACTAACTGGAACCCTTCATTATGTATAGAAATTTAATCTTATTAATCCTGTTGTTCCCTATTAAGAGTTGGGCCGAATCCAACTCTTATCTTTATAATATCACCAATGATAAAATTGTCATGGGCGATAGATTAGATGAAGTACGACCAATTGCCAGCATAACAAAAATTATGACTGCTATGATTGTATTAGACTACTATAAATCGTTATCTGATAAAATTAAAACTGGCACCGGAATGCTACCTCGTAAAGAGTATACTCTCGAACAAATACTAACTGCTATGTTGGTACGAAGTGATAATGGCGCTGCAGAAACATTGGCTAGAAATTTTCCCGGAGGTAGGAAGGAGTTTCTAATCCAGATGAATCGCAAAGCCAATCAACTTAAAATGTATAATACCAACTTTGATGATCCAACAGGATTGAGTAGAAAAAACGTATCTTCTATTCACGATCTTAGTTTAATGATGACAACGGCTCAAAAATATTCTAAAATTAGAGAAATTAGCATTAAGAAACAGGCATTATTTGAAACCAAATATAAAAAGAAAATTAGAACTATTCATTTGCATAATACTAATACACCAATACTTTTTGAATTTGATACTGTAGTGGTGTCTAAAACAGGGTATACCAACCCAGCTGGATGGTGTGTGGCAATGGTAGTTGAAAAGTTCAATAACACTTATGTTGTAATTGTCTTGGGTGCTAAAAACAAAGCGCATCGTATTGACAAAGTTAAGGAAATCATGTATAATCATATTGTTGATGAAAGAGTTTTTGATAAAGACATAGACTATGATTTCCAAATCCCCCATCCTATTTTATAGAAAAGAAGGTCGCCGTTATATTCCGGTAGCAGAATATGACAACGAACTATTAGATAGTTTCCCCAAAGGGGATCATCTTGTGTCTGTATACCCCGGCGGCACTAGTCGTCGCTTTAAGATTGATCCAGCTTATGCTCCTATGATTGCTGCGGGTCGTGTTGCCGAAGACAAAATCTGTAGGGCTATCGCCAAAGCCGCTGAACTACGTCCTCCTCGTTCTCCAATTACTCCTCAGCAGAAGAAAGCCTGGGAAGCATTGGCCAAAGCATTTGGCGATGAACTTTGTACCTTACAAGGATTGAGCATTCATGATTGTGCAGAAGCAGGTATTAAAGCTATGCAGGAAGAAGCAGATAAACTTTTAAAACATGAAAGTGTTCGAAAGGCGTATGATCATTTTATGTTAATGTGCGAACTTACAAAAGAAAATACAGGAGATTAAAATGGCACTACCATTATTAATAATTGGATTTGCTTCTTTGTTTGGCAGTGGTTGTACCTTTATGGACTGGCGCAGTCATCGAGAAGAAACATCTAAAATTGTTTGGACTGTTGGTCTGGCTATTATTGGTATGTATATGGTAGTTGCTGTTATTGGACAGTTAGTAAGGCATTGCTCATGAGTTTTAATTTAGGTGATATTTGGTCATATGAAGATAAAACTAGGAATCTTCCTAGTATTCAAGTAGTACGATATCCAACTATCCATTATCAAGATTGGTTTCCAGTATCTGTAATCAATCCTAATTTTGAAAAAGGTCCTTGGATTGCTGGCGGTGCTGGTTTACGTTGGTATCAAGGAATTCCTGTAGGGGAAAGCGACATAGATGTATATTGTTCTTCTCCCATGCAGGCAGAGCAGTTACAACAGAAAATTTTTGCTTCAATGGCCTGTACAGAAAAATACAAATCAGATAACGCTGTTACATTAGAAGTTTCAAAAGATGATCAGACATGGACTGTACAAATAATTAAGAAAAACTATTTTACTGATATGCAAAAAGTCATTGATAGTTTTGATCTATCAGTTTGTCAAGTTGCTACTGATGGAAATACCTACTTGTTAGGCAATCATACAGCCAAGGATATTCGTGAACGCAACTTAAGAATGCGTATGCCTTTACAAGCAGATGCACTCAAGCGCCTTATCAAATATTGGACCTACGGGTATCGTCCAGTAGACGGATTATTAGAAGCAATTCAACACAATCCAGTAGGTCGTTGGGAATTTAACCCTGCAGAGGATTATCTATGAGAGCAGAACACAGTTGGAGTTTATTAGATCCAAGACCAGTTTTAATGTATCTAGAACATCACGATGATTATATCGTCTATTGGAATGGTGTTGTTATGCCACACAGCTATGCACTTGCTATGGCAGTAGAACAGTTTGGAATTTATGCTACTCCAGAAATGAAAAATGCAAGGTTGACAAATTATAAGAAATTATATTATACTAACGCATTTGAAACTCGAGCTTGGGACAGTAAGATAATGGATCATGATGTTTATTCATATCTAAAAAATATAATGTCATATCATATTACTAAAACATGTGAAGGTAAAGAACCACAAGAAATATTATCCTGGTTTGATTATAAACGAGCCAGAACAGAAAATTATCAACCAAAGGAAGAGAAGTAATGGATATGAATCAAGCAGCAGTATTTTTAGCAGGTAGTGTTTTAACTATGATTGGTTTTATAGTTATAGTTGTGGGATTAGTTATTATTAACAATATTCTTCATAGGTATTGGAAACCTGTTAAGATGTGGAAATTTGATGTATATCCTCCGCAGTTCATGCATCAAGAACCTTTAATGGATCAACCTAAAGAAAAGGAACTTAAGAAATGATTACCTTAAAACAGTTCATGGAAACCGTTGACTACCGTATCACTGAAGGTAGTGAGTATATGTGGCAATGCTACGGTCCTAATGCTTATAGATTAGATTCATGGTCTGGCGATCAAGACGGGCATTCTGTTAGTATTGTATTCGATACTAAAACTCAAGAAGTCTACGAAGCCAGCGCATATGATTATAAAAATCAACGTGCCTATAGATTGATTAATACTGATTATAAGACGGATCACGATGACGAATCTGAGGATCGTGGTGTGTTAGGTAATCAAGCATGGGATGATGTTAATTATGTTGATCTAGATGTCGATGAAGACTTTTTAGAAAAAGCACAGGCAATTGTAAATGAGGAAGATTACGACACTCGGGTTCAAGTTCAAGTAGAATTTACGGATGACGAACTATTTCGTTACATGAAATTTGCACATGATAAAGATATAACATTTAATCAATTAGTTGAGGAAGCTGTAAAATCAGCAATCAAGGAACACCAAGCATGATTAAAGTTGTACTGTCGTTCTTAGTTGTTGCTGTTGTATTTCATTTTGTAATCGAATCTTGGAGATATACTTCAGGAAAAGAACGTTGGAATAGTATAAAAACCTTGACATACAGTCTAGGTCTTGCTACACTAACTTTCATAGCATTATCGCTATTTGTTTTTTTATTTTAAGGATTTACACACATGAAACGTATCGCAACTCTTGGCCTTATCGCTGCCGCTGTGTTGGCAACTGGCTGTACTCGTATTGAAACCGGTGAGGTTGGTGTACGAGTTGGTTTTGACAAACAGGTTCAACCTGGTGAACTATTGCCTGGTTCGTTTAATCAGGTATTGATTGGCGACGTGCTTACATTCCCTATCAAGGATGTCAACGTCACACTAGAGAACATGACTCCTGTGGCCAAAGATAATAGCACAATGAAAGACTTTGATGCTGTGGTTGTTTACAACATCAACCCACAACAAGTATCAGAACTGTATGCTACCAAGAACAAGGCTTTCCACGCTGACTTCAAAGGCGACACTTATGTGATGTATAACTACATTGTTCAGAATGCTCGTAATGCTATCTACAAAGCCGCACGTAAGTACGAAGCCTTGGACATGGCAGACAATCGTGGCGAAATGGAGAAGTTCATCCAAGACGAGATCGTTCGCAACTTGTCAGAAGAAAAGTTGGACGGTACTATTATGATTAGTCAAGTGCTGATTCGTAATGTTGTGCCAGCAGACAGTGTGGTTGAATCAGCTAACGCATTAGTTCGTTCAAAGAACGAGTTGAAGCAGAAGGAAGTTGAAGTTAAGACTGCTGAAGCCGAAAGCCGTCGTATGGCAGCATTGGCTAACAACTCAGGTGCATCAATTGCATTCATGCAGGCCCAAGCCATGTTAAATATCTCCGAAGGTATTAAGAACGGTCAAGTGCAGACTATTGTAGTGCCTTCAAACTTTAACGCTTTGATGTTACCCAAACAATAATGTAGGATTATTTCTTAGAGGTTAATTAGTGATATTAGAAATTATGATGTGGGGTTTTTTCTCCGCCTGGGGGTGGTTTGGAGCCAGTTATATTAAAGATCAAATCTGGAAACCAGAAACTGTTGAGCAGGATAAGCAACAGAAACAAGAAAAGAAAGATTAATAATTATGAATTATAATTTCAATATCACTATGACAACTGATATATCTTCAACTATTGTAGAGGAAATAATAAAAAAAATAGTAGAAGAACAAACAGGTAAAAAAATTTCCTCTATAGAAGTTAAACTACGCCGAGTACAAAAAGGCATAGGTCCCAATGAATCAATTGACACTGTGTTTGACGGATATAACATTGTGTTTGTTGAAGAATCCACAAAAGGAAACAAACAACCTAATACTGGATTTAAACCTGCTGTTTATCAATGACTTTAACTAATCAAAGACTTATTGAAGAAATAAAAGGAATCCGCCGAGTGGTGATTAACATTTGCCACGGCGGATTTAGCCTTAGTGATCAAGCAATTGAAAAATATCGAGAGCTCACCGGTATAACTGATGAAAAATTTTGGGATCGAGATATATCAAGAGACGATCCCTATCTAATTCAAATAATCAATGAAATGGGCGAAAAAGCCAACGGTTCTTACGCCGAATTAAAAATCGTAGAGATTCCTGCAGATGTTGATTGGATTGTTGAGGAATACGATGGAAGAGAATGGATTGCCGAACGACATAGAACTTGGGACTAAACTTAAACAAGTTTTAGCTACAAGATCTCGAGCTGTCTTTAGTTATCGTATAAACTTTGACACAATAGGATATGAATCTTTAGATCTCATGAGAAAGTGGTGTGAAGATAATTGTTCTGGACTTTGGCGATTAGAGCATGTCCACGCACTATATTTTCAATTTGAAAACGACAGAGATGCTACAATGTTTATGCTACGTTGGGGCACCGCAGAAGGAAATAGATTGAAATGATACAACCGTGGCAACTAAACCTTTTAGATAAAATGACACAGTATAAAGGTAAAGGTATGACAACAATTACTGGACGCAATTTAGGCAAGAGTGCCTTTTCAACTCAGGCTTTTCAAAGATTGTGGGAAGATATTCATGCTCGTCCTGTAGAAGATCTTAAGCTCACAGAAGGCACAGTCTACGGTGCTAGATATTATTGTGTAGAACCAGTTGGTGGAGTATGGCGAGAAATGGAAGCGTGGTGCGTAGAAACATTTGGTTCAGTTGGGGAACACATGTGGGGTAACGAGAAAGCACCAGATCCTGCACAGCGTTGGTACATGAACAATCGCAAGTTCTGGTTCCACAATGAAGTAGATAGAATGGTGTTTGTATTAAAATGGCGATAAAACTTTTAAGACGAAAAGTTATTATAAGAGAGCACGACTTTAATAAAGTTGAAGCTAAATCTCGGCACCTGTCATTATATGACAGGATGTCATTTACTCCTCTTAATCAAGATAGTTTAGAAAAATTAAAACTACAAGAAATTTTAAGAGGTAAGACTGGGCCTTTAGCAGCTATTGATACTGATCTTAAAATGCCTGCAGTTCTAGTGGCACAGTTACAAGACTTTCTCTACGACAAAAAATATCATCAATGGACTGTATCCATTGATGAAGAAGGTTACCTCTGTGTACAGTCTAGAAAGAATACACCTAGAACTAGATTAGGGTGGGGTATCTTTGAAAAAGATATAGAAAGACATTATGAATAATTTAGAAGAAGAAATAACTCAAGAACTAGCTACACAGATGCAAAGTGAAATGGACTTTCATATTCTTTCTGATATGTTGGTCAAATCCTGCGGATGGAAGAAAGTCACATTAACCAGATTCTTTAGTCGTAAACATTCTGTGAATATTTTAATGTGGTGCGAAGAAAATATTAAAAATCCTTTTGAACATAGAGGAAGCACTTTTGTATTTGAGAATGAAGGTGATGCTGTTAACTTTACACTAAAATGGTTATGAAAACTGCTAGAGATTTTCCTTACCAAACAGTTACTGATAGAACCAATCATGGAAAAGCTGCAGAATGGTGCAAGGAAAAGTTTGGTCCTAGATGGGAAGCTATAGGATATAGAGAAGGTACATGGTGTACATTTTGGCAAGGTCGAGGCGTACCGGGAAGCTATGAATGGTTCTTTCTCAACGAACAAGATTATTTGATGTTTACTTTAAAATGGTTATAAAAACTTCTGTACACCATTGGCGTTTTGAGGACGGCAAGACAGTGCCTAACCCCAGTAGCCATTTCCCTTTAGGACCTCCTCCTCGTGGTTGGTACTGTTGGGTATATCCCGAAGACGATCATGAGTTTGAAGAATGGATGGCTAAGATGTGTCCTACGACAGATTGCACACACCGATTTAACGGTGGCGATCCCATGTACACCGTTTTTATTAAAGAAGATAAAGAAGCGACACTGTTTCAATTAAAATGGATGTAATACATGGCAAGATGGTATAAGGATATCGACAGAACTTTTCAAATTAATGAATATCTTTCTGATCGATATTCTTCAAATCATAAAGACAAGATTCGTTGGCCGGTAACAAATAAGTATGTTATAATAAACACCCCCGAAGGAGATCGCGTGGAAGAAGTTAAAGAGATAATAGTTCATCAATTCTCGATGGGGGATGTTGAAGATCCAGATCTTTACGCTGCTACTCCTCTATGGGAGTGGGAGAAAAGTGAACAAGGACAGTGGGTAATGAAAAATGCCGTGGATACCCCAACGTGGTATCGAATGGCTGATACCAGTATATTTGGTTACAAATATCAAATTAGAGCCAAGCTAATGGGTCCGGCATTAACAGAATGGTTGTTGAGGTTTGGTGAGTGAAAGATAATCCAAAACAATTTATTACTATGGCTCACAAAAAAGTGGGTTCGGTATTATTAGAAGATGATAAACTGATGTCTATCTTAAATGGTTATCATATTGTACGATTAGAAGGTGACGACGACTTTAATGAAAAACTCACGTGGTGTATGGAACACTGTCAAAGTAAATTTCGAGATATAAGAGAATCTAACTGCCGTGCTTGGTATTTTCAAAATGAACAGGACGCCAGTATGTTTGCCATGAAATGGTCTTAAATGTTAGTAGTATATCTCGATGATTCAAAAATAGTCTACGATAGATCCTTAGAATATTTTCAAACAGCGGCAGATTGGGCCAAAGCTCAATGTCAAAGTTTTGTTGACTATCATGTTCAAGATGTTTCAGATGTATCAATGATGTTCGATCACGTGGCAGAATATCGATTTAAAGATTCTAAAGATGTTTTAATGTTTCAATTAAAATGGAAAACCAATTGACTTTTGAAGTTAATGAGTATATAATTAACTTGTTTAATAATATATAGGTAACTTAAATGAAAATTGGTTTTAGTTTTGGACGCTGTATTCGTGACATCGTTAACGGTGATGTTGAACTCGAAGATGTTGCATTTATTATTGCAGCAACTTGTATGCATGACGAGAAGCATGTACGTAATGTTATTCTTAACTATCTAACAGAACCTAGTTATCTCCTTGGCTACAATGAAAAAGATTGCATGGAAGTAGGTCTTGCACTTTGGAATCAAAACAAAGTTCTACAACCTCGCAAACAGGGAATACCAAGACATGCCCAACCAGAAAATGCAGTTTGGGTTGATATCTTTCCTACATCTCATTCCGACAGCGAAGCAGTAAAAACTGCTTGGGATCAATATCGCTTTATGTTACATATGGTTGAAAATGTAGACACTGAAGCTATCGATGTTTTTAAAGAACCTTATTAACAATGTTTAGATTATTTTTTAATATCAGCAATCCCTGGAGCGATCGTTGGGAGAACATCAAACAGTGGTCTGGAACTACTCCTTTTAAACACAAGTTTTGGGAAGCGCAGATTGATAAAACTCATGATGTTATAGGTGTTGATATACAATACAGTGTTCGACAAGATCATGCAGGAATATTCCTGTGCCTGGCATTTTTGGGCTATGAAGTAATTTTTAATTTTTACGATAGCAGGCACTGGGATCATGAAACCAATAATTGGGCAAAAGATTAAGTGCGCAGTTAATTAAATATGTATGAAATCTAAACTCTAGATAAGTACATAGTTAATCAAATGGAGCATTTGTGAAAAAAATCGAGGACTTCAATGCCGAAGATCGTATTGATATCGAACTACTCGGAAACAGTATACATTTCTTAGTGGGAGAAATAAATGAGGACACGATCAAAAGTGCTATAAAATGGATTGTTTACGAAAACCTAGAGTCAAAGGAAAAAACATTAACTTTATACGTTAATTCAACAGGCGGTGATCTTTATCAAGCATTTGCCTTAATTGATGTAATGCGTAGCAGTAATCACACAATTAGAACTGTTGGTATCGGTGCTGTAATGAGTGCAGCATTTTTAATTTTTGCCAGCGGTGATCAAGGTGAAAGATACGCAGCTCGTAATACTAGTTTTATGTGTCATCAGTTTTCAGAAAGTATGGATAACAAATATCATGACCTTAAAGCTACTATGCGAGAAAATGATTTATGTAATGAAAAAATGGTACAAATATTAAAAGACGCTACAGGACTTGCTCCTAGCGTAGTCAAAAAGAAATTACTGCCCGCCAGTGATGTTTATCTATCATCCCAGGAAGTCATAGATCTCAACGTTGCAGATCATCTGTTATAAATATGTCTAAAGAAGATATTATTAAGTTCGACGGAACTATTGTAGAAGTTCTGCCCAACACAACTTATCGTGTAAAATTAGCAGATACCCAAACAGTAGTATATGCTTATTCTAGCGGTAAAATTAGGAAGAACAACATTAAAATTCTGTTAGGTGATACAGTAACTTTGGAGTTTAGCCCCTATGACCTTTCCAAAGGAAGGATTGTTTACCGAAAATAAAATAATTGATCCGAATAGGGTAATAGTATATCTCACGGATAGACTGTTAACTACTGAAAAAATAAGTTCTGAGGAACTGATCAAAATCCTCAAAAAAATGTTACCTTCTAAAACTAAAATTAAGGTAACTTATCAAAGATCAAAAATTACCAAAGACTGTTTTGGAATAAATGGTTTTTTTGATTCTGATTATGTTAGAGATATAGAGTTACAGATCTGCTGCTCTAGCTTTAAAAAGAAATTCCCCATTACAGAAGATCTAAAGCAACAGTTAATTTACGATGTTGCTGATACGCTCTGTCACGAAACTATACACAGACGTCAATTTTATCTTCGAGGAGATTGTGCAAGCATTGACGAAACTGGGGATCGTCAAAGAGATTATTATCTAGATCCAGATGAAATGTTTGCTTATTCAGTAAACATAGCACATAATCTTCACCGTAAATATGGAGTTGATGCACTAAAACATCTTTGCGATATAAACAGCGCAGTTAAAGATGACTGTTATCTAGCGGATTATTATTACTGGTTTTATAACGATTATCCGTTTAAACGCTTATTAAAAATGATAGCACAAAATTTAGAAGCTATAAATCAGGGTGAAGTTTGCCATCGCTCTTTAATTTGAATTGCGATAAATATTACATCAAAACGGATTTTTAAATATGCAACCAGTACAAATAGCTATGTCGGGAGTTACTCCCGGAACTTATGGAAACAACACCCAGATTCCTTCTTTCACAGTTGATGCTAGAGGTAGACTAGTATGGGCTGCAAATGTTGATATTCAATCAACATTTAAATTTAAGGTTAATGATGACGATAGAATTGAAACCGTTAATTTAAGTAATGATTCATTCAATTTTAGAAGTGGACATGGAATCAATATAACACCGGCACCAGACGGAATTAATATTGATTTTGATAGATCAATAATTCCCGATACTAGTGACTTTGTTAGAAAATCAGAAACATCTCATCAATTTTTAGGATCTATAAGATCTCCGTTAATTTATTCTCAAGAAGGAATATTTGATTCAGTTACTACAAAAGAAATATTAATAGATGGTGTATATACTAGATTTCAAACAAAAGGGTTCCATGTAGATTTTACAGACTTTGATGTTCTTGATTCTAAAGTTTTTCAAATCGATGGAATTTCAAAAAATACTAATACTGAAACAGCAAATTTTAATGTTGATATTACATCTTCTTGGTTAAAATTCACCAGTCAAATTGAACTTCCTAATTCTGCTTTAAGTTTTCCAGATGGCCATGCTTTGGGAATTATTTCTTTTCAAGATGGCGGAATTGAAATGGGATATGGTGCAGGATTAATTGCTATCAAAAATTTTAATAATGATGGATCTTCACCGACAGGAATTTGCGTTATTACTTCAAATGGGAAAGATGATATTTTTGAAAATCCAACAAAGTTTAACTTTGGTGGCGACGGAGTATTTGAAGCACCAATTTTAAAAACAAAAAGCTATACAAGTTTGCCAGATAATCCCAAAGAAGGTTGGATAGTATTTGATGGCAACAACAAACAATTTAAAGGGTGGAACGGAACTAGTTGGATAACTTTAGGATAAGAGGTTTAAAATAATCTCTTATTATTGTTTCTTTAAACATTTCTGTAAAATTAATAGACTTAATTAAATTTTGATATTCTTTATCTGTTAAATCTAAATTTTTTTCTCTATTGCTTAGTCTACTATCATTAAAACTACTAATATAAAAATCTCCTCGATACGGCTTATTCTTCAATGTAGAATTTAATTCTTGCGAAAGTAATTCGGCCTGTTCGTAGCTGTTTATATCAGTATCATCATCTTTTCTCCAACTAAAGAAATTTATATCGGGATTAGGAAAATAATAACCATACTTTGAATAATTGCGATCAATTTCACTCATATACATGTATTTCATAATATTGTGATTACCAATAATACTTAAAGGAAATGTGTTAGCTAAATCTATTGGGCAATCTTTTCTTTTAAAAAATTCAACAGCCTTATAAATTGTATCTGTACTTTCGTAAGGTAAACCTATAATAATCCCCGAAGCAATGTAACTTCGATCTCCCCAAATTTCTTTACACTGATAGATAGTATCTATTAATCTTTCACTAGCCATCCCCTTACCAATAAACTTTGCAGTTTTTGGATTAAATGTTTCTAGACCAAAGTAAGTTTCTGCTATACCGGCATCTTTTAGTAATTGTATTTGCTCTGGGTGTGCCGCTAATAAATCTGCTCTTAGATAACACCAAAATTTTAATTCAAAAGGCAAACTCTGACTAACATCTGCAAACATCTGCATCTTTTCTGTACTATCATTAAACGTATCATCAACAATAAAATATTTTGTTGTTCCCCATTGTTCATAATTTTCTAAGAGTTCTCTACGTATAACATCAGCTTGTTTAAGATAGTTGACTGTTTTCTGTCCTATCAAAGGATACGAGCAATAGGCACATTTAAATTTACAACCTCTGCTGACTTCTAAATTTAAAGTTTCTTGAGGTTGTATTAAATCCCAGGACGTATATGAAGTAGTACTTAATTTAAAATCCCATGTTGGATTGTGCGCCTTACGATCATGATCTATAATTCTATTAAATATCCTTTTTGTTTTTCCCGACAGAGAATCTAACAAATCAATAGTTTCAGTTTCTCCTAATCCGACTATAACATAATCTGTAGGAGCATTAAGATAAAAATCAATCCTTGCACCACCCAACATTGTTTTTGTTTTTAAATTACATTGTTTGACATAATCGATCCAGGGTTTATAATTATCTCGAGCAAACTCAGTAACTAAACTTGGAATCTCAAATCGTTCTTTATCTGTTCCTGTTCCTTCTCCCGGATTACTGGTTCTAACACCAATATCAGGAAACTTAAAAGGCATCCATGTTGTACTATAGCCAACTAGTAATGTGTTTGGTCCAATTGCTTTATCTAATATTTCAGTGTATATTTCCCAAGTAACAAGAGAGCTAAAATTAATTACTAAACAGCTATAACCATAATTGCGTATATGACTGGCTAATCTGTGTACACCATAACCTCTAGATTTAATATTAAATTCTACAGTGTCAGTAAAAAGAATAACATCAAACATTTTTATTTTTAAGATAGTTTAACAACGGTTGAAAATATTCTTTATTGGTATGATCATAAAACAGTTGATTAAAGTCTATAGAATTTATTAAATTATTATATTCTATCTTTGGCATATCGATAGTAAACTCTCTATTTCCAAGTATTGGATGATTGAAAGAACTAACATAAAAATCTCCCTGACGTATTCTTTGATATGATGCTAATTCTTTAGTGGTAATGTCGGCTATTTCTTGTGCTTGATAAAAATTTTTAATATCGGTATCATCTTTCTCCCAATATAACATTCCGTCTACTCCGTCCTTAGGAAATTGATATCCAAACTTTTCGTAGTTTTCGTCAAACCAACTAGTAGGGAACCATTTATTTCTATCGGTTTTTTTAATTATATTGAGAGGATATACTGTCGAAATATCTAGCGGACAATCTCTACGCTTTAACCAATCAACGGTTTCTCTCCAACTAGCCTGGGTTTCGTGAGGAAGGCCAATCATAAAACCCCCTTCTAACCATACTCGATCACCCCACACTTCTTTTGCTCTATATAAAGTATCCTTACGGCGACTTGATGGCATTCCCTTACCAATAGTTTTTGAGCTCTTGTCATTAAAAGTTTCAAGACCAAAAAATGTTTCTGCTATGCCTATTTCTTTTAACAGTTCCATCTGTTCGGGATGTGCGGCTAATAGATCAACTCGGGTATAACACCAAAATTTAATTTTAAAAGGCAAGTCGCTCATTACCTTGGCCAACATTTCTAATTTTTCAGTGCTGTCATTAAATGTATCATCCACAATAAAATACTTAGTAGTACCCCAAAGTTCGTAATTTTTTAACAACTCGTCACGAATAATAGTTGGATATTTTAAATAATCATTGACATTTTTTTGACCAATAAGAGGAAAGTTGCAGAACGAACATTTAAATCTACATCCGCGACCTACTTCTAAGTTAAGAGTTTCTTGAGGTTGTATAAAATCATATTCTGTGTATTGTGTGCTACTTTCTCTAAAATCCCATGTAGGAGCATGAGCTTTTCTATCGTGATCGATATATTTTCCAAATATGCGTTTTGTTTTTCCCGATAGTCGATCTAATAAATCAATAGTTTCAGTTTCGGCAATTCCAAAAATAACATGATCTATATTTTTTAGATCCATATAAAAATCTGCTTTTGCACCACCTAATACAATTTTTAATTTTGAATTAATTGTTTTAGGATATAACAACCATTCTTCAACTTCATTCTTTCCAAATTTAACCACTAAATTATCTTTTCTCCAATCGTGCATCTCTGACTTTAAATGACTTAATTCATGTTGTTCCCCAATATGGTGTCCGGGAATCTGATTGGTAAATTCTCCTGGTTTTTCCGGCCATCTATAAGGTAACCAAGTTGTACTAAAACCAACCATAAGAGTTTCTGGTCCCACTGAATTATCAATAATTTCTTTATATCTATCAAATGTTAGTGCCGAACTAAAATCAATGACAAGACAAGAGTAACCATTTGTTCTAATTTGACTAGCAATTCTATGCACACCATAACCTCTAATTTTATGATGAGGATAGGGAGCATCGGTAAATAGTATGACATTAAACATCTAGTTATTTAAGTGAGATATCTATGGTAAAAAAATTTAATTCAGTTCTAGCATTTGGAGATAGTCATGTTGCTGGATGTGAATTATCAAATCAATATACTTTTGAAGATTATACCAGAGGTAAAATAACAATAGAACAAGCAGATGATTCTGGAAAAAAATTAGCCTTTCCTCAAGTGGTTGCTGATAAATTAAATATTCCTTGTTATAATTATGCAATGACTGGCGGAAGTAATGCTCGTAGTCTAAGATTATTAGTCAACGCATTACAAGAACATCCAAATAGTTTAGTATTGTTTGGGTATACATGTACAGATAGAACAGAATTTTACTATCCAGACGTTGGCAATTTCTTAGGTAGAGATAAAGATAAATTCATACAAGTTGGTATGCAATGGAAAGGTAAGGTTGATGGAACCATGATTCATCCAATTAACGATCTGTTTGTTAATGAAATGCTTCGTCCTTATAATAATTTAAATGAATTAATGTTTATAGTAGATAATTTATGTACAGGATGGGCTACTGATTTTTTACATTTACCGTTGTTTCCAGAAATTATACCAAAGGTAGATAATGTTTTTAATTTTGAAAGTTGTGAGAATTATGTAAATTGGTGTGAATTCAAAATGTATAAAAAATTACCATTTTATCATTACGATCAAGAAGCACATAATAATTTGGCTAGATTAATTCTTGAGGAGTTATAATGTCTTGGGGTTATCATATTATGTTAGATTGTGCCGGTTGTGATTTAAAAAAAATTAAAGATAAAGATCACATATGGGCATTTGTATATACATTAATAAAACGTGTTGAAATGGAAGCGCACGGAAAAATGATCATTGAAAATTTATTACCAGGAACAGACAATGAAGGATATAGTGTATTACAAATGATTACTACAAGTAATATAAATTGTCATTTTGTAAACAAGACTGCTGATGCTTATATTGATTTGTTTAGCTGTAAAGAATTTAAAGCAGAAATAGTTATTGCTACTGTTAAAGAATTTTTTAATCCAACCAGCATCAAATTAAACTTTGTAGAAAGACAGGCTTAGGGATCTATCCTCATATCCTCTCTGCTACGAAATCTATAACGTTCCGGAACGGTGTCATATAATATCATATTCTTGTTTACAGCCGCGTCACGTAGCATGATTTGATGTAGAAAATTACTAATAGGTTTATTAGGTACAAAGTCACACCACGGACCACATCGTAGCTCTTCCATATCAATGGTTTTAGGATCGCTCCATTGTATTAATCTATGTGTGATACCGTTAATCTTAACCATATAATGATACAGATTATCATCTGCAGGTATCTTTTCCCATGTCCATCCTTTGCTGTCTACATAGTCCTTAATTGCTTTTACATGGTCACTAAGATAATAACGAGGTTCATCCGGGTTGCGACCAATGTCGCTGCCAGCACGTACACGATACTGTAAGGCATTATTTCCTAGTTTTTGTATTTCTTCTAGTACTTCTGGAATGTGATTTAAGTTTTCTAATGTATAACCTACGTAGTAAACAACAATGCCAGCAGCCTTACAATTCTCAATACCTTGTAACTGTTTTTGATGTACAGTATCACCTTGGTACGAATGATGGTTAAGTCCTACCATCACAGCACGACATCCAGCCTTGGCTATTTCTTCAGTCCACTGCTTATCAGCGAGCTTAACACCATTAGTTAAAATTGTAATATCCTGGTGTGTTCTGCCTAGGCGAGTTTGTACATGTCTGATGTTTCTAATTAGTTCAGGTAAGTCTTTACGTAGTGTAGGTTCAGCACCTGCAAGGATAACGCTACCAGCATCTTCAGGCCAACTTTCAATTTGTTGAAGTATTAATCCTAAGGGTTTGTCTGTTGTTGCATTTTCTGGTTCATGATAACAGTGCGGGCATTTTAAATTACAGCGATCTGTAACTTCAATCATAATACCACTGGGCACATCGTATCCGTACGGATCAAATTCTAAACTCTTATAAAAGTCTGAATCGCGTTCTATCATATATTCACTATAACCGTGCTCCGGACACTCTTTACTCATCCACACGCTACCATCTCGTATAAACTTTTTAGCAGAAACGTGTCTATAACAATGTTCGCATAAACTTATTGTGTCCATCTATCTACCTTTGATAATTGATCTAAAAATATATTTTTATTAAGTTTCCAGAACGTTTGTTTATGACCTCTATAATTATGATCAAACGCTCTGGTCAGCACTCCTGTAGATTCTAATGTGGGCCCCCATATTGTATGAACTAATCTTTGTGTGCCAACTTCGCTTTCGTGACTAGTAATATACATATCATGATTGCCTACCCATTCAATACAAGTGGGCATAAAAAACTGTGCAGTAATATGTTGATGATTTTTAATTTGATTAATTGTTCTTAAAGTTATTTTAGGTAAGTGATTGGTTAATACACATGTTCTAGCACAAATCCTATATCCAAGATCGTCTAAAGTATGTGCCGCCACAGATCCAACAGGGTGGTCATTATAATATAATATCCAGATGTTCCAACGTACTTCATTTTTAAAACAATCGATCATTGCTGCTTGACTTGAGTTATTTACGAAACCTCTAGATTTTGCCTCGGCATAAAATTCAGTAAGATCTAAATCTTCCGACCATGGAACTATTTTATACATTCTTTTACACTTTCTATAAAATCTTGAGGATAGTTTGTTCTAAAACTCTCCCAACATAATTGGTCCATTATTTTCCAAGGTTGCGGTGTATGCCATTCGATGTTCAGTGTTTTTAAATGCTTACGCATTTCTGCTTGTCTATTAGAGTGGATGTGACTTTCAACATCTTTAATGCTAATATTAGGTTCTTCTTCATGATATGTAAAAAAATAATTAATGCTTTTAAGCTGACCGTTAACAACAAAATAACTGCTGGGATGCATACTATATTTGTGTAATCCTAAACTTTTGTGGGCTGTGATAATTTTACACATCTGATCTTTCCAATCTGGTAATACTTTATCATAATTTTCAGTAACACATCCTGCACGATTCCAAAAGTCTAAACCATCTATAGACAAATAAATTTTTTGTTCTTTATGATTTATTTCTAATATTTTTGGAACTTTATCTTCATACTTCCGGGCCATTTCTATAAGATATTTTACTTCACGATTCCACTTAGCATTCATCAGATTCGAATCAACAACTTCATTATTCCCTTTATGATATTCACTATCATTATGATACCATTGGACAAAAGTTTTTTTATCACGACTGATCAAGCTGGTGTAAATAAGGTTGTTCCTTGTTAAACCAACTCCAGGAACATTGTTGTAATAATATTCATAATCCATACATTTAATTATCAAGAAAAATAATGATCAAAGGTATAAACGAACAACCCTACTTTAACATGGAACCATATTTGGATATGGCCAAGTTTGAGCAACTACAACCTGAAATTTTAACTGGTTTTGCTCTAGCACGAGAAAATGCTAAAGAAGGCACTTGGATGAAGCCCGGTTTTAATTTTGATAATATGAGTTATAAACTAAGCTGGAAACCAATATATCAAGCCATGGATGAATTTATGGAGTTGCCTAAAGATGATCCTATATATCAAACCGGCATAAAACTAATGCCTACAGATTTTAAAAACTTCCAACAGCGTAATAAGTTTACTCGTTATTTGAAAATGGCAATGGGTGCCTACGATCCTTACATTTACTATTACTTGTGGGAAGAAGGCTCATGGGATGATCGAACAGCACCACGCAAACTAACTCCAGAAGCAGAACATTTTCCTAACGTAGTTAAGTGGGTTGAAAGCCTAGTAGGCACAGTGTTCAAAGACATTGGCCGTGTTATATTCTTCCATTGTGAAGCCGATGGCATTCCGTTTGAACACAGAGACTTAGATGCTAAGAATGGTATCGATGTTGTTAAGCCACATTGCAACGAGTTTATACATGTTCGACCAAATACAAAAAAAGCCATGTACTTATGGGATCCAGAAACAAAAAATAAAACATATCTTAATACTAGAGCCGCCTGGTGGAATGACGTAGATTGGCATGGCGGAGAACGTATTATGGAACAGAGCTATAGCCTACGCATTGACGGCAAATTTACAGAAGCATTTCGTAAACAACTAGGAGTAGATCACCTTGACAGCTATTGATCACGGCATATTTTCACTAGACATTGTAGATAATCTTGCAGTAATGGAATTTAATCCGGAGGGTGATAGATATCCCGATGACCTAGTTAATGAAGTATATACTAGAGAATGTAGATATCTTGAAAGATTGTCAAGGTATTCTTGGGCACCGCAGAACATACATCTATTAAAACCATTCAGACAAATATGTTTTGAATGGTATGGTAATACCTGTGAGGATTGGTTACCGAAGGATTATAAAGAACAGTTAGAGCAAATAGTATCTGATTTGCATAAAGAACAAATATATAAACCTAGCTTTTATCCCAAGTACTTCTACTCAGATAAGAATGGACAACTACATGCATATGCATTTTATAGTTCTAGCGATTATAGCGAACAGCCCATACATATGGACTTCTATAAACCTATATTGAATCCTAGACGTGAAGAGCTTGTTAATTTCTTGCTAGGAGATAGCAAGACACTAGATATGGGTTTACTTGTTGAAAGAGCGTTTACGGACTATATTAAATGGCCAGAAGATGCATTAAAAGAAATTTATAATAAAGTTTATAGATAGTCTTTTTCTTTTTCTATCATCATTAACACAAAGGTATTAATATTTTTCCAAGATTTAATAAATTCTTCGTTATTATCTAACCATTGTTTAAATTCATCACTTTCTAAATAATCTTTATAATCTACATGGTCAATGTTTTTTATAAATTTGCTAATGCTATACATAATATCAGCCGGAGTATCCATTTCGTTTGTCATTGCAATTATGTTATAAATTTCTTCTTGAAGATTATTCATAAGAATTAACAATTAATAAATTTTTTAAAGAACCTCTACGTCTCATAGAAACTAAACTTAAACCTTTAATATCTTTAATTTTTGGAACAACCTCGTAAAATACATTTTCTTTTTTCTTATTAACTATATCGCAACTGCCTTGTATTCTAATAGGATATGTATGCTCAATATCGAATATAAAAGTTGATTGAAGATCAATCACCCATTGTGGTATATTATTAAACTTTTTTGAAAAATCAATAACTTTTCTTATCAATTCGTGACGATGATCGTATAACCATTCATTACTTCGTTTGTGTAATATGTGTCCCGGTCCGTCATCTATTTTTCCAAAAGTTAAAAACTGTCGAACAAGATTTTTCATTTTATCATATTCTTGTTTTGTTAACGGATCAGTTTTTAAAAATTCATAAAAATCATCATAAAACTGTTGATATGAAATATCATTATTAACTCTTAAATATCTTGAAATAATTTGAGAGTATCCAGTAAAGTGAAATTTTGTTATCATCCATCCGTACATATATCCATCGACCATTTCTTCTCTGGACATCGTTTTAGTTTCGCAAATTATTTCTATAGTTTCTGAAATGCCGTCGTTCGTTTCGCTATGCATGTCGATATAATCATGACACTTAACTGCTTTTATTCCATGCATCAGTCTGCTGGTAGCAGAAGCAAGTTCGCTATTTGTCAACAGTTGAGTCCAATACATTTCAACTACATTGTGTTGTCCTAATTCAATTACTCGAGTAAATCCCTCTTTCCAGCTCTTTAAAGTTTCATTAGGCATTCCCAGAATTAATTCTGTATAAGTGGGAACATTATATTTTGTACTCATTTCTAACAATTCTTCTAAATTGTTTGTAGGTAAATTTTTACGTTTTATGGCATCTAAAGTATCTTCATTGAAACTTTGCAATGCAATAGAAACTCCTAAATATTTTGGTCCCAAAACCTGCCCAATCATAAAAATATTTTCCGTACTATTTTTTGCAGTAATAATACTCATTACTTCTACTTTTGGGTTACTATCTGTTACTTCTCTTAATTTTTTAGCAATCTCTAAATCTCTTTCTTTGAATATTCCAAAGTTTGCATCTGCGAGATATACATAAGAAATTGGTCGATCTCGTATCCACTCTATTTCGCTATAAATTTTTTCAAGTTCAAATTTAGCAACTTTACTGTAAGTAAGACTGCCCCAATCGCAAAATGTGCAGGAATATGGACAACCCCGATTGGTTTCTAATGTCATAGCCCAAACTGCATTCGGATTTTCTTCTATGATTTTATCAAATATTCCTGTTGTGTATGGACTTGGAATAACTGATAAATCCTTCATGCGTTTTTTTGGCATGAATTTTTCGATAGGTTGTTGATTTTTTATTCTTCTTAATATTTCAACAAATGTTTCTTCGCCTTCGGCCTGGACTATTGAATCAATAAAATCGTATTCTAAAAACCCAGAATTAACTTCCGGCCCCCCAAAAACAATAACACACGAAGGCCATTTTTCTTTAATTTGTTTTGCAAATTCTAAACAATAAAGGCGATTCCACATATAACAACTAAACCCACATAATGACGGATTTTCAATTTTAGATATGGCATCTTCTATTTTTTCTCTTTTAAAAATCAAACCAGCCAGCGTAAAATTTTCTGCAATTTCTGGATATTGAATAGCATAACACCAAATGGTTCCAACACTATAAGGTATCCAATGATTGGCTTGTCCGTTGATTACTGCTGTATATTGTGGTTGTAAAAGATAAACGTTAAACATATTTTTTCACTAACTTTTTAATATTTAATAATATGTTATCTGAAGAATTTAGCAGAATCATATCAAGGTTATGATTATAGTTATCATTAACATAATCTAATTCCTGATATAGTGATTTTTGATCATTTTTAAAAAAAATTAATTTTTTAATAACTGCATTTGCTCTTTCAACTGGATCTTTAATTTTATCAATTTCTAATGTTGATTTTGAAAATTTAAAATTAAATTTTTCTTCCAAAGCATGGCATAGATTATATGTAGCTAAAGGTAAGATAATTTGCCCTAGTAAAATAGGTCTTAAAATTTTTTCACTGTGTGTTATGATATTTTGAACAAAAAAGGTCTCAGTGACAACATTAATCGGCGCCATAAACATTTGATCATTGTAAAAATTTGAAACAAAATATTCGTGCGTACCGTGGGTTAATTTAAAATTTGGTATTTCTAAATTGTCTATCTTAATAGGAAGAAGTTTATTAATTTGATTTAATTCTTCCTCAGAGACATTTAAATTAAATTTTTCACATATTTTTAAAAATCTTAAATTATAATTTTTTTGATGCATGGATAAAATTCCATCGTCTAATAGATTATTTTTCCACAGTAGGTAAAATATTAATTCTCTATTCCAGCGACGCTGTCTATTAAAAGAGTTGAATAAATGTGTGTGGCGGTATTGTTTCCTAATTTCTTGGAATGTTGTTCTAAAAAACATTTCTGGATCAGAAGAAGATTTAAAAAATAACATTGTAAAATTTAATAGAACTTTTCCGTACAATAGGTTGTCAACACAAGATACTGCAAATTTAGGTTTAGTCTTTAAAGCTCTAGCCCATTTTCTAAAACTTGATTTAATTGAAAAATCATTGTCAATATACTCTAATGTATTTGGAGTAACAAGATTATGATAAACAGTTAAAAATTCATATACTGGCTGATATTCTGGAGATTCAATAATTCTATCTTCAATAAGTTTAACCGCGGGTTCCATTCCATGAAAAAATATATGATGTTTAAATGATTTAATAAATTCTAAATCTCTAAGGATAGTCGATGGGATGTCAATAGAAAATCCGCTAAACATATTAAAAACAATAACAGATACGTTAGTGGATAATTGTTTTATTTTTTCACTTATTATGTTATCTGTAAAAATATCATTTCCGTCAATGTCTTTTGCCGAAACAATTAATTTTCCGTTGATGTTTAGAGAATAAAAAATATATGCTGGAGTCATTGGTTCCAAAAAGTTTCCACTTTATCTGTAAAATCTAAACACAATCCATTTTGATAATTTTCAATGCTATGTTTTATCCAATTAAAAACTAAGGTATTTTTTATTTCCCCATCGAGGTGATTAGCTCTTTGATCTGTTTGTAAAATTTTTATATCATGATCAGTTAAACTTAAACTTAATAATGGGGGACGAATCTCAACTCCGTGCTTCCATGTATGATGATACGTAACATTATTTGGTTTTGTACTGTCAGTAGACCAATCACTTGTTTTACCGGCAGTCCATAGATGAATAATTTTTGTAGGTAATTTTGATAAAATTTCGTCGTCGAAATATCTTAATGCAGAAATATATTCAAGTTCCTCTTTTTCCCAATTAAACAATTCATTATAATATAATTGAGCAGCTTTCCATACTTTCCAATATAATGGATTAAATGTATGAAATTTTGGATTAATTGCATCTGCACTATTTAGTCTTCTTACTTTTTTATGATATAATCGACCCGGTAAACTCCATACAAATACAGATATATCGGGAACTTTATTTTGGTCTATTAATGGTTTTAGCTGTGTTAGATAACAATCCCATATGCCCGACCCTCCATATCCAAGATTTACTATATCACAAGAATAATGTTTTTTTAATTTTTTTATATAGGTGTCATACCTAAACCATAAGCTATGATGATTTTCTATCTCTGCGCAAAAGCTATCTCCAAAGAATCCTATAGTATTATATTTTTGCATCTTTTGTGTTTACATATAAGGTAAATTTTGCATCCAAGTCAACTGAACATGCTCCGGAGCAAACAAGCAATCTTCCTTCTGAAAATTTCTTAGTCCAACTCCTTTCTAGTTCTAGATAAAATTCACTGTTTAAAATATCATTCCAGTTGTGCGAAGATAATTTTAACTTATCTCCTCCGTAGGTTGTCCATAATTTATAGTACCCGTCCGGATCTGTCGGGTTCAATGTAAATTTTGCGCCTGCTATAAAACAACACGGTAATAGATGTGTGTCGGCATCAATGTATAATTCGTCCTTTTCTAATGACTGACATTTTATACAAGACTTCTCGGAATTCTCTCCCCACTCTTCAGTTGATTTTTTATCAAGTTTTAGCAGTATTGATTTTTCTTCTTCTATGGTTGGAGGTTCTAATCTTTTTCCGTCGGCACCAAACGTTTCTCTTCCAAAAAGTTCTTCAACAAAGAATCTATTATTATAGATAGTAAAGAAATTCTTAAATCCCATTTGTTGAGAAAAATTTCTAGCTTCTTCAATTTGTTTTTCGTTATGTTTAAAAACAATAAATTGCCACCAGGCATGTCCGCCTGCATCAATAAATGCTTTCACATTCTCCATTAATTTATTCCACTTCACATTTACTCGATAAATCCAATTTGTATTTTCTAGCCCGTCAATGCCAAAAATAACTATATCAGTCCGATCTAATACAGATGCTAATTCTTTCCACCATTCGACGGATCTCAATCCTCCGTTTGTTGCTATAGTTAATTTTATATTCGGATTTTTCTTTTTTATTATTCTGCAAACATCTATAAAATTAGGTGCCGCACACGGATCTCCCATTGTTCCACAAAAATTTATTCTTTCTAAATCATTATAAATTTGATCTGGTATTCTTTCTTCATAGAATTCTGTTGGGATATAAGTTTGTTTAAAAAAGCTATGATCTCCTTCGTACCATTCTCTGAGACATTGTGGACAGGCAGCATTACAAATCGTGCTAGTTTCAATTTGTATATTTTTAATTTTATTGTATTTGGCCATATATAATTGCTACTTGTAGAAAATCAGTATTTCCCTCGATAATTAGATTTAATTTTGTATCTAAAATCTGCTGTCTTAATTCGTCGGCATTGAATGCTGCTAAGAGCGAATTGTAATAATCGTTTTTAAATAATTCGCTATCTTTTTCAGCCAATTGACCAACAATTTTTTTTGCAATATCTTTGTTTTTAGGACGAACCAAATCCATAATGAATACATTGTTTGAAATATTCTTTACACAGTTCCAAAAAATATTAGAATCATGTATGTGATGAAGTGTATTAGTTGATATTACGCAATCAGCAGAATCTTTAACATTTTTAAAATATTCGCATCTTAATCGTACTCCACTACTGATATTTTCTACAATAGTTTGTCCAAGTTCTATCATATACTCACTCGCGTCATAGCCGGTTATTAATAGGTCTGGATATTGCGTCTCTAATGCAAATAGATACGATCCAGTACCACATCCCAAATCGACTACTTTACCTTTTTTGAGATTGACATATTTTTTATAAAAGTCAAGAAATCCCTTGATTCCATAATCTCTACTACCGTGATGAAACGCCAATACTTGATTTTTTTCATTCATTATTTCTGGTTCTAAATGACGTTGCATATATTGGATCCTATAATAATTCTATCTTCATTCGAAAGATTGGGTTGAGTTTTATGATTTATATACCCGGGAAATATTATTAACATTCCTGTTTTCACGGTAATTTCTTGCTCAAATGATTTGTAACGCATTTGATCAAAATCATATGGCTGGTGTTTTAGCAAGATAGCATTGGGATGTTCGAATATAATATTTCCACCATTTGTAGGATGCTGAAGATAAAAACTAGCAGTCATGTGTATAGGACTATGATTATGCATATCAATAAATGATTCTTGTTCGTATCGATTCACCCACATTTCATAAACACCTGGTTTACCTGATTTACTATATCCTAATCTGTTCCAATATGTTCCTGCTTCTTTGTTTATAAATTCAGTTAATTCAATAAAGGATGGATCTAAATTTAAATCTCGTTTTATGTTATATGAACATATACCTTTTCCGCGTATGCTCGATTGATTATTCTTTTTGGTTTCTTCAAACCACGGTTGTATCTTAGGGAATAACATATTCTGAAGTTGTTTAATATCTCCAGAATACTCTGCTGTATGAATCAGTATGGGAAAAATTTCTTTAGTTGGCATAAGTCTATAAATACCGCATGTATCTTACTTATGTTGACTTACCGCCCGTACCAAAATATATTAGAGATCAAATAATTCACATAGTAGAACACCCTATTCATAATTTTCAAAACTCGGCATCATTCGTCGAATATGCTAGAAAAAATCTAAACATAGAAGCAAGCCAAGAAATTATTGATGCTATTGTTGGTATAGAATATAATTCGCAGGATTCTTTGGGTTATCATTTATCTGATGCTTTCAAATATTTTGATGATCTAGCAAATTTTGATTTTTTAGAAGTTAACGATGAAATTAAAAAATGGGTTAGAGAGAATATCGATCTTGATGTAATACACATTAGCATACAATCAATGCATAGTGGAAAAACAATCACCCCACACATTGATGAAATGAGAAATTACGCTTACAATTATATCATAGAAACAGGAGGAGATAAAACCTCCACATGTTTTTGGACTCCAAAGGTAGAATACAGTCATTTAAAAACATATGCTCAAACAGTATTTCCATATGACAGATTAGATTTAGTAGAAAAAATTAAAATAAAAGAATGCGCCTGGCACAAACTAGATACTAAAACTATTCATAGTGTAGAAAATTTAGATCCACATAAAAAAAGAATTTCGTTGTCACTGAGTTTTTTATGACCAATATTATATTTCCCTATTCAAAAAATAATCAACAACCGATTCGTAAAATAGAAGAATATACTGACTATGGGTTTATCGAAAATGGTAATCAGTATTTAGATCTAAGTTTGGGTGCCTGCGGTTGTTTTCCCCTAGGATTTAAAAGAAAAGACATTATTGATTTCGTATCTCTTAGAATGATCAATAATCCATTTTGCGGCGGAGAATTCTACACAACAAATGATGCTGTGTTAGAATTAACCGATCGAATTAGTAAAATGAGCGGAGGATACAAAAGTGCATTTGCATTGAGTGGAAGCGATGCGATCGAAGGAGCACTAAGGTTAGCTCAAATGTATAACAAAAAAAATAAATTTTTGGGATTTCGAAAATCTTATCATGGAAGTACATTTTTAAGTAGCAGTGTCAGTGATGCTACTTATATGACAGATGTATTCGGAAAAGATTCAAGATGTGTCATCAGCGATTACAACTTAGAGATGATTACTGAAGATTTATGTGCCGTAGTTGTAGAAACTGCCAGTTGGCAAAACGGATTATACGATCCTGGTGAAAACTTTTGGAACGGGCTTAGAGAAGAATGCACTCGCAAAAATATAGTTCTTATTGTTGATGACATCGCCGTGTGCGGAGGAAAGACTGGTTCTTTTTTTGGTTGGACTGGAAGAATAATTCCAGATATTTTTACAATGGGTAAAGCATTAACCGGAGGTTATTTTCCTCTCAGTGCCGTTTGTGCTAATCAAAAAATATTTGATAAAATTAAATATGATGTTTTTGTGCATGGCTTTAGTTACAGTTTCAATCTAAGTGGGATTTATTCTGCATTAGAATATATGAATATATTAGATCGAGAACAGTTATTAATTAATCAACCTAAATTAGAAAGATGGGGGAAATTAATGTGTCAGCGATTTAAAGACAAAGAATTAATTAAGGATTATAATAATTATGGACTTTTATTTAATCTAGTATTACTAAACGAAAAGCCCATGGACAGTACATTTGAAAGATTTTTATATCAATATGGGATTAATGCCGGAATGTGGAACGAAGGTGGAACTGGAGTTTTGTTTGTTATTCCTCTCGATGCACCTTCCGATTGGTTTGAAGACATTGAATATCGATTTTTACAAGCCTTAACTGATTACAGATCGATTTCTACCCTCACGAGATAGATCCAAAGTTAAACAGTGGATTCCTGCTTCCCAGAATAATCCGTGGCGTTGTGGTACTACATGACAGTTAATGCTGTAACGTTCCATGACTTTAAAAATACCGGGCTGATGATTGCTGAATAAAATATTGTTGCTGTCAATAACTAAAACATTACTATCAAAAAACACTTCTTGTGCATACCCTTTCCATTCGGTTAGCCACTTATCGATCCAAGCATCACTAAATTTGCCTGTTGTGTTTCGATAGTCATTGATAAATTTTGTATCGTCGAATTTCTCAAAATGATCTTGTAGCTCTACTATCTGCTTATTATGCAACGGTTCTGGTACCCAAGTTTTGTTTACGCAAAAAATTAGATCATCGTTAGTCATAAACCATCCGTGATCTATGTGTCCAAAACCTTTCTGATGTGTATTGCCTGCATCAATAATAGTATTTTCTGGAAGATTACGTTTCATCCATTCGAGTCCAAGAGTATTTCCCGGTCCTTTGATATTAGTAATTAATTTGTCTCCGCACTTAAACATTGTAGCTGTATGCCATAGAACTTGATTCTTTAATTGCTCGTGATAGACATATTCACCGTTTGCCCACCATCTATCTACTAGTGTATCTAATTTTGGTGGAGGCATGCTTATCCAATTATAACCTCTATCAAAAAATTCCTTAAAAATATGTGTGTAATTTATGCTGTCTAAATATCTATCAGGCATACTAGTATATGTTTGATAGATGGTATTTCCATAAACTAGATATTGATCTCGGGGAACAATAGGAGCAGTTGCATATTTAATTTTAAAATTGCTTAGATCAATATCTTCTTTAAAATAGGTTACATCGGGACGATATACTTTAATTCCCATTTTAATCAAATAGTCTGCTAGATTATCTAAATCTTCTTTAGTTTCGATAAAAATTTGAGATAATTTATTTCGACTATGATCAACAAAACAGTTACCTACTATAATTTCTTTAAGCGGATCCCAATTAGTATAAATCATTTGTTTAACTTTTTTTCTACATATTCTCGCTCTCTCGGACCTGTTCGATTTTTAGGAGCATCAAAATATTTTACTTTATCTAATACTTCTTGAAGAGGAATATCGGGATAGGTATAATCAGCAAAAGTCCAGATGCTAGATTTCATTATAATCTCATCTCTTACAATTTTAACATAAAAGTCATCGACTATTTTACACGCATCTGCATAAGTCATGTTATCATTTTCCCATATAACTTTATCGTTAGCTTGCTTCACTCGTGTTTCGGCCGATCCAAAAAATTTGACTTCCTCTGGAGGTTCTGGCTCGGGTATATCTGAATGTCGATACCCATATTTTCCCATATCTTTTGATATAGTAGATTGCACATCATTAGTTTCTGATCCGTGTATTTCTAAAGGAAATGCATGGACACATTCACCTTGCCAATTTTTTTCAATCCAATTAAAAGTTTTTATCTGACTTTCTAATGTTTCGTGCGGAAGTCCTACTACTATTCCGAGTGCCCCTCTGTAAGGACCATTGCTTAAAAAATAATTTTTTACTTCGATTAATCCATCTCCGAGTTTTTCCGGTCTCATTCCCTTTCCAATAAATTTTGCTGTTTCATAATTCATAGTTTCTATACCATAAAAATGTCCAACAAATCCCATCTTTAATAAAGGTTCCCAATCTCTTCTTCTAGAAACTAAAAGGTCTGCACGAATAAATCCTGCAAAAATAGTATCAAGATTTAATTGTTGTATAGCATCTGAATATTTTTCTATTTTTTCACTATGATCATTAAAAGTTTCATCGGCCATGTAGTAATTTTTGATTCCCCACCTTTCCCAATTTTCTTTCATATCTTCCTTAAAATCTTCTGCCGATCGAGTATAATCTCCCTTAACACCAAGAACCGGATGATTACAATATGGACATTGAAATTTACAACCTCTAGAGCACTCTATCGTCAACCATTCCCAGGGTTGTAGATCATCTCGATCTTGATATTTTATTGTGAGGCGATTCATAGGAAAAGCAGGATAATGTTTATTTGCGCTAATAACTTTTTTCTTTCCAAGATATAACGGATCAAGGGTTATTTTATTATTCGAATTTCCTACAAAAGATCTGGCAAGTTCTAATACTGCTAATTCTCCGTAGCCGTGAATATAGTAATCGACTTTTTTAGTATTAATTAGAGGTTTACTTTGTCCTCCTACAATTATTCTAATGTAAGGATAAGAAGATTTAATCCAGTCAATAAAAATATCAACGTCGTCGCTCCATGCATTAAAAAAAGAACTGAAACCAATAAAAATAGTTTTAGAACTTATACGCATTTTAGCTACTTCTTTTAATTCTTCTAGCGTGAATGATTTAACGTAATCTATTACCTCTACATCCCATTCGTGTTCGCGAAGAAATGTGGCTATCCTATATGGGCCTGCCAATCTCCTTAATGCCAAGTCGTGAACACAAAAAATTAATGCGTGATTCATGTTTCTAAAATCTCTTTTAAATATTCTTCACTCCAGTGCGTATAATAACTAGATTTAGATAATTTATCTCTCGCTTTATTCAGTTCGTCTCTCCACTGGCACAGAATTAAATTGTGTTCTCCATTATTAGTTTGTATACCATTAATGTAGGTTATTCTATTTTTAGGATCTGGTAAGAAAACCATCTCTGGATAAATGCTGTTATATTCTTTCGCAATTTTAAATATTTCTTCTTCGGAATAGTCATTCGGTAATTTATAAATGATGAGCTCAAAATTCCAAGGAGGTGGATCGATATCTGATCCATCAGTTTCAATAATTTCATACTTAGAACCTTTAGCATACGGACAAATGCTAAATCCACCAAGTTCATCTCTAGGTTGGGTAATACGATCAATCCAATTGTCAATATCCATTTTGTACCGTTATACTTGAAATAAAGTTTCTACCATTGATACTCTGTAAAATTAAATCAACAGTCTTTGTAAGATCTTCAATTGTAATTATGCTATTGGTATCCATTACCTTATTATATAATTCTATACCATTCTGATTTTCTGTGTCATAGGGATTATAAAAATTAGTTTGACAAACACCTGGCATAATAACTATGCTTTTACATTTACTACCGCTATGATTTATATCCCAGCTGACTTTATTAATAGCATATTTTTCTTCTCCGTAGTTTTTAAGCCATGGAAAATTTTTAGGTATATCTGCTAATGGTTCTGCAGCTATAGAACTTGTACTTATAATAAAATGAGGATCATTCCAATGTTGTTGGTGCCATAATTTCATTAGTTCTACTTGAGAATAATAATGATAGGCATTATTGATAAACAAATCACAATCTTTTGTATAAGAAATAATAATATCTTGATTAGATCTATCACCGATATCGAAACCGTTGTCTTTGCTAAATCCTTTAACTCTACAATTTAAATTAAGAAAATAATCATATAATCCTTTGCCAATCCCGCTGGTATGACCAGTAATTGCTATATTATTAAATTTCATAAACATCTTCCTTAAGAAGTTCTAATAACACAACAACTCTAGGAGATGATGTGTGATTCCAAACCGAATGAGGAGTTTCTACATCTAATAAAAAACATTCCCCCTCGAACCATCTTCCTCGATAATCTCCTTCTGAGAATCCGACATCTCCGAGAGGAATAATTAGAGGAACGTGACAAATAACATAATTTTCGTGACCTTCTTCTGTATCAGTGTGCATCGGAACAACTCCGCCTGCGTCTAAAACACTGTAACCTGCACTACGACAAGTATCACCAAAACTTTTAACTAGTTCAGTTAATATTGGGTATCGAGATAAATTTTTATCTTCCCATTTGCCCATAATTTTAATTACAAGCATTTTCCATTTATTTTGAGGATCTAAACTGTTTCCAATATATTCGCTGTAGAGGGGAATGTTACCAGTATCGTAACCGTGAACAGTCACAAATTCATTTTTTAATTTTGGTATAAATTTATTAATTTTATCTTTAAAAATAAATTTGTTTATGTCATAGATCATTCCACTCTCCATCCATGTGCCACGAAGGAAGTGAATCTTTATAAATCTCCGATGCCTTATTTACAGTAACAATAATGGCATTGGGATTATATTCTTTAATTTTTTTGAACAATAGATTCTCATTATATATTCTGTGTCTTAATGGAACAAAAGGTGCTACGGGATCGTAATTAAAAATATGACTAAGATGCACAATAGTAGAAGGCACTGCATCTAGCAATCGCTTACTTCGAGATTTTTGTTAAGAACTAAATCTTGATGAGAAAATTCGAATTTAACGACTTTACTAATGTCACTCCAAATTACAGGATCAATCCGTTGTTCAACACCAGTTAACGTTATCCACTCTTGTTTTTTATTTTTTAAAAAACTTGATCTTTTATTAACATACGTTTTTACAAATTCTAAATAATTCAACCCGTCCCAATTCTTTATAATATATTCCATACACTCTAAAGCAAACAAATTATAATCTACAAAACGAACAACGGTATTTTTATCATATCCATATTCTAAAAGATATTCTATAAACTGCAATCCACTTGCTTGAATTACTAATTGTTGTATTGGTGTACTACAATTAATTTTTATAACTTCTTCTGTATTGTAAGGATAGAATAATGTTTGTGAGGCAACCTCGTTTTTGCCGTATAGATAATCGCACGATTTTATAAACGCAGGTTCATAATTAGGATAATAGTATCTTTTGTTTTTTCTGAAACGATCTGCAAATGGTTTCACAAATTTATTATTAGCAAACGCAACACTAAGAATGTTCCAGCCGTGCCATTTGTGTTTATATTGACGTTCGGTATCGCCACCGGTTACCCAGATAGGAGTATAATCGTCGTGAATATTTTCTTCACTGCGTCTGGGTGCTATCTGTGTATGAGCTGAATAATATTCAAATTTTCCTATAACAGGACAACCTAATTCTTTGTAAGTTTTTAGATTGATTATGTAGCATTGTTCGTGTAATTCATAATAACCATCATCCCTATCTGGTATATGACCCCAGATAAAAAATTCTTTGCCGCTGTAGACTTCCTTTTCGACTTCATGGAAAAATTCATCACCGTTGATGAACTCTGTGCCTGTACTTAATACAACTGCATGTGTATATTCTTTGGCGGCTTCTTGTAACATAGCATCTTCATCTAATCCTTGAATAATATTAAATCCGTGACCAAGAATCTTACTAAGAACATAATCCGACATGTTCCTCATCAATTCGGCAGTCCATTTAGTTTGGCACTGACTAATTCTGTCCAAAAATATATAGACTATATCTGAAGATCCTTCGGGTGTATTAAATTTTACCATATTGATTATTATAACATCTTACTAACATTTCACAAAACTCGGCAGTTCTATGTCCCAATATAATGTTAGCAATCATATGCACTCTTGGTTTACTGCTACGATTAAAAACGGCATGTTTTTTGCTTATATTGATCATAATTATCTTTCCTTCTTTCCAAGGAACTTTCTTATCTTCTATAAACATCTCGCAATTATTTGGATGAGCTATAGCAATATTAATTGGTAGAATAGATAATAATGGATCCATATCCAGTGGAATCTCGCCGTCGGTGTGCCAGTTTATATTACTCCACGGTGCCAATTTCATAAAACGTATTCTTGTATATCTTTCTGCAGGAAATTGATTCTTCCAAAAATCTGTAATTACAGGACACTTGTATGCTAGATCAGTATATTGATAAGGAGCATGATATTCATTATAACCATACCTGTCGGCAGTGTATGTTTTATCAATACCCAATCCGTGTAAACAACAACCGCCCCATCCTTAGCTATATCCTTCTCTATATTCTTGATAATGAGGCTCTGCTTCTAATGCCTGTTGTTTCCAGATATCTGCATTAAAAGAAATATCTAATTCTAACCAAGGTATATCTGATCTTAATATTTTACGTGCTTGTTCTATGCTATCCATGATTTAAAAATTTCTAAAGATTCTGCTATTGTTAGTCCCGCTTCTGGATTCTCTTTCCTACTAATGTCACAACTAATTAACCAACGCGGTTCCCAAACATTATTGTGAATGTTATGTGGAATGCCAGTTTGCACGATTGTAGGCCATTTAACCACGTGAGAATATAAATGATTAACTTGGTTAGGGTGGTATTGTATGTAAGGTGTACCTGCTTGGGTATCCGTAGTTTCAAATGGTTGCTCGCCCTCTTTAAGTTTGTACCAATGCATCATACTACCAGCACCCTGTACACACCAATTCATAACAGCACGGTCTGCGTCAGGAGAATGTCCGTCAATGTGTATACCGCATTGCTTGCCTTTAGGTGTGTAAAAAATAAGAGGAGGATAAGTTATTACTAATCCTAAACTATCAAGCCAGGATCGAAACTCATCAGATACGTCACTATGATTAGCAAACCATATTTCTGTTTGGTCGCCTGTTTGATTTAATATAGCAGGGTTTACTAACGGATGAGATATCGGTATAGATAAATCGATAGCATAATTAGTGTTCACTTTTGCCATCCAAAGAAATTAAACATATATTTTGTTTCAAGTCCCATATTCAGTCCGCCATGCCAATTTTGCCAATCATCCCAACGATAAACATCTCCTTGTTTAGGATCGTATATAGCATGATTTTCAATTATTGATACCTGACCAAAGCTAGGCTCGCATATATAGCAAGTATAATGAACAATTGGTCCTTTTGATAACCATTCTTTTTCCTGGTTGGGCATCTTATAATCGGGATGCCAAGGAACTATATACCCTGGAGGAACGGCACTAACCCAACAGCCTGCAGGTTCACAATTTATCCATTTAGAAAAATTTTCAACCCATACATTAGAAAAATGCTCATAAGGCAAATAATCAATCCATTTTGCTGCGGCATTATTTTTATCATAACCTGCATTTTCCCAAATCTTAATTAGTTTTTCTACTTTGGGATTTCCTAAATGTATATCATCTTCCTGATCGTTTCCTCTTAATCTAGGAGGTATTAATTTAAGATGATTTATTAAATCTTCCCATTTCATTGTTTTATTTGAATTTCCAATGTATGTGGCCATCACTTTATTCCTAAAAAATGAAACATAAATTGATCATGGAGCCCGCAGTTACCACCTGCATGATAATCTAAGTAATGATCCCACTGATATGTATTACCAGAAAGTTCGCAATGAAAACATTGATTTTTACAAACAAAAACTCCTCCCGGATAAGGGTGACTGATAAAAGTACTGAACCGAATTACTTCTCCCTGAGATAGATATTCTTCAATGTTATCATCGATGTCTTGATGTATTGGAGCATATTTTCCTGGACGTATTTTACTAATCCATGCTCTAGCACATTTCATTCCAACAAATTTTTCAAATTCTATAACACACGAATTATCAAAATGTTTTATAGGATAATAATTAAACCACTCAACAGTGTCAACTTTATTATAGCCCGCATCAATCAACATTTGGATGTTATTGTCAAATCGACCATCAAAGTTCTTATAAAAGTCTACACCAAACGCTCTCCGATCGCCTTCTTCAATACATAAAGAGTCAATTATACTATCCCATTTTCCTGCAAAAAAATTACCTATAAACTTAATTGACATTTAATCCTCATATCTTATTACATATTCTTTAAATTTATTTGCACTTCTTTCTATAAGATTTTCATGTTTTTCATGATCTATCAATCCTGCACAGATCATAATGACTCTATTTTCTAAAACAGGATCTGCTCCATGAAACATCTTCTGATCATTAAATGCATAAATTGGGTAATCTTTTAATATCTTAGGATATATTTTTTCCCCAGTTATCTCTTTTGCAATATAAAAAGAATCTTGATCGTAATGAGGAGTTAATAAAACATTATATCTTTCCGGACTTTTAGGATATGTGAAGTCAATAGTTATATCATGATGAGCATCGACCGGACCTGTTTGAAGATATAGGCCTCCCCCGATAATTTGTTTAAATGGCAAAGATTCTAAAATTTCTATTAATTCTGGCATTAATTCTTTGATTCCGGGTCGATAGTAAGTTGGATCGTTATCGGTGAGATCTTGAAGTTTATCTTCTGTAAAAATTTGAGAAGCATCTCTCCAATCGGTCACTGCCTTTCTAACAACTAATGGACATAATAAAGCATTAGGTATAATATTTTTATCCAAATAATTCTTCTTAACATATTCTATGAGTAAATCTTGATCAGGAATTTTACATTTAATATCAATGGGAGTGTATATTATCATAATAATTCAAAGTTTTCTGGAAGCATTTTATTAAGTGTGTCTTTAGATTCTTTTTCGATATTAAATTTAACAAATGTTTTCCCATACTCAAACTTATTTATAAGCCCACTCTTATCAAAATGATTTAATAACGGACTTAATTTCTCATCAAAAATAAACCTCGCATGTTCGTCAGTAATATCATTAAACTTAATGCATACCGGAACGCTGTTTTTAAGAATATTGTTTTTTAATAACTGTCTAACAACTAATTGTATTCTTGTGACTCGTCCAACATTCATCGCTGTATGCCTAATCCCGGCATTCATGTTGTACCAAAATCCGTCTGTTGTTAACTTATACAACACGTTGTTTTCTAAATCTATCAAAAACGATTCATCAGAACATAAATTTAGATGATACCGATCATCTATATCAGCGTGTCCCTGGTAACATTTACCAGGTTCTAAAATTATTATCCTAGCTTCACCGATCGGTTCATTGATTGTTTTTAAAATAGATTCCCAAATAGTATTTTTAAATTCCTCTTTAATTTTCCAAGGATCATAAAAGAAAGAATCTGTTGGTTGATTGATTGTATATCTAAAGTTATCACTGGGAATTTCTTTCAATGCAATTTCGATTAAATCTAAAGAAACTTGATAGTTAGTTTTTGTTAACATGAAATATTTATATGCTACTATAACCCAGTTAAATAGTTCATGAACTATAATCATAATACATTTTGTATGCATCCTTTTACAGGATTAGCAACACGTGAAGACGGCGCAATTAAAGTTTGTTGTCGCAGTTATCCTATTGGATTTATACAAGATGCTTCTTTAGAAGATCATTGGAATAATGATACTATGAGACGCATTCGTAAACAAGTTTTAAACGGAGAACGTCCTCCGGAGTGTGAACCTTGTTTTAGTTTAGAAGATCAAGGGGTTGAAAGTTTAAGACAGCGACACATTAAAGGAGAAATTCCAGAAGCACGTATTAATCTTTATCCTAATTCATTAAAGAAAATGGATCAAGATTTTACAATGCCTTTCGAAATTCCAACAATAGAGATTAAATTGAATAATCTTTGCAATTTAAAATGTCGAATGTGCAACCCTACAGATAGCACTAGTTGGAATGATTGGAAACAGGTTGAGGAATTTTACGACAAAGAAGGAAATTTTATTTCTAAAAATGTAAGAAAACTTAATCTTATAAACAAACCCTACTTGGATAAATTTGAGGATAATCCTAACTGGTGGAATTCTTTTAAAAAATTACTTCCTTACTTTAGACGAGTAGAATTTGCTGGTGGTGAACCACTAATGGATCCACAGCATTATCGCATACTAGATATGCTAGCTCCTTACGGAAATCAAATAGAAATTAAGTATGCCACTAACCTGAATATTTTAGGTAAAAGCAATCGCACTATTTGGGAATATTGGCCTAAATTTAAAAGTGTAGCTGTAAATGTTTCTATTGATGGTATTGGTTCAAGTTATGAGTACATTCGTGGAAACGCAAGTTGGTCAGAATTAATTAACAATATTAAACAGATACAGACTATTCCTAATGTCAGTAGAATAGTAGGCGCTGTAGCTGTACAGATTAGTAATGTATTAATACTGGATGAAATGATAGAATACTTTTTAAATGATTTAGGAATCGTATTCTATACCAATATGGTAAAGTATCCTAAAGTTCTATCTATTCAAACACTTCCTCCAGAACTAAAAACTCAAGCTATAGAAAGATTAGAAAATGTTAAACCTCGGATTGAAAAATTTAAATTAATAAAAGAACATCCAATGCTTTATAATTTAACTATGGGACAAATACAAGGTGTTATCAATTTTCTTAATTCTAAAGACGAAAGCCATCTGTGGAAAGACTGCGTAGAATTTAATCATAGACTTGATGTCACAAGAGAACAACGATTTGAAGAAGTGACTCCGGAATTTACTGCCTATGTATAAAATAACCTCAGTATGGCCACATCAAGATCAAATCAAGATCGAGTGGAATCTTGGTAAACGCTGTAACTACGATTGCTCATATTGCCCTGCAGAGATACATGATAACTTTAGTCCGCATACGGATATAAATTTATTAGAACGAGCCGTAGATAGACTCTGCGAAATAGGTAAACCTTTGCGTATTAGCCTCACGGGAGGGGAACCCTGTGTGCATCCAGATATAGAAGACTTATTAGAATATTTCAAACGTAAAGATATTTTTTGGGTAAACTTAACTACCAATGGAACTAGAGGATATCAATGGTATTTAAATCATGAAATGTTTTATAATCACATCGTGTTCAGTCTGCACTTTGAACAGGAATGGATGAGAATATTTGATAATATAATGAAATTTTATGACAGTACTGAGCGTGACTTTCATGTTAATGTAATGGCACACTATAAACACATGCACGGTGTTCGTACAGTGGTTAAAAAGTTTGATGAACTAGGTATTAGATATGCTGTACGGCGTATCCGTTGGACAGAAGGAGATCACAATGTGTTTGATGATCTTAGATACGAAGGTCAAGATCTTGAGTGGATATTAAACAAGAATGCCACAGCTAAACCCAATTGCCGCATAGACGATGAACAGATCATTCATGCCAACGATGTAATCAAACAACATCTAAATCAATTCAAAGGATGGCAATGTAATGCAGGTCTCGAAAGTCTCATGATCAATTGGGATGGAGAAGTACATCGTGCTACCTGCCGTGTTGGTGGAAGTTTAGGTAATATCTATCAAGACACCTTTACTGTACCCAATCAACCTGTTGATTGCACTAGAGACTGGTGTACATGTGCCGCAGACATTCCGCTAACTAAAGAGAATAAAAATGAAACAAAAAGTTCTAATAATTGAGCCGCATAGTGATGACAGTTATATAGGTGCCGGTGGATTCTTTTTAAAGAATCGAGATCAGTATGATTTTTACTTTTGTTTAGTTGCGGCTTCGGATATAGAACTACATCACAAAACTGTAACTAGAGAAGAACGTCTAGCAGAGTATCAACAATTTGTTAAATGGGCTAATGGTACATGGGTACGTCCCACAACTGGCGAGTTTCAATTGCCATTAGACTTTGATTCCAAGTTAGATTTGTTTCCTCGTTCTAAACTAGTCAAATTAGTAGAAAATGCCATTATGGAAATTACGCCAGATATCATTATGACCATGGGTCCTAGTTTTCACATTGATCACACTACTGTCTATGAAGCAGTGATAGCGGCAACTCGTCCAACGTTTAACTACTGTCCTAAGACTATGTACATACTGGAAAACCCAACGTATGTGCATAAGTTATATAAAACAGATTATGACACTCCGAATGTATATGTAGAATTAACTGAGCAAGTAGTACAAGAAAAAATTGATTCATTTGCTAAAATTTTTAAATCGCAAGTGCGTCCACAAGACAACTACTTGTCTAGTAAAGGCATGCTTGATTGGGCAAAATACCGGGGTATCGAAGCACGTTGTGAATACGCAGAAGCATTTTACCAATACTACCATAGGATATAAGATGGATTTAGTAACTATTGCGTGTGAGCAAGATTTTGATGTAATGCGACTACAGGCCGAAAGCATCAGTAAGTTTCTACAGCCATGTACACATTGGGTTACTATTAACGAACGTTTTCCAGATAAGCAACGCTGGAAGGACATGTTAGAGCCATACTACACAAAACATAAACTTGTTTTATTATTTCCTAAATGGTACGAATACTTGCATGTCCCTGATGGATTTGAGCGCCACCAAGTTTATAAACTTAAAATGGTCAACTATATAAAAGACGAAGAGTTTTTATGTTTAGACCCTAAAGACTTTTTTGTTAAACCTTGCAGTACGACTGACTGGGCAGGTGTACTAGGTTGCGGTTGGATCGCTTATGATTCTAACTGGGAACCAGTTATTAAACGATTTGCTGAATACTTTAATGTAGACCCTGTAAGAGAAAAACAGTTTGCGTCAGAATGTCCGTTTGTATGGCGTACTGAACTAGTTAAAAGTTTAGGTGATATTGAAAAGTTTTGTAGCTGGTATTTAAAAGGTAAGTGTGGTGAACTAGTATTGTATTCATATCTTGCTAATCATCTAGTTGACGAGTCATTTGTTCCTCGTAAATTTGCTAGAATATTTTGGAGGGGAGAAACAGTTAACGAAACTGTTTTACAAGATACCTATAATACAGATTACGTTAAAGTTATGGGGTTCCACAGATATGTACGCTATGCCGCAACTGACGAACAACTTGCGGCTATTAATGTTTGGCTTAACCAACTAGGATTTAAAACACCTGTTGTAAGATTTAAACCATCTTGGTTTGAACGTTTTAGAAACAGCCGTTATTACAAAACGCTCAACTCTGGAAATACATCTCGATAATTAGTTCCACGCTGTGTATCTGTGGTTTCTAAATAATCTAGTAGTGTAGGAATTTTATCAGTCCAGTCTGCTGAATTCATGTATTTGATTAATCCCATCCAACGTTGAGCACCATATGGGTCTGTAGCAAAGTCTTTGTAGCCCATATGTTTAGCACAAAAATATTCAATGCGTTTTGCTACTTGATCTTTAATTTCTTTTGGTAGAACACGTACATTTAAGTAATCGGGCAAGTAGACTAAGTGTGTTCCAATAATGCCAGCGCCATGCGGTGGCAAATTAATCTTTTTAAAGTTCTTGCTAATCTTCCAATTGGCTAATTCTGGTATGCTTGATACGTTAAGCAACTGTACAGCACAAGCAATATTAATAATAATGTTATCGGGTGTGTCGTCTAATCTTTCTAAGTTAGTAACAACATTATTCCATTTACTAGGATAACGAATATAATCGTTACGTTGGCCAAAAGCATCTACACTAAAGTTAAATTTAACCTGCTTAAAATAATTCCACAACTCAAATAACTTCTCCGGCAGTTCCATGCCGTTGCTGTTATAACGTAGTACACAGTTCTTAGCATTACCTGTTTCAACCATAAACTCTAATATTTTATAGTGTTCTGGTATAAGCAACGGTTCACCACCTGCAAAGTACAACTCTTTGATATTGTGTGATTGCGTTCTTAAACTTGATAAGAATTCACCTTTTTGATACCAAGTGTAGTCAAAGTCAATGTTCCATCCTTGATCTTGTTTAAGTTCTATTGTTTTGTATTTTGGATACTGTGCTTTCCATTCTTTAATCCAACTACTTGAATCGTGTGGACTACACATAATACACTTTAACTGGCACATATTCCCCAGGCGTAAATCAAAGTAAGGAATGTCTACAGGCAAAGTTCCGTCGAGGGTTGTTCTAGACACAACGGCATCAAGGTTTAATCGTTCTTTCCACACAACAGTTTCCCATTGGCGTTTACTAACAATACCGTTGAGTTCTTCTTGATAACATTTGGTACAACTGTATGGTTGTTCTCCATTAAGCATTTGTAGCCGTGTCTGCTTCATAAAACTGCTGTTCCACACTTGCTCAATTGAGTGTGATTGTAAGTTCATGTTTACGCCATTATCTTTAACAAGGCCTGATTCTTTGTCTGCGGTACCCGCACCAGATGCGTTAGCAGTGCAACATAAACGGACATCGCCGTTAGGTCTAGTAGCTAAATGGATCCATGGTAATGGACAAAATGTTTTATTGAACAATTTGGTCTCTTGGTTTTATAAAATCAGTATTTGTGCCACAGGTTCTAGCACAAGTCACTAGTTTATTGATAGACCAAAAATCATCCCATACAGTTTGATACGCATGGCTTTCTATGATCTCTTTGATTGATCTTTCAAAAGTATTAACAGATCCTAATTTCTTTACCAATTCATCGTGTTGCTCTCTCATCTTTTGCCTTACTGCTAACGCCTCATCTGGATTAATATAACTGTACGGAACGCTAGCTAACCAACAACATGGAAAAAGATCTCCATATGCATCAATGTAAACTTCTTTATCATTTTTAGACTTGCAACTAATGATAGATTTGTCAACTATTTGTTGATAATTATCAATTATCTTTTTATCTATAAATTTTAAAGGTACATCTGATGCTGGTTCTATAAAATGGGTTATTTTCTTTTGTTTATTCATTACATTTATTTTAGGTTCTAATATGAATCTACTAGAATTTTTAAGAGTAAAATATTTAAAACCTAATTGTTGAGATAGTAATCTTGCTTCGTCAACTTGATGTTCATTGTGTTTAAATTTTATAAAAACCCATTCGGCAATACCCCCGGCTTCAATAAATGTTTTGGCATTTTCTAAAACAGTTTCAAACTTGGTTCCTATTCTGTATAATTGATGAGTATCGAATAGACCATCTAATGCAAACACTACTCTATGATTTTTTGGTAGGACATTCGCTAAAGTTTTCCACCAATCAACAGATCTAGCACTACCGTTAGTGTGGATTACAATTCCGGTATTTGGCGAATGATTATTGCTATATTCACACATTTTTATTAGATCGTTATTAAGAATTGGATCTCCAAAGTTGCCACAAAAATAATAACTACTAAGTTGTTGCAATACTTCTAAAGTTATTACTTTTTTAAAATCATCAATAGTCCAATTTTTTATTTTGATCAATGGATTGTCTATTCCTCCATTTATATTTCTATTACACATAGGGCAACTAGCTTGACAATTGTTTGTAATTTCAAGATGAATTTGTTTTAAATTTGAAAAATTAAACATTTTTTTCTTTTGGTATTTTGCTGTCTGCAGAACTTACACAAGTTTCTGTTATGCACGAAACAGGATTTCCAAATAAACTAAATCCCTGTTCTAAAGTTCCCAATCTTAAATCTCTGCAACTGTATCCTCTTTTTACTTCATTACCTCGTATAATGACACTTTGGTATCCTGAATTACATTTCCAATCTTTAAATTTGTTAAACCCAAATGCATTAAATCTTTCTGCTTGATCAAACAGATATTCTCTGCCTTCTTGATCGTACAGAGCAATCTGATATAGTTGTTCTCCCTCTACTGTTTGTGGAAATCCTGTTTGCATTAGATTGATCATTTCCTCAGTGTAACCACTTACTACAAAACTAGCAGTAGGATCGCTCTGAGGTTTTAAAGTTACATTAATGCCTTTCTTATGAAACCTCTCGCAGCGTTCATATAATTCGTAAAACTTTTCAGGTACCATTACTTGATTGACAGTAACATAAACATATTCGTTCATTAATTTTAAGCATTTGTTAACGAAATCTGATTCTTTAGCATGTTCTACATGGTAACTGGCTGTAACACTCTTTCTCTGCAACATACTAACAGCATTGGCCCAACTTTTCCACCAATTGATGCTCGGGCTGAGATTGGTAGTCATGTGTACACTTTGGTACGGTGTAGTTGGACCATCGTCAAGATGTTGTATTAATTGCAACAGATCTTTGTAGGCTGTGGGTTCTCCGCCACTGAAACTCCAATGAAAACGATTAAATCCATTATTACGGGCTTGACTTTTTATTTGATCGATTGTATTCTTGTAAACTTCAATGGTTTGGTGATCGGGTTTGTCACTGTGTGCATAGGGCCAACAATAGGAACAACTGTAGTTACAAAATCTTCCTAGGATCCAACTCACAGAAAACAGATTAGTGTCTAACATTGTACGTTGACCAAATCTTACAACTTGCTCAAAAGGTATTTTTTGAAATTCTGACATATATAAATAAAGTTAGAATATTTAGTGAGTTATTTTTTTGCTAGTGAGATTTTAGAATTTGGCGAAATTGCCACATTTGAGTGCAAAATTTTTGTTGACAGCTAAATAAACATACCATATAATTATTAAACGCTGCATGGTGCAGCCTAAAAAGGATATAGAAGCAAATGAAATTAACGTCATTACATGGACAATTTAGATCGATAGCCAAACAGGCAGGCTTTATGCCCACCTATTGGTCATGCGAGACAATTAGCCTATCTAATGATCGTGTGCCAGGTAAGGGGTCCGTGAAGATCACGAGTTAACGAAAAAGTAAACTCAAACTTCAAAAGGACCCCAGGATTAAAAACCCTGGGGTTTTTGTTTGTAGCAAGGATAAAATGAAATTTGATATTGAAGACAGTTATAAAGTAGAGCACAGTGAAGGTTTTGTTTTAACTGAAGACCAGTTTAAAAAACTAATTGAGTCTAAAGTTGAAAGAAACAAAGCACTTTACTCGCTGGACAAAGTGCGGGAACGTAGGGAAAACCTTTCGTAGAACGCGAAGTGTAATAGGGAACGCGACCCTGCAGGGCACTATAAACATCTTGCTACTAATGAGGGCGGCCTTGGGGATGAGAAGTCTGTGGCGATAACGCAGATGTGTAAAAACCAAGTGTAGTTAAGTATTCACCATTCGCCCTACGACGGCGTCTAAAAGCATAGCGGAGAATACTTAACTACACACTCTCCTAATCATTTCAAAAAAAGGAATGAATGGTTACAATTAGGAGAGTGTTATTTGTTATGGATGGGTGTGCCGAATGGTTGAAGGCAACGGACTGTAAATCCGCCACATAAGAAACGCTGTAGGTTCGAATCCTACTCCATCCACCACTGTGTATCCCTGGTGTTAACGGCAGCATGACGGTCTCCAAAACCGCTGGTGGGGGTTCGAATCCCTCGGGGTATGCCATTGAAACACGGCCTTTGTCTCTAGGTCATAGATCTACACAAAGGTTCTTTTTATGCACGGTTCGTCTATCGGTTAGGACACCCGCCTTTCACGCAGGTAAGAGGGGTTCGATTCCCCTACCGTGTACCATATAATGTGAGGATGGCAGAGAGGCCCAATGCAAGAGTCTGCAAAACTCTAAAACCGTCGGTTCGAATCCGACTCCTCACTCCATTGACATTTATATTTTTTTTCTATATTATAAGGTATGGGACAAAGATTTTTAGAAAGCCTTAAAATTGGTGAAACTTGGGAAACTAAGATGGAAGATTGGATGCAAAGACATTTTGCAAAAACCAATTGGACTATTCACGACACTAGGGATATTCATAGAGACAGCGACGACGATCAGATTCCTGATTACGTTTTACACAATGTTCAATCAGACAAAGCCTGTTTTATTGATGCTAAAAAAAGAAATGTCTATAATATCCGAGGCGTTAATTATTTTGGATTTGATGAAAAATTTTACACCAGCTATACAAACATAGCTCGTAAATGTAACACAAAAGTTTATATAGGATTCAATGATCCTATATATGATTCAACTCATGTTTATATTCTTGATGTGGATCACCCTCCATCATTAAGACTCTACTTCAATAATGAGTATGGTAAAGGATACGCCTATCGTTGGCGTGTTGAAGATTTAACAAAATACAAAATCTAGGAAGTGTGGCAGAGTCCGGTTTATTGCACCTGTCTTGAAAACAGACGATCAGAAATGGTCCGTGAGTTCAAATCTCACCGCTTCCGCCAATAAGGTCTCAAAGTGTTTATGGACGCACACAAGCCTGTCACGCTTGAAGAAGGGGATCGTTACCCCTTGGGACCGCCACAATAAGGAGAACTCAAAATGGGGCGATCGCAGTTATTATTATGTTAGTAGTGTTAATATTGTATATTGACAAGAATCTTAAATGAAAGTAAATTATGTTCACAAAGGAGAACGACATGAAACGAGGTAAACAGTAGTGTCGCCTGGAATCCCGTATGGTCCAGGTTGGCACAGTAAATCAACTTAATACGGACTATATGGGAGTATAGCTCAGCGGTAGAGCAGCGGACTTTTAATCCGTTGGTCCAGGGTTCAAATCCCTGTGCTCCTACCATATAAAAACATATTAACCACAGCCTGCACACATAGAAGCAGGGTGCATAGCACATTGTTGTTCGTGTGTTTCTATATGGTAATGTAGCATAACGGTAGTGCAGCACCTTCATACGGTGTTCAGTGAAAGTTCAACTCTTTCCATTACCACCATGCCTGTTTAGCTCAGTGGTAGAGCATCGTCTTGATAAGGCGAGGGTCCGTGGATCGTTCCCACGAACAGGCACCAAGTTTGTAGCGTCAGCAAGAGAAAAACACATTGTTGAGAGGTTCGAAACTTAATACAGTGTAAAGCAGATGTGGGTTCAACTCCCAGCGGATCGGAAGATCCGCGCAGATTGGTTGCCGCTGGTTAAGTATCTCAAGTGACATGTCCTGGAAAACCTCCGCATAAGGAAGTCCGGCTCTGTATGCGTAAACACTAGTGATAAACCTGAGGACACTGGGCTACAATTCAATTTAATCGGTCCTTACGTCAACTGGAGAGACTACCTGTCTTCGAAACAGGAGGTTGTGGGTTCAAATCCTGCAGGACCGGCCAGTTATTGGGGATTCGCCAAGTTGGTAAGGCACCGGATTTTGATTCCGGCATTCGGTGGTTCGAGTCCATCATCCCCAGCCAATGGTGTCCTTAATGTAGTGGCCTGCATACTAGTCTGTGAAACTGGAAGTACGAGATCGATACTCGTAGGACACCCCAATGCTGCTTTAGCTGATGTGGTCATAGCGGCGGTCTGAAGAGCCGTTGAACTAGGTTCGATTCCTAGAGGCAGCACCATATGCGGATGTGATGGAATTGGTATACATATCAGACTTAAAATCTGAGTCCTGAGGGTTCGAGTCCCTCCATCCGTACCAGAACAAGGAGATTAACATGAAAACCTTATTATTCAAAAATCGTATGAACAGTGAACAATTTTATTGTAATGATCCTAAGGTTGTTCAAACTATAGATGGAGTGGAATATCTTGTTGTTCATCGACCAGGACAAGAAAGACAATTCCTTATGCGTAAAGATGCATTAGAAAAAATAGGAAAAGTTGTTGACAAGACTAAGTAATTCTGCAATAATTAAATTTTTATGCCCCGGTGACGGAATTGGTATACGTGTTGGTCTTAGAAGCCAAATTTTAGGAGTTCGAGTCTCCTCTGGGGCACCAAGGAATATTATGGAAGAAGATATTGACTTTTTTGAATTTGCAGAATTAATGCAGAAATATGAACAAGCTCTTGGTGGAATAGAATTTTCTATAGAACAAAAACCAGGACCTCAGGAAGGCGATGAAGTTTGGCAACTCGACATTGATGGACAAACTGTGTTTTTTCAAAACTTTGATGAAGTTAAAGTTTACTTAGATAAATTAGTTGTAGAAAGAAATTAATGCATCGTTAGTTCAGCGGTAGAACGTCGCCCTTACAAGGCGAATGTCAGTGGTTCGACTCCATTACGATGCACCAGCGTATCAGGCCTCTGTAGCTTAATTGGTAAAGACGGGAGCTTATATCTCCCCAAAGCACCGGCCAGATAAGCCGGCGTGTGCAGGTTCGAGTCCTGCCAGAGGCACCAGAATTGGAGAGTTGGCCGAGTGGTTAAGGCAGCGGTTTGCTAAACCGTCGTTGCGAAAGTGGCGCATAGGTTCGAATCCTATACTCTCCGCCAAGTTTATAAAAGGAAAAATAATGTTAAAAGCAGGTCCAAACTTTAAGTTAAGTAAGCAGTCCAAAAGATTGATAGCAACTATTATTGATAATCACGAACGTGGCGCATTTAAACGTAGTGCTATTCAAGCAGAATTAGCAGCAGCTATTCAGCCCAAGAGAGAAAAAGGTAAACGAAACGAAGGATCTAGGGATAATGGTAGCAAAGAATGATGTCACTGGGGATTCCATTCAGACTAAGTCAGCATCAAAATCTTACAGAGATAACTACGATAATATTTTTAGAAAGAACACTATGACACCTAAATTGCAAGAAAACGATAATGAAGTTGGTAAATGTGGCTGCGGTCGTAGTCCAACTGGAAAGTGCATCGGATGGCATTCATTGTCCGAATCAGAGTATCAAAAACGTTTAGCAGAATCTAAAGCAGTACAACAATCCTAAGGAAACTATCGTGAGAGAACAATTACTCAAAGCTGCAAAAGCACACTTCAAAAGTCATGTTGAAAAGCATCGCATGAATGTAGAAGTAATGTTAAATAATCCAATTGCTATACATGATCACACAGATTGGATGACTGCAATGGAAAATGAAATAGCACACATTGCTGAATATGAAGATAAATTAGAAGTGTTAGATAAACATTTCGGTAAATGAAATTAGGGCCAGTAGCTCATCTGGGAGAGCAGGACCTTTGCAAGGTCAAGGTGGCGGGTTCAAGTCCTGTCTGGTCCACCAAATAACAAAAAGGAAACATTATGGCAGTTAAAGGTCAAGCAGGTACTCATAAAAGAGTTCACAAAAATACTTGTCAAAATGGTAGTAAGACATCTACTGCGAATAAGAGTAATAAAACTCGCAAAGCATATAGAGGACAAGGACGATAATTATGGGCGAGAAAGGTGATCCAATGAAAACCAAGACAGGAAAAACACGCCTTGGTCCTTTAAATCTTGCGCAACTCAATGACATGTTAGAGAAATCTAGCAGACCAAAAGATAAAGCAAAGATTCGTAATCGTATTAAACAATTAGAATCGAGCAGTAAGTAAAAAACGCTGGAGTAGCTCAGTTGGTAGAGCTCCTGATTTGTAATCAGGCGGTCGAGGGTTCGAATCCTTTCTCCAGCACCAATTGTCTATGAAGTTATTTGCAAATGGATGCAGCCACACATGGGGCGGCGGAATCTTAGAAGAACAAGGTTTTGATGGAGTATTATGGCCTAGTTTTTTTAATAAAGAAGAACAAGATAAAAAAAATTATCGGCTGTCTTCTGTATGGCCATCTCATTTATCAAATTTATTAAATTGTACAGAAACAGTTAATTTTGCAATTGGGTGTGGATCAAATCAAAGAATAGTTAGAACAACGTTTGATTTTTTTATAGATAAAATAAAAAATAACGAAAATTTATCAGACTGGGTTGCAGTTATACAATGGACTGAACCATCAAGATATGAAATTTATGATGAAAAATTTGATAGATTTAATTTAATAAAATTAGATGTTGTAATTCCTAATGTTAAACAAAATAGATACGAGTACTTACAAAATAGATTTTACGAATCTGATGAACTGTTTATTTCAGAATTTTTAGTTCATCTTAATTCTCTAGCATCGTTTTTTGACAAATGGAATATAAATTATAGATTTACTAGAATTAATCCTAGTCCGCCTATTCCAGACTATTATAAAAATAATTTAAAATGGGTTGATGAATTTAGTTCAATGTTAGATCATCATAAAATATTTCAATATAAATGCGGCCATCCAAACATAGAAGGTCATAAATTAATAGCTAAAGAACTTTACAATAGTTTTAAAAAAGATTATAATTAAGAATATTCCACTGTAGCTCAGCGGTAGAGCAGGTGACTGTTAATCACTTGGTCGTTGGTTCGATCCCAGCCAGTGGAGCCAAATATCTAAGGCGGACCTGTAACCATATTCCGCCTCCGCTGACGCGAAAACAGGATGGGCTGCGCTCACGGGGTTTGACAATCTTCCTGACACAAAAAAGATTGTCACTTTTTCAAAAAGACTTGACTAAAGTCTTTTTTTATCATATACTAGTTTTGTTGTAACAGAAATGTTGCAACCGGTGAAGTAAAAGGTAGATGAGAATAGACATATTGTGGCTTCATGCCGCAATGACTTAATCTGGCAAACACTCTTGAAAAGTGTCGTGCTTGAGTGAACCGATTCCAAATATCTTTTATTAGACTGTCAATTGCTGATCGGAAATATTCAGGCCTCTGTAGCCTGTTTGTTGCACGTTGTAGAAGGAAATGCCTCATACGCTATCCTGTCTGTCAATTGTCCGGTCTATTACTTGACCTTTTACCGAACCGTCATTATAATAAGGAGCGAGCAATGGCAAAAGTAACATCAGAAAAAGCAGTAGAACAAATTGGAAACAGATTTAATTTAGTGCTAGCGGCATCACAACGTGCAAGAGAATTAAAAAATGGTTCTATGCAACGTGTAGAAGGAAAGGATGCCTCAACAACTGTAACTGCACTAAGAGAAATTGAACAAGGCAAATATACTTGGAAAGATTATTTGAGCAAAGTTAAAGGCAAAAAAAGGAAAGAAACAGATGAATATCACACTACGTAAAGCAAGTGCTGTACAAAACAGCATCAATGAAGCAATCAAACATATCAAGATTGAAACTAATCTTGAACTCAACGAGTTTCAAAATGTAGAAGCAGAGATTGCTGCTGCACAAAAAAAACTAGAAGAAGCTGATCTTCGTCGTGAAAAGTTGTTGGTTGTACTCTACAACATTCGCGGCCTAGTTGGTCAAGCTAATGCCGAAAGCGGCATTGATCTTAAGTTGGCTCGTGCAGCCTATGTTGACAAGAGAATTAGTCAACTTGATGCTGTTGCTAACAGCAATGCAGTAACCAGCCTTGACGTACTTAAAGGTAAACTTGAGAAAATCAAAAGTCTCAAAGACGAAGCACGTAGTCGCATTTATGGTTACGGCGACACTGTAACAACTTCTGTACTGACACAGGAAAAGATTAAAGCAATTCAATCCGAGATTAAAAATCTTAAAAAACAAAAACAAAAGCTCAATGACGAAATTCTTGAGCTTAATATTAAAACTGAGATTCCACTCAGTGACGAAGCAGCTCAAGTCCTTCAAATAGAAGGTTTGATCTAACAGACCCCTGTTACACTTTTCAGGAAGAAAGTGCGCCATTACCAAGCGATAGAAGGTACGGTGTTTAGGATCTACCGCAAGGCTCTCTTTAGGAGCGACTTGAGAAATCCTAGGTACGAACTGTAACGGCGCCAGAAGCAGAATACAGTGGACAGGGTAACAACTCAGTCTAGGGCGGACAGGGAACCGTGGCTAGACACTTTTATTGATAGCACTCTGCAGGTATCGTTTGTGGACGCACAGACTCATGAAGAATAGGGCCATCTTTCTCTTCTGATAAAACTGCGGGCAATGGCTTATGAGGAGAATCGAACTCCACTCAGAAATTTGCTCAGTCCTATAAGGCTTGAGTACTATCAATAAAAGTTTGACGCAGAGTATGGAAGTGGTCATCCGTCCGGTCTCATAAGCCGGGAATCGCAGGTTCGAATCCTGCCTCTGCAACCAATTACCCGGGTGTAGCTTAGTCTGGCTTAAAGCGCCTGCTTTGGGAGCAGGAGATCGTGAGTTCGAATCCCACTTCCCGGACCATATTAAGGAGTATGACATGCCAATGTATGAAACAACTGTAAGAACATCCGGTGGTGAGGAAAAGAAAAGAATCTATGCAGATACACCGCAAGAGGCTAAAAAACTTTTTGAACAACTGTATGGTGGTCCTAGAGCAGTACCTTACATTCCTCATGTGGTACCAAGTTAATTTCGCCCTGACACATGGCGTACAATGAGATAAGTAGTGTGTCATTTAATGCGGGTGTAGCTCAGTTGGTAGAGCGTAACTTTGCCAAAGTTAAGGTCGACAGTTCGAGACTGTTCACCCGCTCCAAAGGATATTAAATGTTAGAATGTTTAATTGTAGGTGATAGTATTGCTGTTGGTACTGCTCAGTTCAGACCAGAATGTGTAAGTTTGAGTAAAGGCGGTATTAACAGTCATGACTGGAATAAAAAGAATCGTGACAATCCCGTAGCAGCTAAAACTGTAATAATCAGTCTTGGATCTAACGATCATTCTGGCGTTCGCACACTCTGGGAATTACAACAGTTAAGAAACAGAGTAAATGCAGATAAAGTATATTGGATAATGCCAGCTATCAAACCGCATATACAAAAGATGGTCGAACTAGTTGCAAAAGATTATAATGATGTTATAATTCCAATTACTAAATTACAAAAAGATGGTGTTCACCCCACCGGAGCAGGTTATAAAGAGATTGCAGCAAAAACAAAATGACTGTATAATGTTTTTCATGCGGGATTAGTTTAATGGTAAAACGAAAGCCTTCCAAGCTCTAGTCATCGGTTCGATTCCGATATTCCGCTCCAAGTTTCTGGCTGTAGTTCAATGGATAGAACAAGGGTCTTCTAAACCCTAAATCTAGGTTCGATTCCTAGCAGCCGGGCCATTTACTAGCTGATGTGGCACAGTAGGTAGCGCACATTCTTGGTAAGAATGAGGTCAGCGGTTCGATCCCGCTCATCAGCACCAAATAAATAACAGTATGAAAGAGCTACTGGAAAAGCTGCCGCAGATATTAGGAATGATGCCGCAAATCATTTCCTTTTTAAAATATATTCCTATCCTCATGCTATTAGCAGGTTTAGGTTACGGCGTTTATTATTTTGTTCAGAATAAAAAAGATCCTTACAAGTGTGTAAACAATCATGTATTTGAACAGTTGCGTATGGATTCAGATGTTTATGTATTTAAAGGCGGCACTTGTATAGATGCCAACGATTTATAATTATTCACAAGTAGCCCAAACGGTATTAGTCCACTTTTTATAAAGATATGAACCTTTAGGAACCCAACAATTTCCAAGTTCTGGGTCACGCTCGATTCTTCCTTGTATGATTACCAAGAACATATAAGAAACTAAAAATATACAGGTTAAGATAGATATACCAATAACTGCTTGATGTGTCATTTTATCTTTCCTGGCTTTTTTTCTGCGCTGCTCTATTTCGTATCTGCGCATTTGATTGGTAATAGCAACTCTTTGTTCCTTTCCAACCGTTTGCATCATTTCTTCAACATCACTCCACAATGCACCTAATTCTGGAGGAGACTGATACACCATGATTTCTCGAAGTTCAGAAGACATGTGTTCCAATTGTTTTTTCATTAGAACACGTTGTAGAGCACGTTTACCAAGACTATCTTCGCCAGTATAAACTTCTGTTTTGTTACGGCGTTCTTCTTCTTCAAATATTGCTAGACATTTGTAATAGTTGTCAAAATAGGCCCCTAGATGTTGACCAATTTCTTGATAGATATTAGTCGTTTCTCCACCTTTTTTGTTTAATTCAACTACTCGATTACGCTCGGTTACATATTGATTTCTTTCTGCAACTGTAGGCGTACGATCTTTGTATCTGTTATGGAATTGGTCATCCAGATCCTTGAGCACGTCTTTAACGTCGCCCGCGGCACCCTTTATATCTTTATAGAGTTTACACCCTTCTTTTACTAGCTTAACTGCTCCGTTAGCTAGTGCAAATAGCGTTACTGGATCCATTCATTAGTTCGCTCCTAATGGTTCAATGCTATTTATTGCCCCTGTGGCCAAATTGGTAAAGGCAGCTCTCTCAAAAGGAGTGTTAGATGTTCCCGGTTCGAGTCCGGGCAGGGGTACCAATTTTCCTTGCATTTTAAGTGGGTTTATAATATAATATATAAAGGATAAATTATGACACCGTGGATTCAAAATGTATCGCTAGCCGATGTTCGTAACGGATTTCATATAGATGCGGGCGTAAATTCTATGTTGATTCAAATTGTGGATCCGGATATGGAATTCCCCCAGCCAAAATATCAATTTCGCGAGAAACATCAATTTAAGTTTTTAGATGTTGAAGAAAAAGATCAAGTATTAGACGAGTCTATGCGTTGCAGCCAGAAACAGGCCAGCGAACTGGTCGGACTCTTACAACATGCTCTTGAAAATAAGATGAATGTTGTAGTGCATTGCCATGCAGGTGTTTGTCGTTCTGGTGCAGTAGCAGAAGTTGGTGTTATGTTGGGCTTCCGTGATGCAGAAGCATTTCGTAGTCCAAACTTGCTAGTCAAGCACCGTATGATGAAATGTTTAGGTTGGACCTATGATGAAAATGAACCCCATACTATCAATGGTGTGACTTTATCTAGCGGAATTATAATTCCCACCAAAACAGTAGATTGGACTAACGATAATGAAAAAGTCTTTATGTTAGCGGCAGAACGTCGTGAACGTAGAGAGCGTGAAGGAGATATTTGATGTATCTACATAAAGAAGATTTAAAACTAATCAGTGAAATTTTAGCAGAGTTTCCAGAGGTGGAAACTTTTAAATTAGAAAGTGATAGTTCCAGTGGCATTGGATCTATTCTAAAGTTAATTGTAACAACAAAGGTTATGGGCAGAGATGCTGATATCACTTTTGACATTTCTGGCGTAGAAAATTGGTAAAAAAAGGAGGGCACTATGCCTAGCGTATTTTTAGTTAGCGACACGCACTTTGGCCACGCTGGCGTGTGCCGATTTTTGCGTGATGATGGAACTAAGTTAAGGCCGTGGGATGATCCAGATGAAATGGATGAAGCAATGATCGAGGCTTGGAACGAAAGAGTCAAGCCTACTGACAAGGTCTATCACTTAGGTGACGTTGTTATTAATCGCAAAGCATTAAAAACTTTAAGTAGATTAAATGGCGACAAAGTATTAATTCGTGGTAATCACGACATTTTTCGTGATACAGAATATAACGAGTACTTCCGTGAGCTTCGTGCGTATCATATTATGAACGGAATGATCTTAAGTCATATTCCAGTCCACGAAGCAAGTTTAGGTCGCTTTGGTGTTAACATCCATGGTCACTTACACTCTAACAGAGTTAAGAAAGCACGTGGTGTAGATGCTAGAACCGGTGCTGTATTATACGGAGATGAGATTGATGTTAGATATCATTGCGTATGCGTAGAACAAATCCCAGACTTTGCTCCAATCTTGTTTGAAGATGTTATCAAACGTATTGAAGCAGAAGGCGGATCGGTTGGTTTTAAAAATGGCAACGGACCAATAGTTGATTAACTACATTTAGGGCACTTTGGTGCCCTATTTTTTTGACTTTTATAATTAAGAATATATAATTTACATGTGGTCGTGAGTGGAATATGGCAGACCTCCGGTCCGTTGCGAAACGCACTTGGGAATGGGGCGCCGACTTAGTCACAGCCTTTGTAGGTTCGAATCCTACCGACCACACCAGATTTTTACGCTATAGACTAGGTTGCCTATAAGTAAAAGACAAATAAAGGAGACTATATGTCAAACACAGTAGAACAAATTAAATCAGCAATGGAAGCATTTTTGGCAGAAGATGCAAAATTTACCAGCGGCAATGGTGCAGCTGGAACTCGTGCTCGTAAAGCATTAGCTGAAATGAGCAAACTAATCAAAGCTCGCCGCAATGAAATTACAGAAGAAAAGAACGCTCGTAAAGAAGCCAAGGCAGCTTAATATGAACAGTAAGGATCTACCAGCTATATCATTAGATGATATAATTTTAGATCTTGATAAAATCGACGTCGGCGGAGATACCATGCATGTTACTGGTGGCGGGGGCGTCGATTATATCACAATAGATCCCCTTCCTATAGAATCAATTGATTTGTCCGGTCTTAATAATTTTTCTAGTTCAGTAACTATTCCCACAACAAATTATAGTCCATATAACTGGACAACTACATCGTCTGGTACTTATACAGTGTCTAATACCTGGACTAGTAGTCCATCGACAGTAACTATAGGAACCAATGGAATCGATATGGCTCCAGGTACTGATATTAAAGTAGATGGAAAAAGCCTAAAGGCTTTCATGGATAAAATGGAAGAACGATTGGCTATTTTGGTTCCGGATCCAAAAAAATTAGAAAAATTTGAAGCACTCAAAAAAGCATATGAACATTACAAGACTATGGAAAGTTTATGCTTTGATGAAGAGAAAGAAGAAAATAAATGAATGTTAAACTCGTATCCTACTCACAACCAACAGCAGAATTTGCCAACATGGGAATCGGAGATGCACAAGAACTCATTGCGTATTGCGCCCGTGTCAGCAACCCAAACAACCAATTCAATACAGAGACATCAGAGAAGCTTATTCGATATCTTGTTAAACACGCACACTGGAGTCCCTTGGAAATGGTTTCAGCCTGTGTTGAAATCACAACCACAAGAGACATTGCAAGACAAATTCTACGACACAGAAGCTTTTCCTTCCAAGAGTTTAGTCAACGATACGCTGACCCTACAAAAGATCTTAACTTCATCACTAGAGAAGCACGGTTGCAGGACACCAGAAACAGACAAAATTCTGTTGAATTGGACATGGCAGACCCTGAGCAGAGAGAGCTTGCACGTCTATGGGAAGAAAAACAACAGGCTGTTATTAGAGCCTCTAAAGAAGCCTACACTTGGGCTGTCTCGAACGGCCTAGCCAAAGAACAAGCTCGTGCTGTACTGCCAGAAGGTAACATTGAAAGTAAACTTTACATGAATGGCACGTTACGGTCTTGGGTACATTTTATTGAATTACGATCAGCCAACGGCACACAGAAAGAACATCAATTAGTGGCTCTGGCCTGTGCTAAAGCAATTGCTGCGATCTTCCCGATGACTGAGAGTCTAATCCAAAATGGATAAAGAAGTCACAGAGTTTTGTGAAAACTACGAGGTGCGTGTCCTAAACGATTCTAAACGCAGGGCACGATACCATCCTCCAAAGTTTTTTACAGACCCAGAACGTGCTGATATTATTCGCAACGATGTTGTTGAATATGAAACAGAGCGTGTAATTACTATGGAAATTCCAGAAGGCAGATTACGTACTCTAATAGAATTAGAAAAGCGTTTCTTCAAATGGCAACGACACAGCAAAGGCGAAATTGATATGTTTCAAACTCTAATGGACAAAGAAAGAGAAGAAGCAAATTATCGAAATATCAATCCTGCGGTAAAAAAAGCCTATGAGCAGTATTCAATTATGCTTAACTTGGCAGGATACCAAAGAAAATTTTGATTCATTTTTTTGCCATATTGACAGGTTTTTAAAAAGATCATATAATTAAAGTGTTCGACTACTAAGTCTGAAAAGGAATTATATATGAGAAATTATTGGACCTGTTCCCCATTTGCTGATTGGATCCGTGGCACCACTAAGTTAAAGTGCGGCACAGGAAAAGAATGGCGCGAATGGGAAGAGGCTGCTAAAGCCAAGTATCCAATCCGTTGGTGGATTGCTGAGGAAGGTTTAGATCGCATTCAAGATGTTTGGTGTTGGATTCCAGAAAGGATCAATGATGTACGCTACTATATCAACAATCGCTGGGTTACTAAAGCCCACGCTCTTACTGCTCACCCAAGCGACATTCCTCGCGGCGAGTGGCGTGATGTTGGCAACCGTTTTCTTCCATGTCTTTTTAATGAGCTTGTTGACTTTGTTGAAATAGAACAGGCATGGCATCATTGCGTTTGGAGTGATGAGGATAAGAAAAAATACGATTATCCATGGTGGCGTCGTTGGTATCGTAACTGGCGTTGCCCCGAAGCAGGCATTGCTTATCTAGAATGGGCAATGACTCTAACCAACGAAGAATTTTTAGACGAAGATCAAAAGCATCTAGCAGAGCCTACCTATCAGGCCAAAGCTGCTAAAGAAATACTAGAACTATATACTTGGTGGAAGGAAATCTATCCAAAGCGTCCAGATGTTTATGATGCCAGCGGATGGAGTGCTTACTGTGACATGCGTCGCGAAAAAGGGTATCATCTTCTTGATATGGAAGATAAAAACAAGGAAGAAGCAGAAATGTGTAAAATTGCCCTGGCTAAGAGTCAAGAGATTGAAAAAGCCTACAATGATGAAGATGAAGCAATGATGATTCGTTTGATTAAAGTAAGAGAAAGCTTATGGACCTAATGAAAACTGTTGATTCAGAACGAGAACAAAAACTAATTCAGTTGTATAAATCCTTTTTAGATTTAACGGATAAATCTTTAGGTGAAGGATATTCTGGTTTAGAAGTTGCACCTATCTTAATTAAGTTAGGTTTAGAGATATATAAAACTAGTTTGTCAGAACAAGACTTTGAAAAAATTTGTTCTTTTATATACGACAGTAGAGATCAAATTAATAAATTTAATATCAAGGACGAAGGAATTTTACATTAATGAAATTACAGACACCAGCAGAAGGTATTCTTAAAAAGAATGATTGGGGTGATACTAAAATGTATCACGTTGTCTGTGACTGTGGTTCAGACGATCACACTCATAATCTTTGGGTAGAAGCAGAGGATATTGGTATCAGTGTAACTATCTATGCTACTGTAAAATCGCCTTGGTGGTCTACAAATCGTTTCAAACAGATTTGGACTCTCTTAACTAAGGGCTATCTTGAACACGAAACTGTATTAACAATGAATGAACAAACTGCATTAAATTATGCAGAAACTTTAAAGTCTGCTATAGTTGATACAACAAATTTTCGCAATCAACGATTGTCTAAAAAAGAAAACAAAAAAGTTTTAAAAGAAGCAAATGAGCAAGACTGTGTCTAAAAGTCCCGATCGTTTTTCTTTCCAAAAGGAAGGATATGTTAAGCGTCAGGCAGAAAAGGGCGAATCAGTTAACGAAGATTATCTTGATTATTTTGAAAAAATAATCGACCATCACGATCATAAATTTGATGATCCCGCTAGCCACGTTAATAATATGGAATACGATCTAGTAACCACTGATTGGATTTTGGAAAAAGTTCGTGCCAGCGAAACTTATGCCCAAAATTTATATGCGTCAATATGTAACAACGATTTTATAAAACTAGAAGTTGTTCCAATTCTTAGACAAGATCCAGACAAAGACTATTGGTCAGCTTCATGGAGATCAGCAGGTGGAATTATTGCAGACATGCGACAGGAAGGTGACTACATCGATTGGTACTGCTCTGGTATTGGAGATGGATTAGGTAACGGCGATGCTGATGGAATTAAAGGATATGTGCCAGAAGGCATGGTAACCGACGAGATCCGGAATGATCTCCAACGTCTTGGCTGGGCAGTGGTGCCTGGTGGAGATTGGGAAAAATTTGTTTAACTTAATAGGAGATTAATAATATATCATGACCTGGGAATTCTACGAGGTCTGGGCCGAAGATGATGACGGTCACGAAGAATTGGTTGAAACTACCAAAAGCAGAACTGAAGCACTTACTCTTGCCAAAAAAGCATTAGAAGAAGGTGAATATGCTTCTACCGTAATATATCAAGAAAATCCAGATGGTGATTTAATTACCATAGAGCGATTTTATGCAGATTGACAAATCCAAAAAATGGTGCTATACTGTATTTGTTTTATAACACACACAGGAGATAATTGTGGCAACAACTAAAAGTAAATCCGTAGCTATTCGTGAAAATTCAAAACGTGATGTTAGTCCAAAATGGGATGGTCACGAAAGTTGGTCTGCTGAACAATTCAACAGACAGTTTCGTATCTCTATGGAATACTATCGCTTAGAGCATTCTGGCAGGGAATTAAAACCAAAAATTATCAACTGGATGAGTCAAGCAGGATATAGCAAAGATCAGATTGCACAATTTAAAAAGACCCGCGATAATCGTTGTAATGTCACTATGGGTGCTATTGCAGCCAACCTATTAAAAGGAATGCCGCCGGTTCGTGCAGACTTTAACGAGGGGCGCAACACTGCACAATGGTTAGGTGAAGCAATTCAAAAGATTGTTATTGAAGGTAAAAATGACGTTGAGGATGAAGAAATTGACGAAGCAAAACCTGTAATTCCTCAAATTACAATCCAAGAACGTGTTCGAGAAGCTAGTTTTAAAATGACTGAAGAGATTGAAGATGCTCTAGAAAACTTTTCTCAAGATCCAGAATCTTTTGATCCAAAAGCATTTAAGGTCATGAATTTGTTGCGAGGCAAAGACGCTAAAGCTGCACACGCTCGTATTATTAAAGATTTTTATCAACGTCAGTATGACGAATATCTTGACTTACAAGAAGGTAAAGACGAACAACTTAAAGAAGGTTACAGTCATTTGACTAAAGCACAGGTCAAAAAAATTGTAGCATTTTACCATGAAATTCTCAGTGCTTGCGATATGTTGGCACAAGAAGCCAAAATTAATCGTAAACCACGTAAAGCCAAAGTTGTTCCCAAGGATAAAATTGTTGCTAAACTTAAATTTAAAAAGACTGATGAGCCTTTGAAACTTGTAAGTATTAATCCTGCTGACATTATTGGTAGCAAGGAATTGTGGATTTTTAACACTAAAACACGTAAACTTGGCAAGTATGTTGCTAACGAATACATGGAGTTAAGTGTCAAAGGAACGTCAATTACAGGGTTTAACGAAAACACCAGCATTCAAAAAACTATTCGCAAACCTGAAGAAAAACTCAAAGAGTTTAAGGCTGCTGGTAAAGTAGCATTGCGCAAGTTTTTAGATGATATTAATGCTACAGACACTAAAATGAACGGACGCATTAATGAAGATGTGGTTCTACTAAAAGTAGCATAATCAATGTAAATATAGGCGGATAAATACTCCAAATAAGGAGTGTTTATCCATGCCTGATATTGGGCGAGTTGCCGTAGCAGATGCTTTTAGACGCATCATCCTCCAAC
>Ga0315902_10000313_pt1 | contig 83477 bp, 52 predicted proteins | sample LakEriMetagenome_9_FD_203523 | JGI IMG/M metagenome (GOLD analysis project Ga0315902, IMG submission 203523) | Freshwater fungal communities from buoy surface, Lake Erie, Ohio, United States - Buoy 12 MA117 | ecosystem: Environmental > Aquatic > Freshwater > Lake > Lake biofilm | place: USA... | reverse complement strand
GGTCACCAGGCTCGCCTGGCGCCCATCGGCACTCAACTGCACCCGCTCGATCACGAGCCGATGCTGTCCGCTGTCGGGAGTGGCATAGCCGCTGGTCCAGCGCCGCGTCGTCCCCGCGATGGCGTAGTGCGAGACATCGTCAGCCAACTTCGCTTCCACCGGCTGGGTAAACCGAATATCGAACCCGGTGGGGGTGGCCGAGATGCGTTCGATTCCCGCCGGCAGCTCGCCTCGGCGACGCAGCCGCACGATTTCGCCCACGTTGGCCCCTCCGTTCCAACCGCTGTCGTGAATCCCTCCGATGTAGAGATCTCCCTGGGGAGCTTGGGCTCCACACAGCACGCCCAAAAAGCCGCGCCGCGCCGTGGGCCCGGGTGGAACGCCGGCCGGGGGCTCGGCCCGGGTCCCACTGAGCATGCGGTTGGCGGGGAGACTGAGGGGATAGATGCCCCCCTGGTAAACTCCATCCACCTGCTCCAGAGACATCCGGACCAGGAACCGGGTGTCGTATTCGCAACCAACGAGTTGGCCGCCGAACGACTCCTGTGACCCCGACGCCAGCAGGAAAATGCCGTTCACACTGCGGGTCCAGGGATGGGGAATCTGGATCGCCGGAGGCTGGGAGGGCAGATCGTGCGGCTCCTCAAACAGGCTGGGCACTCCATAACGGGCCCCGGTCACCAGATGATTCAACTCATTGAACGGATTCTGCACCCCCTGGTTGTCGGTGACGAAGATGTCGCCGGAGGCATTGCGGGCCAAACCAATCGGGTAACGGAATTCGTGACCCACGGGGGTGACCGCCCCATCGGGATCGATCCGCAGCACTTTACCCCGCCAGCGTCCCTGGTCGGTGGTGCGTCCCGCCTTGGCATAGTCGCTTCCGAGGCCAATGTAGAGCCGGCCCCGGTCATCGCGCACGATGCCGGTGGTCCAATCGTGGTAGTCATCGGTGTAGCCCCAGCCGTCGGCAACAATCGTCCGGCGGACAGCCCGCCCCTCACCATCGAAATCTCCCAGCCGCAAAACCTCGGGCTTGTGGGCCACCAGAAGATCATTTCCGTCGGCCAGCAGTCCAAACGGAGCCGCCAGCCCCTCCTCGACCAAGACCAGTCGATCGGGCAGACCATCGGCATTGGTGTCGCGCACCAGGTAGACCTGCCCCTTGAGGGAGGTGAAAGCCAGAGTCCCGTCGGCAAGAAACGCGAACGAAGTCGGCATGATGGCGACGGGCAGCGGCAAACGTACCGCTTCGAAACCCGGAACGGCGTCGATCTCCACCCGTGGTTCCAGCGCGGCTGGATCTCCCACAGGTGACGCGGCAGTCACCAATGCCCCCTCCGCGGGTTCCTCCGGAACGAGATCACCCGCAGCCAGAGGGACCGCGACCACGCCTGAGTGACCCGTTTCTGTCTGTTCCAACAAGACATCGCGCACCACCCAATCCGACGCATCCGACCGGGTCACTGAGCGGACCAGGGCGCGGACCGTATCGGGAACGCCGCGCACAGCGAATTCGCGCACAATCTCCCCGGGGACCGAACCCGTGTCGGTGGTTGCCGCCGGACGGATGACCTCGGTGACCTGAATGGGAACCGGCCGGCCGGCGTCGGTGAAGTTCAGCTCGTAATGAAGTTCCAGCCGTCCCGGCGTGGTGCGATAACCGGTGACCTTTCCCGCACGACCATGCTGCAGGATGGCCGGCCCCGGTGGCTGACCGGGCCACTGCAGCCGCACATCCGATCCCGTCCCCAACGTTTCGGAGGGAATGATCTGGACGTCACTGCCGGACGCTTCCCAGTACCAACTCTTGCCCGAGGCTCTCTGTCGGGCGAAGGCACCGCTCCACCACCCGCGCAACGCCACGGTATCCAGATCGAAAACGAGGTGCCCCGGTTGAGCGAAGCCCACCGCCAGCGCACGGGGAATCATGATGGAGTGGAGCGAATCTCCCAGATTGAAGACATCGCGGACCAATTTGGGGGCCTCCCCCGGGAGGGGGTGCAACTCCTGTTCGACGCTGGAAGTGTCGAAGGGGGGTGGTTTGGTCTGCGAGAGGGAGCTCCACAAGGCCCCCAACTGATGATCGAGCCGTTCATGCAGCACCCCGGGCGCGGGACGTACAAACGCGGGCATTTCCATGTTGGGAATGATCCGGATGGGACCCTGGACCCACCGTCGGAAAAACTCGGGCCGCATCCGTGTATCCAGCCGATGCAGGTCGGAACCACGCGTCGACAGGGCCACCCCCCGAGGCTCGAACGCGCCGACCTTGTGGCAACCGACGCAGCTGAAACCGCGGGCCCCGCCCAAGGCGATTCCCGCCCGGTTCCAGTCTGCGGCAGGAATGTCCCCGGGTGGTTGGGTGGGCAGCGGCGGGGCGGACCGCGGTCCCTCCGCGGGAATGCGATCGTGCTGGATGAAATGTCTCACCAGGCTCTGCCGTTCCGCCTCGCTGTGGCGAAACCGGGGCATCCGCACATTCAGCCACGGAAGCCGGCGGGGCTGTTCTCCGGCGACCGCCCGCGCCAACCATTCGTCCTGCAGCTTGTCTCCCACAGCGGTCAAATCGGGGGGAAGCCAACCCTCGCCCCGGTTGGCCGTTTCGGGTTTCTCGGCCAACACCCGGGCCACCACGGGTCGCAGTCCCTCACTGCCATCGCGGGCATGGCAATTCAGACACCCACGTCGCACGAGCAAACTGGCGCCCGAGAGACTGTCCGTCTGTTGCCGAGCCGATTCAAGAAATCCAATGATCGCCCTACGATCGGACTCCACCAAGTGGTACCGCGGACGGGGTGGGCCGTCCCCCTGCCAGGTCAGGCAGGAATTGGCCGCGGTCAATTCCGTCGGTTTCCAGGGACGTCGGGGGGAGGCGGCAAGTTCAGACTCTGCGGCAGTCAGGCGGTGGCAATTCGCGCAGGAGTGCTGTGTGGTCAAGCGTTCGCCGCGCCGGGCGTCTCCCTCTTCATCGATCGACTGGGTTCCCGCGGGGACGGCGGTCAGTGCGGCCACCAGCGCCGCGACCTCTTCATTCGACAGTTCGAACTGCGGCATCTGATGGTGGGGATTCCACTGCCCGGGGGAGGTCAATTGCCGGGCGATCGCCTCGGGTGTCAGCTTCGCGGCCACCCGGTCAAGCGCCCCGCCCCCCCACAAAAAATCGGTCCCGTGGCGTTCCTGGGACGCTCCTTCCATATCGCGCCAGGTATGGCATGCCAGACAGCCCAGCGAGCGAATCAACTCGTTGCCCCGGGCCACCGCATCAACACCGGCGTCCAGCGCGGGGACGGGCGGGAGATCCACCGTCCCGAGGGTCCGCAGAAACGTGGCGATATCCCGCGCGTCCTGTCGCTCAAGTCCAAACGTCGGCATGCGATTGCGCCGGGTCTCAGCCGCCGTCCCCACCAGGTGCCGTTCCACCCACCCGGCCCGCAAGCCGTTTTGCCGGTGGGTCAACGGAGGTGCCTGGGAATCGCCGGGGGGCGGGCCGAATTCATGGCACGACCGGCAACCCAACGCGGCGACCAACTCGGCTCCACGCGGAACGGGATCCTCCCCCGCCACGGGGGCGTCAGTTTCCAACGCCCGGCCGGGGAGTGGTTCGAGGGAGAATCCGGGGCCCGACCAGAACAACCGCACGCTGGCCTGGGGCCCGGTCTTGGTGAACACCAGCGACAGGGGGACATCCTGCCCCGACAGCAAGACGGAGGCACCGGCAATCCAACCCGGGTTGGCCCGCTCACCAGCCAGCACCTGCTGTCCGTTGACCGAGAGCGACACGTTCCCCTGGGCGTAGACAGCAAACAGAAACTCACCCGGCTGGGGAGTGACCAGGGTCCCGCTCCAGTTGACGGTGAACTTCCCGGAATCGAGCCGCGGATCGGGTGCCCCCCCTTCCCAGTCAAAGGCCACCTGGCGATCCAACCGGGAGACCATGGTGGTTCCAGACGAATAAAGTCCCTGCAACCCGGGCTGAGAATCCTGGGCTTCGGCCCTGGCCGGGGCGATGACCAGACCAAGCCACAGGCAGGCCGACCAGGCGCACCATCGAAGGCGGTGGGACATGATTACGGACACAGGGCAGGAGGACGGAGCGCACCATTGGACCGGTACTGCCGGCAGGCCCTGGTGGCGGGGAGCCTGTAAAGCTGTTATATCGAGCCGCGTGCGGAGTGTCGTCTGTCCTCTGGGGGAGTGTCGGTTGTGGCGGTGTCGATGGAGGAATTGACTTCCCTGTTGGGGCGGCTCCAACAGGGAGAGGTGGGGGTCGAGCAGGCCCTGGAGCAGTTGAGCCGCTCGGGCCTGGTGACGGTGGCCGAGCATGTGACCGCCCAGCTGGATCTCGACCGCCAGCGGCGCTGCGGCTTTCCCGAGGTCGTGTATGGTCCGGGCAAGACCCCCGAGACGCTGGTCGAAATCCTCCGCAGGATCACGCAACATGGACAGCGGGGTTTGGTGACCCGGGTCTCTTCCGAACAGGCGGCGTTTGTCCGCGAGCAGCTGCCGGCGGTGGTCTGCAATCCGGTGGCCCGTACACTGCGGCTGGACCCGGCAGAGCTCGCCGAGCCCGCCCCTCCGGATTCTCCGGGATTCGTCGCGGTCATCACCGCCGGGTCGAGTGATCTGCCCGTGGCAGAAGAGGCGGTCGAGACCGCGCGGTTCATGGGATGTGTGGTCGATCTGATTGTCGACGTGGGAGTGGCCGGTCCCCATCGCCTCCCCGCCCAGAAACACCGGTTCGAAAACGCCGACGCGATTGTGGTGGTGGCGGGAATGGAGGCCGCCCTGCCGTCGGTGGTTGGAGGGTATGTGAGCTGCCCGGTCTTCGGTGTGCCGACCAGCGTGGGGTACGGAGCCCACCTGGGGGGGCTGGCCGCCCTGCTGGGAATGATCAACAGTTGTGCGGCGAATGTGACCGTGGTCAATATCGACGCGGGTTTCAAAGGGGGCTACCTGGCGGGGATGATCGCCCGCCGGCTGGCCGAGGCCCGCCGCCGCTGAGTTCCGTGGCGCCTTGGGGCAGATCGGTCAAGCCAGGTTCAGATCAGGCATTCCCGGCGAGTGCGGGGAATTCCGCCAGCACCTGCGCGAGCCGTTCGAGTGGAACGCCAATCACATTGGCGGCACTGCCGCGCAACCCGGTCACAAACGGGTCGTTCGGCCACTGCAGTCCGTAGGCGCCGCACTTGTCGCGCCACTCGCCCGAGTCCAGATACGCCTCGCGTTCCGCTTCAGTCCAGGGACGCATGTGAATGGCGGTGGCCTCGCATCCCGTCAGCGAGACACCGTCCGTCGTCCGCAGCAGGCACCACCCCGTGAGCACCTCGTGGGCCACTCCCGACATCGCCTGCAGCATGCGTCGGGCATCGGCCCGATCGACTGGTTTCCCGAAGATTTCCCCCCCCACATGCCCCACCGTGTCGGCGGCAAGAATGAGGCCCCTCACACCCCGCCGGGCCACCGTGCGGGCCTTGAGCTGGGCGATATGAATCAGCCCGGCCTCCAGATCACCCAGCGACAGGGGGTGGGGTTCGTCGAGATGCGCGGGAACGCATTCGACTTCGTAACCGGCGGCAGTCAGCAGTTCACGTCGCCATTGCGACTGGCTGGCGAGAATCAGGCGGGTCATGAGTATTTGAAAAAGCCCCAGCCGGTCTTGCGCCCCAGTCGTCCGCCATCCACCAGTTGGGTCAGCAGCGGGCAGGGACGATACTTGGGGTCACCCAATTCGGCATGCAACACCCGCAGGATCGACAGGCAGACATCGAGGCCCACAAAGTCGGCCAATTGCAGTGGTCCCATGGGGTGGTTGCACCCCAGACGCATCAATTCATCGATGGTCGCCGCGTCGGCCGTTCCCTCCTGCAACACGAAGGCCGCTTCGTTGATGAGGGGCAGCAAGATCCGGTTGACCACAAATCCCGGCTGGTCCTTGACGATCAACGGTTGTTTGCCCAGACGCTTGGCGAGGGCCACTGTGCAATCCACGACCGACTGGGTGGTTTGCAGTCCGCGGACCACCTCCACAGGTTCCATCACGGGAACCGGATTGAAGAAGTGCATCCCCACCACCTGACCCGGACGCCCGGTCGCAGCCGCCAACCGCGTGATCGAAATGCTGGAAGTGTTGGTGGCCAACACGGTCTCCCGGCCGCACAGACGGTCCAGATCGGTCAACACCTGCCGTTTGAGATGCTCCTGTTCGGGAACCGCCTCAATGATGAACTGGCAATCGGCGAGAGGGGCCAGCGAGTCGTGCCACCGGATCCGGGCGAGAATTTCATCAACCGAGGCGGCTGAGATCCGCCCTTTCGCAATCCCGCGCGCAATCGACCGCCGCAGGGCTTCGATCGCCGAGTTCCGGACTGCGGCCGAGATCTCAACAAGGGAGACCTCGAGACCAGCACAGGAGGCGATCTCGGCGATCCCCCGCCCCATGGTACCCGCCCCCACCAGTCCAATCGTTCGGGGGATGGTGTCTTCCAGTGGTTCACTCATCGGCGGCAAATCCTGCTTTGGGGAGCCAGCATTGTAACGTCGCCACGTTCCATCGACACGCTACAATCCAGCCCCTCCCCCGTCTTCTACTTCCACGCGGACAGAGCGATGCCCCTGCGTCTGGCGATGCTTGGCCTGTGGCACACCCACGCCGATGGCATGGTGCGGCAGGTGTGTGCCCATCCCGATGAATTTCAATTGGTCGGCTTTCACGACCCCTCCCCGACCGTTGTCGCCCAGCGGGCCCGCCAATGGGAGTCGCTGGTTCCGGGGTTTCGCGTATTCGAGACAGCCGCCGAACTGTTGCGCCAACCGCTCGATGGCGTGCTGGTCGAGGGACGCGTGCACCTCAATCTGGGTCTCGCCCGGCAGGCGCTCGAACGGGGATTGCCCGTGCTGCTTGAGAAACCGGCCGGGATCCGCTTTGCCGAATTCGAATCCGTGGCCCACCTCGCCCAGTCGCGGGGTCTGCGACTGCAGCTCGCGTACCTCTTCCGGTACATGAGTGCCGTGCAGGAACTGCTGGCCCGTCATCGACGCGGAGACCTGGGCCAGGTTTACCTGTTCCGGGGCCGCCTGCCGAAGGATCTCGCCCTCTATGACCAACTGGTTGTGGAATTGGGGGAATACAAGGGGGGGGTATTTTTTGAAATGGCCGGCCACCTGATCGACCTCGCAATCGCTCTGGCAGGACGCCCGCGGAACGTGACCAGCGTACTGCGGCATCACCACAGTGCGGGTCCCGCGGACTATGTCGACAACGGGATTGCCCTGCTCGAGTTTGATCGAGCACTCGCCGAGATCGACATGACGGGGCTGGAAGTGGCCCCCTCCAGCCGCCGAATCGAGGTGTTCGGGACCGGTGGCGCGGTGGTGATTCCCCACCTGGGGAGCGGCCACCTCGAAAATGGTGCCGTCCAGCCACTGGAAGTCTGCCGGACCGGCGACACCACCTGGACCCGCCTGAACCCTCCGGCCGCCCCCCTGCAAATCTCCGACCTGCGTGAGTTCGCGGCGGTCGTGGCAGGGCGCAAAGAGCCCGACTTTCCCCTCGAACACGACCTGGTGGTCCACGAAACCCTGTTGGCGGCCAGCCGGATGGATCGGCCCGGCGCAGGGACCAGCCCGAGCTGAAGGCGGTGTGATCGGAAGACCCAACCCCACACGGGATACAGAGGTCCCCATGGCTCCCATTCAAGAGGGGGGTTCACTTCCGGACCGGTCCGCATCGTCGAGACGTTCGAGCCAGGCGATCAGCCGTGACAGTCCGCGCAGTCCTGCGCTCAAGGCCAGTGCATTGGCACCGGCGAGGGTGGAATACATCAGGGCCAGCAACGCGTCTCCCTGCTGGCCCAGGATCGGGAACGAGCTCATCAGCAGGCTGCCTGGCAGGGTCAGCCCCTGCACGCTGCGCCACCGTGCCGCGGGCGTTCCTTTGCGCAGAGGAACCGGCAGCATGAAGCCCAGGCAGAGCACGAGATAGAGAATGGCCAACCGGTTCGACCAATGCATGCCGCCACAGGGCTCCTGAACCGGTTTCCCCGGCCTTACTGATACAGACCCCGGGTCAATTCCATGAAGGCGGTCTCCAGGTTCAGTTCTTCCTCCCGGAAGAGTGTCATTTTGAACCCCGCCTCGATCAGCAAGGTGGGCAGGAAGCTGTAGTCGAGCACACCTTGCCGGAGTGTCACCACCAACAGTGCCTCGGGGCGCACTTCCACCCGGGCGACATCGGAGTGCTGCTCGATCCGGCGGGCCGCCTGCTCGGGATCGCCCACCACCCGCACATGCAGCACGATCGCCTGGCGAACCTGCTTCATCACCTCATCCACCCGGTTGTTGGCGACCATGATCCCCTTTTCGATCATGCCGACCTTGTTGCAAACATCGGCCAGTTCGGGAAGGATGTGACTGGAAACCATGACGGTCTTCTTCAGTTCGCCCAACCGCTTGAGCAGTTGGCGAATCTCGATGCGGGCCCGCGGGTCGAGACCGCTGGCCGGTTCGTCGAGCAGCAGCACCTTGGGTTCATGCAGCAGCACCCGGGCCAGCCCAATGCGCTGGGTTTGCCCGCGTGAGAGCTGATTGACCATCGCATCGCGTTTGAAGGTCATGTCGACGAGTTCGAGTTTCTCTTCGCAAACACGCCGCCGGCCTGGTCCGTTGATGCGGTAGGCGGCCGCGAAGAATTCGAGATACTCGATGACCTTCATGTCATCGTACACGCCGAAGAAATCCGGCATGAACCCGACGATCCGGCGAATCTCGCGAGGATGGGTATAGATCGAATGACCATCCACGTACGCCTCGCCAAAATCGGGCGTCAGCAAGGTCGCCAGCATGCGCATGGTGGTGGTTTTGCCCGATCCATTCGGACCGATGAAGCCAAACACATCCCCCTCATCGAGCTTCAGATCAATCTGGTTGGCGGCGATGAGATTGCCGTAGCGCTTCGTGAGTTTGCGGGTTTCGATCAAGGCGTTTCCACCTTTGGTTGGTCGGGGTTCGGAATTACTGTGGACGCCGGCGGAGGTTCATTGAACTTCGGCAACTGATTGGGGGCCGCGCGGTCGATTTGTTCCACCGGAATCACCAGCCGAACGAGTGTGAGCTGTCGCGAGGCGGGCGTGGCCTGCTGGTTGACAATCGTCTGTGTCAGAGGCTGGTCGAGTTCACCGATCAGCACTCCCCGCCCCGACTGCACGAGCCCCGTCATTTCAAGCTCCGACAACAGGCTGTTCGACAGCCCGGTGTAGCGATCTCCCCCCACCGCTTCATGGAACGTGAGCATCCGCCAGAGTTCATGCGGATCCAGAGAGGTGGGGTCGTACGCCCGGGACGATCGGACGACATCCCCCTCGACCTGCCCCTTTCGCTCGACCCGCGTCCGCCGCTCGCCTGTCAGCAGCGCCCGCAGATCCCGCTGCTGCGACTGGGCACCTGCAGGTTGCCAGGGAACTCCCGGCTGGACGGTGCCGCGTTCATTCCCGGGGAAGTAGGCCCAGCCCCCCACCACCAGCAGGACATTGTGCAGCGGGCCGGGCAAGGTATGCACCAGCGAGCCCTGGACTTTGTTGAATCCACTCGACTGCAGCCGGCTGACTGCCAGGGGCTTCTCGAGAACTCCCTCCCAATCGGCGCGGGCGGTGCGTGTCGACCATTGCAGGATGGGCAGATTGTCGAAGCGATTCGCTCCCGGGCCGAGGGTATACCGCCGACCGGAGACGCTCAGTCCCGTCTCACGATAGAGGCCCCCCAGACCCGTTTCAGGGCTCCCGACAAATGTGAGTTGGGAATCCAGAGCGGGGCCTGGGGCGGCGGACAGGCCCAGCACCTGGCGAGGATCGACCTGCAGCGACACTCTCTGGTGCTCGGGACTGTAGAGCGTGACCCAGCTTCGCCCACGGACCACTCCCGTTGTCACATCGACATCCGCGAGGTCCGATTGATTCAACCGGAGGTCGGTCCCATTCGTCCCCCGTCCCCACTGCAGCCCCACAGCCACACCCGCGAGGGCCAACAGCGGAAAGGTCAGCCAGGTCCACTCTCCGCGGCGAAACAGACGGTTCACAAACAGGTAATCCAACGGGCCCACCAGTGCGACCGTCAGCAGGATCAGCAGCATCACCCACCAGTAGCTGGGCCGGGGGATCTCGGCAAATCGCTCCTGAATGGCGTGCCACTGGGTCGACAGATCGGTGATGCCGACCTGTGACAGCCTTTGCCCGGTCGCGGTCGGCACATCACGGACGGTCCTGCCCGCCGTCCATCCCACGGTCGTCATCTTCTCCAGCAACACCGGCAGGCCCATCCAGTCGGCGAGGGGAGCCTTTTCGATGTCCATCATCACCAGCGAGACCCGCCCCAGGCCACAGGGAACAACAGCCAACAAAGGGGTTCCACCGAGGTCGCGCACGGGGGACTGTACGTTCGGCAGGTTCTTCAACCGGGGGATCCGGATTCGTCCCGCACTGCGGAGCGGAGCCACCTTACCGACGTAGGCCTCGAGGTTGCTGAATTGCTGAACCTGAACCTCACCATCGACTTCGACAGGGATCCAGGACGCCAGAGGACTCGCCTGCCAGGCGACCGCCGAACTGAGCGACAGCACCAAATGACCTCCCTGCCGCACCCACTGCCTCAAGGCCTCGCTCTGGGTTTCGGAGATACGCTCCAGCAAGCTTGGCCCGACTCCCTCCGATGACCGGGTGGGAAGCACCACCACCTGCGCCGGTTGCAGACCCAGCCGAGAGGAAGGAAAGTCCGGGATCTCGTCGAGACCCAACACCCAGGGTTGCCTGGTTTTGACATCCGGGGGAGATTTCGATCGGTCGGTCTGGGGTTGGTAGGGAACCGGCAGACGGGCAGCGGTCAACCAAACCGGCACATCCAGCCGCAGAGGGCGATGGAATTCCTGGGTCACGCCGCGCCCCGGATCCAACCGTCGGCGCCAAAGCTCGCGTCCCTCCGCGTCGGTGACCCAGAGCTCCAACTCCCCCCCCAGACGCCCCACGGTGAATGGAGCCGAGAGAGTCTGGGAACGCTGGGTGGGGTCAGACGGAAGGCCGGAAAACACTGCCGGGATTCCATCCACATCGACGGCTTCGACCCACAACTGGCAGGGGACGCTCAAAGGCCCGGGAAACCGAACACGAACCTCGGAGGGTTGTCCGACCTTGTACCAGCCTTGCAGTCCAACTTGCACAATGGGAGCAGGCGCCTCGCCCTCTGCCCTTACCTCGCCCAGACTCATCAGCAGTGCCGACAGAGCCAGGCAGAACGCCCAACGTGCCCGCCCGCCAAAACAGCTTCGCCGCATAATCCGCAATCCCGGACCGAAGCACAAAGTCGCGCCGACGCATTGAACCACGCCGATGTCAGCAGCAACGCGCGGGAGGCCAAGCCTGCCTGTCGGGAACCGCCGCAACAAAAACCGCACGGATGATGCCTGCCAGGGGGAAGAGGGCACGGAAGTCGGATGTCGTGCGGCAGTCCCAGGGAACCACAGGGGCTGCGACCAGCCAGTTCCTTGCCGTCAACTTCCGAGTCTACGCCAAACGGCTGTCTGGTGTTGGACCACGGCAACAACATCCGAGCATCTGTCTCTGCCAGACAACACACAGCGGGCCCCATCCGCCGTCAGACGCGCACAGCCTCGGCGGGATTCCCGGAGCGGGTTGAAATCTTCCGGAACCAGCCGGTCGAAGGAGTGATTTCCGGAGCCTGATGGTTGGTCATCATGGGACGGAAGGCCACCATCAGCAAGAGGGGCAGATACCACAGGACATAGACCCCTCCCTGGTGGGGGTACCAGAGTTGGGCCCCCAGCACCACTGCGGCCGAGTGCGGAATGAGGTGGGCCAAAGACTTTTCCCGGGGCCACAGAGTGGTCGCCATCACCATCACCAGGAAGGCCACCAACAGCGGCAACCGCCAACTGTGTCCGAGGTATCCCCAGAAGCTCTGAGGAGGCGACTCCTCCCAGATCTGCAGGCTGGTCCAGCGCACATACCCCAGGGTGCTCTCAACCAATTCACTCCCCCCACGGCTGAGAAACCACAGAGCCCCCACCACCAGCACCGCAGTCAAACCGACGGCCAGTGCAAAGCGGCTGCCACCCCGCCGGCCATAAAAACTCCACCAGACTGGCAGCAGAAACGCTGGGAAAAACAGAATGCCCGAGGCGAGCCCCAACAAAACCCCCGCCACAAAGGGAGACCGATAACAGCAGATGGCCCACACCACGAGTGCTGCGGGCAGCACCTGAATCACCGATCCCAGGTCGTAGGCGGTGCACGGCATGAGGATGTAGAGGGAGGACATGGCAAATCCCAGATCGGGGTCGCCGAACACCTGCCTCCCCACCAGCAAGAGGCCTATGATCACCGCCACATGCGACAAAATCGCGAGCGTCCGGATCGTGAAGATTTCGACATCTCCCCGCCGGTCGCTCGAGGCCTGGCTCTGCTGGACCACAGCTCCGCTGATCGAATCGACAGCCCTCTTCACGAGGGCGGTGGTGGGGCCGGAGGATGCATCGGTGCCGGGGGTGAGCACATCGGTGGCCATCGCGGCCTCACCGGCCATGCCTCCCGTGGGAGCCAAAGCCCGCACCGTTTCTTTCTGAACGGGATCGGTCAGGAGCTTCGTGGTCAGAAAGACCACCGTGGCGGCCGTGAGAAAACTCATCCCGGCCGCATTCATGTTTTGCTCGAGCCGGGGCCGCCGGACGAACAGCACATCGAGCAGGGACCGCACAACCCCCAGTGCCGAGACCCCCATCAGCCACCACGTCCCACGGTCGTGCCAGACGTCCCCAGAGCGCAGCATCAACAGGCCCGGGGAGATCATCAAGAGCAACAGCAGGTCGAGGTTCCGGAGAGACCACAACCGGCTGAACTTGAAATAGACCGCCAGGATCAAAACAAACGACAGGTACAGCCAAGTGGCGTCACTGAGCTGATACCCCGTGAGAAAATTCTGCATGCTTCGTCGGCCGTTTCCCCAACTGCTCCGGGATGGCAGGCCCAGCACCCGCCGCAACACCCACCCGGTCAGTCCTCGAAACGCCCCTTTGCCAGTCAGAACACCCCCGGTCTCCAGCCGTTGACCGGGGTGAGCTCTTTGGAAAAGGACCCACTCGACGTCTCCCGACCTCACGGTGGAGCTCGGGAAACCTTCTGAAATTTAACATGAAACTCACAGGAAACCAATCTCCCCGGCAAAGAAATGATACACATGAACACATATCCTGGCGACTCTTTGGCCTGCTACTGTAGGTTCAACTACTGTTTGTCAGTCGCACTTCTCTTCTCGTCCCCGCGTCTTGCCTCAATGTCCCAGACAGTCGACTGTTTGACCCATCTGTCGGAACCCACGCCGCTCCTCCCCGCTCGGATCGGGTCTTTCGATTGCCGCTGGCTTCCGGCACCGGCCGCCGTCTCCTCAGAAAACTGGAGCTGGCAGAAGTCCGACGACTCGTCTCCGTACTTCCTCTGGGTCGACGATGTCTCCGAGGTGCCCCACCTCGTCGAGAGCCTGGTCCGGGGGATGGCGCTCCTCGACGCCGAGCAGAATCTCACGGCGGCCTGGCTTGTCTCGGACCACGATCCGTGGAGCCAACTGCTGTTCCAACACCTGCCCCCCGCCTGGGCCGGTCTTTGCCTGAGTCCCGAAAATCCGGCCGGAGTGCTGTTCCGCCGCGCCGCGTGCGAGACTCCCGACGGAGCCTCGTCACCAGCCCGGACAGGTTGGGGGCTGGCCGCCCATTTGATCTCGCGGAATCTCCCGGTTGCGGCCGCATCGGCCAACAGCGTCTCTCTGGACCAACTTCCCGCAGACCAGCTCCCTCCGCTGACCCCGGTGACGCAGCGCCGATCAGACACCTGGGGGCGCGACTGGCTGCAGAATCACCTGGCAACCCTCGCCCGGCGGGCCACGTCGGATCCCTGCGACCAAACCGCTCTCGAGGCGGCTGTCTGGCAATGCCAGGGTGATTTGGATCTCAGTCATCGGTTGTCGCAACAGCACGAGGGGGAAGGGATGCATCAGATGTGCGACTACTGGCACGCCATCATGCACCGCCGCGAGCCCGACTATGCCAACAGCAAATACTGGTTTCGCCAATTGGGACGCCATCCGGTGTTTGCCCCCCTCGCGGCGCGGGCCGACACACTGCTGTCAACCGCCGCTCCGGCCGAGGTGGCCTGGCGGCGACGACTGCTGCGGTCCGGAACCTGGGATCCGTTCGCGATGGTCGATTTGACCCAGGCGGCGGCGGAAGACGCCACGCTTGAACCCTTGGCCCGACGCCTGCAGGCACTCGAATTGATCTCGGCCTGGGAACAGTTGCTGCGCCAGGTCCGTGGCGAAGAAGAGGGCTGAGACCTCAATGGAAGACCCGCCACCCCGTCTGTTCAACCAGTTCATCGAGGACTTCGCGGGTCAGGCTGTCGGTCCGTGGCAATTCCAGCACCAGGAGACCGGGAAGTCTCGGAATCAGATCAGGCAACCCGGCCGCCGAGAGGGACGTTTTTCGCAATGAAAGAGTGCGGAGTTGGGGAAGTGCTGGGAGGTGAGCCATTGCGGCATCGTCCAACGGCGTCTCATCCAGGAACAATGTCTGCAAAGCGGGCAAACGTTCCAGTACGGCCAACCCCGATCCACGCACCTGAGTTCCCCGCAAGGAGAGTTGCGTGAGGGCCGGCAGCGTGGGCAGCCGCAACAACCCCGCATCGTCCAATCTCGTTTGATCGAGTGACAGACTTTTCAGGTGCGGCACCTGCCGCAGTGCGGCCAGCCCGTCGCCGCGCATCGGAGTCCGGGAGAGATCGAGCGTCTTGAGACTGGGCAGGCCGGGGAGAGACATGAGCCCCCGGTCTCCCACATCCGATCCGCGGAGCACCAGTAAGCTGAGCCGGGGAAGCCGATCGAGGCAGACCAAACCTTCCCCTGAGATGGGAACTTCGGCCAGTGAGAGGTCTTCGAGGGCCGGCAGTTCCGGTATCGAGGCGAGTCCCCGATCGGTCAGTCGGGACCCATCGAGATTGAGCTTTTCGAGCCGTTCCAGTTCCCCCAGGTAAGCCAGTCCCGGTCCGTGAATGGGCAGCTTCTGCAACGAAACCGATCGCAACTCCCGCAAGCCGCGCAAAGCCGCGAGTCCCGCATCCGTGACCTCTCCTTCAGAGACCCGCAGTTCCGTCACCTCCGGAAACCAGCGCACATCGGCGAGACTGGCGTCGGTGAACCCCTGGTAGAGGTACAGTGCCGAGCAATTCATCTCGTTGAAGACAAACCCCAGCGGATCTCCGGTCCGGGAGGCGGCCTGGGGCAGGTGCACATACGGTTCGACCAGCCGTCGCCAGGGGCGGGGGCGCTCGGCGAGCGCCATGGGCGAGAGGCCGCCGCGCTGACCAGCCGCCGCGGTCTGGATGCGCTGCAAGGCCCTGGCCCGCAGGTTCCAGCGGCAGCCCAGCCAGACTTCATGGACCAACGCGAAGGCGGGGATCAGCCCGAGCCAAATCAGGAAGTTACAGGGGAGTGCCGGAAATCGCCGCCACCAACCGCTGCTCCGCAGATTCGTGTCGAAACTCGTGCAATCGGCGGGGGCAGAAAGGACTGGCGAGACGTTATCTCGATCGCCCATCCCCATGACTCGACTCCCCAGTCGCACGTCAGATGACTGCCGCCTCGGCCGCACCAGTCTCCGCCAGTGATGACCGACGAAGCGACCCGCCCGGTGCATCACCCCGCATCATGACTTGCGATCCGGCAGGAATCCACCGTCAAGATGAAGTGACTGCCGCGAACGCAGACGGAAGAAGTTGAGGCCGATCTGTCACCAGACACGCCCCGGGGCACCAATTTTTCGACCTTCTCCCCATGCCAGACCTGTGGATGCCCCACCACAGGGTTGTCACATCGGGCCATCGATCAGCCCCAGCCCACGCGGCCCTTGAGACAGGAGACCAGAGCGGGGGATCCATCCCGTCTCAGTAGTTGATCTGCAATTGCATTCGCAGGGCATGTCCTTCATAGGGGAGATAGCTTCGCCCCACCGTCTGGGCGGTCGTATTTGTCCGGTTGGTGATGGCATATTCCGTCGTCAACTCGACCTGGGGGGTGAATTGCCATTCGGTACCAAACTCCCATTCCTTGATGTCACTGTAGGGGGCATTCCGTTCGGGCTTGTAACCACCTCGAAAGAAATTGAACCTCGCGAACGGAAACATCGTTCCCCAACAGGGGAGGTCATGCTTGTAGAACAGTTGCGCGTAGCCCCCCTGGAGAGCCCGCTCAATCACCTCGGTCTGGGCATCGTTCAGCCCGGGCCCATTGCCGACGTTCCACTCGGCCTGAATTCCGAACGGCTGCGGATAGTACACGAAGGTCGCCCCCACCCGCTCATCCCGAATGCCATCCCGGTTGTTGGTCTCAAGCGTCCCCAGAGGGCGAATCGGAGCGCCCACACCCAGCGGGCGAATGGGTGAGGAGAGCACGGTGTACTTCCCGGTATAGGCCTGGATACCGACCTCCACCACTTGCTCATCGGTGAGGTAGAACGGCCATGTGAGACGCGTCACGAGGTGCAAGTCGTCGTTCTGTTCCGCCAGGGAACCTCCCTGACCGTTGTAGACACCGAATCCAAAGACACCATAGTTGCCGGAACCTTTCAGCCCCTGGTCAAGAACGTATTTGAAGAGGTCCTGAGCCTCTTCTGGAGTCCAGTAGTAGAAGATTCCCAGATCACGTTCGTTGCGGACAGCACTGTTCATGCCATCGTTACGGTCCATGACGATCCGGTTGGAACTCGACTGGAGATTTTCCCAACCGTAGGGGACCTTCGACTGGCCCACCCGAAACCGGTGGACCTTGTCGGTGTCGACGTAGATATCGCCATACCAGTCGCGAATCTGAGTGTACTGGTAGGCATCGGAACTCCCGGGTACGCCCGCGGCGAAATCGGGTTGCAGGTAGACGTAGAGATGATCAGACAAATCTCCCGAGATGATCACCCGGGCCCGGCGGATGAAAAAGTTCTGGTCATCTGCGAAAGACCGGTCGCCGGCGTGTTGTACCGGAGCAGAGTCTTCCTCTTCCCACAGCGATGTGTTGTACCGGAACTGCGCATACCCCCGAATGCTCAGCCGATCGAACCACTTTTTGGACTTGGCTTCGGCCTTTTTCTCAGGGGACTTGCGGGTCTGTTCATCCACCGTGGTGATCGAAGGATCCTTGGCGGCCTTGAATCGGTCCTTGACCTTGTCGAGCAGATCGTCATCCTCACTGCGCGAATCACGCAACTCCTGCAACTCCCGTTCGGTCTTTTCGAGTCGCTGCAGAAGCTGGTCGGCCGTTGGCGGCTCCGTTGGGGCCACGTCGTTCGTATCGACCATCTCCTCCAAATCAGAGGCATTCGCCGGTGGAACCGACGGAGCCTCGTCCTCCGCTGCAAAAAACGACTGTCCGGAAGCAGGAGGAAACTGTGCCCAGCCCGTGGTCGGGTTGAACCCGAATGCCAGCAGCAGGGCTGCCACTTTCGCACCCGGGGATCGCAGAATGTTCTGTGACAGGAGCATGGTGTTCCGTTCGTCGCTGAATCGCACAAGAGAGAAAGTCGTTTGGCAGCGGCATGGCCAATCGTTCCACGGCCCTGAATGCCCCGACAGCACTGGCGTGCTGTGGGTGAGTACACAGGCAAACAGGAACAGAGGCACCCGCTTTGAGCCGTGAGAGCGGTCTCCAACCAATCCCAGCAAACTCGCGTTGCCGGAAAAGTTGCAGTATCCGGTCAAATCGGCTTGAACAGAACAATCGGCAAATTCTTCGCAAACGGATTATGAAGTTTCCATGAAGAACAGGCGGCTTTCACTGAAACCCGGCAAAGACGTTTGCAAATTGCCATCCCACGACTTCCAAACCCCACCAACCCTCCTTCCCCCCCAGAGCCCTCAGGCCCCCTCTTTTACATCTTTGGCAAGATGCCCTCCTTATTGCTTTCTGGAACGGGGAACGACCAAGACAGCGCATCACGAGTCAACACGCGCTAAGCCTCCGGCAGAAGATCCGTCGCGGTATGAGTCACAAATGTCCAAATCGGACGCCGTTGCACTTTGTTCAATCAGCCATCGCTGAGCAGACATGATGTCTGTAGTTCGCAAGATTGCGGGGATAACTTCCGAACTCCCTGTCCCCTCTCTTGGGTCGGCTTGGATTCTGCCAGCGTCCAGGAGCGGTTCCATGGTTGGACAACAGGTTTGGGGCTGGGAATTTCCATCAACGACCGAAGACCTTACTCGCTCTGTCACTTGATGGTCCCGTCGTCGATTGATTTTTTGATTCCGACGCGAGTGATTTCTCGATCATTTTGAACAGTGAAGGTTGGCGTGTCGGACCGAACAAAGCAATCCCAGACAACAGGCAGCCCGGCAGACCGAACCAGGGAGTCACCCGACATTCTGCCCGACGGACCGACAGTCGCCCCCACACGCAACTGAAACAACTCTCGCTGACATTCCGGTGAAAGGAAAAGCTGACATGCCCTCGGTCACGCTGTTGCGCCCGTTGGGAGCCATCCGGCCAGGGCTGATTGCCAGGTGGTCGCTGTGAGGCTGAACCGGCCGTGGGCCACTTCGGACACAATGCAGCGATTGGGGCAAGACAGACGGACGATGGCTCGGCGGTTGCGGAATCGTCGGGTTCAACGGAGGCCATGGCGTCCCAGCGGAAGTCAGTCCCATCCGTGGTCAATCCCACAAAGGCGCTTCCGCCGGAGCAATCCTCGCTGGACAACCATCCCAGGTCACCACGTATCGAGCATGTTGCCTGCCCCCCGATCCACTGAGTGCTTCCATCACGCGGATTCGTGAAACAACCCCGGCTGCTTCCCCAAGACCATCGGACCCGATGATCGGGTCCCGGATTCCCCGCAAATTGAACCGCGGACCGCGTCAGACCCGTTTCAGTCGACGACTTCCAGACGAGACAGCCAACAGCGCCAGACCGACCGCGCTCAATGCGTATGTCGAAGGCTCGGGGATGCTCGAGTCGACGTAGATCCAACTGATGCGTTTCACATCCACCGTCGTCCAGCCTGGCTCCAGCAAGACATTCCCATTGACCGAGCGGCTGTAAGAGCCGACGCCATCGGCGCTCAGCGTATCCGCATAATCGAGAATCAATGGGTAATCCACAAAGTTGGTGATGTACAGTTCACTGGAAATCATGTTGAAGTCAGTGAATTTCTGCGGGTCTGCAGCACTCAGGGCTGCCCCATAATCCACACTGAATTCGGCCGTGAAGGACTCGGTCGTTTCGTTATGAAAAGAGAATGTTGACCAGGTCAGGCAGTAAACATCCACCCAACCCGGACCGTACATCAACTCACCCGAGACCAGGAGCTCCGCCTCATAGAGATCTCCCGGCTGAATCGGTTCCTTGTCCCACAAATCATTCGACAGAGCTCCATTCCTCCAGTAATTGGCCGAATAGGAACCGCCGAAGGCTGAACCGAACGCGACCGCATCACCAATGGCCGTGAGTCCGCCGGGTACAGCCGGCAGCGACGCCCCGGCGCTGTCACGGAGATCGATCCATTGGAACCGCATGGTTCCAGTGCCCGACATCACCAGCGCGGCATCCGCCGGGCAAGCGGTTCCCCAGACAGCCAATCCCAACAGCACTCCCAGCATCCGCCACGTCATGACTCTCTCCCTTCGCACCTGATGTTCCTGTCTTCTCCGGAGACCGGCCTGCATACCGCACACAGTTCGGGCGTCACGACCACCGACTCCGGTTCCACACCTGTTCTGTGGCAGTGATCCCTCTTCTGCCGAGTCGTCGTGCAACCCGCGTGCTCACCTTGGTGAACGCGGTCGCACACGGAGACTCCCGCTGACTCGCAAACGGCTGGCGGGAACTGCGCCAAAATCCGGATTTTTTTCACTCCTGAAAAAGCCCTGAACCGACAGCCAGAAACTGCAAGTTCAAAGGGAGACAAAAACCTGCCGGAAGTCTCGCCGCTCCCCCGGCCTGGAGCCTGCGTGACTCTGTCAGAGATCCAGCCGGACGTTTTGGACGGATGATTCCCACGACTGTGGTCTTATTCACTGCATCCCTCCAAAGTCTGGATCTTCCGCGAGGCGCCGAGGATTGCTTTTTGGATCGGGATCCCATTAGTTTCTCGCCTCAGGGTTTTTCCCAACACTCGATCGTCACAGCCAGCTTGCAACTCACTTGAGGCCAGCGATGAGCGACTGCAGTCATCACTCTTCGGTCACGGACTGGGTACTGGCCGAGAGCCGGGGGCTGGATGCATCGCGACAATTGTGGGAGCGCTATCTCTCGGATGTCGTTCGGGCGTGTGAAGTTCGGTTGACCCGCAATCAACGGCGGAGTCTGTCGGGAGAAGACCTGGCCCAGGAGGTGTTTCACGATTTCTTCCTGGGTCTGCGGACCAATGCGTTCTCCCGCCTCAAGAATCGCCGGGATGTACAACAGATTCTGGCAATGCTGGTCGAGCGAACCGCCATCGATTGCCGCCGGCGCCATCAGTCCACGAAGGCGGGCGCGGGGCGGGTGCAGGTGTTTTCGGAACTGGATTCCGGAGAGCCGGACGGTCTTTCCGGCCTGCTAAGGAGTCCCTCCGTTCTGTCGCAAGATCCGCGAGATGAGGCCGAATTGCGACAGCTCCTGCTGGCCCTGGTTCCGGACATGACCGATCCCAAACTGCAAAACATTGTTTGTGACCGGATCATGGGCTGCACGATTGAGGAAATCTCGGAGCGAAACCAGATCTCTGAACACGCGGTCCTGCGTAAACTGCGGTTGCTGATTCGCAAACTGCGTTCGGGTTCCGCGCGAAACTCCTGATCGATCACATCCCGGTGTTCCCCCTGGAGTCGTCATCGTGCCCTCGTCTGAGTTCCCGTCCGACGACTGGAGTCTGCTGGAAGAAGAGCAGCTCGACGAGGTCTGCTCCGAGTACGAGACCCTCTGGAGAGCGGGCGAGGTCCCCCGACTTGAAGACTCCCTCGCCCAATTCCCCCCAGCACTTCGCGACCGCGCGCTCCGCGAACTGCTGGGCATTGAGTTCGATCTGCAGCGTGAGGCCGGCCTTTCGGTGGATCTGTCCGCCTGGCACCAACGGTTTCCCGGGCAGGAACTGATTGTGGACGAGGCGGCCCGCGGCTGCCCTGAAACTGCCTTTGAAAACTGGGTGGAAATCCAGGCGGCCGATCGCGGACTCGCCGCACGAATGCCTCCGCGGGAGGTGCCGGAACGGCCACTCCCTGAAACCTTGAAGTCTCCGGGCGCTGTGGCCCATGAAGCCGAACCGGCCGAGGCCATCTCCCTTCCAATCCGTTTTGAACCCCGCCGGGTGTTGGGAAACGGGGGATTTGGCACGGTCTGTCTCGCGTACGATACTCATCATCACAATCTCGTGGCGGTGAAGTGTATTCGAGCCGACCGATGTCGCGACGCCTCCGCCCGGGCCTCGCTCCGCCGCGAGGCCGAACTGGCGGCGAGCCTCACTCATCCCGGGATCGTCGAGATTCGCGAACTGCTGGAAGATGACCAATCGCTGTTGATTGTCGAAGAGTACCTGCCAGGAGGAGACCTCAAGTCGCGGATTGTGCCGGGAGGCCTCCCGATGGACGAGGTCGTCGACTGGATGATCGGAGTGGCCGAAGCAGTCTCATTCGCGCACCGCCACAACCTGTTTCACCGCGACCTCAAGCCGGGCAACATCCTGCTGGATCAGCGGGGCGCTCCCCGCGTCGCCGACTTCGGGCTGGCGCTGCGCGATGACGAGCTGTCCGACACCGTGATTCCGCTCCGTCGGTCCGGGACGGTGGCCTATATGTCTCCGGAACAGGTCCGCGGTGAGTCGCATCGGATCGACGGCCGTTCCGACACCTGGAGCCTGGGGGTCGTGCTGTATGAACTGTTGACCGGGCGCTGCCCCTTCCGTGGTCCCCGGGAGCAGATTGTCCATCAGATCCGAACCACTCCCCCCCGTCCCCTGCGGCAACTGCGTCCGGAAGTTCCGGTCGAGCTGGAAAGGATCTGCCTGAAGTGCCTGCAGCGCCGCCGGGCCGATCGTTACTCCACGGTTGCCGACCTCGCAGAGGATCTGCGGATCTGGCGGCAAGTGGGCGGGCGGAAGGTCCGCGACGACGCCGTGTCGGCTGTCACCGCGATTGTGCCTCAAGGACTTCGGGCATTTGAAGCCCGCGACCATCGGTTCTTCCTGGAACTGCTTCCCGGTCCCCGCGGACGCGATGGGCTCCCCGAATCGCTGCAGTTCTGGAAACAGGCGATTGAGTCTCCCCATCCCGACTTGCGGCTGGCCGTCGGCGTCTGGCATGGTCCCAGCGGTTGCGGCAAATCGTCTCTCGTCCGGTCGGGGCTGCTCCCCTGCCTGGCCCCGGGTGTGGTTCCGGTTTACGTTGAGGCGTCGGCCCTGCAGACCGAATCGAGGCTGATGTCGGCCCTGCGGCTGCGCGTGCCCCAATTGCCGCACGACGGCACCTTGCCCGAGGCGTTGGCGGCCGTGCGGGACGGGCGAGTGGCCATCAACGGGCACAAGCTGTTGCTTGTGCTGGACCAATTCGAGCAATGGCTGCAGGGGGGAAGTTCCTCACTTCCGGAAGGTGAACTGCTCGATTCCCTGCGGCAATGTGATGGCCAGCGGCTGCAGACCCTGTTGCTGGTCCGTGATGATTTCTGGCCGCAGTTGCTGCGACTGATGGACCGCCTGGAGATTCCGCTGCAATCGCAGTGGAACACGGTCGCGGTGGAATTGTTCGAGACGGCGCATGCCCGGCAGGTCCTGACCCGCTTCGGCCAGGCCCTGGGAGCGTTGCCCCCCACGGTGCCCGATTTCACCCCGGCACAGCACGCCTTTCTCGATTTGGCCATCGAGTCTCTGGCGGACCAGGGCCGGGTGATCTGTGTACGGCTGGCGCTGTTCGCCGATTTGATGAGGTCCCGTCCCTGGACTCCCGCGGCCTTGCAGACCGTGGGAGGACCGCAGGGTCTGGCCATCACCTATCTGTCGGAAAATCTCGATCCCGACCGGGCCCCCCGTCCGCGGCACTCCTACTGCACCGCAGCCCAGACGATCCTGCAGACACTGTTGCCCCCGGTCGGGAGTGATCTTCGCGAGAAAACACTCGCGCGGCACGAACTGCAAACCATCGCCGGGATGACCGACGACCCCCGCGGATTCGCGGATCTGCTGACATGGCTCGAAGCGGAATTGCGGCTGATCTCGCCGACCCGCCCCGGAGACGCGGCCGAGAACGACAGGAGCGGCGAGCGTCAGCCGGCGGATACCCGGGATGGAACGCGGTACCAATTGACCCACGACTTCCTGGTCCCGGCGATCCGGGAATGGCTGCGGCGCCGGGACTTGTCGACTCCCGAGGGACGCTCACGGCAATTGCTGACCGAGCGGTCGGCCCTGTGGGAGGCTCACCCCGTGGACCAACTGCTGCCGTCGGTCTGGGAACACCTGCAAATCCGTCTGCGCGTCAAATACTCTGACCGCTCAAAGGTTCAGCAGCAATTTCTGCGGCGGGCCACCAGGGTCCATGCACGTCGGGGACTCTGGTCTGCAGTGCTGGCCGGCACTCTGATGAGTCTGGTGCTATGGACGAACCACAGACTGCAGGAACGGAGCCTGGACCGGCAGGTCGCCCATCAGTTGGATGAATTGCGGCATGCCCGTCCCGAGCATTGGCAGGAACTGATCCGCGGATTGTCTGCACCGCAACTGAAATCACGGATCCTTCAGTCCCTGGCCGGACTGATGCCAGATTTCGAAACAGCGACCGCCGATGAACAGAGTGAGGTTCCCCTGCGGCTGGCCCGGATGCTGGCGTTGGACGACAAGGAACAGATTCACCCCCTTCTGGAGATTCTGTTATTGGCCAATCCCGAGGTGATCCGGGAAGTCCGGCCGGCTTTGTGGGAATCGGGGGTGACTGGGCCATGGGAATCTCTCTGGGAACTCGCCGGACAACTGCGAACCACAGGAGTGCTGGCAGATGCGGACCCTGGTCGGGAAGGAAAGCGGAAAGACCAGGCGTTTCGGGCCGCCGTCATTCTGGCGGGTGGCACGACGATTGATGATCGCTGGCACGAACTGGCCCCGGCAGTGATTGAACATCTGAGTCGGCTGGATTCCGGCGAGGTCCTTGAATGGCGTGCTCTGCTGCAGCCCGTCCGTCGCATGCTGGTCCCCGCCGCTTTGCGGGTTTTTGAAACCGGCAATGCCGACTCCACCCAGCGACGGTTTGCCTTGGAGACCCTGGTCGATTTCGCCCGCGACGATTCCGCCACCCTGGTTGCCGCAATCCTGGCGGCTGATCCAGATAGCTTTGAAAGACTGTTGCCAGCGGCGCGGCACCATGGGGCCGACGTGACCGATCGCCTGTGGGACGTCGTGAAGCATTCCACCGCTCCCGTGGGAAACTGGAACGATTCACCCGAATTACGGCAGTGGCCAGATCCCCCGGCGGAAATTGTCGCCGAGCTGGCGACCGCAGGGGGCGAATTGCAGCCTGAATACGGTTATTGCCTGAGGCTTCCGCTCAACCGGTTGGTCACCATCTGCGAGGGACTGCGACCCAGCGGCTATCGCCCCGTCCATCTGCACTCCAATAGGGGACCGCTGGACGCGGCATTGGCGTCGTTGGTGTGGATTCGAGATGGTCGCGACTGGGCGATCGCTCATGACGTGCCCGTGCTAAGCGGCCTGGCAGAAGACCGCCGGCAGGCCACATTGGGTCACGAAGTCAATGCGTATATCGAACAAGTTCCCGGGAAGGCCACAGTGCTGTGGGGACCGCCTGGAGCCTGGGGCCGGCAGAGGAAGTGGACTGTCGGACCGAGGGGCCGGCTGGATGCCTCTGTCGAGCTGCCCCCGTTGGCACCGGGGCCGAACACCGGCTGGCGGGTGAGGTACTATTCGATACCGGAAAAGGCGTGGGAAACCGAATTTCCGGACATCGACCAGGTGATGCAGACAACTCCCATTCTGGACGGAAGTTATTCGCACCCCCGGCACGCATTCGTGGAGATTCTCAACAAGTTTCCCGGTCGTCCCCAAAACCTGCTGGCAGTCTGCGAGGCGGAGATCGTTGCAGAGCAGGCAGACCAGTTCCTCGATCGGCAGACCATCGCCGGGTGGCGCGTTGTCTGGGACGGCCAACCTCTTGCACAGCAGGTGATCAGGAACTCCGGCGAGGACGCGCCGGATTTGACTCCACTGCGTGTGTCCACAGGACGCCACACTCTGCGGCTGGAATATTGGTGTCGCGAATTGAGCCCAAATTCATTTTGCCGGTTCGGGATTCCCCTCATCCAGACTGTGACGGAACTGAAACAGTCGTTTCCCGACTGGATTTGCGAGGCGACCGTTCGGGTGGACCCCGAGTCCACCCTTATTCCCCTGGAATCGGTGTTCGACGCAGAGCGTGTCTGGGTCGACCAGCGGCCCGAATCCCAAGACCAGTTGAGAGCGCTGGCGCGGAGAGATTTCCGACCATTTCGCGTATTTCATGTCCGTCGCGACCAAATACAAATCGATTGGTGTCGCCCACGCCCCAACCACAGGGAGGTCGATCATTGGGCCGAACAACGCGCGCGGGCCGCATTGGCCCTGCTGGAACTCGATTTCGCCGGGCCCCGTGATCCCTGGACAAACGCTGTGCTTTCCCAGCTGGCACCGCAACCTCATCCGTGGGATTCTGACATTGAGGATCCCACGCTCGCGACCGAAATGATGAAACAGATTGCCCGGTTCTGGCGTCCGACCTCGCCACACTGGAACCACCTGCGTGTTCCAGCGGCCGCCGAACTGCCGCCTGACGTTCGCAGGCAATTGTGGCTGAGCCTCGGGATGTCCGGACGCGAGTTGCCGCGCGAAACCCGCCTCCTATGGAGCCAAAAGCTGTCGCTTGCGGAGCAATGGGAAGCAGAACAGGATGCTGGAGTCCACGCCGCTCTACAATGGTTGGCGCAAGAGTGGGAACTGGAACTTCCCATTTCCGAGGCGGATGCTCCACAGGCAGACGCCATCCCGATCCCCAGGCCAGGCGAGCGGCCCGTCTGGTGTCTGAATTCCCAGGGGCAAACTCTGAACCTGCTCCCCGCCGGAGAATTCTGGATGGGGGGACTGGATCCCGAATTTCTATATGATCAAGTCTCGCGTCGTCACCGTGTCGCGATCGGCCGGCCATTCGCCATGGCCGCCTCTCGAGTGACGGCTCCGCAGTACCAGCGATTCCAGCAAGCGACTCAGGGAGCCTCGCGTGACTGGCAACGAGTAACGCCATTCCCCGCATTGATCAGCTGGATCGACGCAATCCGGTACCTCAACTGGCTGAGCGACGAGGAAGGCCTGCAGCGCTGCTATGAGTTCACAGCGCAGGGCGAAGTGGTGATTCCTCCCGACAGCCTCGACCGGAACGGATATCGCCTCCCCACCAGTGCCGAATGGGAGTATGCCGCACGCGCCGGTGTAGAGACCGACTGGATGTCGGGATCAACCGCCAGGAACCTACCCGATTTTGCGTGGACAGCCGAAAGTTGGGTGTTTCGCTCACGCCATCCTGAGGGACGCAAATTACCCAATGCCGCCGGACTGTTCGATCTGCAGGGCAATGGGCATGAATGGCTGCATGACGGTCCCGAAGAAACAAATCCTCAACTGCCACCCAAGGACGGAGTCCTGCCACCAGCGAAAACGCTGTCCTCAACAAGCGTTCGATGGGCGGGTGGCAGTCAGGCCGACGTGCCCGCGTATGAACAACGCCTCTCGAAGAGAAGCACCCGACGCGCAGGAGACGTCAGTGGAGCGGTTCGCCCCACTCGCACCCTGCAGACCCGGGGAAACCTGGACGTGATTCGGTCCGCGGAATAAATAGACCTCCGGGAGGAGGAATCGCTCTGGAGTTCGGTGGCCCATGTTGGTCAATCGCCGCAAGCGAGGGAGTCGCGGCGTTCAGCACAGACCGTCGCATTCCCCCCAGCCGTCACCGATCCTCAACGACGTCATCCTCCACAAACCGCGGTTTTACCGCGGGCTTCCACCGCCACGATTCGCGGCTGCGGGCGTCGCGGGCCAGCCACTCCCCCAGAAGCAAACCATCGATTTCGGCCAGTGACAAAATCACCTCCTGCCCCAGAGAATCCTCGCAGACCAGGTGCGAATTCTCGAGACGTACCGGAGTGACCCCCACGCCCGCCTGCCCCCGATGCCACGCGTGCAGCCGCTGCCGGGCCGGAGCCGCACCTCCCTCACCCGATCCCTTTTCCGAAAGCTCCGGTGGCGGATGCAGCCAGACAATCGCGGCGACCACAGTCAGCGGCAGGTGCTGCTCCTGACCGCGCACTTCGAGAACGATCTCCTGGGCGTCGATACGGCTGAGTCGTCCGCGCAGAAAATCACCCGTTTGCGAACGGACCAGGTGGGTTGGAGGATTTCCCTGGCGTTGCCGGGGAATCGTCAACAAGGCCTCGCGCAGGGCCCCTGACAGGGCCGAGCCATCCGGATCGGTCGCCATGAAGTCGAGTGACTGCAGATCAGACTCGGCGAATTCCCGAAGTTCTCCCTTCGGCAGAGTGATTTCCAATTTCCCGTCCTGCCAGTCAACCGCCCGGCAGGCCAGGGTCTCGCCAGTCAGCAACCGCAACGAGAGTCGGGGCGAGTCGGGGGACGGATCAGAACTGGCCTCGAGCCCGGCCGCTTCACCATCGTTTGTCCGGCCCTCCGAGGTGGTGCGCTTGCCCCGGGGCGAAGTCACTTCCCGAAACAAAAGCCTTGCGGAGAGAGTCGGACTGAGAAGGGCGGCGGGAATTCCCAGCGGGGGCTGCCACTCGAGGCGGGGACCCCGCTCAGTCGCCCGCACTCCCACCAAAGTTCCCGCGAGGGCGACGGTCTCATTCTGCAGCATCCCTGGCACCCCCCCTGCCGCTGTCAGGGATGGCTCCGACCGCGTTCCCTCCCAGGTTATGCGCCGGATGGCGTTGGCCGAAATTTCCCAGGAACCAACCAGAGGAGATTGGGACAAGACGATGTTCCCGGCTGCGCCGCGCCACTCTCCGCGCCACTGGCTGCCATCGACCAATTCAATCAGAGAACCCGTCGTGTTCCCGTTTTTGGGCGGGGCTTGATCGGCTGGAGAGCGGACCACGAGGTCGATCTCCGACTCGGGAAGTGGTTGTGAGGAACGCCCCTTCACCAGCCATCCTCCCAACTCTCGATCGAATCGCACCTCATCCTGGGCCGAGATTGCGAGGGTCCGTTCGCGCGGTTGAGGCGGCGTCGGAATGGCCGCCGGATCTGGTGCGGGAACGGGAAGCCGCCCATCCCAATGCAGAACCCGAAACCCTTCGAGCCGCACCGCCCCCCGGCCATTGACCAACCGGACCGCCCCCCCGGAAGACCGCCGTGGCTCGGGGGCCGCGAGGTCGCACAACACCTTCCCGGTCGGGGTGGTCACCACCATCCGCCCGGCACGCTGATCGAGGTAGACGCGAATCACCAGTCGGCCGCCCGGCTCACTGAGTGTCTGAACCGGCTGCTGGATCACTCCCCGCTGGGTCTCGGCGAGGGCCAACAATTCGCCTCGATGCACCTCCAGATTGAACGGTCTGAGTTGGGCCGGGTCGGCGACCTGCTGTTCTTCCGGAGGGGCCTCCAGTTTCGGTTCCGGCTGCACAATCGTATCAGACCCGACATCGGCAGGAGGGGCCTCCGGCGTGCGCACCCCCCACTGCATGCCGAAATTCGGCCGTCCGCGCCACCTGATTTCGACATCACTGACGGAACGTTCGGGCAGTCCGACATCACTGCCCAGAATACCCGGGCCTTCGAGCTGCAAGGCACCACGCCGATCGAACGCCTGGGAACGCCCCCATTCATCGCGCCAGCCACGCAGCCCCTCGAGCCCCGGGTAGGCCACAGTCGCCAGGCCCGACCGGCGTCTCAATTCCACAACAGCCCCGCTGTCCAATGCAATCGGCACGGAACCAACCAATCCCTGCAAGACGACTTGCCGGCGATCGAACGAGACCAGTCGCCCCCGGACCCGGCTTCCATCGGAAAGGAGCGCTTCCCAGAATTCCTCGGGCAAGGGCAAAGCGCGGGCCCCTGGACGCGAGTAACTCTCGACGACCCCGGCGGGCAGACGGAGTGGTTGCTCGAAAATCTGGGTGCTCCACAGCCCCGCCCCCGTCCCGGTGATCGTCTGCCAGCGGGCATCGAACTGGCTGCCATCCCGCAGGCGCAGTACGCCGGGTACCGAGTCTGCGCCGTGTGTGAAGGCCGAACCGCAGAGGAATCCCAGGCACAGCGCGACTGCCAGACCGGCCAATCTCCTCAACAGCGTCCGCTGAATGAACTGCGAGGAAATCATGCGACGACCATGCGAACTGCGGAGTGGAACAACAACCGAGACATGCCATCGTAACAGAAGGCCAGGCTGGCGGTGGGAGTGTGCATTTCCACCGTTGGGGAGACGGAAAGGAGGGCGCAAAATCGGCTGGTGGCGAACTCCCCGAACGACTTGTCGACGCTCCGCAGGTCACACCACTACACTGACTGCTCGAGTGTGTCTGGTGTTTCCTCCCCCCTGCCGTGTGAATTCTCATGGCCGAGTTCCGTCGCGACTGCTCCGTCCCTGCTGTCCCCCCGCTGGCGGGATTGTGTTCTCTGGCCGAGGCGCTGGAACCGGGAATGTCGGTCGAGGAGTGCGTGTCATGGCTCAAGCGGCTGCATTACGTGTGGCGCCGACTGCACGAAATCTACACGGGACGAATCACATCTGAACCGCTGTTCGAGTTGAAGACCGCCTTCAGCCACCAGGGCTGGATCTGTGCCGAGCACGCGGGCGCGCTGCGCACCCGGGTGAGCGAATTGCGGGAACCTCCTCTGGGTCTCGATGTGGTTCCCCACCCCGGGCTGGAATGGATTCTCGATGAGCTGCGCAGTGCCCCCGACGGAGCGACTTTTTGTCAGGGCGTGTATGGGGTGGTCTTGCCGGCGCTCGATGCGGCGATTGCCGAATACCTCGACAGCACCAATCGACTGGCCGACGCACCGTCGGTGCGGGTGCTGCGTTTTGCCCGACTGGAATTGGAGCAGTTGCTCTTGTTTGGCACGCAAGCCCGCGCCGCTCTGGCAGTTGCGGACGCAGAGGGGGTCACGGCCTGGTGCGCGGCCCTCGAGACCGCATTGGCCGCGGCGGGAGGCGTCTCGGGGCGAAAGCCCCCCCAGGGGGAGATTCCCCCCCGCCAGTTCAGTCAACAGCCGTGGCGCTATGACCGGGTGCCGCGACGTGACGGGAGATTTCAGGATCCGTACAACGCCGGGGTCAATCCCGAGGCATTCCTCTACGACACCCGATTTTCTCCCCGCGACAAGACACTGGTGTTGTTCTACAAGCGGCTGCGCGAGATCGATGTTCCCGAGATGATGGCCAGTTTGCTGGTGGAGTCGAAAGACAAGCCCTGGGGCTTCCACCAGGCGATGGCCCGGCAACTGTGGGATGAAGCCCGCCATGCGCTGATGGGGGAGGTCGGTTTCGCGGCCCTCAAAGTCGACTGGCGGCAGATTCCTGTCAATTTCACCTGGTCGTTGAATCTCAATACACAACTGACCCCGCAAGAGCGGCACGCGGTGTTGTTTTTCATCGAACAGGGATTGATGCCCAAGACGGGCAAACGATACGAGTGGGAGGTGGCACAGACCTCGGGTGTGCCGATCGCTGCGGTGTTTCAGGACTTCGACTGGGCGGATGAGGTCTTGCACTCGCAATTGGGACGGGAGTGGTACGTGAAGGACTTCCCCGATCTGAATGCCGCTCTGGCCTATGGTGACCGCTGCTGGTCGCGAGTAATGAGCCATTGGCGCGAATACCGCGACCAGGGATTGACCGAACACCGCAATTGGTGGCCAGACGTCTATTCCCAGGCGTGTGCCACATGGGGTACGCCGTGCGATCCGAACGCCCTGCAGTTCGACGAAACCTACGAAACTGTGCGGGCGGATCTGAAAACAATCACAGGATTGGCCTGAGAACCGGTCCGGATTGGATTGCCAAAAATGTACACTTGACACCCAAAAATAGTAAGTGTATAGAACTGCCATTCAGTTCATTTCCACTGGCAAAGCGTGATGTGACCGGCAGGGGTCAGTGGGCTGGACAATCTTCCTCGAAGCATCGACTCGCGAAGGGATCGCCCCAATGAACCAGACGCTGCAGGTTCTGAAGCAGTACTGGGGATACGACAGCCTCCGTCCCCTGCAGGGGGAGGCGATTTCCGCGGTTCTGGAGGGGCGCGACTCGGTGGTGGTTCTGCCCACGGGCGGAGGCAAATCGCTGTGTTATCAGGTTCCCGCCCTGCAAAAGCCGGGGATGGCGGTGGTGATCTCCCCCCTCATCTCGCTGATGAAAGACCAGGTCGACACGCTGCGCGACTGTGGCGTCCCCGCGGCATTCGTCAACAGCACCTCCAGTGCCGAGGAACGCCGGCAGATTGCCCACGACGCGCGGGCCGGTCATCTGAAGCTGCTGTACCTGTCTCCCGAACGGCTGATGACCGACCGGATGCTCGAGTTTCTGCGCGGCATCACCGTCAGTTTCATTGCCGTCGACGAGGCACACTGCATCAGTGACTGGGGACATGACTTTCGTCCCGAGTACCGCATGCTGGGCCGGCTGAAGAGTCTGTTCCCCGGGGTCTCGGTGCATGCCCTGACCGCCACCGCGACACCCCGGGTGCGCGACGACATCGCCCGCGAACTGCACCTCGTGGAACCCCAGATTCTGGTGGGGTCATTCGACCGTCCGAACCTCGTCTACCGGGTGCAGCGGCGGACCGATCGGCTGCAGCAGATTCTCGACGTGCTGCAGTCCAAGCGGGAAGAATCGGGCATCATCTACTGCATCCGCCGTAATGACGTCGACGAGGTGTGCGCAGCGCTCAATCGTGAAGGGTTCCGGGCAGCCCCCTACCATGCTGGCATGTCAGACATCGCCCGGGCCCGCAACCAGGAGGCATTCCTCAAGGATCGGGTCCGGATCATCGTGGCGACCGTGGCGTTCGGCATGGGGATCGACAAGTCGGACGTGCGGTTCGTGATCCATGCCGGCGCCCCCAAGTCGATCGAACATTACCAGCAAGAGTCGGGACGGGGAGGACGCGATGGGCTGGAGGCCGAATGCTGGCTCTTCTACACCGCCGGGGACTTTCAATCGTGGCGCCGGCTGCAGGCCGATCTTCCCGCCGACGCGTATGAGATCGCCCTGCAGATGCTGGCGGGAATTGAGCGGTTCTGTACAGCGGGGAACTGCCGGCACCGGGCGCTGGTTGAGCATTTTGGCCAGGACTACGCACAGCCCAATTGCCAGGCGTGCGATGCCTGCCTGTCTGAGTTGGATGAATTGCCCGACGGACTGGTGATCGCGCAGAAGATTCTTTCGAGCGTCGTGCGTCAGGGAGAGAACTTCGGTGCGGAATACACCTCCCAGGTGCTCGTGGGCGCGACCGAAGAGCGGATCCTGTCGAATGGACACAACCGGCTGAAGACCTACGGATTGCTCAAGGGAACAGCCCGGAAAGCGATTCGCGAATGGATTGAACAACTCGTCTCCCAGGGCTTCCTCGAACGCCGCGGAGAATACAACGTGCTGGGGGTGACCGCCGCCGGCCGCCGCCTGTTGAAAGGCGAACTCGAGCCCCGGCTGCTGCGCCCCGCGACGGAGAAGAAGACCTCCCTGGCGACCAAAGTCTCCTGGGAGGGGGTCGATCGGGAGCTCTTCGAAACCCTGCGGGGCTGGCGGCGGGAGATCGCCGAGCAACGCCAGGTCCCCCCATTCGTGATCTTCAGCGACGCCACCCTGCGGGACCTCGCCCGGACGCTTCCTTCGACAGACGATGGTCTGGCGAAGATTCAGGGGCTGGGAACCCACAAGCGGGAGGAGTACGGTGCGGCACTGCTGACACAAATCGCGCGGCATTGTGCGGAACGGGAGTTGCCTCAGGATATCGATCTCGAACACCGGTCGCAGGCCCCCCGCGAGCGTGCCCTGCAATCGGCAACAGGATCCAAACCCAGCGAAGCGAAGACTCTCGCCTTTCAGCTCTTCTCCCGTGGGACCTCCGTGCCACAGGTGGCCCAACAGACCAATCGGGCGCTCTCGACCTGCTGGCAATACCTCGACGAGTTTGTCCAGCTCAACGGCATCACCGAACTGGGTCCGTGGCTCGACGAGCCAACCTATCAGAGGATCCGAACAGCGGCCGCCGAATGCGGCCGCGACAAACTGCGCCCAATCCACGAAAAGCTGGAGGAGCGGGTCGACTTCCCTCTGATCCGGCTGGCGCTGATCCGCTTGAACATCGAAGAACCACAGACGCCCCCCCCAGCGATAGCGGCCCCTTCCAAAGGGGCACTCACACGGGCCTGACGGGAATTGACGCCAATCCTTGCCGACGCGAAACTTGCTGCATGCATTCTCCGGTTGACACCCACCCCTCGCCTGGTTCACCTCCCGCTGAGGGTTGGTCACGCCCCGAAAAGCAGGGAGTGATGGCGACCGGCCGCGGGATGCGCCGCTGGGAATTGATCGGCCTGTTGGCCCGCAAAGAATGGCGGATCCGCTATCGCAGTGCGAAGCTCGGCTATGCCTGGGCGGTGGTTCAGCCCCTGATGCTGATGCTGGTGTTGCTGGTGGTGTTTGGGCAGGTGCTGCCCCTGGACCGAGGCCAGTTTCCGCACACCAATCCCTACTCACTGTTTCTGCTCTCGGGACTGTTCCCCTGGCATTTCGCCTCGGTGGCGTTCAGCAGTGCCACTCCGTCGTTCCCGAACAGCCGCAAGTTGATTCTGCTGGCGGGCTTTCCCCGGGAGGTGCTTCCACTGGGGGTGGTGGCGGCTCATCTCGTCAACCTGCTGCTGACCCTGCCCCTGTTGATCCCGCTGTACCTGTGGCACCAGGTGTGGCCGAGCGGCTGGCTTCTGCTGCTGCCCCTGGCAATCGCATTGCAGAGTGTGATTCTGGGTGCGATGTCGATTCTCGCAGCCCTGTCGTGCGTCCGTTTCAGCGACACATTCTTCCTGGTCCAGGCGCTGTTGCTTCCCTGGTTCTATGCCTCGCCCATCTTCTATCCCCGGGTCGCCGCCGGACGGTTCACCCCGTGGCTGGCTCTCAATCCACTGACGGGAGTCTTCGAACTGTACCGCAAGTGCCTCATGCCCGACTGGCCCGGATGGCTCGACGGCGGGGTCCTGGGAGCCGTGCTGATTTCGATGGGCTGGGCGCTGCTGCTGGCGGGCCTGGCCGTGGTCCTGCTGCGACGGATGGAATCGACCCTGGCCGACTGGATGTGAGCAACGGCTCCCCAAACACCCAAATCCCCACCCCTTGTTGTGGATCATGAAGCCGTCTGAATGTGTGACCTGTTTCCTGGTTGGCCTGGTGCTGCTGGTTCCCTCCCTGGCCACCGCCCAGGTATTGGACAAGCCCCGCACCCTGGCCCGCGAGACGTTCTGGGACAATCGCGATTTTGACTGGTATGCCGCGTCGATTCCCTTTTTCGACTCTCCCGACGCCGAGCTGAACACCACCTGGTACTATCGGTGGGAACTGCTGACCAAGCATCTGACCTACGGCTCGGTCAACAGCGGGTATACCTTCACCGAGTTCATCGATCGCCCCTTCTGGTCGGGCGCTTATGGAGCGATCAGCTGTCCGGCGGGGCATCAGTTGTACGAGGCCCGCTGGCTGCGTCAGCCGCGGATTGGCCGGGACTACGCCCGGTACTGGTTCCGCACTCCCGGCGCTCAGCCGCGAAACTACAGCACGTGGCTGGCCGACAGTGTCTGGGCCCTGCATCAGGTTCACCCCGACCCGGCCTTCACGACCGACCTGTTAGCCGACCTCGTGCGGAACTTCGAAGCCTGGGAGACACGGCATTTCGTCCCGGAAGTCGGACTGTTCTGGCAGACCGGCCACGACGACGGAATGGAATTCAACATCAACAGCCGGCAGACGAAAGACATTCTGCGGGGCGCTCCCAGCTTCCGTCCGTCAACCAATGCCTATTTCTGGGCCGATGCCATGGCCATCTCACGCATCGCCGAACTGGCCGGAGACGCCGCGACCGCCCGGCGTTTTCAGGAAAAAGCGGCGGGAATCAAGGAGCGGCTGCAGACCCTGCTGTGGGATCCACAACGTCAGTTCTTCTTCCCCATGCTGCGGGACAACGAAGAGCGGGATGGACACCAGCTGAAGGCGCGGACTCTGACCTACCAATCCGGGCAATTCGCCGGGGACCCGCATGGACGCGAATTGATCGGCTATGTTCCCTGGCAGTTTGATCTGCCGGACCGGGACCGCGGCTATGAAGTCGCGTGGAAAAAACTGATGGATCACGACGCGTTTTTCGCCGAGTTTGGCCCGACGACCGTTGAACGTCATGATCCGTTGTTCCTGCTGCAGAAGTCGTGCTGCTGGTGGAGCGGCCAATCGTGGCCATACGCCACCACCCAGACCCTCAAGGGGCTGGCCCATGTGCTGCAAACCCGCCAGCAGACGGTCATCTCGGCGGACGACTATTGGCGGCTGCTGTCGATTTATGCCCGTACCCATCGAAAAAATGGCCGCCCCTACCTCGCGGAAGCCTGCCATCCCGACACAGGTTCCTTCGAAGGGCATGACGGCTACAACCACAGCGAGCACTACTTTCATTCCGGCTTCTGCGATCTGGTGATCACCGGACTGGTGGGCTTGCTGCCGCGGGACGATGGCGGCCTTTCCTTGCGTCCCCTCGCCCCGTCCACCTGGGATTATTTCTGCCTGGAGGATCTTCCCTGGCGCGGCCACCGGCTGACCGTCATCTGGGATCGCACCGGTGGCAAGTATGGGGCCACCCCCGGTCTGTCGGTCCGGGTGGATGGCCGCGAGGTCGCCCATCGGGAGACACTGGGCCCCGTCGAGATTCCCAGCGTCCCTGTGCAGCAGGATCCCGCGCCCGGGAAGGGGTTGGTCGCGGTGAACTACGCGGTCAACAACGATGGGGACTATTTTCCCCGTCTGACGGCCAGCCATACCGGTCCCAATACCTCGGTCGCGAAACTGCACGACGGGAATGCCTGGTTCCATCTGCATCCTCCCAATCGCTGGACCTGCGAGGGCTCGCCCAACGACAGGGACACCCTCGAACTCGATTTGGGTCGGCCGCGACGCATCCACACGATGAAGGTCTATCTGCTCGACGACCGGGACGAACCGGGGGGAACGATTCGGGGGCCACAGGGAATGGCCCTGGAGTATTGGCGCGACCACGCCTGGCACCCTCTGCCGCAGGTTCCCTCGCATTGGGAGCGGCCTGCGACCCATCGTGCCGTGACGGTGAACTTTCCGGAATTGGAAGCGTCCCGTTTCCGCCTGACATTGATTCATGCCGAGGGAAGCCGGTCTGGATTGACCGAGTGGGAGGTGTGGGGTGATGCCCGGCTCCCCGTTGAGATTCCGGAACCTCCTGCCGGGAACCTGGCATTCAATCCCGGAAATCGCGAGTTTCCCAAGGCAACCGCGTCGTTCACCGACCGGTTTGGGGGCCGTCCCCAGGCGGCGATTGACGGCAAAACCGTCTTCCTGCCCACACCGATGAACCGTTGGACGAGCTACGAGTCGAAGGAGTCGAGTGACTGGCTCGAAATCAACCTGGGCGAGCCCCGCGAGTTTCGTCGGGTGGAACTGGCGATCTACGACGATCGGGGTGGAGTCCAGCCCCCCACCAGCTACCGGATTGAGACCTGGAACGGCGAGGTGTGGACGAACGTCGCCGAGCCGCGGATGACTCCCGAACAACCCGCGGGCGGCGTCTGGAATGTGGCTCGCTTCAATCCGGTCAAGGCCGCGCGGTTGAGAATTGTCTTCACCCACCGCGGACAAGCCCGCAGTGGAGTGACCGAGGTGCTGGTCTGGAACGAATGACGATTCACCATGCAGGTTGAATTCCAGCGGATCGGCAAATCATTTCCCGGAGTTCGGGCTCTGGACGATGTGTCGTTCCAGGTTGCGGCCGGATCGTGCCACGCCCTGCTGGGCGAGAATGGGGCCGGCAAAAGCACCCTCGGCAAAATCCTCGCCGGGTTACAGACCCCCGAGACCGGGCAGGTTCTGCTGGACGGTCGCCCCGCCCGACTGGACTCACCGCGGGCGGCGCTCGCAGCCGGCGTCGGAATTGTGCACCAGGAATTGGTCTTTTGTCCCGAACTCTCGATTGCAGAGAATCTGGGATTGCATGACCTTCCCCGCCGGGGTGTGCGTCTGGATTGGACCGAACTCTCGGTACGGGCCGCCGCACTGCTGCGACGGGTGGGACTGGAAGTGTCGCCTTGGGTCCGGGTGGGTGATCTGGCCATCGCGCAGGAACAGCTGGTCCAAATCGCGGCGGCGGTGGGCCTGGGAGCCCGGGTGCTGGTCTTCGATGAGCCGACCAGTTCGCTCGGTCGCACCGAGACCCAACGGCTCTTCACGCTGATTCGCGAACTGCAGCGGGGAGGGACCACCGTGCTGTATGTCTCGCACCGTCTCGAAGAGATTTTCGAGTTGTGCGATACGGTGACCGTGCTGCGGGATGGACGACACGTCGACACCAGACCCACGAAGGAACTCGATGCGGCCGGCCTGGTGAAGTTGATGGTGGGCCGGGCGATTGAACCGGTTCCCTTGCCCGCCCCTCGGCCTCCAGGCCCCGTACCCACCCTGCAGGTCCGCCGACTCTCGCTGCCTGGACGATTCCAGAACATCGATCTGGAACTGCAGGCCGGAGAGATCGTGGGACTGGCGGGGCTGGTTGGAGCGGGCCGCACCTCGCTGGGAGAGACCATCGCCGGATTGCACCCCGACCACAGGGGTGAACTGCGGATTGACGGAGCGTTGACCCGACTGCGTTCACCTCGCGACGCACTCCGTCGGGGCATCGGACTGATCCCCGAAGATCGCAAGCAACAGGGTCTGGTCTTGCTCCTTGGCGTTCGGCAGAACAGCACGCTGTCGATTCTCGATCGCCTGCGGGGTTGGTTGGGGCGACTGCGCGAGCGGGACGAACTGGAACTGGCCGTCCAGGCGCGGAGCCGATTGCGGATCCGCGCTCCGGACCTCAACACACCGGTCCATCGCCTGTCGGGAGGGAATCAGCAAAAAGTGGTCTTCGCCCGCGGAACCCTGGCGAACTGTCGCGTCCTGGTCGTCGACGAACCGACACGCGGCGTCGACGTGGGAGCCAAACGCGAGATTCACGAACTGCTGGTGGAACTGGCGGGCCAGGGGACCGCCATCCTGCTGATTTCGTCGGATCTGCCCGAATTGCTGGCACTGTCGCACCGGATGGTGGTGCTGCACCAGGGTCAGATTTCAGCCCGACTGTCGCGGGCGGAACTGACCGAAGAAACCGTGGCCCGTGCAATGACGGGACTCATCCGGCAGCAGGCTTGACGTCCGCCCGAACACAGGGCCGCCCCGCCAGGCGGTTCAGCCAGGCTGAGTGAAGTTGGACATGTAAGGGAGCCGTGACGCCGCCGCCTTGACCTGCTCGGCCGCGTCGACCAACTGCCCGAGGAAATCCCAATTCCCGGTCACCAACGACTGACGGGCCCCTTCCTGAATGCTGGCCGGACAGTGCAGTTGCTGGTCACCGTGGCCGGCTCGAACCTCGCGGCGTTCAAGGTCGACCTCGACGCGTGCCTCGGGATGAGCCTCGATGATCGCGGCCAACTGGCGCAGGTGCGCGGGGTCACAGCAGACGACCGGAACGCCGTTGGAAATGCAATTGCCAAAGAAAATCTCGGCGAACGATTCCGCGACAATTGCCTTGATCCCCCAGCGAATCAAGGCCTGCGGGGCGTGTTCGCGGGACGAACCACATCCAAAATTCCGGCCGGCTACCAGGATCTCGGCTCCCTGAAATCGTGGATCATCAAACGGATGCTTGCCCCCCGCCTGCTTCCGATCGTCTTCGAAGGCATGTTCGCCCAGACCATCAAACGTGACGCACCGCAGATAGCGGGCGGGAATGATGCGATCGGTGTCGATGTCGTCGAGCAGCAGCGGCAGGCCGCGGCCAGCCACCTGTTGAACCTGTTGAGGCATGGGGTTTTGGTCAGGGGGTCAGAAAAAGCACAGGCTTCAACGAGCGAGACTCGCCAAAGCCTGTTTCAGTGCGAGATCAACAGGGAGGCCCGGAATCAGTCGCGATCCGGTCGACCGAAGAGAAATCCGCCGCTTCCCGTCCCGCCTCCCCGCAGTTGATTGCGATCGCGTTTGGGAACGTAGGGAGCAGCACCAGCCCCGGGGGCCAGATCCTCATCGGAGACCTTCTTGGGACCTTCGGGCTTGGCCACGAGAGCCTTCAAAGACAGAGCGATACGGCGCTTGTTGGGGTCAATCGTCAGGACCTTCAGGTCGACTTCCTTCCCCACCTGCAGAATGTCGGTGACACGAACCACCCGCTTGTGGTCAAGTTCGGAGATGTGAACCATTCCCTCCAGACCCGGCTCGAGTTCGACGAACGCACCAAACTCAGTCGTCTTGGTGACCTTGCCGCGCACGGTTGACTCGATTGGGAAGCGCTCCATCACCGCGAGCCAGGGGCTGGAAGTCAACTGCTTCAAGCCGAGGCTGATTTTCGTGGTGTCGCGGTCAAGCGACAGAATCTGAACCTCGACCTCCTGTCCCTCCTTGAGCAGGTCTTTGGGATGATTCAATCGATTCCAGGACATCTCACTGACGTGCAGCAATCCATCGAGCCCCCCAATATCGATGAACGCCCCATAATCCTTGAGAGTCTTCACACGTCCTGTCACCCGCTGCCCCACCCCCAGCTTCGTCCAGATCTGTTCCCGAGTCTCAGCCAGTGTCGACTCGATGTACTGGCGACGGCTGACGATCAGATTCTTCTTCGCGGGGTTCACTTCGAGCACCACCGCCTTCAGCTTCTGTCCGACGAATTGCTCGAGGTTGTTGCAGTAACCCAGATCGACCTGGGCCGCAGGCATAAAGCCGCGGAGATTGCTGACGTTGACCTCCAACCCCCCCTTGTTGGTCTTCGTCACGACACACTCCACCACCTGCCCGGCGGAGACGGCATCCCAATTCCCCTGGGGCTTCGAAACTCCTCCACCAGCCACTCGGGCACGGATCAATCCCTGAGCGGCATCGTAGCCTTCCGCGACGAGAGCCAGGGTCACTCCGACTGCAGGAATCTTCCCCGTATCGAAGTTCTTGACCGGAACCACCGCCGACGCGCGGCCGGCCAGATCGAGAACCACGCTGTCGCCGTAGACGGAGACGACCTTGCCCTTCATCCGAGTGCCAGGGGTCACCTCTTCCGGATTGAAATCAGCAGGGAGCCCACTGCCATCCCCCGCAGGTGCCGCCGCCGCACCTCCTACCGCCGCCGGGGCAGCGGTCGCCTCGCCACCGGCAGACAGGTTTTCGACACCCCCCAAAGCTGCGGCAATCTCAGCCTCCAAGTCGGAGTCGAGCTTCGTCTCGGCCTGGCGCGGAATCTCAACCGGTGCACCCATCGTGATCGTCTCGGCCAAAGGGCCTCGAGATTCGGTGACCGACTTGCCCGGCGTCTCTGCCGCCGCCTCGGTTTGCTCGGGAGTCAGCGAGGGAATGGCACGTGCCTGTTCCGGGGCGACAGTGGGATTCAACTGCACGCGGGGAGTCGACGACGGTTCCTGCGCCTGGGGTTCGGTACTCATCACTCTACAGTCCTGATTGCGCACTCAGCAGAAACGCTGCGTTGGGATGCGACCGGAGCAGTCGCGGAATGGCCCTTCCCGTGGCTGGGAAATCGCTCGACAATAATTCATGAGCTGCGGAATTTCCACAACAAAAAGCGTTTTCCGCCCTCTCCGCCGCGCCTCCCCCCTCCCCTGACGGAACCATCCCAGCAAGCCGCTCCCATTCCACCGTTGACCCGCCACCGGCAATTGGGTGCTCATCGCCCGACCTGACCGCGTTGCAGCAGCCAGTATTCCCGTGTTTCCCATGCATTTTTCGCCGTATTCTCCCCCCAAACCGGAATTCCCGTCCGATCAATCCGGGACTCCTGCCTGCCTCTGGCGGCTGTCATTCCGACCGGTCGAAACACCACCCCACTTCGCGAGGCTCCCTTCTGTCGACAGGCAATCGACCTGCCTGAGGTGCGGGAACACCCTCCTCTTGGCCAATTCCAGACGCAACTTGGCTTCCCGGGCTCGCTCCAGCCTCCCTCGTTCCCATCCAACGGATCGTCGCAGGGGTGGGACGAAGCAGAGGCGAAAGAATTGGAAAGCGACGTCGAAGAAGCGCCCCGATCAACTCGCTGGGGATAGGCTAACCCTCACCGCCCGGCACGCGGATTCGTGACGGCGACCAGTGCTTCAGGGCCACAGACGGTTCAAACCGCCGCTTGCCGCCTCTCCCACCTTCAGTCGCCCCAGGCCCCACCCAACCAATCGCCAAAATCCGTAAAGTCAGTTCAGACGAATCCATGTTGTGGGGCGGCGGGACACCTGCGCAGGGATTCCCGAGAATTCAGTCACCTCACTCTCGGGATCGATTTATCCGCGCCGGCAGCAAAAAATCTGGCAGCCCCCCCCTCGATTCGATCAACCCCAGTGACACGCGACCGGGAGACGAAACTCCCTGCGCACGCATTCGATTCGATTCCAAACCCGGCGACCCCGCCAAGCCTCTCCCACAATTCACAACCGCTGCTCAAACAAACTTGGAATTCCCCTTTTGGACTGGTTTGGGCCAACGTTTGGGCCTTTAACACGGGATTTGGGCGATCTCGCGTCGATGCAGTCGACGGTAGCTGACCGAATGAATCAATCTCAGAACTCAGCGAGCGTCAGTCACGCGGTTGGGACGGTCGAGCCTCACGACTCCACCAATCGAAGATCGCAGGCTGCGGTTCTCCGCAGGCACGCCGTTAGGCGATTTTTCGCACAAAACTCTGGATGCATCGCAGTTGCGCCCTGCTCAGGCGAATTCCTGGACGCGCCGCCGTCAGCATCCGCAAACCATCCTCCACGCTATGAGACACCCCGGAACTGAGGAGCACCGCGAGAGCAAATAGTCCTGTCCTGCCGTGACCCTGTGCACAATGGATAAAAGTCCGCCCAGGCCGAAGGTTGGCAATTGCAGCACGTAAAGCCTCTGGCGTGGGTGCGCCACCGTCAAGAATCGGAAAACACAAATAGGATGGTGAACAGCGGATGGACGGTGGCTCAGAAAATTCGGCGGTGAGGTCCACGAAGTTCTGGAACTCGCCAACAAGCTCGCACGGCAGCAATCGCCGTCCGACAACCAGGTGCTCGTTGATCATGTTGTATGCTGGCTCGCGACTGACCAGACGAATGACGTGCCAAACGACCGTTGTGCCAATCAACAGCGGCAGAAACACCAGCCAACTCCACCACGGCAAGGTGCCATCGGCTCGCTTGCCAAACACCTGATGAGCACCGTGTCCGTGAGCAACACCAAGGACAAGAAAATCGCAGCCCAGCCAGAGTGCCAAGAGAAACCAGCCGCGCTCGATCAACCCAAGAGCGATGAATACAAGGCCCAATAGCGTGAGAAGATGTCGGTGGCTCATGGCGTGTGGGGTAGACTCTGGCCATGCGGCTCAGAGTGAACTGGCACAAAAAAAGCCAGTTTTCTCACTTCAAATCCGATAGTGCGAATAGAGTTCATCACATGGCGCTCCCTCGATTGGACAATACCTACGAGGCACTGTGGGGCAAAGGGATGCAGCCACTCGCTCCCTGGACAGGAACTCCGTCGTGAAACTGGTCCATCAAAACAACCAATCCCAGCTGACCAGACAGACAACCCTTCAGCAGACTTTCCGACAGGTAGAGTCCGAAAAACAAGCGGAGAGAGCGGGATTCGAACCCGCGGTAGGGGAATTAACCTCTACGCCGATTTAGCAAACCGGTGCATTCGACCACTCTGCCATCTCTCCAAGACGTTCGAAGTTTACCAGCCCGCCGACGGTCAATCAATGGACCGCCGCAGCGTCACGGATGGGGATTTCACAATCCCTGCGGGCGGCTCATAGAGAGCCGACGGAAGCAGCCCCGAAGGGCTTCAGCAAGTCAACCCCGGGAAAGACAACGGTCGTGTTGCGATGGTTCGCCCGCCCTGTCGAGCGACGGACCCGGTCGATTAGACTGCGAATGCGGAATTCACGCCGCAGCCCGCGCCAGTCCGACCTTGTGCGGTCGCCCCTACCTTCCGGAACGCCCCATGGCTGTTCGCCTTCCGTTTATTTCGCCCCGCATTCCGCTGAAGACCGCCTCCACGGTGTGCAAGTCGCTGGCCACCATGCTCGATGCCGGGGTCCCATTGATGAAGGCCCTCGATGTGGTCTCCCGGAAGACGGGCGACGCCCGGTGCCGGGAACACCTTGGCGCCGTGCGTCAGAGAATCCAGGAAGGGGCGGAAATCAGCGAGGCGCTTCGGGAACGCGCGGGGTACTTTCCCCCGCTGATGACCGACATGATCACCATTGGGGAACACACAGGAGCACTGCCTGAAATCCTCACGGGATTGTCCAGCCACTATGACAATCTCGCCAAACTGCGGCGCAGTTTTTTGGGGACCATCGCCCTGCCGGTGATTCAACTGATCGCCGCCATCGGGATCATCGCCCTGATGATTCTGGTGCTCGGGCTGATTGCGTCGGCAGGTGGCAACAAGCCACTGGATGTGTTGGGGTTGGGGCTGTATGGCCCGGCGGGAGCATTGAAATTCCTGGGGACGATCGCGGCGGTCCTGGGGATCATCGCGCTCACCTATTTCGTGCTGTCGGAATCGTTTGCGACCAAGCGCTCGCTCGACGGGTGGCTGCTCAGGATTCCCGTCGTGGGGGGCTGCCTGCGGTCGTTCGCGCTGGCCCGGTTTTCGTGGGCCCTGGGACTGACCCAGCAGACCGGAATGCCGCTGCCCAAGTCGCTGGATATCTCCCTCAAGGCGACGGGGAACGGTGCCTTCGCGGGTGCCAGCGACGAGGTGAGCCACTGGGTGATGTCGGGGGATGAACTGACCGAAGCGCTGGCCCAGACTGACCTTTTTCCGGAAGATTATCTCCAGATGCTGCAGGTCGCCGAGACTTCGGGAACGATTCCCGAAACCCTCGAACGGCTGAGTCCCGAATTCGAAGACCAGGCCCGCAGGTCATTGTCGACCCTGGCCTCAGTCGCCAGTTATGCGGTCTGGCTGATGGTCGCCGGCTGCATTGTGTTCGTGATCTTTCGCATCGCACTGTGGTACGTCGGCCTGCTGCAGGGAGCGGTCAACGACGCGCTCCGTTGATGGGTTCCGCACTTCGCAGCCAGCCCCAAGATCGGGCCAATGCGAAATCCGATCCAGCCCCCGCTCCCCTATCGGGCCTCGAACAATTCCCGGAAGTCCTGCAGCGGGTCGAGCGCCGACTTCTGTGCCGCCGTCAGGTCCCGGAACCCGACTTGCCGGGGAGTCGCCAGAGCCGCCAGCTGCAAGATGTCGAACTCTTCCAGCAGACCAAAACAGAAAAGTTCCACACCGTCTTCGACACGCAGATTGCGTTCCAGAATCTCTTTCAGACTCCCCAGTGATTGATGGAGATGGACGTCTCCCAGAGTGGGTGTATCGAGCGCCGCCGCCGTCAAAACAGACAGTGAGACCCGGGGCCCCTCGGCCCAGACGGAGATGCGCTCTCGACCCGAGAGTGCGGAGAGCCAACCCGTCAGTCCCGACACCTGGCCGGCAGCGACTCCCAGGGGCCGCTCTCCCACGGCGGAAAACAGCAGCCCGAACAGGTAATCACGGTTTCCCTGGCTACACTCACCCGTGAAGAGCAGGTCAGCCACACAGACCTGTTCCTGGCGAGCCAACAGGGAATGGACCACGTCGGCGAGGTTGGTGCGCCCCCGATCGGCCACCACCAGGGTGGTCCCGCGCGGATTGGCAGGGGTGAAAACCACCGCCGGAAGTGTCCAACCCGCCGTGGGTGTCACCCCAAAGAACTGGGCATCGGCTGAGCCCGCCTGGCGGCGATCACGCAGTTTGGCAGCAAACTCGATGGGAGGGACCTTGACCAGTCGGCTCAACACGGGCCGCCGCATGGACTGCCACTCCCGCGCGGCGGCCACACTCACGGGCAGTTGCGGTTGACGGGGAAGCGGCACGGCCAGGCCGCGGGCCAGCGACGAGAAGTTGGCGTTGTCTTCCGGAATCGGAACTTCCAGTTGCCGGGGCGTCTTGAGTTCAGCCGTCGAGGGGATCTCCTGCGGACAGTAATCGCGGTTTCCACGAAAAAAATGCGTTCCAATCATTTGATAGAGGGCCTCCCGGTTGTCCTGTTGAAAGTTGTGGTCTCCCGGTTCGGCATTGATGTGATAGCGCAGATGCTCCTGACGGTCGTACAGGCCAAACACCGGCCGGGCGGCCGCCAGCAGCGGGGGCAATGCGTGATCGGCCTTGAAACAGCAATTGTCGTTGAGGTTATAGGTCAGCAGGGTGGGACGGGGGGCCAGCAGCGCGGTGAGGTGCGAATAATCGGCCACGGTCGCCATGTCGACGGGGGTCTGTTCGGAATCGCCCAGGTCGCCAAAGTTCCGCCCGCGCGTGAAGAAACTGGAGTATCCGGCGACCGGATTCGACAGCGTCACCCGGGTGTCGAGGGCCGAGATCACAATGGTCTGCCAGCCGCCGCCCGAGAGCCCGGCCACCCCCACCCGTTCGGGGTCGGCTTCCGGAAGCGACAGCAAGACATCGAGCCCCCGCTCGAGCGCGAGATAAAACGGTGCCAGTCCGCTGGTACCGCACAGGTCGAGCTGATTCATCCGGCCGTGGACATAGCCCTCCGTGCGCAGCTGCCCCATCCCGAACCATTCAGGATTGAGGGCGATGATTCCGCGTTTGGCCTGGTTGATGCACCTCAGTTGCTTGTAATCGACCGCCTTGCCGACCGGATCGTGGCCATTCACATTCAGAAACACCGGAACCCGCCCGGTGATCTGAGTGGGGCGATACAGCAGTGCCGGGATCCACAATCCGGGCAACGCCTGATACCGCAGCCGCTGGATGGTATAGCCCGGGCCACCGGGGAGTTCGTCCAACCACTCGACGCGCAGGGGTGTCTGCTGCCACTGCGCGGCCGCACCGCGGCGGACGGCCCGATCCAACACCTCGGACCGCAGACGGGCCGCCTGGCGTTCCCATTCGTCGCGGGTCGTTACGGGGGGGAGTGGGGGAATGCGGCTGGCGGTGAACTCCTGAATCTCGCGCAGGCTCTGGCCCGGCGCGAGCAACGGAACCGACAGGGCCTCCTTCAACGACTCGGAGTCATCGCCCCGCAGGTTGTCCACCGGAAAAGCCAAGGCACACAGACAGAGCGTCAACCAGCACCGCCACATCGGGGAGCTCCAAACAAATCCGTCGAGAGATCGGGGAAGGGAGCACCACCGACTGTGCACCCGGGCGCGATGATACCGATCGCCCCCCTGCCCCGCGATCTTCGACGCGGGCGATAAGACCCGGAACGTGACTCCTCGGCGATACGCTCCGTCACCCGAGGTCTCCGACCACCTCAACCGGGCAGCCGCGCATCGGCCGCGGTCGAGCCGGCGGAACTTCCCTGGTTGACAATGGTCGCCGAGTAATTGTTGGCCGCCTTTTCGACTTCCTCGAGGAACATTTCCTGCTTGAAGGGCTTGTAGAGCGCCCCCCGCATGCCCATTTCGCGGGCTTTGACGATGGAGTGCCCCGGGTCATACCCGAACCCGGTCATCAAGACGATGGGAATATCGGCCCGAATGGCGCGCACCCGCCTGAAGCATTCCGAGCCACTCATGTCGGGGAGGCGAATATCGGCCAGAACCGCGTCGTAAGACAGGTTCTTGACCATCAGCAATGCCTCGGCCCCATCGTGGGCCGTCTCGACCGAACAGCCGTACGGTTCCAGCAATTCGTGAGCCCGCTGACGGACTGCGGCGTCGTTGTCAACCACCAGCACCCGCTTGCCGCGCAGCCGGGGGCGCTGCCGCACTCGCGACAAGTCCGCCGTCCCCTCGGGGGTCAACTGCTCGCCGGTGGCCTGGATCTTCTGCTTGATCTCCCGGGCCTTGGCAATGATCTGCTGCAGCCGCTGGGCGACCTCTGGATCATGCCCGATGTATTTGTCGAGAATCCAGACCGCGTCGTTGAGCATGGCATCAACCGGCTGTGCCACCTCATTCATGATCCGGCCGGTGCTTTCCCGGGCCGTGGTGATCTTCTCGGCGGTCAACAGATCCAGGCGGTTGATGGCGACCGCCACTTCCAGCCCGAACAATTCGAGAAACTGCAGATCCTGTTGGGAAAAGGCGTTCGGCTGGCGACTTTCGACATTGAAGGTTCCCAACATCCGCTCGTTCCACTTGATGGGAACTGTCAGCGAACTGCGGGCATCGGCGGCCCCCGCCAGGTAGAGCGGGTCATGCAGGGAATCCTTGCAGAGATAACTCTGGCCATGGGCGGCGACGAACCCCGTCACCCCATTGCCCTCGGGCAGCGCCCACAACTCGCGGGACGCGGCCTCGGGCAACATCCCCACATTCAACAGCGGGATCAGCCGGTTCGACGATCTCTCGAGCAGCCGAATCTCGACCGTCTCGTACTCCAGCACACCCGCCGTGCAGTGGATGATCTGGGCCTTCAGCAGATCGATCCGGTTCTCGACAGACATATCGCGCAGATCTTCCGCCGACATGTCTCCCAGTTCGAGCCCCGCTTCGAAAATGGCGCTCAATTTGCGCTGCCGCCGGGTCTCCTGCGTGATGTCCCGGACGACCACCACAAAATGATCGATCTCCCCCCCCGCAGACCGCGACACAGGCACCACGTCCAACTGCACGAAACCCCGCTCCCCCAGGTCCAGTTGGGTCCGCGCGGGCTGATGTGTCTCTCCAGCCGTCAAAAACGGACTGGGGTCGGCTCCGGGCAGGAACTCACCCGGAAACAGTTCCTGAATCAGGCGGCCCCGGACCGCAAGGCCTCCCACCAGGCACACCATCGCCGGATTGCACCAGACGATCTGCAACCGCAAATCGAGAACGGCGATCCCATCGGGAAGCTGCGACAGGATTCCGCCGGCTTCGGGCAGCAGCAGCGCCCCGGCGAGAGCCAGCGGCTCAATGCCGTTCGGCGGGGTGGGAACACAGACCGCCTTGTATTCACCAGAAACGAGGCGGGAAACAAAATCCGCGGATGACCACCCCGGAGTCCGATCTTCAGCAGTCGCTTCGAAGCGGCCAGAGAATGCCTCCAGCAGCGGCCGGGAATCCGCCGTCTCACCTACGACAAAAATCCGAGGCAGTTCCTGCATGGTCCCGACGCTCCCGGCACATTTTCCCACTGTTCATACTCTATGCGCTGCCGGTGTTTCTGGCAACCGCTTTCGCAGCCCAGGGAACCCGTTTGATCCGCAGTGTCAACTCGTCTCGCAAACTGCAGAATTCATCCCGAGGGGGACCTCCCGGACCGCGAATCCTCCGGCAGCAGTCATTGGCGGGATCGCTGCAGGTTGCGGAGTCGAGAGCCGGTCAGGGTGTCACCGGTCCGCGGGTCGGCAGTCGTCGGGGAGGAGGTGAGATTTCGGCTCGCCCTCCCCCGGCCGGTTGAGCGGAGGAGGCAGCAGCCGGTTGAGCCACGGGAAACTCACCCAATTCCAGACCCGCTTGATCCGCCGCCCGCTGCACAGCCCGAACATGCATCGCTGAACTCAGATCGAGCATCTGCTTCTTGCGCAGCTCCGGCACGCCGTTCATTTTCTCGGCCATTTGCTCGACCCAGTCCGGACGGCGGGACATCGCCAGAGACATCATCCGCACAAACATGCTGACTTCGGTGAAAGTCCGGTCGGTCAGCGTGACGGTGAGCGGAGAAAACACCTTGGCCGCCACATCCAGCGTCTGCGCGGGGAAGCTGATGAACAAGTCGCCCCGGTGACTGACAGAGACGGTCCCATCTGGCTCAGTGATGAAGCTGGACTGCAACAGCAACAGCGAGCGGGCCTCGATCGGTTGCTTCAACAGCGGGCTGGTGAACGAACCCTCGCAGATTGCCAGGTGCCGGTCTCCCTGGCTGTAGAGAATCTCGATCGCGCCGACTGAGCCGTCGCCCGCATCCGCCTCGTACTCAAAGCGACCGGTCTGGTACATCTCCACTTTGGAGATTTCCATGGCCCGCCAGACACTGACCGCCACATCGGGATGGGCCAGGAAATAACTGTACACCTCGGGCTCGACCGGGAACGAAACTTTGGGAAGACGCCGGTAATAGCTCACGTTCTTTGTGATCGACGCGACCCGGTCCCGCTGCTGGGGAGTCAGATGCTCCAAAGGGAGCAGAGCCAGCGCTTTTTTTCGATCGGCGGCACTGGAAGAACCCTTCGGTTCCGCATCCAGAATCTCCTTCTCGGAGACCGCTTTGGTCCCTTTGCCAAGGACCTTGGCCCCCGCCTGAACGACCCGTCCAAAAACCGTCAGCTCATCGGCCTGAGGGGACTCCTCATGGGCCCGGACCACCTCTCCGCCGGTCTGGGCCGAAAGGTTCGCACCGCTGCCCAAGAGCGAACCTGCGGCCGCCACCCCCCACAGCAGCAACTTGTGCGTGCGACGACAGGAAATCGACGGCATGCCCACCCTTCCCTGGAAGTGGCCTGAAGCGAGTCGCGCCGGTCTCCTTCGCGGCAGTCCCTGCTGCCAGCCGTCGCGTGACTCCTTTCATCGACAGAGGCCGCACAGTCGGAACAGTCGAACTCCTTTGAATCAGCGTCATCCAGGCGGGCGTCTGGGAAACCTGGGCAACTTTTACGGCCCTCATAAAAAAAACCCCCGGGATTTCTCCCAGGGGTCGTTTTCAGCTTAGTTTTGTGGCCCATCGCGGGTCGCAGCGACCCGACAGCCCGACACGATCAGGGAACCACAGGCAGCAGCGGGGATACGGGCACCAACGGAGACGAATTCCCGACTTTTCCGGGAGGAATGGTGGGAGTGCTGTCGTCGATGACCAGGGTGGGATCCCCGAGGGTGATCCGCATGGCACGCATGACGTTGTCGATGTCGTTGCACAGGGTCCGAACAATCGGGAATCCGCCACCGGCGAACAGCAGACCCACCGGATTCCGATTCATGTCAACCACCAGAGAACCCGAATCGCCCGGGGCGCCGAGTGACAGCGACGAGGGAGTCCCGGTCACCTCGATTGTCTCGATGAAGTAGGCGTCTCCGGCATCGTAACCAACGGGACCGACTGCCATATCGATTCCGGTGACTACCCCCACGCGATAACCGGTCGTCCGTCCGTACTTTTGGACCCGCTGCCCAAGGTAGGCATCCACTGTCGTCGATCGGGGAGTGCCGTAACCATCGGGAAGCGTTGAGACCCCTGTCAGGGTCGGCTCAGTGAAGATTGCGGCCGCATCGACGAGGTTGGGATCCTCTTCGTCGAACGTCAGGGTGACAAAACCAGCCACCGTACCGAGCGCGTTCTCATTCACCAAAGCCAGGGGACAGTTGTCATCCCCGCCGCTGGGCTGGGTGATTGTTGTTGCAGGAGTGGCCTCATTCTCGAGCCCGAACACATGATTGTTGCTCAAGGCATAATAGAAGCCATTGCGCCCTCTCAGGCGACACCCCAAGGTCCCCGAGGCACAGATGTCGGCATCGAACGGAAATGCCGACACACCGATGGGAACCGGTCGCGGAAGACGGCGTTGACGAGCCGGTCCCGCAGGCGGAAGCACCGCCTGCATCGGACGGAATTCACCGATCACCTCGCTGATGACTTTGACCCCAGCCACAACTTTCGGCAGTTGTGGCTTGTCGATGCCATTCAGCATCACTTTGATGACGACGGTCCCGTCCTCTTCCAGACAGGTTCCGACGCCAATCACACCAGGCTTCGCCAACAGTCCCTTGCGGACACTGCGCTGTGCCTTGATGGCTTTGTCAACAACCGCCTGGGGCGGAACGGGGTAGAGATCGTCATCGGGCTGACCAGCCACCACACCTCCACCCGGCGGCAAAATGACCCCGCCCTGACCTCCAACGCGACCTGCCGCTCCAGCGGCAGGACCGACTTTCTTCGCCCCCACACCCGGTTGGGGAGCGACCCCCTTGGGGAGTGACTGCCGCCCACTGAACACAGGGTCAAATCCTGGTTTCAGTTCTCCATTGGATTGAGTTTTCTGCCCCGGACGCGGCACGCCCGAGGCCCCATTCCCTTGGGCGAAAACCATGTCTCCGCTGAGTGACAACCCAGCCAACAGAGTGGCAACGCACGCGAGCCACCGCTTCCGACCCAAGTTCAGCAACATGAGAACCTCTCCGACGCAGATGACCACTTCCTATTCAACACGGCGCGCAGCTTCCCTGCCTTCACAAGTTTAACTTGGTTGTCGGCCGGGGCAATCTCAAATCCTTTTGAAAACCAATTCATTTTCTCACGTTTCGACAACTTCAAGCGGTCCGGCGCTCAACCAACCGGTCAATCGATTCGGGCGACAACTCACGCAAGCTCATTACAACCAGTTGAGCGTGATCTACGCTCTCCCGGGTATGTCCCGTACTGACCAGAGCGATGCTCGCCATTCCCGCCGCATTCGCCGCAGTGATCCCCACCGGCGCGTCCTCCACCACCGCACACCGTGCCGGGGCCAAACCGAGACGTTCTGCCGCCTTCAGGAAGACTTCGGGATCCGGTTTGCCCCGGCTCACATCGCGCCCGGTCACGCGTGTCCGCAGAACGTCCCCAACCCCCAACCGTTCAATCACCAGCGCGACGTTCTCGGGAGGGCCGGATGATCCAATCGCCAACCGGAATCCCGCAGCAGCCAGCTGGCGAATGAGATCGGCGGCTCCGTCCATGGCGGGAAATGCATGTTCCACCAATTCGCGATACAGGCGTTCCTTACGCTCGTCGAAAGCTGCAATCTGCGCAGGACTGAGCAGGCCGGCTCCCCAGTGGGCGGCAATGATCTCCCGGCTGGTGCGTCCAAACGTCGCCGCAAACTGCTGCTCCGTGAGTGACTGGCCAATTTCTGCCGCCATCAGTCGCCAGCTCTCCCAGTGCGCCTGATAGGAATCGACCAGCACTCCATCCATATCGAAAATGACGCCGCGTTCCATGCCACTCGCTCACCGGGTGATTGACGGTTCCACTTCGGGCACGGTATAGCATGAGTCTCTGGAATCTGCGATGCACTGCACACACGATTCCACAACTGTCCCCATGAACACACTGGAATGTCGCAGCGCATTTTCAATTTTTCAGCCGGTCCTGCTTGTCTCCCCGAATCCGTTCTGGAAGAAGCCCGGAACAACCTGCTCAGTCTCGGAAACACCGGAATCGGAATTCTCGAGCACTCTCACCGGGGCAAAGCGTATCTCGCGGTGCATGAAGAGGCCGTCGCTTTGATTCGCGAGTTGGGACAAGTCCCGGACAGCCATGACGTGCTGTTCCTGACCGGAGGTGCCTCGCTGCAGTTCTCGATGATTCCCCTGAACCTGCTGCCGGCGGGGGAAACGGCCGACTATCTCGTCACCGGAATGTGGTCGCAAAAGGCGGTGATCGAAGCCCAACGCGTCGCCCGTGTCCACGAGGCCTGCAGCAGTGCGGATCGCAATTTCTGCTACATCCCCTCCCGGTGCGAGTACAGTGCCCGACCGCGATACGTGCACTTCACCTCAAACAACACCATCTTCGGCACCCAGTTCCGTCACGAACCCACCCCCCCCGCCGGAGCACCGCTGGTCTGCGATGCCAGCAGCGACATCTTCAGCCGTCCCGTCGATGTGTCGAAGTATGGGGTGATTTATGCGGGAGCCCAAAAGAACCTGGGACCATCGGGGGTGACGGTGGTGATCATCCGCAAGGATCTGGTCGCTCAGGCGCCCAAAAACCTTCCCACCATGCTGCAGTACCGTACTCACGCCGACGAGAACTCGCTGTACAACACTCCTCCTACCTTCGGCATTTATGTCCTCGGGCTGATGCTCAAGTGGCTGAAGTCCCAGGGAGGCCTCGAGGCGATGGCGCGGCGGAACGAAGAAAAGGCGGGGAAACTGTACGCCTACCTCGATCAAAGCCGGTTGTTCCGCGCCACCGCAGAACCGGGCAGCCGCAGTTTGATGAATGTCACCTTCGTGACAGGGCAACCGGCGGTGGATGAGGCATTCCTCAAGCGGGCCACCCGGGAGGGGCTGGATGGCCTCAAGGGTCACCGCAGCGTCGGAGGCATGCGGGCCAGCCTGTACAACGCGTTTCCCCAGAAAGGTGTGGATGCACTGATTGCCCTGATGAGCGACTTCGAGCAGACCCACGCGAACCCGTCCTGAGGATGGTCCTTCTTTTCCTCCGCCGATGCCAGCCGAAGAATCCCCGATTGATCGCCGCACGGCCCACCTGGGGATCGTGCACTCGACCACCATCGAGATCAACCCCTTTCTGAAGAGGTGCGATCGGCTGCGCCAGTACCTGGGGGATGACCATTTCGTGGTTCGCGGTGGCTTCTGGCGCGACCATCGCATTGCCTTCATGCAGGTCGGGATGGGGCCCCGTCGGGCCACCCGGGGAACCCACGCCCTCATCGACGGCCACCAGCCCCGCTGGATCGTGTCGGCGGGCTTTTCGGGTGCCCTGGTTCCCGAGCTGAAAACCGGAGACATCGTGGTTGCCAGCTCGACACTGGACGCCGACGGGAAGGAACTGAAGATCGACCTCAAGATGCCTGCCAATCCCAGTCAGGGACTGTATGTTGGCCGGCTGCTGACCATTCCGGAAGTGGCGAAGTCTCCGGAAGACAAAGCACGGCTCGGACGTGAAACGGGGGCGCTGGCGGTCGACATGGAGAGCGCCGCGGTCGCGGCCGTCTGCCGCGAACGCAAAGTCCGGTTCATGGCAGTGCGCGTCATTTCGGATGAAATGAATCAAACCCTCCCCGACGAGGCACTGACGATTCTCAGCGATCGGGGAGCAGTCCAGATCGGGGCGGCGGTCTCAGCGCTCTGGAAACGCCCGGGCAGTGCAGCCGAACTTTGGAACCTCCGTACCGCGGCGAACGAGGCGGCTTCCCGACTCGCTTTTTTTCTGGACGGTGTGGTGGCCCGGCTGTGTGAGCCGTAACCCTCCTCTGAGACATCAGGCGGACCAACAGGGCCGGGGACTCAACAACCGGCTGCGGTCCAATTCGCCCATCGCGGTGATGAAAGGCAGACGTGACACGTCCCTGGATTCTGGCCGAGGCCAACTATGGCCACGTCAAAGCCCACCCCTACGAAGTCGCGGTACTCCCCTTCGGAGCCACCGAACCGCACAACCTGCATCTGCCGTACGGCACCGACAGCTTTGAGGCATTTGAAATCGGTTCGCGGGCGTGCGAGGCAGCCCATCGCCAGGGTGCCCGAGTGGTTCTGCTTCCCACGATCCCTTACGGCACCGAGACGAATCTGGACCGGTTTCCTCTGGCGATGAATCTCAATCCCAGCACTCTGCTGGCGGTCGTGCGCGATCTGGTCAAGTCGGTGGAAAAATCGGGAATCCGCAAGCTGCTGCTGCTGAACAGCCATGGCGGCAATGACTTCAAGCCTCTGCTGCGGGAGTTGATGCCGGAGACTCGCGTGCAGCTGTTCTTGTGCGACTGGTTCCGGGGGCTCTCCGCCGACGTGCAGCGAGCCGAATTTGCCGACCCGGGAGACCATGCGGGGGCGGTCGAAACCGCTCTGGGGCTGGCCTGTTTTGAGCACCTTGTGATCCGGGACCCACAGACTGGCGGACTGGCCGCTGATGACGGATCGACCAGCCCCAGCCGGTTGGAAGCGGTCAACAGGGGCTGGGTTTCCATCAGCCGCCCCTGGCACCTGCTGACAACGAACAGCGGGGCGGGTAATCCGCACGAGGCCACCGCCGAAAAAGGGCATCGATTGCTGCGGGTCATCGTGGAACGACTCGCCAGCTTTCTGGTCGAGCTGGACCGAACTTCCATCGATGAGTCATTCCCACTCACTCCGCGCAATCCACCAGCCTGAGCCATCGCGCCCCCCAGTGTGATCACGACTCGAACGGACGTGGGGTGCGAGTACCCCGTGGTGAGAGCGGGCTGGCAAGAGACTTCTTGCGGAATCGAGCCGGTGGGTTGGCAGGAGGAGCCGTCACTCCGGGAGTTGCCAGGAGTTCACTTTCGGCCCGACATTCGCCGGGGCTGGTTTTCCAGAGGGTATCGAGGCGGGGGGGCACGAGATCGGCGACGCTGCCGACGATCAGATCGGGGCTGTAGGCGAACCGTGACAGGTCTGCGAGACTCGTTCCCCCCGACAGAACGAGGATCGTCTTATAACCCAACTGCACCCCGCCCAGGATATCGGTCTCCATGGTATCGCCGATCACAGTGGTCTGATCGGTGGTCAACTCCAATTCCTTGCGCGCCGCCCTCAGCATCACCGGGCTGGGTTTGCCAACACTGAAAGCCCTGACACCGGCAGCCGCCTCGAGCATCGCCACGATCGCCCCGCAACCCGGTCGGGTTCCATTCTGGGTGGGACAGGTGGGATCCAGATTGGTGGCCACCAGTTTGGCCCCCGCCAGAATCATCTGCAGGGCGTGTTCCACCATTTCGAAGTTCAGGGATCGCCCCTCTCCCACCACGACATAGTCGGGAGATTTGTCGACAATCGAATAGCCGTTCTGATGGAGGGCGGTCATCAACCCCCCCTCGCCGATCACGAAGGCCGTTCCACCGGGTTTCTGCCGGGCGAGGAACCGGGCGGTCGCCATGGCGCAGGTAAACACATGTCGTTCCTCGACCTCGATTCCCATTCGCCGCAGCTTGGTCACCACATCACGGCGGGTGCGCTGGCTGTTGTTCGTCAGGAAGAGAAACGGAATTCCCCGGTCGAGAAGTGCGGCAATGAACCGCTCGGCTCCAGGCACGAGCTGCGCACCTCGATAGATCACTCCATCCATGTCAATCAGAAACCCCGACACCGTAACCCCCGTTCCCAAGGTCCCTCGCGGCCGCCGGGCGGAATCGATGTTCCAGCCTTCCGGGAGCCCCGCTGCTCAACGACCGTCTCCCCGCCTGGGATGCAGGCTGCGTGCCAATGTCGAGGACATTGCGGACAACGGGTGGAAATCTCCCAACTCAACCCGAAATCGGTTTCGCGCGTGCGACTCTTCGCGCGAGCCATGTGCTCCCCGGAACGGCACCCCGCCCGCCGATTGATCAGTCTCGCGGCCTGCTGCCGAGTTCCGCATCAGGAGCGTCGAACTCTTCCACAGCGGTTTTTGACTCGGGAGGCGAGCCCGACCGATCCGCCTCATTACAGATCGCCATCGCCCAGGCGGATCCGACAGTAGCTGGCAAATCTTTGTCGCGAGATCTGACCACGGGCCACCGCGAGTTTCACGCCGCAATCACGTTCGTGAATGTGGGTGCAATTGGCGAAGCGACAGGCTCTCACGTGGGGGTGGAATTCAATGAAATAGCCCTCGATTTCTCCCGGGTTCAAGTCCCACAAGTCAAGTTGCCGCACCCCGGGAGTATCCACCACCCAACCTCCCATGGTCAGCGGCCAGAGACGGGCGCTGGTCGTGGTGTGCTGTCCTTTGCCGGTCTCTTCGGTGACGTCGAGTGTTCGCAGGTTCAAGCCCGGTTCCACGGAGTTGATCAGCGAGGATTTTCCCACGCCGCTCTGCCCGGCCAACGCCGTGGCCCGTCCCCGCAGCAGATGCCGCAAACGGGCCAGCCCCTGTCCCGAGCGGGTGCTGCAGGGAATCACCTCGTAACCGAGCTGGGCATAGATTCCCACGATGGGCTGCAACTCGGCCAGGTCGACGAGATCAATCTTGTTGATCACGATCACCGGCCGCAATTCCCCCTGCAGCACGCTGATCAGGTAGCGATCAATGAGGCTGGGCTTGAGCCGCGGTGTGGCAGCGGACCCGACGATCAGCACCTGGTCGACATTCGCGACCAGCACGTGCTTCCGTTCGCGGATCTTGCGGGCCAGAATCCCGGTTCGCGGCTCGACCCGTTCGATGACTCCCTGCCGTTCGTCAACTGGCCGTACCAGCACCCGGTCTCCCGCCGCCACGACGGTTCGCCCCTCGACCGCCATGTCCCGCAGCACCTGACGAACAGCACATTCGAGCAGGCGTCCCTGACCCAGATCGACCAGGCAGCCCGCACCGCGGGGGCTGAGCACCCGGCCGGGACACAGCAGCCCCGCCTGAAGCTGCTGCTGAATCTCGGATTCGGACGCTGCAACGACAGTCCGCTTGCGGGAAAAATCCCCCTTGCCCGACACCCGTTCCGAAGCCGACAAGGCCTCGAGCTGACCTTCATCGAGCGGCTTGAGATTTCGCTGCCGAGGCGACGAACCACGGTTTTTCCGAAGATCAACCCGTTTTTTCCGCTGATTCATCGAGAGCCTCGTTCGTCGGCACGGTCGCCGGACCGCACCGCGGAATACAGGTCAGTCATCCGACTGCAGCCATTCGAAGGCCCGCTCATCATCGTTGCGAGGTGCCGATTTCGCTCCGCTGAAACCTTCTGTCGCCGCACCCGGCTGGGAACGCGGGGGCCTGGGACGGGGGCGACGCTCTGCCTGCTGTAATCCGGCCTTCTCCAACAGGCTCATCTGGATGTCTTCCCCACTGTCCAACATGACCGGAGGGGTCGTTCCCGGGATCACGTTGTAGTCGATTTTGAACGCATGCCTGGCAAAGGAAATTTCGTCGCCTGGCAGCGCCCAGGCCTTCTTGACGCGGACTCCATTGACCTTCGTCCCATTGCTGCTGTTGAGGTCATTGACCAACCAATAGCCTTCCACCAATTCCAGCTCACAATGCCGGCTCGACACATTGCCATATTCCAGAACCAGATCACATCCCTCCCGGCGCCCGACCACCAGACGTGGCCGCAGCAGGGGAATGGTGTCGCCGCCCCCGACGGGGATCAATTCTCCGAGCATTCACCGCTCCTTCCCTCTTCAGTGGCGCTCGAGCAAGTCGCAGCACCTGGCATGTCTGGGAGAGACTCTGGAACTCAACCGGGAAGTTCCTGGACGTCAGGCCAATACTACGGTGATTTTTGGACGAACGTCAAATCGTGTTCGAAAAAATGACGGCACTCCAGCGGGCCGGCGACGGCCCACCCGAACCGCTATGAACTCGTCTCGGAGACGACTGGTGCAACATTCACCCGCGCACTGTCTGGGTCACGGGGGGTTCGCAGGTCCCGCAGGCCCTGCACGACCCACCAACCCAGGACACCCAGGAGCCCGAACCGGGCGGCCCCCAGCAAATGAATCACAAGGTCCCAGGACTGCAACGACAGCAATGCCAATCCCAGCGTGCATAACAGCAGGATCGACACCCGATTACTCCACGAGGTCTTTGTCAAAACGACACCAGCCGCGAACACAGCCCCCGAAATCCACCAGGTGAAGAAATCGGTCTTCCAATACGAGACGGTCAGTGCGGGGGTTTCTCCCAGGCGGGCGTATTCATAGGCTCGTCCCGCGGTCTGGAACGAATACAGCCCTTCGCCACCCGCTCCGAACCAGCGGTCGAGATCTGATGAGTCGCTGGTGTGTCCCACGGCCCCCTGAAGCCACCGGAAACGCGCCGGATGGACCGCGGTGAAACCCTGGGGAACCTGCACCAGACCAAACTCCTGAGGGACCCAGACAGCGGTCCGCAACTGCTGGATGACAACCCCCTCTTCTCCGGCACCTTTGCCCAAGCGGGGGACGTGGATCTGCAGGTTGCCCCCCCGCCCCGGCAAGGGGCGCGGGTTGTAGGGGGTTTGGTAGATCAGGGCGATGACAAACGGTTCATCGGCAGTGCGATTGCGGATGATTGGAATCTGGTAGGCATCCCAGCGTTTGTCGGGAGACTCGACGGGTGAGCGTTCCAATTCCACCCGCTTGCCTGCCACCACGGTATCGAGGGGAATCGAGTCTTTGGGAAGTACGAGGTCGAGACGCTGCCGCTCGCTGGAGCGCAGCTCATACCGCATCCGGCAGGTGACCTTGGAATCCTCGGTGACCACCGCCTCGAGGGCCGCCTTGGAGACCAGCGTTTCAAGCACGGGCTGAATCTCGAGTTGTGTTGATGTGAGCTGCAGGGATTGTGTTTGTCCGAACTCTTCCGGCTGCGCTCCATAGCGGAAGGCCAGATCTCCCTCACCGGGGAGAAGGGTCAGTTCGCGAAGATCGATCGACTCCAGTCCCTCGTCCGCCATTGCCCCCACCGAGAGGTTTCGGTCCCGCTGTACCAGCACCTGCCCCTCCACCGAGGTGGGATTTGTCAGGGTGTCGGTCCCGTCGAGTCCGCCAGTTCGAACCCGGATGGGAGCGACGGCGAATTGAAGCTGCCGCGAGCCGGGCGGGAGACTCAGCTTTTGGTCGGCACGCAGGTTGAGTTGGAAAGATCCCAGCACGGGGCGCTGCAATACGATTTTCCAGAAGACCCAGCCGGCCGGCCCCCCCTCTTCACGCGCCTGTTGCCGAATGGGGGGTGTCTGGGGACTGCCCGGCAGCACGCGCAGCGAGTCGGCCAGATTCTCGGGGATCGCCAGGCGGAAGGTATCGAGCGCTGCGTACTGCACCGTCCCCGCCAGCTGCGTCTCGATTTCCGCCAGCTCCCGGCGGACCCTGACGATGGTGGCCACCGTGGCGCCCCACCGGGGAGACCTGCGAGTCATCTTCCAGGTGAACTCCGGCAGGGAGGGGAACACCCACCCCGCCAGCCAGCGCGCCCCCGCCGGGGGGGCCGCGGGAGGCGCAGCGGCAGGTTGCAACCTCTCCACGGAACGATCATCGAAGACAAGTTCCAGGTTTTCAGCCGCGGCCGCCCAGACTTCGCCCCGATCCCGAACTGCCAACCGCGGGGTCAGCAGGGAGAGTGTCTCGGAAGACTCCTGGGGCCCGGCAAGCCGCCGCCGCCCCGTCACCTTCAACCGCACTTCACCCCGGACACCATCGCGCAGCGCGACCAGTAATTCCGGCGGATCCCCCACGACCTGATGCGACTTGACGGCATCTCCCTCGACACTGTCGACCACCAAATCCAGGGGCAACCCGAACCGCAGCTCAAACACCGAGGCCCGGTCAATCTGCAGTTGGAACTCTTCCGTCAATTCCCAACCCGCCTCACGAAACAGCACCTGCGAGCGTCGCTGCGACTGGATTCGCGGCTCGACCGGCCGGGCTGTCATCCGCAACTCGAACCCGGTGTTGAAATAACGCCAGGCCAGGGCATCCGGCACGGCGAATTCCGCGGGGACCTCGACGGGCTCCACGCGGATCAATCCCTGCTGTTTCTCAATGACCACGGCGAGGTCAGCCGTACTCGAGATGGTCAGAATTCCATTCTCCCGCCAGCCCCCTCCGGCATGCACCCCCAGAGCCTGACCAGCCTCCGCCATCCCGGCGACTGCGAATGTCTCCGTGGGGAGCGTCGACTCAGTCAACACCCGCACCGGCAGCCTCTTCGACTCACCCTCCAGCAATTCCACACTGATCGTTTGCCCATTGTCATCCGGTGCGACACTCCACGTCTTGAGGCCAGGAGCGGTCACCTCGATGATTCGGCACCCCAGCGGTGCCCGCACCTCCACCCGGCCCAGGGAACCCCGCAAAACCTGGTACTCCAGGCGGCTGTCCGACTGGATCAAGCCATCTCCCAGGCGAACCTGGGTGACATTCTTCACCGTTGCCAAGGGATCGAACACCGGTTCAGCCACTGTGCGGGGATGCCACCGGGCCGTGAGACTGCCCGTGGCCGGGAACCGCGCTGTCAAACGCGAAACCCCATCCGCCACAACCGTTTCCACAGCCGCAGCAGCCGGTTCCACATCAAACGCCTGTTCCGCACCGGGCACCGACAATTGCAGAGAGGTGGTTACCGAGCGAGGAATCTCCAGTTGAATCTCGCGACCACCGGGGGTGCTCCGCACCCGGGCGGCCATCTCGAATCGCAACCGATAGCCGCCCGGTTCAGGAAAACGGACTTCGTACTCTCCATCCCCCACCGCACGCAGCCAAACTCGTTTGTCTTCGCAGGACAACTCGCCCAGTGCGGCTGTTCCGAACCGTAGCGGCAGACTCAGGCGGTCGGCCATCAGAACGCGGACAGCGAGATCCGCTTCAACGCGCGCCAGATCTCCATCGAGCGTGATCACGTAGCGGGCTTCAGCCAAGCCGGCCCCCACGGCAGCCGGTCGGTCTCCCGCCTCCAGAGTTTGCAGGCGCCCCCACCAGTCATTCAGAAGCCGCAGGGGAACAATCGCCACCGACCCTTCTCCCGCCAGAGTCTGCTGCAAATTGCGAAACGGGACATAGACCATTCGATCCCAGGCGGAATCTCCCCCGGAAGCCGCTGGTCGCCCAGAGGCGTCAGCCGGTGAAGCGGTGGCTGAATTGGCGGCAGCGCCCGCTGTCGATCCGACGGGAGCAGGCTGCGCCACGCAGAGCGTCGACGCGGTCAGCAACCACGCAGTCGCAAAACACCTCATCAGCCAATGGGGCTTTGGGCGTTGAAACCAGTTCATCAGTCGACTCTCTCCCCCACCTTGGGCCGATGGTTGTTGGGGCAAACGGCGCAATCCACGCAGGTGATGCGGGCTCAAAAACGGTGACAACCACCTCCCTGCAGTGTACAGAGTTGCGTGCCTGCAATACCAGCGAGCGGCGGAAATCCTCCCCTCTGTGGGGGACGATTTCACCCCGCTCCGGACTCTCGAAATCACCGGCAACCGCGGGCATTGTCGGCCCCCATCCCAAATTGATCTGGAGCCGAAGGGGGTGACTCCCGGTGATCTGTTTGGGCACAACGTCACCCCGGACGGGAGGAAGGAAGCCCCCTTGCGTGGGTCAACTCGATCGGGATTCCGGGAAATTGGGGGGGGGTGGCGGCTGGATTCCCGGAGCAGGTCGCTGGCATGGTGAAATTTCTCTTAAGTCACTGCTAAGATTTCCCGGTCAGGGAGTTCTCGCTCCCCATCCGGGTCTTCACCCCAACCCCCTTGCGTGATCCGTGGCCTGCTCCGCGCCCTTTTCGATGCGCATCGCCACCTCCCGATTTGTGCTGCTGCTGGTCCTGCTCTGGTCGGGTGGTTGCAATCCGGTCGTAGAGCAGGGGGAGTTCTCGCGTCCTCCCGTGACGACGTCATCAATTGACAAACAAAACGTAGCCTGGCTGGTGAATGTTTCGGCCGAGGCAGGACTGGACTTCTCCCGTGAACAGGAAGCGGAAGGATCCTATTTCATGCCCGAAATCATGGGGTCGGGGGGGGGATTTCTCGACTTTGATGCCGACGGACTGCTCGACATCGTCTTGCTCGATTCCGTGTGGGGAGGGGGGGGCCAAGGGACCCGATCCCGGGTACGACTTTACCGGCAGTCGTCACCAGGCAGATTCCGGGAAGTCTCCCCCAGTGCCGGCTTCAATGAATTCCCCAGCTACGCGGTTGGGCTGGCCATCGGCGACTACGACAGCGATGGGGACAGCGACCTGTTCGTCAGTTGTCTGGGCCCCGATGTGTTGTACAACAACCTCGGGGATGGCACGTTTGGCGAGTCGAGTCAGCACTTGTCGGTGAGGGATCCCCGATGGGGAACTGCCGCCACCTTCTTCGATTATGACCGGGATGGTTTCCTGGATCTCTATGTGGTGAATTACCTCGATTACTTCCCCGGAAATCCCTGCGACGACAGTCGTCAACGTCCTGACTACTGCGGGCCACAGGCTTTTCAGGGAACCTTGGGAAAACTCTACCGCAATTTGGGGGAGATCAACCCTCAGGGTCAGGTCCTGACTGATGTTTCCGCCGTCAGTGGTTTGGCTGCCGGCCCCGCGGGCCCCGGTTTGGGATTACTGTGCCGGGATTTCAACGGTGACTTTTTGCCCGATATTTATGTGGCGTATGACCAGCATCCCAACCCTCTGTTTCTGCAGCAGGCGGATGGAAAATTCCGTGAAGCGGGAGCGAACTGGGGCCTGGCGACCAATGGGCTTGGCCAACCCCAGGCGAGCATGGGAATCGCCGCGGGAGACTTCAATGGAGATTCCCTGTTGGACCTGTTTATCACCAACATCCGGGGCGAGGTGAACATTCTCTATCTCGCCACGCGGCAGGAGACCTTCCGAGATGGCACGTCCAAGTCGGGAATCGCCTCCGCCAGCCTGACGAGGACGGGGTTTGGAGCCGCAGCCCTGGATCTGGACCTGGATGGCGATCTGGACCTTGCCGTCGTGAATGGTCGGGTCAAGCGCGATGTGCCTCTGCCTGGTTCGAACCTCAGTCCGTTCTGGAACGACTATGCGGAACCTGCGCAGCTGCTGCGGAACGATGGACAGGCACGATTCGAAGATGTGTCGGCCTGGAGTGGGGAATGGGCATCGAGACACGCGGTCTCCCGCGCTCTGGCCGCTGCCGACTTCGACAATGATGGTGACCTGGACCTGTTGAGCACATCCTGCGGAGGACCGGCATCACTTTGGCAAAACTCCACACCCCGCGAGGGACACTGGCTGCGGGTGCGTCTGTCCGACTCGCAGGGGAATCGCGAGGGGTACGGGGCACGTGTGACAGTCCGCGCGGGTGAACGGCAGTGGATCCGGGAAATGAATCCCTCCACCAGCTATTTGTCCAGCCACGATCCAAGACTGCACTTCGGCCTGGGGGCCACGCAGCGATACGACTCGATTGAAGTGGAGTGGAGTGACGGAACCCGGCAACTGGCTCCCGCGGGTGATTCCGATCGGGAATTGATCATCGGACGAGGCCGCCGCGTTTACGTGGTCGGAAACACCGAACCCCCATCCGATTCGGATCTCTGAGGTTCTGCAGGAATTCACCATCGACGACGGGTTGGCGTGTTGATCAACCGATCGCACCGGTGACCGGCACCAACAAACTCCCGAGCACTCTGATTACGCCAACGGTCCCTCGTACGGGAACCGGTGAATCGCCCGTAAGCATTCCGACAGGGCCTTTACAAGCGTGCTCCCCCAGCCGCAGGGAGTAAAGGGGGCCACACTTTGATTGGTCTGGCGATCGGCTTCGGCGAAAAACCGCATATGTCGATCTTGTTGGGCGACAAACTCGCGGACGGTGATCCGGAATTCCACCTCACCGCTCGCCTGGATCTTCTTCATCGAGAAGAAGTGCAGCTGCGCGAGCTGCTCGGAGGGGTGGGTCTGGGCCAGTTCCCATTCGGCCATGGCAGCAGCTCTCGGGGGGAGGAAACACGGGACGGCAAAGCCGACCGCCAGTTTATTCCGGGGTCGACACCTGAGCCGGCTCCGACTCGATCGCCGGCTGTTTGCTCTTCAACACAGCCTCCACCTCCTGCTCGCCGGACAGGCGTCGGATCTGCTCTCCCGACCGCCGTCCTGCCTGCGTGGTCCGGGCGGGCTCCGCACTGGGCACCCCTTTCCCCTTGTGCTGTCGCTCAGCGAGTTTCAGGGCGGAGTTGATTTTAGGCTGTTCGTACCCGGGCACTGTTCGCTGGCGAAACAGCACGAGTGCATGCAAAGCGTGGAAGAGGGGACCGCAGTCGGCCTCGGTATTGCGATTGACGACCAGGTCGCGAGCCACGCTGGTGATTCCGCGCTGGACCCACTCCTCGGAAAGCCGGTCCTGAGGCAGAGACATCATCAGCCATTCCAGCTGATGCCCCGAGGTCGAGATCCGTTTGCCGAACTCCCTCGTCTCGCCCGGACCCAGAAAATGATTCGACGAGAACGATCCGTCGGCATTCTGCAGCGATCGTGCCTCTTCAATGTACCGCTTGACCTTTTGATCGGCTTCCACCCAGACACCCCGCAACGATTCACCCGTATCGAGCTTGAGATTCCGGGCATAGGCGAGGGCGAACAGTCCATGACAGCCTCCACAGGCTCCGGACGTCACCGGTTCATCGACCTGCATCTTCAACAGACGCTCGATGCTCCACGCTTCACCGGCGGCGTTGGTCCACTGGGCATCGGGCGATTCGTAGTGCGCGAGAGCCCACAGGGTCCAGGTAATCTCCCGTCCGGTGCGAACCTGCATCTTCGCATCCTGCACGATGTCACGGACGGTGATGATCTTGGTGGGGGTGGCCACCTCATAGTCGAGCGGGATGTTGGCCAGGCACATGTATCCGAGGAACTGCGTGGGATGCCCCTCGAAGGCGTAGGGCCGGGTGAAGGGGTGCCCTTGGCCACCATAGGGGGTCTCTTGCCAGAGGGGCTGGTTGTCGTAGAACGCCCCCCCCATGATCCACTCGATCCCGCTGATCAGCTTGCCAGTCGGTTGTTCCCGCAAGCGCAGGTCCCAACGCAAAGCCAACACTCCGTGCACCACCTGCCAAGGGGTGTGGCGATCGGCCACCAAAGTCCGCCGCGAAGTCTCACGAATCGCCAGCGCGACCAAGTCATTCTGGGGGATCCGAGACAGTTGGTCGGGCTGATCCAGAATTCCGTTGTACCGGGCCAGGGGGTCCTGGGTCGCACCGGTTGAACTCTGGGCCGGCAAATTGCGGTTTTGCTGAATCTGCTGCGGTGCGACCACGTTGGGATTCGGCCGCAGCGGCCCACGGACCTGTGCCGCGCACCAGTCGGGAGCGACCCCCAGAGCCAACAGTGTGGACAAACCCGCGACACGCCGCGCTCCAGCCCACAGGCGGGCCGCGGTCGAGAGCCGTGACGCAGCCCCAATACCTTCCAGGGTGCACAGGTTCATGATGACTTCAGCTCCCAAACTTCTGTCCGTAGAGGGACTTCGAATCCAATCGCAACTGCGTCGTCAACGCCTGAGCCATCTCCCCGCTCCTTGCAGCCGGGAAAATACGCTGCTCATTAGATCGACCGTCCTCGCAATCGGCTTGGAAATGTCAGACCACGACCGGCAGGGTCAACGCGGGCCGAACCAACCGTCATCTCTGGCTCAGCAGGAATTCACCAGTGTGGTCTCTCAGCATAACCAAGACAAACATCCCATTCGACCCAGGCACCCCAAACACCCATCAATGCTCTCCAATAAGTCAAGAGCGCGACGACTCGCTTGGCATCCTCTTTGGAAGACTGAACTCGATTCAAAAGAGCGAGCTCCTGCGACCTGGTCAACCCCAGCCGCGACGAGTCGCAGGACAGATGGCCCTTGGGCTGCCATTCCGACCGTCTGCCGGGAAGCAGACCAGGGCCAGCCGCGACAACCGGTTGCACAGCCGAAAACAGGCTGTTATCGTTCAAAAATCCCGAGGTGTGCTTCTCGCCGTACCCATGCTTCGAACGGCGACGTGTTCACGGACCGCCTTTTGTTGCGGCCCCTCTGCGGACAAACTCTCTCCGGAATTCGTCCCTGTTTCAGTCGGGTGTTTGGACTGAGCGTGAAGCGACGTGTTGACTTGGTCCCAAGCCTTTTCCGAATGGGAGACCGTCCGTGACCAATCCGTCGAGCCGCCGGCAGTTTTTGGGCCAGGCCGCCAGTCTGGGAATCGGTCTGTGGAGCGGGGGAAGTGTCTCAAGCCCGGTCAAGGCCGCGCCCAACGATCGGCTGCGGTTCGCGTGCATCGGGTTGGGAGCCCAGGGAGCCGCCGACGCGTTGGCCGCCGCCCGCCTGGGGGAGGTGGTCGCCCTCTGCGACATTGATGATCAGGTTCTGCAGCAACGGGGCGCCGAAGAACCTTTCAAAAATGCCCGCCGTTTTCAGGATTTTCGGCGGCTGTTTGAAGACTTTGCGGAAGGTCTTGACGCCTTTATCGTCAGCACTCCCAATCATTTGCATTTTCCCGCCGCAATACTCGGAATGCGTCTGGGGAAGTCCTGTTTTTGTCAGACCCCTCTGGCCCACTCGGTCACGGAAGTTCGGCAACTGGCGGCCTTGGCCCGCGAGCGAAAACTGGCGACTCAAATGGGGAATGCCAGCAGCACCCTGAGTTCTCAAAAGCGGGCCGCTCAACTGATCTCATCAGGAATTCTGGGAGCCATTCGCGAAGTCCATGCCTGGACGAAGCGGCCCACCTGGCCGCAGGGGTCGGGACCTCGGCCGGCGGCGGGACCAGTCCCCGACCATCTCAATTGGGACCTCTTTCTCGGTCCGGCTCCCGCCCGCGATTTCGCCCCCGGTGCCTATCTGCCCGGCGTCTGGCGCGGCTGGTGGGACTTTGGTTCTGGAGCCTTGGGCGATCAGGGATGCCAACTGCTGGATCTTCCGTTTCGGACATTGGACCTGCAGGCCCCCACCCGGATCGCCGCCGCCCATTCGGGGCATGATCGTGAACGGTACCCGGTCTGGTCGGTCATCCGGTACGACTTTCCCCAACGTGGAGAAAGGGGACCTGTCCAACTGTTTTGGTACGACGGTGGAACTCGCCCCTCCCGGGAACTGTTCCTCGGGCGCCCAGTTCCCGCCAGCGGGGTGCTGATCGTCGGCGAACGTGATTCCCTCTCGATCCGGGAAGAGCCGAATTTCGAGTTTTCGCTGCTGCATGAAGGGGCCAACACGGCACCAGAACCAGCGGTCAACGAACCTGCCGAGGGGTTGTTCGAGGAGTGGATTCAAGCCATCCGTGGCGGTCCACCCGCCTCGTCCGATTTCGCGACCTTTGGTGGTCCCTTGTCAGAAACCGTTCTGTTGGGGAATCTTGCGGTGTGGGTGGGTCAAGCTCCGGGTCAGAAGGGAACGATTGTTGAGTGGGACTCCGCTTCTCAATCCAGTCCGAATCTTCCCGAGTTGACCCCCCTGATCCAGCGGCCCATTCGTGAGGGTTGGCGGCTGTAGGCGGCGGACGGCGATGTGCCTTTCCTCCAGACCCAAGCGTTCTGGAGGCAGGTGGCCTAACGCCAGACACCACGCTCTGACTGTACTTTGACGGATTTACTCATGTCTCAACCTTGGCGGGTTCGGGGAGTTCGCGGGGCCACCACGGCCTCCGAAAATACCCGGGAAGCCGTACTCGAAGCGACACGCGAACTTCTTCAGGAGGTTCTGCGGGTCAATGAAATCCACGATCCCGAAGACATTGCGTCGATCCTGTTCACGACCACACCCGACCTCACAGCCACATTCCCGGCGGAGGCCGCACGGGAGATCGGTCTGCAACTGGTTCCTCTGCTGTGTGCGTCCGAGATCGCTGTCCCCGCGCGCCTGCCTCGCTGCGTACGAATCCTGCTGCACCTGAACACACCGAAATCTCTCAAAGACATCGTGCATGTCTATCTGCGGGACGCCAAGTCCCTGCGGCCCGACATCCACAGTGCCCAGTAGCGGGGTTCGCTCAAACTTCAGGGATTCCGGAACTCTCGGTCGGTCAGGCAGCAAACTGTGTGTCTGCCGAACAGATTGAGCCCCTCCGCATCAGCCTCTTCCCGATGGGACCTGAGGCAGGGGTCGGGGGGGAGGATTCGGGGGGAAACCCGTCCTGGCCAACCCCATCTGGGAACGTCCCGCAACAGTCCTCCCCATCAGTCCGCTGGGGGAAGATTTTGCTGTCGCCGCAATTCGGTGGATGAGAGATCGCAACGGAATTCCTGTTCTTTCAGTCCCTCAAAGAGTCCCTGAAATTCCGTTGGAATTGGCAGTTCCTCGAGGGAGACATAGCGTCCATCCTGGATGCGACCAGCCACCAGGAACCGGCACCCGTGGCGACGGATTCCCGCGAGTGACTCGACCATGACCTGACGATCTCCGCCGTAGTACTTCGGATCGACCAACCGGGCGGCCGTGTCGGCCCCGACCACGAAGACCATTCCCGGCAAAACCTCGGCCTTCTGGGCGAACAGGGGTGCCCGTGTCAGGACAACCTGTTCCCCGGCGAATTGAGCACAACGATCGGCCAGCGTGATCAGATCGAGGGGCGGCTTGTCAACATTGGTTGTCGAGATCTCCCAGGCGACCGCTCCGCCCAGACGTCGGGTGGCGATCGCGTGGAGCTGTCGATGCCCGTCATGCACAGGATTGAACGAACCCGGAAAAACTCCCCGGATGGGGAGGAATGAATCGGGAGCACCGGGTTCCGCTCCCCGTCGCCAAACCACCCCCCGCGAGTGTTCCAGCAGTTGTCGCTCGAGTGCATCGGCCTCGACCCGGCGTTCTTCATATCGATCGGCCCCCTGATGCAGTTCGATGCAGGGAGGTTCGATCCCCAGTTGATCAGCCGCCAGCGAGAGCAGGAGATCACCGACGAGCCGTTCCTCCTCCCCCCGGTCCCGCAACCCTTTGGCCAACGTCACCGAAACCGCATGCGAAGCCCGTGAGGAGTGCGCGGCCAGATGGCACCGATGATCTCCCTTTTTGGGGCGATCGCTGACGAGGGCGGACGTGCCCGCCAACCCCAGCCAGACCGGACTGGCTGACGGATCGGCGGACATGCCTGCATCCAGTTGTCGGGCCCGACGCTCGGCCACCGCCGCCATGCCGAGGGCGGTTACGCGACTGCAAGCCTGTTCCGGCGGACGACCGAGCCACTCGGCCAATGCGACCGGCGTGTAGGGGACTCTTCCTTCCAGCAGACTGCGGGAGCCCCCGGGAACCTCCAGCAGCCGCCCCAGCATGCCCGCCCCCCCCCCCGTGACACTGACCACCAACCTGACACCAGAATGATGGATGCGTCGAATCGTCTCGGTCCAGGCCAGTTCCATGGTGTCCATCGAAGGCGAAAAACGAGTCATCCCCGGGATGGCACCCTGGGGACCAAAAACGGAAACCTGCCGTCACTGTGGCATGACCATCCAGCAAACGCCAGCCCCCCCGGAGAGGGCGGTTGTCTTCCGGAGATGGCTTGAGGACAATCACGACCGAACAAACAGTCGACACGTCTCTTCAGGAGCCTCGGTTCATGTTTCGTCTGCTGCGCGGCCTGTGGTGCGGCGTCATGGTGATGGTGCTCTGGAATTGTGGTCCCACCATCGCGCGAGCCGAAACTCCCCCGGAGATTGCGGAGATCACCTCAATCGAGGGAATCACCGAGTACCGCCTGACCAACGGCCTGCGCGTCTTGTTGCTGCCGGACGATTCCAAGCCAACAGTGACGGTGAACATCACCTACTTCGTCGGATCGCGGCACGAAGGGTATGGCGAAGCGGGCATGGCCCACCTGCTGGAGCACCTGCTGTTCAAGGGGACCCCCGACCATCCCAACATCCCAGCGGCTTTCAAGGAGCGTGGCGGAGACTTCAATGGGACCACCTGGTACGACCGCACGAACTATTTCGAGACCTTTCCGGCATCCCCCGAGAACCTCGAATTCGCCTTGCGACTCGAAGCCGACCGGATGCTGAACAGCCATGTCTCCGAGGCCGATTTGAAGTCGGAAATGACGGTGGTCCGGAATGAATTCGAGATGGGTGAAAACAGTCCGCAGGGGGTCCTTTCACAGCGGATGCTGGCGACGGCATTCGAATGGCACAACTATGGCAAATCGACGATCGGCAACCGCAGCGACATCGAGCGGGTACCGATTGGGGCGCTGCAGTCCTTTTACCGCCGGCACTATCAACCCGACAACGCCCTGTTGATTGTCGCGGGGAAGTTCGATCCCAACGCCGCGCTGGCGCTTGTTGACCGGTATTACACCCCGTTGAAATCCCCCGGAGTCGTCCGCGAGGCGACTTACACCGAGGAGCCTCCCCAGGACGGGGAGCGGAGTGTGCGGTTGCGACGGGTTGGTTCGACTCCCCTGGCGGGTGTGGTCTATCACATTCCCGCCGGCGGACATGAGGAGTTTCCGGCAGTTGAGGTCCTGCAGCGGATCCTCACCACCGAGGTCTCTGGCCGGCTCTACAAATCCCTGGTCCAGACGCGACTGGCGGCGGAAGTCGGCGGGATGACCTATTCGCTGCATGACCCGGGAGTGATCGAAATCCTGGCCCAGGCCGCGGGCGCGACGACTGGTCCTCAACTCCTCGCGGCAATGCTGGCAACCATCGATGAAACGGCGGCCAACGGCGTGAAAGAAGAGGAAGTCGGGCGTGTGAAGGCAGCCCTGCTCAAAGAACGCGAACTGATCGCCGCCGACAGCAAGCAGTTGGCCATCCAACTCAGCGAATGGGCCGCCCAAGGAGATTGGAGGCTCTATTTTCTGCATCGCGATCGCCTGGAAGCCCTGACCGTCGAACAGGTTTCAGCGGCCGCCGCGACGTATCTGAAACCCGATAATCGGACGGTGGGACTGTTCGAGCCGACCGCCGCTCCCGACCGCACGCGGGTTCCCCAGATGGCCTCGCTGCGCGAGGTCCTGGAAGGATACCGCGGCCGGGATGACGTGAGTGCGGGTGAGCAGTTCGACTCCAGCCCGGCCAACATCGACGCACGAACCGAATTTGTGACCCTGCGATCGGGGATCAAAGGGGCTCTGCTGGCCAAGCAGACTCGCGGGAACACCGTGATCATCAGGCTGACCCTGCGGTACGGCAGCCTGTCGAGCCTGAAGGGACAGCGGTTGGCCGCCGAGTTGCTTCCGGAAATGCTGCTGCGCGGAACCAGGACGATGGATCGGCAACAGCTGACGGATGAACTCGACCGTCTGCGGGCCGAAGTCTCGGCCTCGGGACGCCCCGGCGAAGTGACTCTCACAATCCAGGCCAGGAGACAAACGCTGCCCGCCGTGCTGGCTTTGGTCCGCCAGATGTTGCGCGAGCCCACACTGCCGGCCGAGGAACTCGAGCTGCTGCGGCAGAGCAAGCTGGCGGAACTCGAAGAGGCCCAGACTGAGCCCAGCGCTTTGGCGATGCTGGCCGTCCGCCAGCATCTGGCCCCCTACCCCACCGACGATCCGCGGCATGTTCCCGACATTGCGGCTGAAATTGCCGGATTGAAGGCGATCAAGATCACCTCAATGCAGCGGCTCTACCAGAGGTTTCTGGGAGGGACCCAGGGAGAACTCGTGGCTGTTGGAGATTTTGAACGGGACACCCTCGTCAGTTCGCTCGAGAGCCTGTTGGCGGAGTGGAAATCAGTCGAACCCTACGAGCGAATCGATCGCTCGGCACCGACGGGAGTTCCTGGGGGGAACCGACAGATCAATACGCCCGACAAGGAAAATGCCGTCTACATGGCCGCCCAGGTATTGCCGCTCAAAGACAGCGATCCCGACTACGCTCCTCTGGAACTGGGAAATTTCATCCTGGGAGGCGGAGGGCTTTCATCCCGTCTGGCCGATCGGGTGCGGCAAAAGGAGGGGCTGTCGTACGGTGTGGCTTCAATGCTGCAATCTTCGGCAGTCGATCGACGGTCGGTTCACATGGTGTATGCGATTTCAAATCCAGCCAATATGCCACGGACATCGGTGGTGATCGGGGAGGAACTGGAACGACTGATCGCGGAAGGGATTCCCGCCGAGGAGCTGGCGAGTGCCAAACAAGGTTGGCAGCAGGAACAGCAGGTGGCCCGTTCAAACGACCTGATGCTGGCGAATGAACTGTCGAACAACCTCCAGGCGGGCCGTACCATGCAGGCTCAGGCCAATCTGGAGTCACAGATCACACAGTTGACATCCGAGGTGGTGATTCAGTCCATGAAACGCCGAATGGACTGGAAAAAACTGTTCATCGTCACGGCAGGCGATTTCGGGAAAAAGTGATTGACGCGGTGCCCCCCGGTCTGATCCGAGCCACCATGCGGGAGCGAAGACAGCATGCCCTTTTGTTCACAAACCCCGGAAAACTGACTGCGCGCTGCTGCCAGTTCAGCGATGGGACGGGGAGACCGGCCGTGCATCGCATGCCGGGAGTCCTCTGCAACCCGTTAATTCAGCCCGAGGGCTGTGTTTCGGGACTCCCCGGTGTGAACAGGGTCCGCCACTTATCGGTTGTAGAGGCTCAATCGGTTCCCCAGACGACCCGGACGTGCATTCCTCCCTGAACCGTCTATAATTTGGTCACCTGTCGGAAGTTGGGCCTGTGGATGTCACTACAGCGACCCAGGATTCTCTTTTTCCTCTGGTTTTTGGAACACACATGGCCACTGCCGAAGTCTCGACTCTCCCCTTCAAGGTCAAGGATCTCTCACTCGCGGAGTGGGGGCGGAAAGAAATTGAACTGGCCGAGAACGAGATGCCCGGGCTGATGGCCCTGCGGAAGAAGTATGGTCCCCTGAAGCCCTTGGCGGGTGCCCGGATCGCCGGGTGTCTGCACATGACCATTCAGACCGCCGTACTCATCGAAACCCTGATTGAACTGGGCGCCACGGTTCGTTGGTCAAGCTGCAATATTTTCTCGACCCAGGATCATGCTGCTGCGGCAATCGCAGCGAAGAACATTGCAGTCTTCGCCTGGAAAGGGATGAATGAGCAGGAGTTCGACTGGTGCATCGAACAGACCCTGATCTGGCCCGATGGTCAGCCTTTGAACATGATCCTGGACGACGGTGGCGACCTGACCGTCATGGTCCACAACAAGTACCCGGAACTGCTCTCGGGGATTCGGGGAATTTCGGAAGAGACCACGACCGGAGTGCACCGGCTCTACCAGATGTTCCGCGAAGGAAAACTGGCGGTGCCGGCGATCAACGTCAACGATTCAGTCACCAAGAGCAAGTTCGACAATCTCTATGGTTGTCGCGAATCGCTGCTCGACGGAATCAAGCGGGCCACCGATGTGATGATCGCCGGGAAGATGGCGGTCGTCTGCGGGTACGGCGATGTGGGCAAGGGTTGTGCCCAGGCGCTGCAGAGCTTCGGTGCCCGCGTGGTGGTCACCGAAATTGACCCCATCAACGCTTTGCAGGCGGCGATGGAAGGTTTCCAGGTGACGCTGCTGGATGACGTCGCGGCTTCCGCCGACATTTTCGTCACCACCACTGGCTGCTGCGACATCATTCGCCCAGAGCACCTCGACGCCATGAAGCATGAGGCGATCGTGTGCAATATCGGGCATTTCGACATTGAGATCGACATGGCGTATCTCAAGAGTCGCAAAGACATCTCGAAGATCAACATCAAACCCCAGGTCGACAAGTTCGTCTACCCGAACGGGAAGGCGATTCTCGTTCTGGCCGAGGGCCGTCTCGTGAACCTGGGCTGTGCCTCGGGCCACCCGTCGTTCGTGATGTCCAACAGCTTCACCAACCAAGTGCTGGCCCAGATCGCCCTGTGGGACAAGAAGGCGAAATTCGCCATTGGGGTCCACGTCCTGCCGAAGAAACTCGATGAAGAAGTGGCCCGACTGCACCTCGACAAACTGGGTGTGAAGCTGACCAAGCTCACTCCCAAGCAGGCCGAGTATCTGGGAATTCCGGCTGAGGGGCCCTTCAAGCCCGAGCATTACCGCTACTAACGGAGGCGTCCGCCCCCTGCGGACCGATCTGAAGGTCAATTTTGGCAGCCGTCATTCTCCGGGATGACGGCTGTCTGCTTTTCTGCAGGACATCCCGCCACCGGCACCGCTGCTCGCGACAACAGGCAAATCATTCATCACGAAGTTGTCGGCGGGACTGGGATGCGGCCGCACCGGATGCGATAATTGACCCGGGGTCTCTCAGTCAATCCGTTGTCGAGCCATCCCTCGTGATCATGTCTCACGCCTCCTGGTCTGCACCATGCCCTGGTCCGATGTTCTGGGACACGCCGAACCGATCCGCCGGCTGAAGGCCAGTGCGGCGGCCGGCCGACTGGGACAGGCCTACGCCTTCCTGGGCCCGTCTGGTATTGGCAAGCGGCATTGTGCACTGGCCTTTGCCCAGGCACTTCTGTGCGAGCAGGCCAATGACCGCGATCTGGATGCCTGTGGTGTCTGCTCTTCGTGTCAGCAGGTGGCGGTACGGCAGCATCCCGACCTGCTGCTTGTCGATCTTCCCCCGGGGAAGGCCGAACATCCGGTCTCGTCGTTCATCGGCGACAAAGACGAGCGGCGACGGGCAGGCCTCTGCTACGAGATTGCGCTGCACCCTCTCCTCGGCCGCCGGAAGGTCGCCCTCATCGATGAGGCCGAGTCGCTCAACGAGGAAAGTGCCAATGCCCTGTTGAAGACCCTCGAGGAACCTCCTGCCGGGGCCATCCTGATCCTGGTGGTCTCTGGTCAGGAACGCCTGTTGCCCACAATTCGTTCCCGCTGTCAACTGCTGACGTTTCAGCCGCTTCCCACCCCCGTGCTGATCGAGTTGCTGCGGCGGAATCCGGAATCAGAGGCTGCCGGGGATCTCGATTCGATCGCCACCCTGGCAGAGGGAAGCCTTGAAACCGCCCGGCAATTGCTGGAACCCGAATTGCGGCGGCAGCGGCAGAGCCTCTACGAACAGCTGTCGCAACCACGATTCGACGGCCTGCAATTGACCGAATTTGCCCGCAGTCTGATTGAGTCCGCCTCAACGGCCCGTGCGGGTCAAAGATCACATGCCGGCTGGGTCATCCGGTTCTGCATTGAGTTTTACCGTCAGGCCTTGCTGTCGTTTTCGAGGGGAACGAATCCCTCCGGCGATTTTTCTCAGGTGACGCGGTTCGTCCAGTCCCTGGCTGACCGGGCCCGCAGTTCGGGGGCCTCCGAACTGCCGCCGATCGACCGCACCGTCGATCTGCTCGAACGCTGCCTGCTGGCCGATCGCCAGATCGACGCCAACATCGCCCCCGCGGTCTGCCTGGAATCGCTCTTCGATGATCTGGGGAAAACATTGAGACTCCCCTTGGCCTGACGGCTCTCGACCGGCTCGCCCATCCCGCTCGACAGAATGTGGATGAAACAGGCTTTCCATCCGATTCCCGGCCCGTCAACTCGGCCACGATCCCACTCAGTTGGCTCCCCCCCGTTGACGCCAGCACTCGTAGGCCACCACGGCGGCCGCTGCTGCCGCGTTCAGGGACTCGACTTCGGCAGTTAATGGAATCCGCAGCCGGTCCGTGCAGCAATCCCAGACTTCGGGGGAAACACCCCGGGCCTCATTTCCCAATACAAGGGCAAAAGCAGCCCGCAGATCGCATTGGGGCAGAGGGATGCCCGCATGGGGATCGGTGCCGAGCACACGTACCCCTTGGTCCCGCAATTCCCGCAAGGTGTGGGGCAGTGACTCCACACGGGCGATCGGCAGTCGATTCACCGCGCCGGCCGAACTGCGTGCCGCCTGGCTGGTGACCGGTGACTGCCCCAACGTCCCCAGAATCAGACCGTCAATGCCAAACGCCGCCGCCGAACGGACCATCGCCCCCAAATTGAACGAATCCTGGATGCCATCGAGAACCAGCAGGGCCAGATCCCGTCGCGACCCGGCGACAATCTCGGAAAGCTCCCGATAAGGAAATGGCCCCATGCGGGCGAGACATCCCTGGTGGGAGGTTTCGTGACACAAGCGATCCAGATCCCGCCGGCTCCCGCGATGCACCGGGCATCGCCAGCGTCGGGTGGCACCTGACGTCAGCTCTGCCACCAGATCCGGGGCCAGGTCATCGGCCAACCACAACTCCAGAAGGGGCCACTGCTGGGAGAGGATTGTCTCACGCACCAGGTTGCGGCCCCACAACCAGCTCCGCTGGTGATTCCCGAGCGATTCGCCCCGTTGCTGCTTTCTTCCGGAATTCACGTGACTGCCCCTCTGGACACCGGGATTCCTCGGCGTTGCAGGGCTCCGGCGATGGCTTCGATCTCCCCGGAGGTCAGCCGCCAACCCATCCCGCGGGCGTTCTCCCTGATTTGGGCTGGACGCCGGGCCCCGCACAGGGCCGCACAGATTCCGGGCTGCGAAATGGTCCAATTCAGCACCAGTTCGGCAACCGTCCGCCCCGCATCCAGGGCGATCACGCGCAGTTCGTCGACCAGATCCTGATTGCGCTGCCACTCGCTCCCCTGGAACATGGGGTATTTCGTACGCCCGTCCCCCTCGGGGAAAATGTGGTTGCGGGGAAGTTGTCCGGCCAGCAATCCCTTGAGGAGAGGCCAATAGACGACGACCGAGACCCCCTGCTGTTGGCACCACGGAAGGATCTCAGCTTCGATCTCACGCTGCAGCATATTGTAGTGCGGCTGACAAGCTGCCAGCGGGCAAATCTGGTGAAACTCCTCCAACTGGAGAAGCGTGGCGTTGGAGAGTCCCACACTGCGGGTCTTCCCCTCGTCCTGCAGTTCGCGCAAGGCTCCGGCCGATTCGCACAACGGAACCTGCGGGTCGGGTGCGTGCAGATAAAGCAGATCGACGTGGTCCGTTCCCAGACGGCGCAGGCTCAACTCGCACTGTCGCCGCAGCGTGTCCGGCCGTGCATCCCGCGCCTGGCGACGTTCTTCCCAGTGGATCCCCCCCTTGGTGGCCAGTACCAGTTGGTCCCGCCGATGCCCGAGTGCCCGGAAAATCAGGCGTTCGCTCTCTCCCTCGTAGCCGTAGCAGTAGGCGGTGTCGAAGAAATTCACCCCGGCATCCACAGCCGCCTGAAGTGTGGCCAGACTCTCAGCTTCGGTCACCCCCAGGCTGGTCACACCGGCGATCGGCCAACACCCCATGGCGATGGGGCTGACCTGCAATCCGGTCGAGCCCAGTTCGCGGAATTCCACAGCAGACATGAATGCAGCAGACCGGTCTATCAGGACCGCACAAAAGGGGAATGGGCACACCCAGGGCCGACGACTCGTCCACCCTGCAAGAGTTCTACTGTAACTTGTCTCCCACCACGATTCGAATGCGGCTCGTCCAGACGATGGGGACGAACTGAGGCGCCCCCACCCGGACAACAAGGGGGTTGGGACCGTCGCTGATGGGCTCGGAGACACTCCCGATGAACCACGAAGAACGGGGGGGTGTCTGCCGTTCGGGCCAGACACGTGCGCTGGCGGAACTCTCGCGATTCGTTTACAAACGTGCTGCCATGATCAAGAACCTGCCGGTCCGCACCCTCAACCACAAGGCGCTGACAATTGAGGGATATTCGCGCGCCGCGGTGCAATCTTACTGGCGCATTCCCGAATTGAAGCTGGGGTTCGATCTGGGGGGCAGCCCCTGGAGTTTCCTGGGAACGCGGCACTGGTTTGTGACGCATGCTCACCTCGACCATCTGGCTGCGATTCCGGTCTTCGTCGCCCGCCGAAGGATGATGAAGATGGAGCCCCCAGTCATCCATCTGCCGCAGGAGGTGGTCGAAGGGGTGCAACGCATTCTCCAGGCGTGGCAGCGGGTTGACCGGGGACGGATGGTCTGCGATCTGGTGGGAGTGAAACCAGGGGACGAGATTGAACTGTCCCGAGAGCATGTCGTGACCTGTTTTCCCACCAGGCATACCGTCCCGTCAGTGGGCTATGTTGTCTGGGACCGGCGCAAGAAGCTTCGTCCCGATTTGCAGGGATTGTCTCAGAACGAGATTCGCGAACGGCGCCTCGCAGGGGAAGATGTGACGCACGAGGTCCGGGTGCCGCTGGTCTGTTACACCGGCGATACGGCCCCCGCCGGACTGGATGCCGACCCCGCCGTCTACCAGGCCCAGGTGCTGATCACCGAAATGACCTTCTACCGTCCCGAACACCGCAAGGAAAAGATCCACAAGTTCGGGCACACCCATCTGGATGACATTCTCGAGCGGGCCAATCGTTTCCAGAACGAACTGATCATCCTCAGCCATTTCAGCACCCGTTATCTCGAAAAAAACGTGCGGGCGGCGGTGGAAGCCAAGCTGCCCGCCGCCCTGCGCGAACGGATTCACCTCTGGGCCTGACCCGGTTGAGTGACTGCTCACAGGGAGTTGGTTTGGGGTGGCGAACTGGGGGCGGGTGGATGTCGGACCGTTCCGGGCGACCTCAATTTTGACCGCCTGTTGCGGCTCTCACGGGAGCCGAATCCTGGTTCATTCCCCGCTCGTCTGTCTGAGCATCTCCCACCATAGCCGGGAGCGATTCCCTCCTTTTCCCGCACAACAGGCCAGTTCCCGCCGGCCCAGGAGTGCCTGAGTGGTCGCGGCGGAAGGAAATGCCTACTCCCAGAGCCCTTCCCCCCCGGGAGGGACACCTCGACCCCCCGGGTATCGCCTTGGTCTTTTCCAATCGTTATGATGGGGGCAGGTTAATACACGAACTCGTTTTCGTGTATTAGAAATCCCAGTTTCAGCGGCGTACCAGGGCAGCGTCATGAAGCCTTCTGTTCGCTCCTCCAAATCCAGCCTCTCCCCCGAGGTGGGGACACCTGCCGGATGGACCTTCCTGACGAACCACACCCATGTGTTGTTGTGTTTGTTTCGCAATCCTGACGAGCGGTTGCGGGACGTGGCTGTAGCGGTAGGAATTACCGAACGAATGGTGCAGCGGATCGTTTCGGAACTGGCCGAGGCGGGCTATTTGCAGATCACCAAAGAGGGGCGCCGGAACCACTACCGGGTGAATTCCCGGCTTCGCTTGCGTCACCCACTCGAAAGCCGTCACACAATTGGCGAGTTATTGACCACGCTCAGTCCCTCAGAGTGAAAAGTCGAGGTGGGTTTCGTGTTCCGTGCAGGAAATCCGGATCAGTCCTGCTGGTGGGCTGCTTGAGTTCGCCGCGGACCGCTGTGAGGTATCCCATCGGCGCTCCGTTTGGCCCGTATGGGACATGCGGGAACTTCTCGCCACACCCCTTCTGGAGATGACAGGAGTGGCGTGGCAAGAGCCATTGCTCTCCTTTTCAGGTGAGGGTTGGGATTGGTCCCCAAAAGTGAACTTTAGAACACACTTTCAGGTTTATCCCGTGTTTTTGAATCTCTGCAGTTCACATGAAGCAGATTGGTGACTGCATCAAATATCTGTTCACAAAGCCATTTTTCCGCAGTCGTGTGCCGAAAGAGATAAACAAATTCCCCCCTCTCTTCTCGACCTGATTTGTGCAGAGAAACCTCCAAGTCCTGGTCTCTTCGCATTTCCAGACCATTTCATTCCGAAATACCTGTTCACATGCGATGTGATGAGTGGTTTTTGTCGATAAAAATATACCCTTGACTCTCATAATATACGTCGGTATATAGTGTTTCAGAACCTCCTAGACACTGATCATTCGAAACCTTCGGAGATCTGGAGGGGCTACTGAAACACACTGAAGATTTTTGATTTTCTGATCAGATCTTCTGTTCACACAGACACACCGTGTGTCATACAGCCTTCTGAGAGTCAGTCCTGACGATTGGCAGACTTTCCTTCGGGGTGTTTGTCGAGAGTCTGGTTGTTTGTCCTTCCTCTGTTTTCTCTCGACCATCTCACATGCCATCGACCGGGGATGAGATTCAGCGCCGGCAAGCCGTTCAGCGGCTGACCCGGTCGATTCACCAGGTCCAGACCGCTGCCCGAATGGTTTCACGACACTTGGGCGGAGGCGGAGTTGGTTGCCGGGCGGCGGAGGTGATCACTCCTCAGGCGGCCTGTCTGTCACCCGATCGAGCTGGTCCTCGGGAGGCCGAAACGGAGGTTTCACCCACGAATGACACGCTGCTGGCTCCCCACCAACTGGGGGCACTACGGCAGTTTCTCCCCCAGGGCGTGTTGCCGACGGGAGGATTGCTGGAACTGGTTTCGGCCTGTCCGGGCGGGGGGGGTGTCTGGCTGGCTCTCTGGCTGTCGCGGGGAGTGAGTGGCCCCCTGCTGTTGGTCGATGTGCAGCACGAGTTGTATCCCCCAGCCCTGGCCAGCCTGGGGCTTGATCTGCATCGCACTGTCGTGGTGCGACCGCGCAGTCGAGGGGAGGGTTTATGGGCTTTCGAACAAGCCCTGCGGACCCCCGGGGTCGGGGCGGCCTGGTGTCGCGGCCTCAAGTGGAATGAGCGGATCTATCACCGGCTGCAGCGGGCGGCCGAGGCCGGTGGAGCTCTGGGCCTGATCTCCAGCCCGGCCAATCCCCGCCCTCCCCTGGCCCGCACCGCAGCCCGGTGGTTGATCCAGCCCGGGAGGGCTTCACCACAAGAGGGTTTCATTCCATCTCGCGGGAGCCCCCTCCCTTCCCTGCGGCTGGGATCGGGCACGGCCTGGGGAACAGAACCACAATCGTCGGGACGACGGTTGCAGATTGAGTTGCTGCAGTGCCGGGGGGGAACCCCGGGTGCAGTGCTGGACCTGGAACTGTGCGATGAAACGGGTGCTGTGTCTGTGGTTTCCCCAATGGCCACTGCAACGGCTGCTGCTCGAACGGCCTGAATTGAGAAACCGGCCAGTCGTGATTGCCGGTCGGGGACAGCGGGGCCGCGAGGTCCGGTTTGCTTCCCGGCCCGCCCGCGACCTGGGAGTGGCAGTGGGGCAACCAATGGCCGAAGCCGAGGCGCTGCTGGAACCCCCACCGGGCACCCGTTCGACCGGGGGTCCCGCAACCATTCTGGCGGAAGACCGGGCGGGGGACCGCTTGGCCCTGGAGCAGCGGGCTTTCTGGTGCCAGCGTTACAGCCCCCTGGTGGGCCTCGCTCCGGGTCCCGCTCCCGAGGCGCTGCTGGTCTCGCTCGATGGCTGTGCCCACCTGTTGGGTGGAGAAGAACCACTGGCCCGGCAGTTGTTGCAGGATCTGGAACGGGGGGGGCACCATGTCCGGCTGGCGGTGGCTCCCACAATTGGAGCCGCATGGGGCCTCGCGCGGCACTTCGCCCGCCCCCATGAAGAACTGCTCATAACCCCCGCCGGCGTTCCCGCCACCGACCCCGCCTGCCGGGGTTGGCTCGATCTGCTGCCGATCGCCGCCCTGCGGCTCAAGCCCAATCTGCTGGAATTGCTGGAAGAACTGGGAGTGGAAACCGTGGGGGAACTGCGGCAACTTCCCCGGGCCAGCCTCCCCTCCCGATTGGGGCCCGAGATCCTCCAGCGGCTCAATCAGCTGGACGGATTGTGTACCGAAGAGATCCGCCCCCTCGCCCCTCCCGAACCGGCCCTGCGCGACTGGAGCTTCGACGAGCCGGTGGCCGACCGCTCGATTCTCGAAACCATCCTCTGGGAGCTGCTGGGTGACCTGCTGCCCGACCTGGAGCGGCAGCATCGGGGAATACGCCGGCTGGACTGCCGACTGTTCTGTCCCGGACACGAGGTGGTGGTACTGAGCGTGGGTTCGATTCGTCCCCGATCACAGGTCCGGCACTGGCATGATCTGCTGCGTCTGCAGCTGGAGCGTCAGCCCCTGCCGGCCGACGTGGTCCGCATCCAGATCGAGGGATTGGCAGCCGCTCCGCTGGAAACCGGGCAGACCACCCTGTTCGAAAGCCGCGCTCCCCACCTGCAAACCCGGGAGTGGGAGGGACTGCTGGAACGGTTGGGCAGCCGGTTGGGAGAGACCGCGGTCCTGCGCCCCCGCGTGGCCCCGGAGCACCAACCCGAGTGGGCGGGACGGTACGATCCTGTGGGGTTGGTCATCGGAGGGCAGCCTGCCACCAGCCCTCACCCGACACCGGCCTCTCCCCTGACTCCCCGCGGAGAGCCGTTACCCCCCCTGGCCCGCCCCCTCTCTCTGCAATCGCGCCCCGTGGCGATCGAGATGTTGGATATGGCTCCGGCGGGAACCCCGGCCCGCTTCACATGGACCGGGAATGAACACCGTGTGCAGCACTGTTGGGGGCCCGAGCGGATTGAGGCGGGTTGGTGGCAGGGAGCCCACTCACGGCGGGATTACTACCGGGTGGAGACCACCGGGGGACAACGCTTCTGGCTGTTTCGCGAACAGGAAGAGCACACCACCAACAATTGGTTCTTGCAGGGGGTCTTCGACTGACATGCCCGACCTCCCCCCCCGGAAGCGCCGGCCCCTGTGCATTCATCCGTCAAATGCGCCTCATACCGAAGCCAACCGACCGGTCTCTCCCCTTCCGTATGCCGAACTGCACTGCAAATCGAACTTTTCATTCCTGGAAGGAGCCTCTCATCCCGACGAACTGGTTGCCCGGAGTGTCGAATTGGGGCTGGCCGCCCTGGCGATCACCGACAGGAACAGCCTCGCGGGGGTTGTCCGGATGCATGCCGCCGCCAAGCCCGCCGGACTGAAGCTGCTGGTGGGAGCCGAAGTCTGGCTGCAAGATGCCCCTCCCGTGGTGCTGCTGGCTCAGGATCGCGCGGGTTATGGCCGACTGGCCCGCCTGATTACCCGGGGCCGACGGGTGGCCCCCAAGGGAGACTGCCACCTGCGGTTCGACGACCTGGCCACACACACGGAGGGTTTGTTGGCGGGGGTACTTCCCCAGGTAGCCGGTTGGCCCGGGTTTGCGCCCACCGCCCCAACACACCTCTCGTCCACCGCATCGGCACTCCCCGATCCCCCCGGCTGGCTGGCCCGCTATCGGGAGGTGTTCGGCGACCGCGCATACCTGTTCGTCGACCGCCATCTGTCTCCCGACGACGACCGCCGCCTCAACCGCCTGCAGCGGTGGGGAGCCCGAGCCGGGGTTCCCCTCGTGGCCACCAACGACGTGCACTACCACGTTCCCGAACGCCGGTTCCTGCAGGATGTGCTGACTGCCATTCGGCTGGGAGAACCGGTTGCCGCTCTGG
>Ga0315902_10000312_pt1 | contig 83693 bp, 88 predicted proteins | sample LakEriMetagenome_9_FD_203523 | JGI IMG/M metagenome (GOLD analysis project Ga0315902, IMG submission 203523) | Freshwater fungal communities from buoy surface, Lake Erie, Ohio, United States - Buoy 12 MA117 | ecosystem: Environmental > Aquatic > Freshwater > Lake > Lake biofilm | place: USA... | reverse complement strand
CAAACCAAACAAAAAACACCCGCAAAAACCCTTACTAAAAAACCCCTCTCCGTCGATAGCGGGGTGCAAAGATATATATCCTTTACCTTACTTTCAAAGATTTTTGAAATCTTTTTTTTGAGAAAAAAAATTAAACCGCCTTAAACTAATGAAATAAAGCTCTATTAACAAATTCAATTAGACCTTAATAAACTAATTAAATTAAAATTTGATAAATCAGGTTTTGAATGTTGCTTCACCGCATTTGTTAAATTACAAGATATATACAGGCCATCTTTTAGACCTATCATGCTATTACTATCGCCAGAAATAAGTTTATCTACAGCTAGAACACCCATTTTTGTAGCCAAAATTCGATCTTGCGCCGATGGACTGCCTCCTCGTTGTATATGCCCAAGAACTGAATGCCGCAAATCGTATTCTGGCAGTGATGGCTTTAATTTATTCAAAATGTCAATTGCGTGACCCTCGTCATCACCTTCAGCAACAATAATAATCATACTCCTTTGGCCTTTGTAGGAATGCTTAATGTGATGCAATAACTCTTTTAAATTTGTTTTCTCTTCAGGAATTAAAACGTCATCAGCACCTGAAGCAATAGCTGAATTCAGTGCAATAAACCCTGCATCTCTCCCCATTACCTCGACAAAAAAGATACGATGGTGACTAGTTGCAGTATCTCTAATTTTATCTACTGCAGATATCACAGTATTAATTGCAGTATCAAAGCCAATTGTGAAATCAGTACCGTAAATATCATTATCAATTGTTCCAGGTATCCCAATTACGGAAATATTCATTTCTTCATTTAGAACTTTAGCGCCGGCAAAAGTACCGTCTCCACCGATAACGATTAATCCATCAATGTTTTCCTTTTTTAAAAAATCAATTGCTTTCATCCTACAAGTTGGATCTAAAAAATCCTTCGATCGAGCAGTTCCTAGTATGGTACCTCCGAGTTGAATAATGTTACTCACATCTTTGTAAGTCAGAACCTTACCCCTCCCTTCAACCATACCTTGATAACCGTCATAAATGCCAAAAGGAATGATTTCATGATGCAAACAAGATTTAACAATTGCTCGAATTACCGCATTCATTCCTGGTGAATCACCTCCTGAAGTGAGAAATGCTATTTTTTTCATGGCTTGAATTTACATTAAAGAAAAAAACTTTTAAATGTTTTTATGGAAATGATCACATAATTCTATCTTCAATAAAATGTTTGGTTCAAAAAGAAAATATTATCAAAAAAAATCTGACGAAGAACTCATCGATTTATACCGCATACAGCAAAATGCAATACTCTTTTCTATTTTGTATGAACGATACGGACACCTTGTATTTGGAACATGTTTGAAGTATCTAAAAAATAAACAAGATGCAGAAGATACAACAATGCATCTGTTCGAGCATTTACCCGAAAAATTAATTCGCTATGAAATCTCAAACTTCAAATCATGGCTCTACATAGTGAGTAAAAATGAATGCTTCATGCTATTGCGTAAAAGAAATCCAGAATCGGAACTCTTAACAAATCAATTGATTGACAATGACGAAGTCGGAAATTCAGATTTAACTGAAATACATTTTGAATTATTAGAAAAAGCTATTCTTGAATTAAAAGAGGAGCAAAAGATTTGTATAGAACTTTTCTACTTGAAACAATTCTCCTATCAAAGGATTAGCGAACAGTTAGGTATTTCCTTAAAAAATGTAAAAAGCGCCATTCAGAATGGAAAAAGAAATTTAAAAATCAGACTAGAAGAAAATCATGCTTTCAAAAAATAACCATAGCAAATCAAATGTCTTTTTGACAAGAACTAAGATTAAAGAATATCAAACCACCGGTATTGATGAAAAAAAGAATTTTATTGAAAGGGCGACAATTGAGGATCTATTCGAAAATGATGCATTAGAAGGATTTTCAGAAAACAATATTGGCCTTTCAAGCATGAAAAAATTGGATGCTCGATTTAAAAGCAAAAACTCTTGGGTGTTTTATTCAATCGGCATGATTTGTTGCCTATTTATTCTGGTATATCTTATCCTTCCCTCAAAACAAAATCAAGAAAATCTGATTCACAAAACAATGCAAAAAACTATAGAAAAAACAGATGTAGAACTCCCAAAGGATATCGCCTTAATGGACGAATTGCCGGCAAAGAGACAAATACATATTCAACAATTAAAGACTGATTTTACTGCAATTGAAAAACAACAGGAGAACTCATTTAGTGAAATTAAACCAACAATAAATGAAAAACCTGCACAACCAATTCAAATGGATGAGCCTGAGAAAGCAATTATTCATGAAAATTTAATGGCAAAAGAAATCTATTTACATGATTTAAAACTGATTGATTACCGGGAATACCGCTCTCAGCCAAAAATATCTACGGAGCAACGATTACTCACAGGCACACCTGCCAATATCGATAATTTCGATAACAAAAATGAAGAGGTAGAATGGAAGACCGTTGAAATACCTTATATAGATTACCTCGAAAAGACTATAGCGTTATTTTCTAAAGGACTGAATAAAAAAGCACTTTCACGACTTCAGACAATTCTTGCAACATATCCAGATGATGTAAATGCTAATTTCTATGCAGGTCTATGTTACTTCAATTTAAAACAATATACCTCTGCACAAAGTTGTTTTAAAAATTGTATTCTCTCAAAATATATAAATTTTCAAGAAGAAGCAGAATGGTACCTTGCTCTCAGCGCGGCCGCAAATGGACAAGTCAAAGAGTCGACTGAACTTTTTAATCTGATTATAAAACGGGGCGGATATTATTCAAAGGAGGCAAAAAAAGTCTTGTCTAATTAAAAAACTTCCTGTTTTCTCTTACCATTTTTCTCAACAAAGGATTGGGACGATAACGATCTTCACCAAATTCAGCAAATAAATCTTCCAATTGAAGCAACACTTCTTCTAATCCCATTTCATCACCCCATTTCAACAAGCCCTTCGGATAATTTACACCATTGGTCATCGCCAAATCCACATCTTCAGGTGTCGCAACATTCATAAATACTGCATCAATGGCTTCATTGATAAGCATGACTATAATTCTTTTAAAAATGTAATCTCCAGTCTTTTGATCTTCTGTAGGTTTAATTGCAGCTGTTCCCTCTGAATAATCATAGTATCCTCTGCCAGTCTTTCGGCCATAAAAACCAGCTTCTTTATGGCGTTTTTGGGTAAACGAGGGTTTAAAACGAGGATCAAAATAAAATGAAGCAAAAACCGATTCAGTTACTGCATAATTCACATCATTTCCAATGTAATCCATCAAAGTAAATGGGCCCATTTTAAATCCACCAATAGCAGTCATTGCCCAATCAATTGTTGCAAAATCAGCAATTCCTTCTTCATAGATACGCAAAGCCTCCCCGTAGAATGGCCTAGCAACACGATTCACAATAAATCCTGGAGTATCTTTACACACAACAACTGTTTTTTTCCATTCAGCGATTAATCCTTTCGATTTTTCCAATGTAGTTGCTGAAGTTTGGACTGCAGGAATGATTTCAACCAAGGGCATAAGTGGTGCCGGATTGAAAAAATGAATGCCAATTATTCGGTCTGACTTTTTCAAAGCCGATCCTATTGAGGCAATAGAAAGCGAAGAAGTATTGCTTGCAAGAATACATTCTGAAGAAACGATTGCCTCCAATTGCTCAAACACCTTGTTTTTAACTTCTAAATTTTCAATAATTGCTTCAATTACAAGTCCACAATCTTCGAACGCCATCATGGATGTTGCGTAATGGATTGAACTTCTGATTTGAACAGCTTTGTCATCTGTAAGCTTTCCTTTTTCAATCATACGGCTTAACACACTCGCCAACCCTGACTTTGCTTTATCGAGTACCCCCTCATTCAAATCAACAAGCACCACATTGTGACCACATTGAGCTGCAACTTGAGCTATTCCCGCCCCCATCGTTCCTGCTCCTAAAACTCCAATCTTCATGTTTTTTAAATCTTTTTAGACTTTGAATTTATTTGTGAATAATCATCAATTTTGTTATTCACCTTTAAATTCAGGTTTTCTTTTTTCCAAAAAAGCATTCACTCCTTCACGGAAATCATAGGTCTGACCCGCTTCTGTCTGCAATGTTTCCTCTAATGCAAGTTGTTGGGTTAAGTTATTTGTAAAACTTTCATTTACTGCCTTCTTAGTTAGCCCTAAACCGCGAGTAGGCATCGTTGCAATTGTTTTTGAAAATGCCAAAACCTCTGATTCAAAAAGATCATCATCAACGGCTTTATAAATCATATTTAGTTGTTGTGCTTGTTCAGCTGTTACTTTATCACCTGTAAACATCAAGGCGAGCGCTTTTTGCATTCCAATAATTCTTGGTAGGAAAAAAGTTCCTCCTGAATCAGGTATCAAGCCTATTTTCGAAAAAGCTTGAATAAAACTTGCACTTTTTTTGGCAATCGTTATATCACATGCCAATGCAATATTGGCACCTGCACCGGCTGCGACACCATTTACAGCAGCAATGACAGGCTTTTCAATTTTGCGAATTCTTTCTATAATCGGATTATAATGGTCTCTAACGATGGCCTGTAATTCTGGCCCATCCGGATCAACTGCTTCCGCTAAATCTTGACCAGCGCAAAACGCTTTTCCTTCACCAGTTAATACAATAGCCCGGACCTCATCATCTCTTTCACAATTGTCTAATGCTTCTTGTAAGGCAATGGCCATTTCACGATTAAATGAATTGAATACTTGGGGACGATTCAGTTTTATTTCACAAACCCCATTGTTTAAGTTGATGATTAACTCCATGGTTTAAAATTTGACACGAATATAAAAAGGGAATATGGAATATGAGTGTGTTTTGACTAAAGTCCATATAAACCATTCATACTTTTCAACCGAACAATGATTCGTTCCCTTAGAATTTGTGGAGAAACAACTTCTACTTCGCCACCATATGAAAGAATCGCTCTTATCAATTCCTCAGAGACAAACACCTCCATTTCAAATGTTGTTCTATTTTTCCCTTCTTTTGAAATAATTTGTGAAGGATGAAATGGCTGTGAATCGATGTATTTTGCAGCAATATTTTCAGCTTTCAACACGACTTTTTCAGGTCGACTTTTATTGTCTGCCGTAATGCCAACAGTGTATTTGAAATATTTATCGGGATCAAAATCACTCGGTTTTTCAGCAATCTCCTCAGAAACAACTAATTCAGACATTCGATCCAAGGCATAAGTAATGATGTCTTTTTTATCGGTATCAAACGAAATTAAATACCATCGATTTCTGTACTCTTTTAATAGCAATGGGACTACTTTTCTCAATTTAGGCTTCCCCGTAACAAAGCTACTGTATTGAAATGTTGTATTTAATGAATTTCTTACTGCTTCTAGCAACAAGGGCAAATAATCATTTCCGCCATTTGATACTGAAGTTTCAAATTGAACAAATGAACCCAGGTCTTTATCCTGAGGATTCGTTGCTATCGAAACTCTGTCAACAATTTTATCGATTGCGCTACCAAATTGTCTAAACATACTGACATCTCTGAATTGTGTCAACGTTTTAACAGCAAATTTGATTGCGTTGAGGTCTTCTTCGGTAAGAGGAATATCATTAATAGAAAAATCTGGATCTTCGTAATAATAACCTCCATGGCGTTTGCTGTATCGAATTGGCGCATCATGTTCCATTTTCATGGCAAACATATCCTTTTCGATAGTTGAATCACAAATGTTTGCTCCGTCTGAAGAACCATAAAGTGATTCTTCACATGCTTCACGAAGTTCTTTTTTTGAAGGATAGGATTTGTATTTACTGCGAATGCAACGATCGATGATCCTATAGCGAATGAGTGCGTTCTTAATGTGCGGCATTATACCGTTTCTTTGACATGGTAACCGAACAATTCATAGAATTTGATTGCCTTAACTACTTCGAATGGCACATCTTCTTCCCAACTTGAAGCGCCAGCTCTTATTTTCGAAAGTACATCGTCAGACATAATATGCAGAAGGCGCTGATCAAACTCTTTTATCTTTTCAAGTTTGTTACTATCCTTCAAAAAAGTAATTAACCCACTGAATTTTTTTGGAACGCGTAGATCATCTAATTCGTACAAATCGCCCGTCTCCACATTGTTGGCTGGATAAACAAATAACTTCATGTTATGACCAAACCCTCTTCCAAAAGCCTCAAGTAGACCTCCTGGAAGATTATCATAATAGCGTTCGTCAAAAATGGTATGTAAATTATAGATTCCTGCAATGACCCCCATTTTTCTTCCCTTAGCAATAGTCGATAAATAATCGATCATTTTATAATGCTTCAGGTAATTGGAAATCATTACTGTGTAACCCAAGGTTCCAAGTAACTCGGCTCTGTCAACAAAATCCTTTACAGAAATTTTACCGTCTGCTGTAAGATCTTTAAGAGTTAATTCAAAGACAACATCCATGTCCTCTTCATTCACACCTTCTTCCTGCAAAAATTGCTTCTTTCCAGATTCGATCATGTCAATATGCACTTTGGTCACCGGTCTGAATCTCCCTCGCATAAGTAGGATATTTCTTTTATACAGAGCAGTTGCAGGTTGCAATACATTACCACATAAATCAAACATTGTAGCATCCGTAATTCCTCTTTTAACGAGGTTTAAGGCAATGATTCTATTATCTGTTGTCTCACAATTAGGTCCCGAAACTCTCAGCATGTCTATTTCCATTCGATCACGTGGAAGTCGGTGCACCAAATTTGTCAGAAACTCATCCAAATCATCAAAATGAAAGTAGCAGGCATGAACAAGATTAACCCCTAAAATTCCTAGCGCTTCTTGTTGAGCTTTATGACTATTGTCGTGCATTTTTATGTGAAGAATCACATCGTTTGGTTCGGCTTGCAAATCGAATTGAAATCGAATTCCGACCCAGCCTTGTCCTTGGTTCGTCTTGTGATAATTCAAAGATTCTACGGTATTACAAAAAGCAAAAAACCGTGATTCATTATACTTTGCAGGCAAACGAAATTTTAGCGTTTCATATTCCGTTTCAAGCATCGTAAGCAATCTTTCTTCGCACACGTATCGAGAAGCCTCACCATACATGGAGTCAGAAACTTTCATGTCATAAGCAGACTGCGTATAAGCAATCGTACCTGAACTGCCTCCTGCCTTAAAAAAATTAGCTGCCACTTCCTGACCTGCTCCAATCTCAGCAAAACATCCGTAGATGTCTCCCGTAAGATTAATCTTCAGTGCTTTTTCTTCAGTTGTTAATCGTCTTTCGTCAATCATGTTCGGAAAATTGCTGTAAATATAAAATGTTATTTCTTTGGGTCTTGAAAATCAGGATTATTGATAAAGGAATAATCTGTCAATGTCATTAAGAATTTTTTAAGCAAATCTTTTTCTTGGTCATCCAACTGAACACCACCACTAGATAAATGTTCCATAAGTGGATCTATCGTCGGACTTGATACCAATTCACTGGAATAATGCTCAATCACCTCATCCAACGTTCCAAACCTACCATCGTGCATGTAAGGCGCTGTGAGTGCAATGTTTCTTAATGTAGGTATTTTAAATCTTCCCATTTCATTCGGATTACCTGTTATAGCACCCCTTCCTAAATCTGAAAACGCAGCATCCATACCATTGTTACTAAATTTATTGATGTGCATCAAAACTCCACTATGGCAATGGAGACAATCGGCACCACTTAGACTTTTAAACAAATCATAGCCGGCCCATTCCTCCGGTGAAACAGATGAAAGGATAGATTGGTCAGCACTGTTCAACGGAAGACTATTTTCAAATTTGTACATCACATCATACTTGGATGAACCTGAAATCATGGTCCGAATGAATTGTGCTATCGCTTTTGAAACCTTTATTGAATCTATCCCTTCTTCACCAAACGCTTTAAAAAACATGTTACGGTAATCTACATCCTGCTGTAATTTTGAAACGGCATCTTTCCACTGCTGATGCATTTCTACAGGATTAGGAACAGGATCAAAAATTTGTTCTTCCAAGCTTTTCGCCCGTCCATCCCAAAAAAAGAACTTTTGCCATCCAAGATTAATCAATGCCATTGAATTTCTTGTGCCTTTAATACCATCTATACCTGTTGAAAACTGATTTGGATCTGTAAATGAATTTTCGGGAGCATGACACGATGCACATGACATTGAATTATCTCCGCTGAGACGTTCCTCATAAAAAAGCATTCTGCCAAGTTCAACCCCCTCCTTTGTCATCGGATTATTTTCAGGAATTACCATGGACGGAAAGTGCGAGGGAATTTCTAATTCATAAGGCGTCGGTGCGTATCCTATTTTGTCCTTTCTGCAGGAAATGAATATTGCTACAATACAAAAAATGGCGAAAAGGTATTTCATCTGTATTGTCTAAAACGGAGACAATGCGTCTCTCAGGTTTTGTATTACTTTCAAACTCAATGCTTCTTCACCAGCAAGTGAATGCGATGAATGTTCTGTTTTAACATCAATGGTTTGAGCTCCATTTTGAAGAAATTTCTGCATATCTAACTTTAAAGGAAGCTGGAATAATCCCTGACTAGCTTGTGACCAATTGTAGCCACTTAAATTAAGTGTTTGCAATAAATTGTCGCCGCCTACATGAAAAACAACATAGTGGTTAAAATTGTCAATTCCATCACTTAAGGTATCAACTTTCGCCTCTACTTTCAAAAAAATGTACCCAGGATTCCAATCCCAATGCATATCATTTGCAACAAGAATATTCAATGGACTCGCCGTTGGCCAAACGGTTGGATCATCATGATTGTAAGCCGTATCAACACCAAAGAGTCCACTTAAAGTTGGGAAATCAGCTGGCTTACCTGGTTGAGTAATAAAAGATGTTCCGTTTTGACGGTAATCAAACAGAGCAGCCTGACAAAGTTCCTTTGAATTGTAACCCAAACTTGTCACATAAAACCGAATTTCCGTGTATTGCAAATTGTATCCTTCAGCGGTTGTATAAATTTGATCTAAATTTAAATTCGTAGAACCAAAAGTTGGTTGAATTGAAATACGAAGTTGATCAACAACCTCAGGAGCAGGAGTTGGGGCAGAATCCTTGCAAGAGCTCAACAAAAAATAAACTGCCGCAGAAAGCAAGACTAAAAGGTTTTTCATCTTAAACAAATTTACAAAATTTAATTTTTACTTATATTTAATTTTTTAGCATCTCGCCCGTATATACAAATATGAACAACCATCAAAAGCCCTTAAAAGTTTTAAATGCCTCAGCGGGCAGCGGAAAAACATACAATTTAGTAAGAGAATATCTGCTCATTTTAATTAGTGAAAGTACCGACCCCTCTCGTTTTGCAAAAATTTTGGCAATGACATTCACCAATAAGGCTGCCATTGAAATGAAAAATCGGATTGTTCAAAAATTGGATGAATTAAGTTACCCAGATAAATTTGGTAAAAGTTCAGAAGATTATGCAAATGACCTGTCTAAAACACTAGGAATAAGCCCAATAGAAGTGCATGATAGAGCTCGAATGTCTTTAAAAGGAATTCTTCATCGTTACGAAGATTTTCACGTGATGACAATTGATAAATTCAATTTGAAATTAATTCGTTCCTTCAGCCGAGACCTCGATTTACCTGCAGAATTTGAAGTGATTCTTAATGAGTCAGAGGTAATCGAGCAAGTGGTAGACACCTTAATGAGTCAATTGGGCAAAAAAGATCTTGAATCACTAACAGATTTAATGATTGCATACGCTCGAGACAACATTGAGGAAGGTGAACGTTGGGACTTCAGAGATCAATTAATTGATTTCGGTTCTATATTGGCAAAAGAAAAAGATCAGCCATTGATTAATAAATTAATGGACATGGATTTTTCCTCACAACGACACAACGACTTGCGGTCAATTTTAAAGCACCAAGAGCAACAGTTTATAGCACAATGCAAGGAGGTGCATGATATATACGTTCGACTCGCTATTCCAGAAAAGAATTTTCCTGGAATGTCAAAAACCACTAAACCCATTGAGAAACTTGCTGAGGTTGATTCCTTTCCAACTAAATTGTTTACACCAACTATTATCGACTATGCTACAAACGCAACCCCAGCTGGCCGGGAATTTCCGGACGAATTAAAGAAGGCCATACTTTCCTTGCAACATTCATTTGAAACACTTTTACCAAGTATTACAGTTGGAAAAGCATTCCTAAAGAATTTTTACAATATGGCCTTGTTGCAATACATGGCACGTTCGCTGGACACAGTAAAAAAAGATGAACAACTCATTCGGATATCTGAATTTAATAAACTTATTTCTTCTTTAGTAAGGGATGAAAAAGCGCCATTCATTTATGAACGATTGGGAAATCGATTCAAGAATTTTCTTTTGGATGAATTTCAAGACACATCTAGACTGCAATGGTTAAACATGGTTCCACTTGTTCACGAATCACTTTCAAATAGTCAAAAGAACCTCATCGTTGGCGACCCAAAACAATCCATCTATCGTTTTAAAAATGGAGTTGCAGAACAGTTTGTGGCTTTACCCGCTATTTACAATCCTGAAAAAGATCCAACTACCGCGAGCAATTCAGCCTTTTTCAATCAAATGGGAATAGTATCACCGCTGTTGGAAAATTACCGTTCTTCTGAAGTCATTGTTAATTTCAATAACACCTTTTTTGAACTATTAAAAACAACACTTGCGCCAACAACTCAGGAATTTTATGCCTCCATTCGACAAAATCCGATGTCAACTAAAGCCGGATACGTTCAGATTACATCACAAGAAGCGGCAATGGGAGATGACGAAATTGTACCTTTAATTATTGAAAAAATTGAAGAGTGCAAAGCGAAGGGCTTCAACTATGGTGACATCTGCATACTGAGTGACACAAATTTTAGAGCAAATAAATGGGCCATGGGGCTTACAAATGAAAAGTACAAAGTCGTCTCCGCAGAATCTCTTTTGTTGCAAAATGAAGTGAAAGTTAAATTGATTCTCTCTTATCTTAAACGCCGTTTGAATCCATCTGTTCAAAGTGAAAAAAAGAAATTTGCAGAACTCTATTTTCGCTTGAACAATCTCGGCACTTTTGATACTTACCGCAGCTACATGTCAACCTTTAAAGATGCAAGCGGCAGAGATAGGGCCTTCTTTGATGATGAACGATTCATCAAAGATTTTTTTGGTGATAACGCATCTTTCTTCTACAAGTATGAAACGCTTTATGATCTGATACAATCATTCTATCAAATCATGAATTGGGACGAATTGAAAAACCCATACCTCCATCACTTTGCAGACTTTGCACATGAATTTGAGCAATCCAAAGGTCCCGATCTCAAAAATTTCTTGGACCATTACAATGCACAGAAACACAGATTAGCCATTCAATTGCCGGAAAGTGATGATGCTGTAAAAATCATGACTATTCATAAATCGAAAGGATTAGAGTTTCCAGTGGTCGTTCTACCATTCTTGAATTTCGATACTGGCATTCGACCTGGCACTCGTTTTTTAGTTGAAATTGATGATTACATTCTGTACTCAACTTTATCAGGATCAAGTAGCATGGAGGGGATTAGAACTATGAATCAGTTTGAACTTGGTCAGATACTAACAGATAAAGTCAATCAATGCTATGTTGGTTTTACAAGGCCTGAACAACGACTTTATGTTTTGAATTATTTTCAAGGGAAAAAATTTGGTCGCTTAGCCCATGAAATTTTCAAGAAAATGTTTGATGGTAATGAAGATAAAAACGGGAAAATTGTTTTCGAATCTGGAGATCAAAATGCAGTTGCCGTTAAAGGAAAATCTACTGGTTCAAACTTCTTCAATCCAACAACTCAAACGGATCATCTTTGGTTTCCTGACATTTCGATTATGGACAAAGGTTTACCGGACGAAGGTGATAAACTTTCAAAGGAGCAACGTCTAGGGAATCAGTTTCACCTTGCTATTTCAAAAATCAATAACATAAATGAAATTGAGTCTGTCTTAAATGCACTATGTGCCGAAGGTCTAATTGAAGCTGATTTGCAAAATCAATTGCAACTTGACATTGAGCAACTTTTTTCTTCTGAATTATACACTGGAATGTTGAATGGTGCGAAAGAAATCCTTTCCGAACAATCGATTATTCTTGGTCGTGACTCGTTGAAGCGTCCTGATAAAATTATTCTTAAGGATAGCGAAACCTTTGTTATAGATTTCAAAACTGGCAATAAAAAAGAGAATGACTTTGCGCAATTACAAGAATATGTTCTAACAATGCAAGAGATGCAGTTACCCTCTGTTAAAGGCTTTCTATATTACACACAATCGAACGAAATGGTAGGTCTTAATTAACAGTTGATTTTCAAAAAGGCACCTTCTACAATTTCATCATCCACCAACTCTGGTATTGTTACTTTTAAGCGGGGTTCAACTTCCATTGCCCTTTTGATCGCAAAAACAGCACCTTCATTTCTCGCCCAACTTCTTCTTGCAATACCATTGTTCACATCCCAATGTAGCATCATTTTTAACCTGCGATCAGCCTCTGCTGTTCCATCCAAAAGCATCCCAAATCCACCATTGATAACTTCACCCCATCCTACTCCTCCACCGTTGTGAATAGAAACCCAAGTTGCACCTCGAAAACTATCCCCAATAACATTCTGTATGGCCATGTCAGCCGTAAACCTCGACCCGTCATAGATATTTGAAGTTTCTCGGTACGGGGAATCTGTTCCCGAAACATCATGATGATCTCTTCCTAATATGACAGGACCAATTTCTCCATTTTTAATTGCATTATTAAATGCTTCAGCGATGCGCATTCTGCCTTCAGCATCAGCATACAAAATTCTCGCCTGAGAACCGACAACCAATTTATTCTGCTGTGCACCTTTAATCCACTGGATATTGTCTGCCATTTGCTGTTGAATTTCTACAGGACTATTTTTCATCATTTCCTCTAGAACCTCACAAGCGATTTCATCCGTTCGATTCAAATCTTCTGCTTTTACTGAAGCACAAACCCATCTAAAAGGACCAAAGCCGAAATCAAAACACATGGGACCTAAAATATCCTGCACATAAGACGGATACCTAAAATCGATTCCATTCTCAGCCATTACTTCGGCTCCCGCGCGAGATGCCTCCAACAAAAATGCGTTGCCATAGTCAAAGAAATAGGTGCCCTTTGCTGTATGTTTATTCACAGCTCCAGCATGCCGGCGCAGCGTATTCTGAATTTCCTCTTTGAATTTCCCCGGTTCTTCAGCCATTAAACGATTCGATTCCTCAAAACTAATTCCAACCGGGTAATAACCTCCTGCCCAAGGATTGTGCAAAGAAGTCTGGTCTGAACCGAGGTCTACGAAAATATTTTCTTGATCAAACTTTTCCCAAACATCTACGATATTTCCCAAATAAGCAATTGAAACAACTTCCTTTTTTTCTTTCGCAACCATAACACGTGCACAAAGCTCATCCAAATCGGAAATGACTTCGTCCACCCAACCTTGAGAATGACGGGTATGAACAACTTTGGCATTCACTTCAGCTGTAACAGAAATACATCCAGCAATGTTTCCTGCTTTGGGCTGAGCTCCAGACATCCCTCCTAGGCCAGCTGTCACAAATAACTTCCCACTTATTGCATCTTTTTGTCCAGTGATTTTTCTTGCTGCATTTAAAACGGTGATTGTCGTGCCGTGCACAATTCCCTGAGGTCCAATATACATGTATGACCCTGCTGTCATTTGACCATACTGTGTAACACCAAGAGCATTGTATTTTTCCCAATCATCAGGTTTTGAATAGTTAGGAATCATCATACCATTCGTTACAACAACCCGAGGGGCATCCTTATGCGAAGGAAACAATCCCATTGGGTGACCAGAATACATAACTAATGTTTGCTCATCAGTCATTTCAGCCAAATATTTCATGGTCAAACGGTATTGAATCCAATTCTGAAAAACCGCTCCATTTCCGCCATACGTTATTAATTCATGAGGATGCTGAGCAACAGCATAATCAAGGTTATTTTGAATCATCAACATGATGGCCTTAGCCTGCATTGAATTCCCAGGATATTCGTCAATTGATCGAGCATACATGGAATAATCAGGACGATACCTGAACATATAAATCCGGCCATACGTCTCTAATTCAAACAAAAAATCACTAATCAGTTCATTGTGCTGATCTTTCGGGAAGTAGCGTAATGCGTTTCTTAAAGCAAGTTTTTGTTCCTCCTTTGAAAGTATTTCTTTCCTTTTTGGTGCATGATTAATCGTTTTATCATACTCCTTTTTTGGTGGAATTTGAGATGGAATGCCTTGAAGAATATCCTGTTGAAAAGCCTCGATAGTCATGAGAAAATTTTTATGCAAAATTAATACAAAGATGTTGATTCCTAAGAAACAATTTCTAGTGGATTACATTCACGAAACCATTCCATGTATATTGATTATCGTTGACCTTATCTTTTGCTTTTATTAACCAGGTGTATGTTCCCGAATGGACAAGTTTGCCATCATAAGTTCCATCCCAAGCAATGTCTGGATTTCTTGATTCCCAGATGATTTCTCCCCAACGATTGAATACATAAACCTGAAAACTAAATCGATCAATCCCGTCAATTGTAATCTGCCAAGACTGATTAAATTCATTGGCATCGGGTGTAAATGTGTTCGGAACAAAAAGGACTACATCCTGAATAACAATTACCGATTCAATGGTCGTGTCCAAACAACCAAATTCAGAAGAAGCAATGAGCATCACGTCGTATTCACCCACTTGTCCCTCAGGAAAAGTACTCACAGGATTTATTGCCAAAGAATTTTCAGGTTGACCAGCTTCAAAAAACCATTGATAAGAAGATCCATTTATCGAATTATCATAAAAATGAATTTTCGGCTCGTACAGATACGCTGGATTAGGAGAATGAACAAAATCTGCAACAGGTTTTGGGTGAACAGTTATATATTGAGAAAAAGTAGTTGAATCGGTACAACCTTGAGGGGAAGTTACAATTAGTTGAACATCATATGTGCCGGCATTCATTTCTGAAGTCTGAACCGATTCCATATCATAAAAGGTATCCCCATTCGAAATATTCCACTCAAGCTGCTCAACCATTGTGGCATCTGTTTGATTCGAAAGAGAAAATACTGCAGGTTCACAGCGGTTACTAAAATCAATTGCTATAAGCGGAATGGGCAAGGGTAACAGTGTCACAGATGTTGTGTGTAAAATCGGAGTGGATTCGCATCCATCCTCAATAGATACTGTATAATTTGATGTTTGAGGAGGATTAACAATTATAGTATCAGACAACCCAATTGCTAATTCTCCTGTATTCCAAGAAAATGAATAGGGTCCACCTGAACCACCAGAAGCACCAGCAATTAGGTCAACTGGATAACCTGGACAGATTGAACTTGGAGGAGTAAGTATTCCACTAATTGGATCATAAAGAGTTACGACGATACTTTGAGTAGCTGACATACAACCATTTTGATTCTCAGCAAAAACGGAATAAGTGCTCGTTGAGGTCGGATTAACAAGTTGTGTGCTACTTACATCTGTTGTGAAATCCCAGTTAAACTCAAAAATATTTCCACCAGTAGCACTGACCTCTAACAAAGCTGTGCCATTTTGACAAATTGTTGTGTCATTTGAAGTTGTAATAGTTACCTGTGGTGGATCGTTCACTACAGTAGACGAACATGTTTGGCATCCTTGGGCGCTTCGTGAACAAACTGTATAAGTTCCAGCAATTAAACCATTTTGAGTTGAGCTTGTTTGCCATGTTATACCATTATCAAAACTATATTCAACTGCAGATTGACTTGTTACGGAAATCGAACCATCAGCATAACCAAAGCAAGAAGGAGAAACTGCTGTCAAGACTTGATTAATGGAAATTACTAAAACTCTTACGGTATCCTTGACTGAGCCGCAAACCGAATTGTTTTCAGTAAGAATAAAACTATATAAACCTGGTTGATTGACTGTTACAGTAGGATTCAAAGAGCTTGTTGGTGGATTAAAATTTACTGTTGGAGATGGTGTAATCCCTGCAGCAAGACATTGCCATCCATATGAATTTGAAGTAGAACTAATATTTCCTTGCAAATAGATAGCGGATCCAAGACATACCGTATCGTCTATACCGGCATTAGGTACTGGCGGTGATTCAACATTAATTGTAAAAATTGCTGTATCTTGAAAAACAGATGAAGTGGCTGAAGCGGGCTGATAAACTTCAACTGAATAAGTAGTTGTCATTGTTGGGGTTACTAGAACATTAGTTCCTCCCGCTGTATTTGAAACACCTGTTGTTACTAACCAATTAAATTGAGGGCTAGTTACTCCAGGTGAAGCAATTGTGACATTTGCTGACGTGCCTAAACATATAGTTTGATCTGGCGCTGAAACTCCACATGCGACACTAGCTGATCCAAAAAAATTCAAATTTACATTCTGACTTGTACCGCTGTAGTTTGACAAGCAGAGCAGATATTGTTGGCCGGCTGTAACATTCAATGGAATTTCATAGCTTGTTTGATCTCCACCAAGAGGAAGTTGACCCAAAGGTGCCATTCCCGTATTCCCATTACACAATCCATTCCAATTACAAGCAATTGGAGCAAGCGAATTTCCTAGAATACCATTACAAGTGACCGTTGAATTTACATAAGGCCACATAATCCAATCAAAACACCCTCCATTTGGTCCGATTATGGACCATTCCAACGTTCCATCAGAAACAACTGAAATGGATATAAAAGTTGAACTTGTTTCACCACTCAATAAGCATCCTGAATTACCAGGCACCGGATTTGGATTTATTGATGGATTCGAAATACTTCCTGAAGAAAAATCAACAATATTAGTTGAAGGATTATTTGGTGATATTAGAAAATCCGGAGTAGTGCAGCCGGGAACAGCATCTGCACAATCATTTGGTTGAGCAATTGCCCTTGCGCAAATAAAAAGTAACAGAAAAAAAATGACTTCATTTATTCTTTGCCACATCCGTCGAAAGGATAAGGTTTAACTAGATCTATTCCATGACGGCCAATCTGAATACATCTTACCTTATTCGCGTAATTGGAAAACCAAGAAGTAAATTGATCTTCGGTTAATTGATCAATTCCTTTGGTTAAAATGAATGCTCGTTGCGTATTATAATCAAGTCGAACAACCTTAATGTACGGGTTCGATCTCATCTCCGTTTCCAAAGTTTTCATTTCCTCTGCTGTTGCAACCTCTATCATGCACTGACCAAAAAGGCTTACTTGATTTTCATTTGTTTGAGCTGAAACTCTTAATCCTATAAAAAACAAACCTATTAAAACTATATTCTTCATACTATTCGCTTGAACGTTAGACGTAAATGTCATTTAAATGGTTGCTAATTGCAAAACAAAAAAGAGGAGCAAAGACTCCCCTTTTTAAAATAACATCACTTTTTTTAAATAAATCTGAATTTTTTTCCTGGGTATACAGCAGCATCTCCCAGCTCTTCTTCAATTCTCAAAAGTTGATTGTACTTCGCCATTCTGTCGCTTCGAGAAGCAGAACCCGTTTTTATCTGACCAGTATTAAGTGCAACAGCAAGATCTGCAATTGTACTATCTTCCGTTTCTCCACTTCGGTGACTCATTACTGAAGAGTAACTATTTCTTGTAGCGAGCTGAACAGCTTCAATCGTCTCTGTAAGTGAACCAATTTGATTTACTTTTACTAGAATTGAATTGGCTATCCCTTCTTCAATCCCTCTCTGAAGGCGCTTTGTATTGGTAACGAATAAGTCATCCCCAACTAATTGAACCTTATCACCTATTTCCTCTGTCGCCAACTTCCAGCCATTCCAATCATCTTCGGCCAAACCATCTTCAATTGAAACAATTGGATACTTTTTTGACCAATCTTTCCAGAACCCAACCATTTCAGAAGATGTCATTTCATCACCTGTCGAATGGAAAACATATTTGTCTTTTTCACCATTGTAAAATTCTGAAGAAGCAGCATCTAAAGCAATATAAATGTCTTCACCTGGAATAAACCCAGCTTTTTCAATCGCTTCCATTACCACTTGGATTGCCTCTTCATTTGAGCCTAAATTCGGTGCAAATCCACCTTCATCGCCAACATTAGTTGACATTCCCTTTGATTTCAAAACACTTTTTAAATGATGAAATACCTCTGTTCCCCATCTCAATCCTTCAGAGAATGAAGACGCACCAAACGGCATGACCATAAATTCTTGAATATCAATTAAGTTGTCGGCATGTGAACCGCCATTCAAAATATTCATCATTGGAACTGGCATTGTCACTGCGCCAACTCCACCTATGTATCGATATAAACTCAGGCCAGATTCTTGAGCAGCAGCTCTTGCAACAGCCAAGGAAGTCCCAAGAATTGCATTTGCACCTAATTTAGATTTATTATCCGTGCCATCAAGACGCAACATTAATGTGTCAATTGCTTTTTGATCAAAAACATCCATGCCCTGTAAAGCATCATTGATCAATGAATTTACATTAGAAACAGCATGCAGAACACCCTTGCCTAAATATTTAGTCTTGTCACCATCACGCAATTCAACAGCCTCATGAATTCCTGTAGATGCTCCTGATGGAACAGCAGCACGACCAACAACACCATTCGCTGTTATCACATCTACTTCAACTGTCGGATTTCCTCTGGAATCCAAAATTTGTCTTCCTACTACTTTTGTTATATAACTCATTTCTTGTATTGTTTCATATTATCAATAAACTTATCGAATAAATACCTCGAATCATGCGGACCCGCAGAGGCCTCCGGGTGGTATTGAACTGAAAACACTGGTTTTCCAATCAGTTCAATTCCCGCGATGGTATCATCATTCAAATGTTTGTGTGTTACTTCTACATTTGAATTATTTTCTACGCTCTTTTTTGATATCACAAAACCATGATTCTGTGAGGTAATTTCTCCCTTTCCAGTTTTTAAGTTTTTTATTGGATGATTGATTCCTCTGTGACCATTAAACATTTTTTCAGTTTTCAACCCTTGGCTCAAACCTAAAATTTGGTGACCGAGACAAATACCAAAAATTGGCCTACCCGATTCTACCAATTCACTTACCAATTGGATTGAAGACGGCATTGCTGAAGGGTCACCTGGACCATTTGAAAGCATGTAGCCATCTGGCTCAAACGCATCCATTTCAGCTTTATTCGAATTCAATGGAAACACTTTAACGTGACATCCTCTTTCAACTAAACATCTAACAATATTCTTTTTAACACCAAAATCAATTAAAGAAACTTTGTATTTTGGGTTCTCTGGTTTGACTTCAAAGGCATCTTTCGTTGAAACCTTGGATGACAATTCCAAACCATCCATTGATGGAGTTCGATTCAAAATTGATTTTAATTCATTGATGTCTGAAATTTCTGAAGAAATCACAGCATTCATTGCGCCTTTGCTTCGAATGTGACGAACAAGGGCTCTCGTGTCTATATCTGCAATACCAACTGTCGCACTTTCATTCATTAAATCTTCAAGTGATCTTTTGGCAGATGAACGAGAGTAAATTTCTGAAAATTTCTTTGTAACCAATCCAGCAATCTTCATAGAATCAGACTCGATTTCATCTGCATGAACACCATAATTTCCGATGTGTGCAGTTGTCATAATTAATATCTGTCCAAAATAAGAAGGATCAGTAAATACTTCTTGATATCCCGTCATACCTGTATTGAAGGCAATTTCTCCTGTTGTTGTACCAATTTTACCAATTGCTGCACCTTCAAAAACAGTTCCATCAGCAAGAACCAATAAAGCTTTTTTACGTGTTTCCATTCTTTGAAAATTTGCGCAAAGTTAGGATTTCATCCTTAAAACTTTACATTGTGTTAATAAAAAAGGGTAATGTTTCCATTACCCTTCATCATTTCATTAGAATTGAAATTATTTCTCTTCTGTAGACTCTTCAGATCCTTCTTCCGAAGAAGTTTCTTCTGAATTTACATCTGATTCTGTCGCTTCTGCTACTGGCGTTTCGTCTGCTTCTTCAGTTGCAACCTCTTCAGTTACTAATTCTGCTTCTGCAACTGCCGCTTCAGATTCATTTTGTTTAGCTCCACCTCTTCTTGATCGACGAGTCGTTTTCTTCGCTTTTTCGTTTGTGTAGATTTCATTGAAATCAACAAGTTCGATTAAGCACATTTCGGCGTTATCTCCTAAACGGTAACCAGTGCGAATGATGCGTGTATAACCACCTTCTCTGTTTGCAATTTTAGGCGCAACTTCTCTAAACAATTCTGTTACGATGTCTTTATTCTGCAAGTAGCTGAATACAGTTCTTCTCGAGTGAGTAGAATCTGTTTTAGACTTCGTCAATAATGGCTCCACATATCCTCTCAACGCTTTCGCTTTCGCTACTGTCGTGTTAATACGTTTATGTTGGATTAGAGAACAAGCCATATTTGATAGCATAGCCTTTCTGTGAGCCGACTTTCTACCAAGGTTATTTACTTTATTTCCGTGTCTCATTTCAAATAAGTTATTCGAGATTAATCTTTGTCCAATTTATACTTGGATACATTCATTCCAAATGAAAGTCCCTTGTTATCAACAAGATCTTCCAATTCCGTTAGTGACTTCTTACCGAAGTTACGGAATTTCAAAAGGTCATTTTTATTGTATGAAACAAGGTCTCCAAGTGTTTCAACATCTGCTGCTTTCAAGCAATTCAAAGCTCTTACTGAAAGATCCATATCAACAAGCTTTGTTTTCAAAAGCTGACGCATATGCAATGACGTTTCATCAAACTCTTCAGTTTCTGCTTTTACTTCACTATCAAGTGTGATACGCTCATCCGAGAATAACATGAAATGATGAATCAATATTTTTGCAGCTTCTTTCAATGCATCTTTTGGATGAACTGAACCGTCAGTTGTAATATCAAGAACTAATTTTTCATAGTCCGTTTTCTGCTCTACACGATAATTCTCAATCGCATATTTTACATTTTTAATTGGTGTAAAAATTGAGTCGATGAAAATAGTACCAAATGGGGCAGCAGATTGCTTATTTTCTTCTGCAGCCACATAACCGCGACCTTTGATGATTGTCAATTCAATCTCCAATTTAACGCTCGGTTCCATATTACAGATTACAAGGTCAGAGTTTAACACTTGGAAAGCGGAAGTAAATTTACCCAAGTCTCCAGCTGTTAGTTTATCTTGACCTGTAACAGAAATAATTACGGTTTCGTTATCTGTACCTTCGATTTGTTGTTTGAAACGTACCTGTTTCAAATTCAAAATAATCTCTGTTACATCCTCTACTACACCTTTGATAGTAGTAAATTCATGATCAGCTCCTTCAATACGAACAGACGAAATTGCATATCCCTCTAAAGAGGAAAGCAAAATACGACGTAGTGAATTACCTACAGTGATACCATATCCTGGTTCCAATGGACGGAATTCGAATTGTCCATGATGCTCATCGGACTGGATCATGATTACCTTATCAGGCTTTTGGAAGTCTAGAATAGCCATATTAGTGCTTTATATTTTATTTAGAATACAATTCGACGATTAACTGTTCTTTGATATTTTCAGGGATCATTTCTCTTGAAGGTACGCTCAAGATTTTTCCTGACATATCAGAGTTGTTCCAATCTAACCAGTCGTATTTTTTATTACTTGAAGACAATGAAGACGAGATAGCTTCTAAAGACTTAGACTTTTCGCGCACACCCACAACATCTCCAATTTTCAAAGTATAAGAAGGAATATTTACAACCTCCCCATTCACGGTAATGTGTTTGTGAGAAACTAACTGACGAGCAGCACGTCGGCTTGGTGCAACACCTAAGCGGTAAACTGTATTATCCAATCTAGCTTCACAAAGCTGAAGTAAATTTTCACCTGTGATTCCTTTCATTCTCGAAGCTTTCTCAAATAAATTCGAGAATTGTTTTTCAAGAATACCATAGGTATATTTTGCTTTTTGTTTTTCACCAAGCTGGATTGCATATTCTGATTGCTTTCCACCTCGTCTTTTTGACGGACCATGCTGACCTGGACCGTAGCTTCTTCTGTCTAACGCCTTGTCCGGTCCGAAAATCGGATCTCTAAATCGGCGCGCAATTTTTGTTTTTGGACCTGTATATCTTGCCATTTTTATTTGTTTAAAAGAACAGTCATGAATTAAGGCTTTCCTTCGATGACTTCATTGCTCTTTAGATTAATTACTATTAAACTCGACGTCTTTTTGGTGGACGACAACCATTGTGCGGTAATGGAGTAACATCAATGATTTCAGTTACTTCAATTCCTGCATTGTGTAAAGAACGAATCGCAGACTCTCTACCTGCACCTGGTCCTTTAACATATACTTTCACTCTACGTAATCCGAAGTCATGCGCTTCCTTCGCTGCATCCTCTGCTGAAACTTGTGCAGCATAAGGAGTGTTCTTTTTAGAACCTTTGAAGCCCATTTTTCCCGCTGATGACCAGGAAATAACCTGACCAGCATTGTTTGTCAAAGAAATAATAACATTGTTGAAGGTAGCTTGAATATGCGCTTCACCTGCTGCATCTACTTTGACGTTCTTCTTCTTTTTTTGATTAGACTTTGCCATTATCAATTATTAATTATTAGTAGCTGCTCTAACGCTTGATTTTAATCAAACGCTTAGCGTTCTCTTATTTAGTTGCCTTCTTCTTGTTAGCAACTGTTTTTCTTCTTCCTTTTCTTGTACGGGAGTTGTTCTTCGTACGCTGTCCTCTCAATGGGAGACCAGCACGATGACGAATTCCACGAGTACATCCGATATCCATCAAACGTTTAATATTCAATTGAATCTCTGAACGCAACTGACCTTCAGTTTTGATTTCGTTAATCGAGTTACGGATTGCTCCTAACTGATCATCGTTCCAATCCTGAACTTTGATATTCTCATCTATTCCGTTGTCCTTCAAAATTTTCTTTGAAGTACTTTTACCAATTCCGAAGATGTAAGTCAAACCGATTACTCCTCGTTTGTTCTTTGGTAAATCTATACCTGCAATACGTGCCATACTCTAAATTATTACCCTTGTCTTTGTTTAAGTTTTGGGTTTTTCTTGTTAATAACATAAACCCTACCTTTTCTCTTAACGATCTTACAATCTGCAGTTCGTTTTTTTACTGATGCTCTAACTTTCATCTTTTTATTTTTTTCTATTTGTATCTGAAAGATATTCTCCCTTTTGTCAGATCATAAGGAGACATCTCCACCTTAACTTTATCTCCTGGAAGAATTTTAATGTAAAACATTCTCATTTTTCCTGAAATATGTGCAGTGATGACGTGACCATTCTCTAACTCAACTCTAAACATTGCGTTTGAAAGTGCTTCGATGATTACACCATCTTGTTCTATAGAAGATTGCTTAGCCATAATTAAAATCCTGACAATTCATTAGATCTTCTACCCTTTACTCTTGAGCCTTCCATCAAACCATCCATGTGACGATTTAACAAGTAAGATTCTATTTGCTGCAATGTATCCAAAACTACCCCAACCATGATAAGTAAGGATGTACCTCCGAAGAACATTGCAAATGCATCATTCACACCAGCCAATTTTGCCATTGAAGGCAATATTGCAATTGCTGCTAAAAACAATGAGCCAGGGAATGTTATTCTTGAAACCAGGGAATCAATGTACTCAGCTGTTTCTTCTCCCGGCTTAACACCAGGAATAAATCCACCGCTTCTCTTTAAATCATCCGCTATTTTCCCAGGATTAATCATAATCGCTGTGTAGAAATAAGTAAACACAATAATTAGAACTGCTAATAAAACATTATAGGTTACGCCATAAACGTCTCCAAGCGTTCGTTGAATAAATGATCCTCCTTGAGCGTCTGCACCTGAAAAAATCATTACAGGAATTGTTACGATTGCCTGAGCAAAAATAATAGGCATTACCCCACTCGCATTCACCTTAATTGGTAAATAGCTGCGTGCTCCTTGCTCATCCACTGCGCGAGCTCCAACAACACGTTTAGCTGTGTTCAAGGGAATCCTTCTCACTCCCTGCACGATAAGTATAGTACCCATCACGACAAGCATGAAAACAATTAATTCTAAAACAATTTTAATTAAATTACCAGCTCCAACTGCGAAACCAAATTCCGCTAAGAAAGCCTCCGGAAGACGTGCAAGGATACCGACAGTAATTAACAACGAGATTCCGTTTCCAATTCCCTTGTCAGTAATTCTCTCACCTAACCATACAGCAAACATTGAGCCCGATATAAGCACCAGGATTGTTTGCACCCACCAGAAAGTTGAAGCATCAGCAGGCATTGCACCTTTTGACTGAACGTAAAGGGTTAGATAACTCGGAGCCTGTAACGCACAAATAATTACCGTTAGAATTCGCGTGTAATTGTTGATTCGTTTCCTTCCCGATTCACCTTCATTTTGCATTTTCTGAACGGCTGGAACAGCCATGCCTAATAATTGCATAATGATAGAAGCACTAATATATGGCATAATACCTAATGCCATAACTGAAGCATTCGTAAATCCACCACCTGAAAACAATGATAACAAAGTTTCCAATGTGTTTTGACCACCATTTGCTTGTGCATTCATCAAGGCAGTGTAATTTACACCTGGAAGAATCACGAAAGAACCAACCCGGTATACAAGAATTAGCGTGAGGGTAAGGATAATCCTTTTCCTCAGCTCTTCTACCTTCCAGATATTCTTAATGTTCTGTATAAAACGATTCATTTCAAAAAAATGTTGGCAAAGTTAATTAGATTTCTGAACAATTCCCACCTTGTCCTTCAATTGCTGACTTAGCAGATCCTGAAAACTTGTGAGCTGTTACATTGATCTTTGCCTTCAATTCACCACGACCTAGCACTTTTACAAGTTCATTTCTTGAAACAAGACCATTCTCACGAAGTATGTCAGGAGTGATCTCAGAAACATTTTTACGGTCAATAAGTGATTGAATAATATCCAAGTTAATCGCTTTGTATTCTACTCGGTTGATATTTTTGAAGCCAAATTTAGGTACACGTCTTTGAAGTGGCATTTGACCTCCTTCAAATCCAATTTTCTTGCTGTAACCAGACCTTGATTTCGCTCCTTTATGTCCACGAGTTGAAGTACCACCATGTCCGGAACCTTGTCCGCGAGCGATTCTTTTTTCTCTGTTAACTGACCCTGATGCAGGAGTTAAATTATGTAAATTCATTTTAATTCGATTTTATAAGTTTACTCAACAACTTTGATAAGGTGTTGAACTTTTTTAACCATTCCAAGGATCTGTGGAGTTGCCTCATGTTCAATAACTTGATTCAACTTTTTAAAACCCAACGCTTTTATCGTAGCTTTTTGAACCGCTGGACGTTTAATAGCGCTTCTTACTTGCTGTATTTTTATTGTAGCCATCTGATTTACTATTAACCGTTAAACACTTTATCCAAAGTAATACCACGTTGTTTAGCTACTGCAACTGCATCTCTCATGTTAGAAAGTGCATCAATCGTTGCCTTAACTACGTTATGTGGGTTAGAAGATCCTTGAGATTTCGCCAATACATTGTGTACACCAACACTTTCTAACACTGCACGCATCGCACCACCTGCGATTACACCAGTACCATTTGTTGCCGGCTTCAACAATACTTCAGCACCTCCGAATTTACCTTTTTGAGTATGAGGAACCGTTCCTTTTAGAATTGGAACTTTGATCAAGTTTTTCTTTGCATCATCAATTCCTTTAGTAATCGCTTCCGTTACTTCTTTTGCCTTTCCTAAACCATGACCAACGATTCCGTTTTCATCTCCTACAACAACTATTGCTGAGAAGCTAAATGTACGACCACCTTTAGTAACTTTCGTAACACGGTTTACGGCAACGAGCTTATCCTTAAGCTCTATATCTGCAGATTTTACTCTATTTACTGTACTTGCTGCCATTTTCTAAAATTTAAGTCCGCCTTCTCGAGCTGAGTCAGCCAATGATTTAACTCTACCGTGGTACAAATACCCATTACGATCGAATACCACTGACTCGATACCGGCTTTTAATGCTTTTTCTGCTACTTCTTTTCCAACAACAGCTGCTTGATCAGATTTATTTTTCTTATCAACAGCCTTGTTCTTGTATGAAGAAGCGGATGCCAATGTAAGTCCTGTAGTATCATCGATCAATTGAGCGTAGATCTGTTTGTTACTGCGGAACACTGAAAGGCGAGGCACCTTTGAAGTACCAGAAATTTTCTTTCTGATTCTTCTTTTAATTTTTGCTCTTCTGTTTAATTTACTGAATGCCATAACTATTAACTTTTATTTCTTACCTGCAGATTTACCAGCTTTTCTTCTAATTTCTTCACCCACGAAGCGAATACCTTTTCCTTTGTATGGTTCAGGTTTACGGAAGGAACGAATTTTGGCAGCGACCTGGCCCAAAAGTTGTTTGTCGAATGATTCCAACGTAACAACAGGTGCCTTACCCTTTTGGGTGTCTGCAGATACCTTTATTTCATTAGGAATTTCGAAAATGATCGGGTGAGAAAAACCAAGAGCTAACTCCAACTGTTGACCAGCCGTTGTTGCTCGGTAACCAACACCGATTACTTCCATTTCCTTTTTGTACCCTTCCGAAACACCATGTATCATGTTGTACAATAAAGCGCGGTATAAACCATGCTTTGCACGATGAGAAGGTGCATCTGATTCGCGGCTGAAAGTTATTGTATTGTCCTCTATACTTAGAATAACACAAGAATCTATCTCTTGTGTCAATTCTCCTTTAGGACCCTTAACAGTAACTAGGTTACCGTTTAACTTTACGTCTACTCCACTCGGGATGTTAACTGGGGATTTACCTATCCTTGACATTTCTAATAATTCTTAAAGATTAATATACGTAGCAAAGAACTTCTCCACCTACGTTTTGTTTTCTTGCTTCTTTATCAGTAATTACACCTTTTGAAGTAGAAACGATAGCGATACCTAATCCGTTCAATACGCGTGGCATTTCTGCAGCTCCGCTGTATTTACGAAGTCCAGGTCTAGATGCTCTTTGCAATTTAGTAATTGCGGGAACTTTCGTTGACTGGTTGTATTTAAGAGCAATTTTAATTACTCCTTGCTTATCATCCTCTTCAAATTTGTAATTCGTGATATACCCTTGATCAAAAAGAATTTGTGTCATCGCACGTTTCACATTTGAACTTGGGATTTCTACCATTTTTAACCCTGCCGAACTTGCGTTACGAATGCGGGTTAAAAAGTCTGCTATAGGATCTGTATTCATAATTTTCCTAGCTTCTATTTAATTACCAACTTGCTTTTTTAACTCCTGGGATTTTTCCAGACAATGCCATTTCTCGGAATGTTACCCTTGAAATACCAAACTGACGCATATATCCTCTTGGTCTACCTGTCAGTCCACAACGATTGTGAACACGGATTTTAGAAGAGTTTGCTGGCAATTTTTGTATTGCCATCATTGCATCCCATTTAGCAGCTTGTACATCTTCAGAAGCGTCTGTAGACTTTAAAATTTTAGTCAATTCTTCACGCTTCTTAGAGTAGCGAGCTACCATTCTTTCTCTTTTGCGCTCACGCGCTTTCATTGATTCTTTTGCCATTTCTGCTTATTTTTTAATGAATGGGAATCCAAATGCATCCAACAAAGCTTTTCCTTCTTCATCGCTATCCGCTGATGTAACAAAAGTGATATCCATACCAAGTATACGATTCACTTTATCGATATCGATTTCAGGGAAAATGATGTGTTCTTTAACACCTAAGTTAAAGTTACCTCTTCCATCAAACCCTTTTGGATTGATACCTCTAAAGTCACGTGTTCTAGGTAATGATACAGAAAGAAGACGATCCAAAAAATCATACATCTTGTCACCTCTCAAAGTTACTTTCGTTCCAATCGGCATCCCTTTTCTAAGCTTGAAGTTAGAGATATCTTTTTTGGAGATCGTGGTAACCGCCTTTTGACCAGCAATTCTCGAAAGATCTGCAACCGCACTATCAATCAACTTCTTGTCTGCAACTGCATCGCCCATACCTTGGCTCAATACAATCTTTTGAAGTTTCGGTACACGCATAATGGTTTTGTATCCGAACTTTTCAGTCAATGCAGGAATAATCTCTGCACTGTACTTTTCCTTAAGTCTTGGTGTATAACTCATTATTTAATCTCCTCTCCTGACTTTTTTGAATAACGAACTAAATTTCCTTTCGCATCCAATTTACGACCGGTGCGCGTTGCTTGGCCATTGGAAACGAGCATAAGGTTAGAAATATGGATACTTCCTTCTTTCTCCACTATTCCACCTTGAGGGTCTGCTGCACTCGGTTTAGCGTGTTTTTTAATAATATTCACACCTTGAACTGTTGCACGCATTTTTTTACGGTCAATTGTAAGGACTGCACCTTCGCGACCTTTTGCTTCACCGCTAATAATCTTCACGGTATCGCCTACTTTAATGTGTAATTTCTGTTGCATAACTTCAATTATTAAAGTACCTCTGGAGCCAATGAAACAACTTTCATGTAGTTGTTTTCACGCAGCTCTCGAGCAACTGGTCCGAAAATACGAGTTCCTCTCATTTCACCCGCCTGATTCAAGATAACACATGCGTTATCATCGAAACGAATGTAAGAACCATCAGCACGACGTACTTCTTTTTTTGTTCTTACTACTACCGCCTTGGCTACCGACCCTTTTTTCACGGCACCAGAGGGCATTGCACTCTTGACAGCAACAACTATCTTATCTCCAACTGAAGCATAACGACGTTTTGTACCCCCTAAAACGCGGATAACCAAAACAGTCTTTGCTCCTGAGTTGTCTGCTACTGCAAGTCTTGATTCTGTTTGTATCATTACTAAAAATTATTTAGCTCTTTCAATAATTTCTACTAATCTCCAGTTCTTTGATTTACTCAAAGGACGTGTCTCCATGATTTTCACCGTATCACCAATGTGGCAATCATTGTTTTCATCGTGGGCGACAAATTTAGTAGTTTTTTTAACGAACTTACCATACTTTGGGTGTTTCACTTTACGTTCAACGGCAACAACGATAGATTTTTGCATCTTATCGCTAGTTACGATCCCAACTCGCTCTTTTCTTAAATTACGCTTTTCCATTTCAAGCTCATTTCATTGTTAAAACAAGCAACTAAGCCTGTGATTCACGTTTTGTTAATTCAGTATGCAATCGCGCGATCGTTTTTCTCACCTTGCGGATCTGAATTGGATTCTCAACAGGTGCAACTTTGTGAGTCAATTTCAACTTCATTAGTTGCTCAGAGAAATCCGTGATCTTTTTTTTCACGTCTTCAACTGAAAGTTTTGTGATTTCTTGCTGCTTCATATTAAATACTATTTTCCAGGTATAACATAGTCATTGCGAACAATGAACTTACATTTCACCGGTAACTTTTGAGCTGCCAAACGCATTGCTTCTTTTGCAATTTCGTATGGAACACCATCCGCTTCAAACATAATGCGACCTGGTTTCACTACCGCTACCCAGTGACTTGGAGCACCTTTACCTTTACCCATCCTTACTTCAGCCGGCTTAGAGGTTACCGGTTTGTCAGGGAAAATACGGATCCACACCTTTCCTTCACGCTTCATGTATCGAGTAACGGCGATACGAGATGCTTCGATTTGGCGTGATGTGATCCATCCAGGCTCCAATGTTTTTAGTCCGAAAGAACCGAAAGCTATAGTGCTACCACGTTGAGCTTCACCTCTGTTTCTTCCTTTCTGAACTCTTCTAAATTTGGTTCTTTTTGGCTGTAACATCTTTTAATAAATTTTACTGTCCTTTTTATTTTTTCTTTCTCTTTGCTCCCATTGGTTTTCTTGGAGCACCTGAAGGCGCTGCTCCTGATTTAGCAGCGGATGCCGCCATACCAACATTTGGAGAAAGATCTCGTTTTCCGTAAACTTCACCTTTGCATATCCACACTTTGATACCCAAACGACCATACGTAGTATGTGCTTCGGAAACCGCATAATCGATGTCAGCTCTGAACGTATGTAACGGAGTACGCCCATCCTTGTACATCTCTGTACGAGCCATTTCTGCACCATTCAAACGTCCGGAAATTTTAACTTTAATTCCTTCAGCTCCCATGCGCATTGTGCTCGCAATAGCCATTTTTATTGCACGACGAAAAGAAATACGCGCTTCCAATTGGCGCGCTATTCCATCTGAAACCAATCGAGCATCCAATTCCGGACGTTTAACCTCGAAAATGTTGATTTGGATTTCTTTTTTAGTCAGCTTCTTTAATTCTTCTTTTAGTTTATCAACCTCTTGACCACCTTTACCGATAATAACTCCCGGACGTGCTGTATTGATAGTAACTGTAACAAGCTTTAGCGTTCTTTCGATGATAATCTTCGCAATACTCGCTCTAGATAAACGAGCATTTAGATACTTACGAATTTGATCGTCTTCAACAATCTTATCCTTGTATCTTTCTCCGCCATACCAGTTAGACTCCCACCCGTGGATGAAGCCAAGTCTGTTTCCTATTGGATTTGTTTTTTGTCCCATTTTATCCTACTTATTTAGCACCATCGACAACAATGGTAACGTGGTTTGATCTTTTTCTAACTCTATGCGCTCTACCTTGAGGAGCAGCTTGAATTCTTTTCAACATTGCACCGCCGCCAACTTCAATTGACCTTACTACCAATGTTTCTTCTTCAATGCTCTTACCCTCATTCTTTTGTTCCCAATTCGCGATTGCAGAACGAAGTAATTTTTCAAGACTTGTAGACGCATTTTTAGCGTTGTGTTGCAATATATTCAGAGCTTTATTTACTTCAACTCCCCTTACAAGATCTGCAACTAATCTCATCTTTCTCGGAGCAATTGGCGAATCATTCAAACGGGCAAATGCCGTTGTACTTTTCGTCGCCTTTATGTTCTCAGCTCTTAACCTTTTTCTAGCACCCATGACTTTGCTATTTTAAAACTATCTTTTCTTATCTTTCTTATTTCCGGCATGGCCACGGAAGTTACGAGTTGGAGAAAACTCCCCTAACTTGTGTCCTACCATGTTCTCTGTAACAAATACCGGAATAAACTTATTACCATTGTGCACAGCAAATGTTAACCCCACGAAATCTGGAGTTATGGTAGATGCACGTGACCATGTTTTAATCACTGATTTGCTACCAGATGCCTGCGCATCATCCACTCGTTTCATCAACTTATAGTGTACAAAAGGTGGTTTTTTCAACGAACGACTCATATCCTACTTATTTTTTTCTTCTTTCGATGATAAACTTATCTGAATACTTTTTCTTATCACGTGTCTTGTAACCTTTAGCTGGCATACCATTACGTGAACGTGGGTGACCACCGGCATTACGTCCTTCACCACCACCCATTGGGTGATCAACAGGGTTCATAACCACACCACGCACGCGTGGACGGCGACCTAACCAACGAGAGCGTCCAGCTTTACCAGAAACCACCAAGTTGTGTTCAGCATTCGAAACAGATCCAATAGTAGCCAAGCAAGTTGTTAAGATCATTCTAGTTTCACCAGAAGGCATCTTAACGATAGCATAACGACCATCACGAGCATTCAATTGAGCGTAAGTACCAGCTCCACGAGCAATAGCACCACCTTTACCAGGTTTTAATTCAATGTTATGAATTACAGTACCAAGTGGAACATCACTTAAGAAAAGTGCGTTTCCTACATTGGGCGCAGCAGTTTTTCCAGCAACAACAGTATCTCCAACTTTTAATCCATTTGGAGCAATGATGTAACGTTTTTCACCATCTACATAATACAACAATGCAATATGAGCTGTACGGTTTGGATCATATTCGATCGATTTTACCGTTGCAGGCACATCATGCTTGTCTCTTTTAAAATCAACAACACGGTATTTTTGTTTATGACCACCACCCATGTAACGCATGGTCATTCTACCGTCATTGTTTCGACCACCTGATTTTTTCATTGGCGCAACTAAGCTCTTTTCAGGAACATTAGTTGTGATCTCTGAATAATCACTGTTGATCTTGTGTCTTTGCCCTGGAGTGATAGGCTTGAATTTTTTAAGACCCATTTGTCAATGCTTAAAAATTATTAAATAAATCAATCGTTTCTCCAACTGCAACTGTTACAACAGCTTTTTTCCACTGTTTGCTCGGTTGCTCAACGATACCTTTGTTAGTATATTTAACAGAGGATTTTCCACCGCCATAATTCAATGTACGAACGTCAATAATATTTACGCCATACATTTTCTCGACAGCCTTCTTAATTTCAATCTTATTCGCTGATCTGTCAACTGCGAAGGTAAAACGATTAAATGTATCGCTTGCTCCTGTTGCTTTTTCAGTGATGATTGGCTTTTTGATAATTGTCTTCATCATCAATTAGTTTAGAATCTTTTCGATTACTTCAATTGAACTTTCAGCCAAAACAACTTTTTTCGCGTTCAATACATCAAATGTATTAACTGAATCAGCCGTTACGACTTTTACTCTACCAAGGTTACGGGATGACAAATAAACGTTGTCATTTTTGTCTCCTACAATCAAAAGAACTTTTTCGTTCTCCAACTTCAAAGCACCCAATAACGCCACGAATTCTTTCGTTTTTGCAGCATCGAACTTCAAATCCTCCAAAACAAGGATTGCTTCGTTTTGTGCTTTATAGGAGAATGCTGATTTTCTTGCAAGTCTTTTCAACTTCACATTCAACTTGAAATGGTAGTTACGTGGTCTTGGTCCGAAAATACGACCCCCACCAACACGAGTACCAGACTTAATATTCCCGGCACGTGCTCCACCTGTTCCTTTTTGTTTCTTGATCTTTTTAGTAGATCCAGCGATTTCAGCTCTTTCCTTCGCTTTGTGAGTACCCTGACGACGGTTCGCCAAGTGTTGTTTCACATCTAGGTAGATAGCATGGTCATTTGGCTCAATACCAAACACTGAATCTGAAAGCGTTACCTTTTTAGAAGTAGCTTTACCTTTTGCGTCAAATACTTTTACTTCCATTACTTCAAAATTGATACGGTTGCACCTTTAGATCCAGGAATTGATCCCTTCACTACTAACAAATTCTTATCAGTTAAAACCTTCAATACTTCAAGGTTTTCCATAACAACTCTCTTGTTACCCATCTGACCTGCCATGCGCATTCCTTTGAATACACGTGCAGGATATGAACAAGCACCAATCGAACCTGGAGCGCGAAGACGGTTATGCTGACCATGGGTTGCTTGACCAACTCCACCGAAACCATGACGTCTTACAACACCTTGGAAACCTTTTCCTTTCGAAGTTCCTACTACGCTAACGTATTCACCTTCCTCGAAGATGTTAACGTCAACGGTATCACCGAGATTGAGGTTTTCGAATCCTTTAAACTCCACCAACTTCGACTTCGGAGTGGTGTTGGCTTTCTTAAAGTGGCCTTTCAATGCGTTTGGAGTGTTTTTTTCCTTACGGTCTCCAAAACCCAATTGAGTAGCCTCGTAACCATCTCTGTCTTGTGTCTTGACCTGAGTCACAACACAAGGACCAGCTTCTATAACTGTGCATGGCATAGCCTTACCCTCGGCACTGTAGATGCTAGTCATTCCGACTTTTCTACCAATAATTCCTGGCATACTTAACTATTTAATTATTAAACTTTGATTTCTACGTCAACCCCACTAGGCAACTCTAAGCGCATGAGTGCATCAACAGTCTTTGAAGAAGAGCTGTAGATATCAAGCAGTCTTTTGTATGAACAAAGTTCGAACTGCTCACGTGCTTTTTTGTTAACGTGTGGAGATTTCAATACAGTATAGATTCTTTTGTGAGTAGGTAGAGGAATTGGTCCGCTTACTACTGCGCCTGTTGACTTTACTGTTTTAACGATCTTCTCAGCTGATTTATCAACCAGATTATGATCGTAAGACTTTAATTTTATTCTAATTTTCTGACTCATATCTGTATAATATTAGGCTGTTACTTTTCCGCTTGTCTTAGCTACCACATCATCAGCGATGTTTTTCGGTGCTTCTGAATAATGTGAGAATTCCATTGAAGAACTTGCACGACCAGAAGAGAGAGTGCGCAATTGAGTTACATATCCAAACATTTCTGAAAGTGGAACATCTGCCTTCACAACTTTCGATCCTGCTCTATCATCCATTCCTCTAATAACACCGCGACGACGATTTAAATCACCTACGATATCACCCATGTTTTCTTCAGGAGTAACAACTTCCATTTTCATGATTGGCTCTAGAAGCACAGGACGAGCATTTTTCAATGCAGCTCTATAGGCCATCTTCGCACACAATTCAAAGGATAAAGAATCTGAATCGACAGCGTGGAATGAACCATCTATCAACTCGACTTTCATAGCATCAACAGGGAAACCTGCCATAACACCATTTTTCATTGATTCTTTGAAACCTTTCTCTACTGAAGGAACAAATTCACGTGGAATGTTACCTCCTTTGATACTGTTAACGAACTCAAGTCCACTTTTTTCAACATTATCTTGAGGAGAAATTTTAACAACTATATCAGCAAATTTACCACGACCACCGGACTGCTTCTTGTAAACCTCTCTATGGTTAACCTCTGCAGTTATGTTTTCACGATAAGAAACTTGTGGAGCACCTTGATTCACTTCAACCTTGAATTCACGCTTCAAACGGTCTACAATAATTTCCAAGTGCAACTCACCCATTCCAGAGATAATAGTTTGACCAGTTTCCTCATCAGTATTCACTCGGAAAGTTGGATCTTCCTCAGCAAGTTTGTTCAAGCCGATTCCCAATTTATCTTGGTCTGCTTGAGTTTTAGGCTCAATTGCAATTCCGATAACCGGATCTGGGAAGTTCATAGACTCCAATATAATCGGTGCATTTTCAGCACACAATGTATCTCCAGTCTTAATATCTTTAAACCCAACCAATGCACCAATATCTCCTGCACCTAATTCATCAATTTGATTCTGCTTGTTAGCGTGCATTTGGAAAATACGAGAAATACGCTCCTTGTTGCCAGTTCGTGTATTCAAAACATAAGATCCTGCTGGTAATTTTCCAGAATAAGCGCGCGTAAAACACAAACGGCCAACAAATGGGTCAGTTGCGATTTTAAATGCTAAACCAGCAAACGGCTCATCGTAAGACGGCTTGCGTATGATTTCCTCATCTGTCTTAGGATTTGTTCCTGTGATTCCTTCGATATCTAGAGGGGAAGGAAGAATTTCCATTACCATGTCTAACATTGCCTGAACTCCTTTGTTCTTGAAAGAAGAACCACACATCATAGGTACTACCTTACCAGAAATCGTTGCAGCACGCAAAGCGTTTAGGATTTCTCTTTCAGTCAATGAATTCTCGTCTTCGAAGAATTTCTCCATCAAGGTCTCATCAAACTCAGCAACTGCTTCAAGTAATTCGCTTCTTAACTGTCTTGCTTCATCAATAATATCGGCAGGAATTTCTACTTCTTGGAAAGTCATTCCCATATCACTATCATTCCAAACTATTCCTTTGAAGTTAATTAAATCAACAACTCCTTTGAAGTTATCCTCATCACCGATATTGATTTGTAATGGTAATGCATGGCTACCTAACATTTCTTTCACTTGTTTACACACGTTTAAGAAATCCGCACCTTGGCGGTCCATTTTGTTCACAAATCCTATACGTGGAACATTGTAGTTGTTTGCCAATCTCCAGTTTGTCTCAGACTGTGGCTCAACACCGTCAACCGCAGAGAAAAGGAAAACCAATCCATCCAATACGCGAAGAGAACGGTTTACTTCAACCGTAAAATCAACGTGTCCTGGGGTATCAATAATGTTGATATGGTATTTTTGACCTCGGTAGTTCCAACTTACTGTAGTTGCAGCTGAAGTAATGGTAATACCACGCTCCTGCTCTTGCTCCATCCAGTCCATGGTTGCACCACCTTCGTGTACTTCACCAATTTTGTGGTTTACACCAGAATAGTAAAGGATACGCTCAGTTGTAGTTGTTTTACCCGCATCAATGTGCGCAGCGATACCAATGTTTCTTGTAAATTTAAGATCTCTAGCCATCGTATTTAGAATCTAAAATGTGAGAATGCCTTGTTTGCCTCAGCCATTCTTAATGTGTCTTCTTTCTTTTTGTAAGCTGCGCCTTCTTCCTTAGAAGCGGCGATAATTTCAGAAGCTAACTTTCCAGCCATAGTCTTCTCATTGCGCTTGCGTGAGTAACCAATCAACCACTTCATTGCTAAAGAAGCTTTTCTGTCTTCACGAACAGGGGTAGGGATTTGGAACGTTGCACCACCTACGCGACGGCTACGAACCTCAACACTCGGAGTTACATTTTCTAATGCTTTTCTCCAAACTTCCAATCCTTCTTGATCTTCAATTTTTTTATCTACGATTTCAATTGCATCGTAAAATATTTTGAAAGCTAAACTCTTCTTACCGTCGTACATTAAATTGTTAACGAATTTTGTTACCACAACATCGTTAAACTTCGGATCCGGGAGAATCGCTATCTTTTTGGCTTTTCTTCTTCTCATCTCTTAAAGTTTTGATTATTTCGCTTTAGGTCTTTTTGTTCCATATTTAGAACGACGCTGAGTTCTTCCTTCTACTCCAGCTGTATCTTCTGCACCACGAACAATGTGGTAACGAACCCCTGGTAAATCTTTAACTCTTCCGCCACGCACAAGCACCAAAGAGTGCTCTTGCAAGTTGTGACCTTCACCACCGATGTACGCATTGACTTCTTTTCCATTTGTCAAACGCACCCTCGCTACTTTACGCATAGCTGAGTTCGGCTTCTTTGGAGTAGTTGTGTAAACCCTTACACAAACCCCTTTACGCTGTGGACATGAATCAAGTGCAGCAGACTTACTTTTCTTGACTACCGCTGTTCTTCCTTTGCGAACTAATTGTTGGATAGTTGGCATAAAATACTCTTAATTTTTATAATATATTATTCGCCCAAAAACACTTTGGGGGGTGCAAAGATACTAGATTTTCAGTACAAACCAAGAAGTTATCAAAAAAAAGTGCGTTTTTTTCACAACTGAGTGTTTACATCTTACTGATACTTTTCCGACGATGGTGTCAATTGCGGGGGTTGGAAAACAAAAAACTCCCCGATTGAGGGAGTTTTAAAGCCTATTTTATTTAGAACTTAATTTCTATAGAGAGTGCTTTTCACCGCTTTAACAATTCTCTCCACATTTGGCAATGCTTCATCAATCAATGTTGGTGAGAATGCAAAGGGCGTATCTGTTTGAGTAACCCGCATAACTGGAGCGTCCAAATGGTCAAAAGCATAACGCTGCAAATGATAGGATATCTCAGAAGAAATTGAAGCCAATGGCCACGATTCTTCGACAACCACACAACAATTTGTTTTCTTTACAGATTCAACGACAGCATTATAATCAATCGGACGAATCGTGCGAAGATCGATTATCTCAACAGAGATACCTTCCTTCTCTAGTTCTTCAGCGGCAGCCTGAGCCACTTTAATAATCTTCCCGAAAGTAACGATCGTAACATCGTTTCCTTTTCTTTTTATGTCTGCTACTCCGATTGGAATAATGTACTCACCTTCTGGAATTTCACCTTTGTCACCGTACATCTTTTCTGACTCTAGAAAAACAACGGGGTCATTGTCACGAATAGCTGCTTTCAAAAGGCCTTTTGCGTCGTATGGGTTAGAAGGTGTAATTACTTTTAAACCTGGCACATGAGCATAAAACGCTTCAAAAGATTGAGAGTGCGTTGCTGCTAATTGACCAGCAGTCCCATTTCCTCCTCTAAAAACGATTGGACAATAGTATTGACCGCCTGACATCTGCAACATTTTTGCAGCACTATTTATAATTTGATCTGCTGCTAGGATCGCAAAATTCCAAGTCATAAACTCAACGATTGGTCGCAAGCCATTCATTGAAGCTCCAACTGCAATTCCTGCAAAACCTAATTCTGCAATAGGGGTATCAATTACACGTTTTGCTCCGAACTCATCTAGCATTCCTTGAGAAACCTTATAAGCTCCGTTGTACTCAGCCACTTCCTCACCAAGAAGAAAAACACTTTCGTCTCTTCTCATTTCCTCTGACATTGCCTCTCGCAACGCTTCTCTGAATTGTACAGTCTTCATGTGTTAAAAAGTAAAAATTCGGTCGCCAAAATTAACGATTATAGTCGAAAGTGGCATTATTAATTGAATTTCGATTCATTTTGACTACATCTTACTGATAAACAATATGTTAAATTTATTTAAAAGAGGAGGAATTCGTCCTATTCTAAAAATCACATAGGACTCAGCTTTTAAAGGAATTATTCATTAAATTTGTCATCGTTTGAAAATCTTACTTACATGAAAATACTTGTATGCATCAGCAAATCCCCTGATACTACTTCAAAAATTGCCTTCACAAATAATAATTCAACATTTGATGAAAATGGCGTGCAATATATTGTAAATCCTTATGATGAATGGTACGCCCTGGTCAGAGCACTTGAGATCAAAGAAACAAGTGGAGGAAATGTTACAATTATTACTGTTGGAACTGCAACGGATGAGGCAGTAATTAGAAAGGCCCTAGCAATTGGTGCCGATGAGGCTGTGCGTATCGACGCTGATCCAACTGATGCTTATTATACTGCGATGCAAATTGCAGAATATGCTAAATTAAACGGATTTGATCTTGTACTTGCCGGCAAAGAAACAATCAATTATAACGGATCTCAAGTTGGAGGTATGATTGCAGAAGCAATGGATCTTCCTTTCATTTCTTTGGCTTCTAAGCTTGATGTGAATGGAAGCACGCTCACATTGGAACGAGAAATTGCCGGAGGATTGCAGGTTGTTGAAGTAAATCTTCCTGCCGTAGTTTCATGTGCAAAAGGAATGGCTGAACAGCGCATTCCAAACATGAGAGGTATTATGGCAGCTCGCACAAAACCTTTACAAGTCGTTGCGCCTGTTTCTGTTGATAATTTAACTGAATTTGTTGCTTATACAATGCCAGCTGCAAAATCGGCATGTAAAATGATTGACCCGAACAACATGGATGAACTTGTTGAACTTTTACATAACGAAGCAAAGGTCATCTAATTTAGTTGACAGATGCAGGTGTCAAAAATTTATTAATCTTCGACTTTTGTCTCAAAAAATATTAAAATGTCAGTTCTAGTATACATTAATAGCAATAATGGTCTTCATAAATCAGCTTTTGAAGCCGTTACATATGGAAAAAAACTTGGTGGCGATGTCACAGTAATAACTTCAGGAGCGGCAGATGCCACGGCGTTAGCAAGCCTTGGAAAATATGGTGCTTCCAAAGTACTTGTAGATCGTTCTTTACAAGGAGATGATGACCAACAATTGACGCGTATTATAGCAAGTGCTACAGCTGCTACAAATGCATCAACACTCATTTTCAGTCATGATTTAACAGCAAAAGCTGTTGCTCCTCGATTATCTGTTCGTTTGAAAGCAGGTCTTGTTTCAGGTGCTACTGAAGTGCCAAATGCAGACGGAACAGTCAAAGTGAATGTATTTTCAGGAAAAGCATTTAGCTCAGTTAAAGTTAATTCAACTGCAAAAATAATATCACTACTTCCGAATAGTATTCAACCTGAAGAAACGGGATCTGATTGTGCTGTTGAGGAGTTCAATGGTAATGCAGGTGAATCGAAGGTAAAAGTTTTAAGCACCAAAAAACCAGAAGGAGAAATTCCACTTCCTGAAGCAGAATTAGTAGTTTCAGCAGGTAGAGGTTTGAAAGGGCCAGAAAATTGGGGGATCGTTGAAGATTTAGCAAAAGTTTTAGGCGCTGCAACGGCATGCTCACGACCTGTTGCTGATATTGGTTGGAGACCTCATCATGAACATGTTGGACAGACAGGTGTCGCTATTCGTCCTAACCTTTATATTGCGGCTGGTATTTCTGGAGCAATTCAACATCTTGCCGGAGTAAACGGTTCCAAGATAATGGTTGTTATAAATACTGATCCAGAAGCACCTTTTTTCAAAGCTGCTGATTATGGAATTGTTGGTGATGCTTTTGAAGTATTGCCTCGATTGACGGAAGCAGTAAAGAAATTAAAAAATTCTGGGCATTAATTTTTTTAAAGTCGTACTTTTAAGATAGTTCAGCAATTAGGGGAAGCATTAGTGCTTCCCTAATTTATTAGAATACTCGAATGCAATTTTTGAAATGAATAAAATAAAGCTTGACATAGCAGGACTTTCATACAGTCAAACACAATCTGGAGCCTACGCACTTGTGTTGGCTGAGGCTGGTGGAAAGCGTCAATTACCAATTATTATTGGAGGATTTGAAGCCCAAGCGATTGCTATTGAGTTGGAAAAAATGACGCCAACACGACCATTGACACATGATCTTTTTAAAAATTTTGCACAGGCATTTTCGATTGACATAAAAGAGGTTGTGATATACAATCTAACTGAAGGTATATTCTATTCTAAACTTGTTTGCGAATCTGATGGATTAACAACCGAAATCGATGCTAGAACTTCAGATGCTATAGCTATCGGGGTGAGATTTAATTGTCCGATATATACCTTTGAACACATTTTATCCAGTGCAGGAATTTTAATGGATGAAAATGAAGTCAAAGAGGATGATTTTTCAGTTGGGGATGAGGAATCAACAGAACCAGATGGTGCTTTGAATACATTGTCAGAAACAGAGTTAGAGGGTCAACTTGGAGATGCAATTGATAGTGAAGACTATGAGCTTGCATCCAAAATAAGAGATGAAATAAACAAGCGAAGAGCTAATTAAAATTTACAAATATGCTAAGATCATTGAAGAACAGATTGATCATCATGAATTTCATGCAGTTCTTCATATGGGGATCATGGCTCATCACAATCTATAATTACTGGTTTGAAACGATGAAATGGGATGGCGTTCAGTTTGGCGCCGTCTTTACAACACTTGGCCTCTCATCTCTTTTTATGCCTACTCTCGTTGGAATCATTGCAGACAAATGGATAAATGCAGAACGACTATATGGTTTGTTGCATTTAACTGGGGGAATAATTTTATGCCTTTTACCTTCTGTAAATAATCCAGTTACATTCTTTTGGATTATTTTTCTTGCCATGCTTTGCTACATGCCGACCATTGCATTATCAAATTCAGTGGCATATAATGTTTTAAAGTCAAATAATTATGATGTTGTAAATTCATTCCCCCCAATTCGTGTTTGGGGAACAATTGGTTTTATTGCCGCAATGTGGTTCGTGAACATCACTGGTAACAAAGCATCCTCAAACCAATTTCTAATTTCGGGTATTTCTGCAATATCATTAGGAATCTATTCTTTTACACTTCCAAAATGTTTACCAACAGCGAGTGAAAAAAAAGGGTGGATTCAAACATTTGGATTGGATGCATTTAAATTATTTGGCAATTACAAAATGTTTCTCTTTTTCTTGTTTTCGTTATTTCTTGGTGCTTCATTACAACTAACCAACATGTATGGGGACGGCTATATCAGTGAATTTGGCAACTATGGGAAATTTCAGGATTCTTTAATAGTCAAATATTCCACAGTCATTATGTCTATTTCTCAGATTTCAGAAACGCTATTTATTCTGGCAATTCCATTTTTTCTAAAACGATTCGGAATCAAATATGTGATGTTAATTAGCATGACTGCATGGGTACTTCGATTTGGACTTTTGGCATACGGAAATCCAGCAGAAGGTCTTTGGATGATTATCGCCTCCTGCATTGTCTATGGAATGGCTTTCGATTTTTTCAATGTATCAGGTTCTTTATTTGTAGAAACGTCCACCGCTCCTCAAATGCGATCAAGTGCGCAAGGACTTTTCATGATGATGACAAACGGTTTCGGTGCGGTAATAGGAAGTTTCGCAAGTGCCTCAATCATTCAATATTTTTATACACTTAAGTTTAAAAGTGTGACAGGACTAACTAAACACCTTGGGATTTCAAAATCTAGTGAAACTTTTGAACGTCTTACAGATGGAACTAGTATTCACAATGGTATTTTTCATAGAGCCATAGAATTAAAAAATTGGCCAGAAATATGGATTAGTTTTGCAATCTATTCATTAATAATCGCATTCCTTTTTGCATTTCTATTTAAACACAAACACGATCCGAATACCATCGGTGAAATGACGCATTAATATGCCTAGAAATCTTCTTCTTGAGGAAAAGATATTCGGAATAACATCCAAATCTGAATTTAAAGAAATAGCACTTGAATTGTATCATTTTCAATTCAATCATTGTGAAATTTATCGTTTATTTTCCGAGAAAACTGGTAGAATCAATCCATCTACTCTTTCAGAAATCCCGTTTCTTCCAATCTCATTTTTCAAAACGCACCGTGTAAGTTGCTCACATTCCAAGGAAGATATGTTATTTCTAAGCAGTGGGACAACACAAACAGGCAGAAGTAAGCATTTTATTGCCTATCGAGAGATTTACGATCGTTCATTTGAAACTATTTACAGGCATTTCATTGGTCATCCTGAGGACCAAGTAATCCTTGCTTTACTCCCAAATTACATTGAACAAGGCAACTCAAGCCTAGTTTATATGGTTGATTCTTTAATAAAAAAAAGTAATTGCCCACTTTCTTCATTTGTATTGAATGATGTTGAAGACCTAATGAAAAAATATCAAGCTGCTTTAGCAAACGGAAAAAATGTAGTGATTTTTGGTGTTTCGTATGCGTTGTTGGACCTTGCGGCGGTAGGTCTCGATTTATCAAAAGCAATTATAATTGAAACAGGCGGAATGAAAGGAAGAAGAAAAGAAATGACTAAGGAGGAGCTACAACTTGAAATAAGGAATGGTTTAAACGTTGATTTTGTCAGTTCAGAATACGGAATGACAGAATTACTATCACAATCCTATAGTAAACAAGATGGCCTATTCGAAATGCCAAATTGGATGAATATTTTAATTCGCGACATCAATGATCCATTTAGTTATATAGAAGACGGTAAAACCGGAGGTATAAATGTCATTGATTTAGCGAATATTTATAGTTGCAGTTTTATTGCTACACAAGATCTTGGGAAAATTGAGCAAGAAAAACTTAAAATCATGGGGCGTTTTGACAATGCAGATATCAGAGGTTGTAATTTATTGGTACAATAATTCAGATTTGATTACTTTTATTTTTGATTCGAAAAAGACATAATTCACATGGATCTTCAACTTCAGCAATTAATTAAGGAAAAAGCAAAATCAATTTTTGAAAAAGTCCGGTCCTTTCGTGAGCATTTGCATCGTTATCCTGAATTGTCCTATCTGGAGTATAATACAATGAAATATGTCTCAAACATTCTTACTGAACATAATATTCAGCACGAGATAGAGATAGGAAAAACTGGTGTTGTAGCGTTGATCAAATCAGAGAAGCATTCGAATGATGTTTGTATAGGTTTGCGTGCTGATTTGGATGCCTTGCCAATTCAGGAAGAAAATGACGTTCCCTATAAATCTGAGGTGAACGGCGTTATGCATGCCTGTGGTCATGACGTACACACTTCTATTCTATTAGGTGCAGCAATAATTCTAAATGAATTAAAAGACCAATTACCTTATTCAGTGAAATGTATTTTCCAACCAGGAGAAGAAAAAAATCCAGGTGGCGCGACTTACATGATTGCAGATGGAGTTCTCGAAAATCCCAAAGTAAAGGAACTTTATGCCCTACATGTTTTCCCAAGTATGCAAGTTGGAAATGTCGGATTTAAGGAAGGTATTTACATGGCATCTTGTGATGAAATTCACTTGACCATTCATGGTAAAGGTGGGCATGGTGCCACACCGAATGAATGCATTGACCCAATCATTATTGGTTCTTCAATCGTACTCGAACTTCAACAAATTGTGAGTAGAAAGTGTGACCCTAAAATCCCATCGGTTCTTTCATTCGGTCATTTTGAAGCACTTGGTGCGACCAATATAATTCCTTCGAAAGCTATCTTGAAAGGCACATTTAGAACTATGAATGAATCATGGAGAGCTCAAGCACTTGCATTGATTGAAAGTAATATTCGCTCTATTGCGGAGATGCAAGGAGCATCTGTTGATCTTGAAATAAGCAAAGGATATCCCTATTTAGAAAATGATCCAGTAATTACTTCCAAGTTAAGAAAGAAAGCAATTGATTTTTTAGGTGCTGACAATGTTGAAGAACTACCCATTCGTTTAACTTCAGAAGATTTTTCATTTTATTCACACAAAGTTCCTGTTTGCTTTTTCAGACTTGGGGTTCGAAATGAATCAAAAGGAATAACATTTGGCGTGCATCACCCACGTTTTGACATTGATACTGATGCATTACTCAGAGGTGTTGAAATGATGTGTTTAGCTGTTTTATGAGATGAAAAAAACTCTTTTTTATATTGCCTTCGCCTCTATTTTGATTGCTTGTAATAAAGAAAAATCAAGCGCTAAAAAGATTTTTGGAGATTGGTCCATTACAACCTTTAAAAAAACTGACCCAGAAGGCTTGATAGAATTTGCGAAATGCTCGGGAGCACTCCATTTTAATGAAACAGAAAGTGATTCAGCAAGTTATAAGTTTTTGATTTCATATGAACTTGCAAATGAAACAGGAACAATAAATCAAAAAGGCACTTACAAATTGATTGAAAAAGGAAATTACATGAATCTTTCAATCCTTGATTCAAATAACAATCTCATTGCTTATTCTAAATATAGAGTATTAACTCTCACATCAACAGACCTTCAATTGGAGTTTTCGGATGGTGAGAATACCTTTATTTATATTATGAAAAGGAAATAGCCTTTAGTTGGCCATTTCGCTCATAAACTTGATACGCATTAATCGCAGTTCCTCTTCAGTATAATCACCATCAAATTCCGCATAAGCATCTCGTAAATCATCTGTTTGAGCTTCAGAAAAATACTCATATATTTCTTCTTGATTATCCGCATCAAGGATGTCATCAATGTAATAATTTATGTTTACCCTTGTGCCAGAAGAAACAATTGCTTCAATCTCTTCGATTACTTCATTCATGGATTTTCCTTGTGACCTTCCGATATCTTCTAAAGGTAGTTTACGGTCGATGTTTTGTATCAATTGCACTTTTAAACCAGACTTGTTTACTAGTGATTTCACCACCATGTCTTGTGGTCGCTCTATGTCATTATCCTCAACATATTGATGGATTAACGCAACAAATGGAACTCCATATCTAGACGCTTTACCAGTTCCAACACCTTGGATATTCGTTAGCTCATCAATCGTTATTGGATACTGAAAACACATATCCTTTAAAGAAGGCTCCTGGAAAATGACAAATGGAGGTATGTTCTTTTGTTTTGAAAGTGATTTTCTCAAATCAAGCAACATATCGTATAGCGTTTCATCAAATGCACCTCCTTTGCCTCCTAAATTTACTATTGTTTCGTCATCATCAGTATTTGAGAAGTCATGTTCCTTCAAAAGACTAAATGACTGCGGATGTTTCAAATATTCTTTTCCTGCATCCGAAAGCTTCAGTGTGCCGTATGTTTCAATATCCTTATAGATAAGTCCAGCAACAATTACTTGACGAATGACAGCGTTCCAAAAATGTTCATCTTTCTCCTTTCCGCATCCAAAATTCGGAAGAGAATCATGTTTATATGATTTAATATCCGAAGTGACATGTCCAGATAAATAAGCACAATAATGCTTTGCTTTCTGCATTTCTTGCAAATCCAACAAGGAATTCAATAACTTCATTACATAGTCCTTCCCTTCTGTTCTTTCTCTCGGATTTTTGCAATTATCACAAAACTCATTGCACTGCTTTTCATCGAATGTTTCTCCAAAATAATGTAAAATGAACTTTCTTCTACAAACTGACGTTTCAGCATAGGAAACAATCTCACTCAAAAGTTGACGGCCAATTTCTTGCTCAGCTACGGGCTTTCCTTGTAGGAATTTTTCTAATTTTTCAATATCCTTATAACTATAGAAAGCGATGCATTCCCCTTCACCTCCATCTCTTCCTGCTCTACCTGTTTCTTGGTAATAACTTTCCAGGGACTTAGGAATATCATGGTGAATTACATATCGGACATCGGGTTTATCAATTCCCATTCCAAATGCTATCGTAGCAACAATTACGTCGGCTTCCTCCATCAAAAACATATCTTGATGTTTTCCTCTTGTAGAAGCATCAAGTCCTGCATGGTACGCTAAAGCATTAATTCCATTGACCTGTAAAAGCTCGGCGAGTTCTTCTACTTTTTTCCGACTTAGGCAATAAACAATCCCACTTTTTCCTGCTTTGGTTCGTATGTATTTAATGATCTCCTTTTCAACATCTCGCTTTGGCCTCATTTCATAGAAAAGGTTATCGCGATTGAATGATGATTTAAATACCGTTGCATCCAACATATTCAAGTTTTTCTGAATGTCGTATTGAACTTTTGGAGTTGCAGTTGCAGTTAATGCAATTATCGGGACATTTGAAATTTTTTCAAATATTTCTCTTAATCTTCGGTACTCTGGTCTAAAATCGTGCCCCCATTCAGAAATACAGTGCGCTTCATCGATGGCAAAAAAGGAAATATTAACCGATGTCAAGAAATCTATATTTTCTTGCTTGGTCAATGATTCGGGAGCTACATAAAGTAGTTTGGTTTTTTTATCTTGTATGTCCTGCTTAACGCGAGAAATTTCAGATTTTGAAAGAGAGGAATTCATGAAATGAGCTACCCCCTCATCATCATTAACATTTCGAATGGCATCCACTTGATTTTTCATCAAAGCGATCAATGGGGAAACGACGATTGCTGTTCCTTCTGACAACAAGGCTGGCAATTGATAGCACATTGATTTACCTCCACCTGTGGGCATAATTACAAATGTGTTATTACCTTCTAAAACATTCAAGATGATACTCTCCTGTTTTCCCTTAAAACTGTCGAACCCGAAATACTTGCGAAGTGCAATTTTAAGATCTTGTTCCGTCATACGAAATGATTTTTTTATAATGGAATGTTAAGGTACACAAAATGTAGCACTAATTTAATGAAAACTTAACATTTTTAGACTATCCGAAATAATCAGATGAAACTATTTACCATTTAACTAACCTTATTTTCGGGTGTTAGATAGTTTGATTGATTATTTTTGCATCCTAAATGAGTGAGGAGAAGAACATGTCTTTTTTGGACCATCTTGAAGAATTGAGATGGCGTCTGGTGAAAATGTCTATTGCCATAGTAATTGTTGCCGTAACCATTTTTATTTATCAGAAGTGGATCATAGAAACTATTTTTCTATCCATGCACAACGAAGACTTTGTGACCTTTCGATACATGTGTAACTGGTTAGGTATCTGTATCACAGAAATACCCGTAAGTTTTCAGAGTACAACCATGTCTGGCCAATTCAGTTATGCCATGATGATGAGTATAATGGGAGGCATCGTTATCTCTTTCCCTTATCTTTTCTATCAGCTTTGGTCATTCGTAAAACCAGGATTAAAGCAAAATGAAAAACTAGTCGCTCGAGGAATTGTGTTTTGGGTAAGTTTCCTATTTTTCTTGGGAATCCTTTTTGGGTATTTCGTGGTAGCACCGCTTTGTGTGCAATTTTTCGGAGCCTACCAGATTAGTGGTGAAATTCAAAATATTTTTACGATCAATTCATATATGAGTACAGTGCTTTCGACAGTCTTTTACTCAGGGCTTCTTTTTCTTTTACCAATCGTCACTTATATATTCGCTAGTCTTGGAATAATTACTGCTGATTTTTTAAAGAAATATAGAAAGCATGCAATCGTTGGTGTTTTAATCATATCGGCTATTATTACACCGCCTGATGTTATTTCTCAAATAGTTGTTTCAATACCAATCTTAATTCTCTATGAAGTTGGTGTTTTAGTTGCTAAGCGCGTTGAAAAAAGACGTTTCAAAAAAGAAACATCATCCTGATTCTAAAAAGGTTGAAGACATCTAAACTTTTAAAAATTGTCCTTTTACTTGGAATACTCTCCATCCAGCATGGGTTTGTTCTTGGTCAACAAACACGTGTTTTCGGCACAGTTTGGGATGCGAATACGGGTGAAAAAATGCCTTATGTCAAGGTGCAGTTCAAAAATTCAAAGATTGGCACAATGACGGATTCATTGGGATACTATTCCATTGATACCTATTATGCAACAGACTCTATTCAATTTCTTTATAGTGGGTATTTGACCGCAACGTATGGGGTCGAATTGGATAAAATTCAGGAATACAATGTTAAAATGACCACTCGAATTGCTGAGATTCAGGAAGTGGTCATCCGTCCTCCTGATGAATTGCCTTCTACCCGTTTACACAAGCGTGTTGTTGCAAATAAACATATCAACAACAAAGAGAAATTACTATCTTATCAATATGAGGTTTATAATAAAATGCAGCTCGACCTCAACAATATAGGAGAGAAATTCACTGATAGAGATGTCGTTAAACGTCTTGATTTAGTTATGGATTATCTTGACTCGAATGAAAAGGGGGAAAATTACCTGCCTGTCATCTTGAGTGAATCTTTATCTGATATATACTACAAGAACAACCCCAAGTCAAAAAGAGAAATCGTACATGGCACTAGGATTACTGGAATTGATAACATTCAGGCAAACCAATTTATGGGTGATATGTACCTTGATATCAATGTCTATGAGAACAATATCAACATGTTCAATAGAGCTTTTATAAGTCCACTTGCTGATTATGCAAGAAGTTTTTATCGGTTTTACCTTGATGATTCTACCTTCATTGAAAATCAATGGTGCTATAAATTACGATTTGTGCCAAAGCGAACTGGCGACATGACTTTTGAAGGGGAAATGTGGATTCATGACACAACCTATGCTGTAAAAAATATCAAGGCAAAGATGTCATCATGGGCAAACATAAATTATGTGCAAGACTTGTATTTTGAACACACCTTTCGACAAGTTTCTAAAGAGGTTTGGATGTTAAGTAAAGAAAAAATGATTGTTGATTTCAAAATCACTAAAAACACAGAAGTTTATGGTTTTTATGGAAGAAAATTATCATCTCGCACTAACTTCTTGATAAACGAAAAGAAAGAGGACTCTTTCTATCGGTCAGACAACACTGTTGAATTAACTGATAGTGCAAAGGTTCGCAGCAAAGAATGGTGGCTTCAAAACCGCCATGAGCCCCTTTCAATTCAGGAAAAGGGAATAGAAAACATGGTTGATTCCTTGAATGAAATGCCATTTTTTAAAATGCTTAAAAACCTTTCCTATTTCGCAACAACCGGTTATTATCCCATCGGTAAGGTTGAAATTGGAAATGCTTTCACGATGATCAGTTTCAACCCTGTTGAAAAATTTCGAACAGGACTTGCCTTAAGAACGTCAAATAATTTTTCTAAGAGAATTGAATTTGGTGTCAGATTGGCTTATGGTTTTAATGACGATCGATTCAAATATGGGGCATCTATACGTTATAATATTACCCCGAAAAAGAGGGGTATGTTAACCACCTATTACAATTATGATATTGAGCAAATTGGTATATCCGCATCTGCTGCATCCATAGGCTCCACTTTTGGAACTGTTTTTCGCACCGGTCCTTTGGATAAATTAACTTTCGTAAAAAAAGCTGGTATTAATCTTGAAAAAGATGTAAAAAAAGACCTTGTACTTTACGGAGGTTTTGAATGGAAAGAATATACTGCACTTGGTAAAGCCAATTATATTCAAAAGATTGGAACGGGAAATTATGATACGATTAATACCATTCGTACAAGTGAATTTACTGCACGAATTCGCTGGACAAAGGACGAAGAATTTCTTGCTGGTTCATTCGACCGTTCTAGTATACGGTCCAAATATCCTATTTTTTCCTTGCAGGGAATATTTGGTGTGAAAGATTTATTCGGAGGTTTTTACAATTATCAACGACTAGAATTTCAAATGGAACACAACAGACAAATCGGTGTTTTGGGCAGAATTCGTTACGGATTTAATGCTGGATACATTTTCGGAGCTGCGGCCTATCCTTTTTTAAAAGTGCACGAAGGGAATCAGTCATATTGGTTATTAACTACAGCATTCAATAAACTTAATTTTTTTGAATTTGTATCGGATAAATATGTGGGCGGTTTCCTCGAAAATCACTGGGAAGGATTATTTTTCGATCGCATACCACTGATTAAAAAACTTAAATGGCGATTGGTAACTACGGGAAGAATTACCTATGGAGCAATTTCTGACCGTAATTTACAAATCATGAAATTACCTGATGGAACCCGTATGTTTGGTAGAGTGCCATATGCAGAAGTTTCGATAGGAGTTGAGAATATTTTCAAAATTGGTCGAGTCGACGTCGTTTATAGACTAACTCATCTTGACCCGGTCTTTCCAGGTGCTCCGGCTGTGAGTCCAATTGGAATTAGAGCAAGATGGTCATTAATTTTTTAACTTTACCACCAACGTGAAATTACACACCACAAATATCAAGAAAACGTACAAAGGACGTGATGTCGTGAAAGGCGTTAGTATTGAAGTAAATCAAGGTGAAATCGTTGGTTTACTTGGGCCCAATGGTGCTGGTAAAACGACATCATTTTATATGATAGTTGGCTTAGTCAAACCTGATGAGGGCAACGTTTATTTAGACAGTACAGAAATTACTCACTTTCCGATGTATAAGCGCTCTCAGTTGGGCATTGGGTACTTGCCTCAGGAAGTTTCAGTGTTTAGAAAATTGAGTGTAGAAGACAACATAATGGCTATTCTTGAAATGACAGCACTGAACAAACAAGAACGAAAGGATCGACTTGAGCAATTGTTGGAAGAATTCAGTTTGAATCATGTGCGAAAAAATCTTGGGAATCGTCTTTCAGGGGGAGAAAAGCGTCGAACAGAAATTGCAAGAGCATTGGCCACAAATCCAAAGTTTGTTTTACTCGATGAACCATTTGCTGGTGTTGATCCAATTGCGGTTGAAGATATTCAAAGTATCGTTTCCGAGCTTCGTAAAAAGAACATTGGGATTCTAATAACTGACCATAATGTCCAGGAAACTTTATCCATAACTGATCGCGCATACTTATTATTTGAAGGCAGTATTCTTAAATCTGGAACCGCAGAAGAATTGGCTGCAGATGAACAAGTTCGACGAGTTTACTTAGGCCAGAATTTTGAATTAAGGAAAAAATAATTTTAATTTTCTTTTAAAAATTGTAGTTTTACTCTACTTAATCAACCGTTTAAAGGTCGTACTGTATGAAAAAGCACATTAAATCATTCATTCCTTTCCTGCTAATATCATTTGCATTGCTCGCAACATCATGCAAGAAAAAATGTGTGATGGATATCAATAATGAGGATAAAGGTTGGATCGAAGAAAATGTAATTTTTTACAATAATAACGCTTATCTGTCGAATCTTCTTAAGGGAAACTATGTCGTAACAGCATCGAGTCCGTACGCGAATCAGATTAAAGTCTCAATAGATGGTGGCACAGTAAAGCCGGTTGATTACTCAAATTACACTGTGCTGTGTTACCCAATTTTATCTCATTGTAACGCGCAATTTGTTCGTGATGTGTCTTTTAATTCAGTCACTCAATCAGTAGAGTATTCCATTACTGTTACACAATGTGCGCAATGCGAAGAAGAAAGATTTACCGAAAATTTTGTTCTTGTACCTAAATTCCCTTCAAATTACAATGTGACATTTGACATTTCCTATGTCAATTTAGAATGAAATAGTTTGAATTTCTGGTTCAGTCCAAAGAAAAGTTTAAGAAATAAAAAAAGGTCACTTATGGTGACCTTGATTTTTTTGGAGAAATGTCTGATTATTTAGAAGCTACGTCAGATTGGTTTACCTGATGTACACTTCCGTAAGCATCACAATGTCCTCCTGAAGATGATTTGCAAGATGCCAACGCAAGCAAAGCGAACATCCCTACAAGTGTCAAGGTCAATAATTTTTTCATTCCAGTTTGTTTTTAAATGTTAATAAGGTCTTTAGTGTGACAAAAATATAACTTTTTATGCTGACTCTCCAAATTTAATATTAAACTATTGTTTTTATTTTTAACAAATTGTAAAAACTGTTCTGCGTTATTTTTTCTATGCGATTAATCTTTTTGATATTATCACTTCTATTCAGCACATTTCTACGCAGCCAGGGCAACTATAAAATTGAATACACTTCAGACGATTATAAAAAAGTTAAGGCAAATGCGCCACTAGAATTCAAAGACAGCTTAAGTGCCTTAAATTATTTGAAGGAACTCAGATTATTTGGAGTTAAAAAAGGCTACCTCACCTGTTCTCTGGATAGTTTGTATTTTGAAGAAAGAAAATGTCGAGTTGTTTTTTATGTTGGCCAAAAATTCGGCAGCATTGAACTTCGTTTAAAGTCTTCAAGTGAAAATCAAAATCTTCACAAAGGAAGATTTAATGAAAAGTTAATTCAAAAGATTCCCTTTAAACCTATTGAACTATCCAGATTTATTCGCAGCGCGCAAGATGAAATACTGAATAATGGCCATCCATTTGGCAGAATAAATCTTCAAAATATCAGTTACAATGGCGAACATATTTCTGCAGAATTAAACATTGAAACTGGACGCACCTACCATTTCAACAAAATTATACTCAAGGGAGATTCATCAATTTCAGAGATCTTTATTTCCAGTTTAATAGACATTAAATCAGGTGACCTCTACAATGAATCCAAACTCAAAAGTATTACTACAAAAATTAAGCAAATCAGCTTTCTCAAAGAAATTAAACCACATGAATTACTCTTCACAGACAAGGGTTGTGACGTGTACATCTATTTGCAAAGTAACCCTGTTAGTTCCGTTAACGGTACAATTGGATTACAACCCAACCCTATTACGAATCGAGTTGGACTGGCGGGAGATGTCAATTTAAAACTGCTTAATGTTCTTAAAAGAGGTGAATCGGCAATTCTTAATTGGAGGAGTATCCAAAGCGCCACACAATCAATGAATGTTAAAATTAATTATCCTTTTTTATTCCGAAGTCCGTTTGGAATTGATGCACAATTGCAGCTTTACAAAAAAGATTCAACTTTCTTAGAGTTAAAAAGTACTCTTGGAATTCAGTACTTTCTGAAAGGTGGAAATTATCTCAAAGCCTTTTACCAAAATTACGCTTCGAACACATTAAGTGGAGCGAGTGGAAACTCCAACTTTAATAATTTATCCAATGTCAGCAGTAATTCTTATGGATTATCTCTTTTTAACAGGCAATTGGATTACATTCCAAACCCTTCAAAGGGATACACATTTTTTCTTGAAGGATCAATCGGAAGTCGGAAGTCAAAAATTTCGGATACCTCATCCGTTGCAAAGTCTACTGTTTTTCGTGTAAACTTCACGACAGAATGGTTTTTGCCTATTAGCCGAAGAAATATCATTCGATTCGCAACTGTCAACGAATTTTATTATGCTCCTGAAATTTACCAAAATGAACTTTACAGATTTGGTGGTCAAAATAGTTTGAGAGGATTCAATGAGGATGAACTTTTTGCCTCGGCGAAATCAGTACTTACTATAGAGTATCGCTTCTTATTGGATCGAAATTCAAATTTGTTTGTTTTTTATGACCAGGCCTATTATGAAAATAGTGGGACCAAGTATTCAAGAGATCATCCATTCGGATTTGGAACTGGATTGTCATTTGGAACAAATCTTGGCATTTTCTCTGTTTCATATGCACTAGGGAGTCAAATGCAAAATGCAATTTTATTAAACAATGGCAAAATACATTTCGGATATATTGCCTATTTCTAATTGAGAATCAAAGGATAGAGATACCCGAGAACAAGGCCTCAATTAAGAGATTTATTTTCTATTTAACTGCATGGAAGAGCGTATTTCCTTCATGAATTCGGAGGCATATACAAAGTTTAATATCTCTGGATTTTCTGTCGTAATAATCGATTTTCTGTCGCCTTGCCACCAATTTTTTCCTTCGTGAATGAACATGATATTATCTCCAATTTCAATAACGCTGTTCATATCATGCGTAATCACAACGGTTGTAATATTATACTCGTAGGTGATTTCACGCACCAAACCATCAATTATAATAGAAGTTTTTGGGTCTAACCCAGAGTTAGGTTCATCACAAAAAAGGTATTTTGGATTCATAGAAATTGCTCGTGCAATACCAATTCGCTTTTGCATACCACCACTGCACTCGGATGGAAAAAGGTGATTCACATTTTTAAGATTCACGCGGTCCAAACAAAAGTCGACTTGTTTTTTCATCTCCTTTTTTGTCATCTTGGTAAACATCGTCAAAGGAAACATCACATTTTCTTCTACCGTCATTGAATCAAACAATGCAGATCCTTGAAATAACATTCCTATTTCTTTTCTGATATCCTTTCGCTGATTACGGTCCATTGCGCAAAAATCTCGTTCATCGAAAAGGACTTGGCCTGCGTCTACCTCATGTAATCCTACAATGCATTTTGCTAACACAGATTTTCCATGTCCCGATTGGCCAATAATCAAATTCACCTTGCCCTTCTCGAATTTGGCATTGATGTCATACAGCACTTGTTTAGGCCCAAACGATTTATTGACATGCACAACCTCTATCACAATAGCATAAGTTGAGTGAGAATAAAATTGGCAATTAGGATTGAAATACTGCTATTCACCACAGCTTGAGTAGAAGCCCGTCCAACATCCAAAGAACCTCCTTTTGTATAGTACCCATAAAACGAGGCTATCGAAACAATTAAAAAACCAAACACAACCGTTTTAGTCAATGCATAATAGACATTGTAAACATCAAAAAAGGAACGAATACCCAAAATATATGTTTCGGTTGAAAGTAACCCTGAAAGTAAAAGTGCCAACCAGCCGCCAATCATACTCAAGAACATAGAGAAAACAACCAAAACAGGGAAAAAGAATATAGCTGCAATAACCTTTGGTAAGACCAAGAATCCAAGTGAATTAACTCCCATTATTTCTAACGCGTCAATTTGCTCTGTCACCCGCATAGTGCCAATTTCAGAAGCAACATTCGACCCAACCTTTCCAGCCAAGATCAAGGAAATGATGGTCGGTGAAAACTCCAGAATCGTACTCGACTGAGTGATATATCCAACTGTATATTCTGGTAAAAGTGGACTATCAATATTTGAAGCTGTTTGAAGAGCAATTACTGCTCCCATGAATGATGACATAAGCGCTACAATTGGAATCGAATTGATGCCAATCGTATCTATTTCATTGAAGACACGTCTTCTGAAAATACCCCATTTTTCGGGTTTGGAGAACACTACCCACATCATTAGGATATACTTTCCAATATTTGACAAAACCTTCATGGATTGCTAAATTAACGCATATTTCTGTCATTCACAGTGAAGCGCTGAAAACTTTCAACGCAATGAATGTTGATTTCCCTTAATTTTAGCTCATGTCAACTCGCTCAATCAAAAAAAAAGAACAAGTTACGGAGGTGTTCAAGAAATACCTTCCGGAGGCTTTTGTTGAAATGGTAGTTGACCTTTTTATTACTTCAACTGTTCGATTCAAAATTGTGAATGGAAGGCGCACAAAACTTGGAGATTTTCGAGCAGGACAGAATGGAGAAAAGCATCAAATATCAGTAAATGGTGATATGAATCCTTATTCATTTCTGATTACTACACTGCATGAATTTGCGCATCTAAACACCTACAATCAGTTTAAATGGCACGTTCAACCGCATGGAGAAGAATGGAAAAATGAATACAGAAAACTCTTGCTCCCGGCAATACAAAGCAGCCACCTGCCCAAGGATATTGAAAACGCATTGGTGCATTCACTAACAAACACTAAAGCATCGTCTTGCACGGATCATCAACTATCAAGGGTTTTAAAAAGTTACGATAAACAAAAGGAAGGCTCAGTTCTGCTCGAACAATTACCAAAAAATTCTACCTTTACCCTCAACGGAAGACATTTTGTAAAAGGTCCACTGCGTAGAAAAAGATATGTTTGTCAAGAAGTACGTTCTAACAAATCTTATCTCGTAAGTGCGCTTGCTGAGGTCGAACCAGTTCAAAGCTCAAAAGAAGAATGAAAAATAATTACTGCATCATTATGGCAGGCGGCGTTGGAAGCCGTTTTTGGCCCATGTCTACTCCTCAAAAACCGAAACAATTTCTGGACGTTCTTGGTATTGGAAAATCCCTCATTCAAATGACATATGAGCGATTATTACACATTGCTCCCAAAGAAAACATATTTGTTCTGACAAATACCAGTTATGCGGATATTGTAAAGGAACAACTGCCTGATTTGACATATGGACAAATTTTGACTGAACCATTGCGAAAAAACACTGCTCCCTGCATAGCTTACGCCGCAGCGAAAATTCAAGATCTGAATCCTGATGCTACCATGATTATTTCGCCGTCTGATCATTTGATTGTTAGAGAAGGTCGTTTCACAGAGATCATCAATACTGCGATAGCAAGAGCAAATGAAGCAGATCGTTTGGTAACATTGGGCATTCAACCTTCACGACCTGACACCGGCTATGGGTACATTGAATTCTCTAATGATGCAAATGTTTCTGCTGGGGATGTTACTCAAGTGAGGCAATTTCGAGAAAAACCAGATCTCAAAACGGCAGAAGAATTTCTTCGAAGCGGAAATTTCTACTGGAATTCAGGAATTTTTGTTTGGAAAACTAAGACTGTTTTGGATGCATTAAAATCATTTCAACCTCAACTTTTTGGTCTTTTCGGAGCTGACTTAACAGATTACAACACCCCTTCTGAACAGCAAAAAGTAGATCATTGTTTCAATGAATGTGAAGACATCTCGATTGATTTTGCCATCATGGAACATGCAAAAAATATCGATGTCGTTTTAGCGGATTTCGATTGGAGTGACTTAGGGACATGGGGAAGTTTGAACACGCATTTGAACAAAGACAATGATGGCAATGCCGTGATAGGCGAGAATGTTCATTTGTATGGCTCTGAGAATTGTTTAATAAATGTTCCTTCGGATAAGCTTGTCCTACTAGATGGCTTGAAAAACTACATCGTTGTTGAATCTGAAAATATGTTGATGGTACTTCGAGCGGAAAACGAACAAGAACTGAAGAATTACCTAAAACAAGCAGAAGCCAAAAGTCCGGATTTCTTTAAAAAATAGACACGAGAATCTCAAATAGTGATGCATAGTTCTTGTTGTATGTTACATTAAGAACTATGCACCTTAAACTACTATTTTCAAGCTGATTATTTATCTTTCTTCAATTCTTCACGTTCCCATTGACGATAAAGATCGAAGTAACTTAATGTTTCTACAACCACTGCTCCGCCAAGTGTATCGCCGTATTTGGCTGGTAATCCTCCTGTGTAGACCATCATTCGGCCGATTGCGCAACTTGGAACGTTGTTTACATCATTACTTTTTATTCCGTCTAACATGTAAATCATATCTCCTTTTCGGGCGCCACGAAACATCAATTCGCCATCTTCTGACATTTTCACTTCAGATGACATAGTCGTAGCAAGGGAAGCAACACTAAATTTCGCCGGACTTTTTTCAATTTCTTCAGTTGTTAATTCTTTGATTGGCAGCGATCCATATTCCAACTTCATTCGGCCATCATTCGCTACAACGGTAATACCTTTTAACATTTTTACGCCAGTAAATCGGATTGTTCCAGTATTGTAGATGCCATCCATAGGGACTTTCACAACAATATTTGTCATGGTATCTTGAACATATTTAACATTCAACGTATACTCGCCCGCTGGAATCGCAGTAATTCTGAAACGACCATCACTTCCGGTCATTGATTGGTATTTGCGATCTTGATCTATGACAAATACCTGCGCGCCAATAAGCGTATCATTCGATTCTTTGTCAATGATTGTTCCCACTATTTCGCCTGGTGCACCTTGACCAAATGATAAATTCGACAAAACGAGGAAGAGGAGTGTGATCTTGCTTTTCATGGTTTATAATTTAATGTTTGAAAGAAAGATGCAAGACTTCAATAAATTCCATAAAAAAAGGTTCACGAGGAACCTTTTCATTCTTTCTTAAGTACAATTAAATCTCTGCACTGGAGCATGGAAATGCCCGATCAACCTTTTTAAACAATCCTTGTAAAACTTTCCCTGGGCCTACCTCAACAACTTCTGAAGCACCATCTGCAATCATTGCATTCATAGTTTGGGTCCATTTTACAGGTGCTGTTAATTGAGCCACTAAATTCTTCTTTATTTCCGCCGGATCAGTAACAGCAGAAGCAGTTACATTTTGATAAACCGGACAAGTTGGTTGTGAGAAAGTCGTTGCCTCGATTGCTGCGGCAAGTTCTTCACGCGCAGGCTCCATTAATGGTGAATGAAAAGCTCCTCCTACTTGCAAAATCATCGCTCTTTTCGCCCCTGCTTCTGTTAATTTAACGCAAGCTGCTTCAACGGCAGGGAACGCTCCAGAAATCACTAATTGTCCTGGACAGTTGTAATTTGCTGCCACAACTACTCCATCAATGGCTGCACACACCTCTTCAACAATAGTATCTTCCAAACCTAAAATTGCAGCCATTGTCGACGGTTCTTTTTCACAAGCTTTTTGCATCGCCAAAGCACGCTGGTAAACTAATTTTAAACCATCTTCAAAATTGAGCGTCTTATTTGCCACTAAAGCTGAAAATTCGCCCAAAGAATGTCCTGCAACCATGTCGGGTTTGAAGTCTTCACCCAAACACGCTGCTAAAATGGTAGAATGTAAAAAAATAGCAGGTTGTGTCACCTTCGTTTGTTTCAATTCCTCATCAGAACCTTCAAACATTATTTTCATTATGTCAAAACCAAGCACATCATTTGCCTTTGCAAATAATTCTCTTGCTGTTGCTGAATTCTCGTATAAGTCTTTTCCCATTCCGGAAAATTGGGCTCCTTGACCCGGAAAAACATATGCTTTCATAGTTGAATGTTTAATGATGTTGGCAAAGGTAATGAATCTGAAAAAATAGCAAAAAAAAGGGTCGGCAAGCCGACCCTTTCAAAGAAAGTTGAATTAGATTATTTTCTAACCACCAATTTTTGAGTAGAAACAGTTTCATTAACAGAAACGTTCACCATATAAACACCGCTATTCAAAGCTTCTGTATTTACGTTCACTTTTTGTGTTCCTTTCACTGTACCAAGATAGTTTGTGTAAACCACTTTTCCTGCCAAGTCAGCAATAGTAATTGCGACATCAGAAGCGTTCGCTACTTCTACAGAAACTGTAGTAGAAGCATTCGCAGGGTTAGGATAAACTTTAAAGTTTTCATTAATAGCGTTTTCTGAAACACCAAGTTGATCACCCATTAGCAAACGAATTGCGAATGCATTACCATTAGAATATGATGTAGGAGCTCCTGCATCTGATAAAGTATTAACCATTGAAGCATACCAAGGTTGTAAGACAGTTTGATCATCTAAAATTCTCATTGGCGAATTGTTCGTGTTTTCCGGTTTAACAACAGCATAATATGCTCCAGCAGGAAGTTCAATTACATTTAAGAAAGGAACTTTAACAACGCCCGCAGCGATTTCAGAGGCAGCAAGGTCATAATAATTACTAAGCACTTGATTACCATTTATATCCACGATTGGCGTTGTCAAATCTCCAAAAAATGTGGCCGTATCAACAATTGAAATTAGAAGTTGACCACCAGCAACACTTGCGGTGGACAAGCCTATTTCAAAACCTGAAATTTGATTCACACTCTTCTTTAGGTGAAACATTGAAGCAAGGTATGTATCTGTAGGGTTTTCAAAAGAATCAGAACCTAATGAACTCGTAGACTGATCAGCAGTTGGATTCACACCTATTCCATCTTGAGAATAAACGTCTGATGTAATTTTGAAACTTCTGTTTGATACATTATTGTAAAACTCAGGACCTGATGAAGTTTCAGCATCACTCGTAACAGTGTAAGTACCATCGTATTGTCCGATAACTAAAGCCGGATTTTCAGTAGCACCATAACTTACAGTATCACCAGAAAGTACATTGCCAATTGGGTAATTGTAACTTAACGACCCAAAATTTGCGGTCACTTGTACATTTGATTGGTCATTAACCCCAAAATTATATACGCTTCCACCAATATCATAAGAATCATCAAGTTGATCAATAGGAGTTCTTCCGTATTCAATACCTTCATTATTAGTTCCAGCAAAATATGAAGGCAAAGATTGAATATCATTAAGCGGTTGTTCAATAATCTTTAAATCGTCAACTAACCAAGCATAATCCCAAGAACCTTTATATCTCAAACGAATTTTAACATTTGATTGACCGCCTGCAGCAGAACTAATATTTACTCGACCTTTCTCCTCATACAAACTACTGTTAGGTTTCTCTAAATTCACTGGAAAAGGAATCCAAACTACACCATCATTACTTATTTCAAAAATAGTTTCAGTAGTCGTCCACATTCTAATTCTTTGATTGAATTCTAAAACGACATTTGCATATGCCGAACAATTAAAAGATCCTGTGTAAGTCATTAGTGCATCTTGCAGGCCTCCACTAGTCCCTAAGGCATCAGAATCAAAAAGGGCATATCCATTCTCATTTGAAACCGAGCCTGCTTGATCAACAAATGCTCCAGTCCCAAAACCAAGGGAGGTTGAAATACTGGTTGAAATAACCCAATTCTGGGCATCATTAGTGATATTAGAGAATGACCATTCTGAAGAATTGGAAAAGTCATTTTCCCAAATTGTAATCTTACTGATGTTCTCATCCTTAACTGGCTTTTTCGATTTTTCAATTCTGAAATCTGATCTATTTTCAACTATTGACGGTCTTGCTTTTTGTGCAACTAAGCCGAAACTGCATGAAAATAAAAAAATTGACAGGTAAATCTTTTTCATAATTTAAGTTTAAGTTTTGAACATTAAATATATTAAATTTTTGGTTTTCTGTAAATCACTTTAAAGATATTTTGTAATTGATTTTGAGTTGTTATGTCTCTTCTTACAGAATTAATTAATTTAAACATTTGAACCTATTAAACTCTTTAAACTTTCCATTGTATCTTGCTTTAACAATTAGAACCAAGAATTAAAACCCAGAAATAATTTGAACCTTATCAAAACTGAAATACGGGAAATTTGGCAACAAGCGAGGCTTACTTGTGATTCTGATTCGCAATTAAGCTTGAAGCTTTCAAAAGAAGCACTCAAAAAAGCTGAAGATTATTCTTTGGAAGAAGAAATAATTCTTTCCAAAGAAGTAATGGCCTACCAAATATGGCATGGCGATAATCTTAACAAAGCCTTGCAAATATTAGCAGAAAGTAAAGTTAGCAGAGATACCCATCAATTTTATGAACACTACGATTGGTATGCAAAAACTGTTGCTATGATTCATTGGGGGCAAGGAAATTATGATGTTGCATTTCAGACGATATACGACGCTCTTTCAATTCTGGATGCTTTCCAGAGCGAAAAAACCAAATGCCTCTGTTACTGGGCCCTTGGTGTCTTCTCTTTTGATTTAAAGGATATTCAGCGCTCTTTGGAATATTACCAGCAATCACTATTTATTAGCCTTGAAGATCCTTTATTGGACAACAATATAACGGCTTACAATCTCATTGGAATTGGCTGTTGCAAAAAGGAATTGGGTGAAGTAGATGAGGCTCAACTTCTCTTCGAGCAAGCACTTTCAAAAAGTGCTCAATACAATCAATGGATGCAACGTTCGCGCTGTAACTATGAGCTTGGACTCATCCATTTTGAGAAAGGAAATCTCGCAGACGCAAAGAATTTATTGCAATTAAGCTTAAAACTGCGCCGCGAAAAGAACCTTTTACCGGGCATGATCAGTTGCCTTATGGTGCTGACAGAAATAGAAAAAGCCCAAGGTCAATTTCACTCAGCAATTTCTTTTGTAAATGAAGCCCTTGATATTTCCCAAAAGCTAGGGTCAAAAACAAAACTTTACCAATGCTATGAAAAATTGGCATCTCTTCATAAAACATTACAAGATTATCAAAAAGCGTTTCATTACCTCGAACTGTTTCATCAAGTGCGGTCCGAGGTAGCCGGTGAAAAATCAAACAACCGCATCAAGGAATTGGAGACGAAGTTTTCTTCCATGCAAGCCGAGAAAGAAACAGAAATCCACCGGCTCAAAAATGTCGAGTTAAAAGAAAAAAATGAAGAAATTCTATCCAGCGTAAAATATGCACGGTACATTCAAAATGCCATTTTACCTTCTGAATCATTCATTAAGAAGCACCTCAAAGAATATTTCCTCATCTATCAACCGAAAGACATTGTTGCAGGTGATTTTTACTGGCTCGAATCACACGGAGACAAAATTTTGTTTGCTGTGGCTGATTGCACTGGACATGGTGTTCCTGGTGCACTGATGAGTGCGATGTGTTATAGTGCACTTTCGCGTTCGGTAAAAGAATTCAATTTATCCGACCCTGGAATGATCCTTGACAAAACCAGTGTTCTTTTGAAAGAATCATTTTCAAAAAGCAACACTGTTATTCATGACGGAATGGATATAGGGCTTTGCGTGTGGGACACCAAATCCAATGAACTTTTCTTTGCTGGAGCTAATCGTTCATTATTTTCAATTCACGAAAGTGATTTAATTGAGGCAAAAGGCGATCGTCAGTCTATTGGAAATCCCGAGACGACTATTCGGTTTACATCCCATAAAGTCGCATACACTAAAAACATGCTTATCTATCTCTTTACTGATGGATTCACAGATCAATTCGGCGGACCTGCAGGGAAGAAATTCAAAACTTCACAATTAAAAGAACTACTTCTCTCCATTCATACAGAAGATTTGGAACAGCAAGAAGAATTAATCCGTTCGAACTTAAACAACTGGATGAAGGGTTTTGAGCAAATAGATGACATTTGTTTGATGGGAGTAAAATTTTAATACGCTAATTTTCCATTACTAATCGGTCTACCTTTTCAATGTGTTTTTTCGGAATTCTAATTGCTGAAATTTGGCCATCCAGGAATTCAAACGTAAAGCGAAACACACGTTCATCGGAGAAAATATCCTGCATTTCGCCGAAGGGCGCAAAATAAGGCAAGCCATTTTTCCGGAAATGTATTTTCTTATCGCAACGAATTTCCAATACCTCTGCACCACACGAGCTATCGAGTGCAATTCCTTTATTGAAATACGCGTGCTGGTAATCCGCAATTCCCTCTTCTCCAAAAAATAGTTTATGAAAATAACCCAAGGCTTTTGCCTTTGTGAAACGACCCATGAAAATGCCATCCTTGTGCAACAGCTCTTGAAGTAAACTTAAATCATTGGAGACAAAAGCGTGTGAAAAATCTTGCATCAATTTAGAGTTTTCTTTTTGTTGTCTTTCTGTAGTTCGAATAATGGTCATAGTGGTTTTAATTTAATTGTGATTAGTTGCCCCGCTTTTGTCAAAAGGCATACCAAAACAAAAAAGCAGATGAAATTTTAAGAATCATAGTTTTTATTTATCATTTTCATTAAATTCATATCAAATTCTGATAGATGAAAACATTGATTTCTTGGTACGACAAAAGCGATTTTATTGAGGGGAAAGTTAATCCTGAGGGCCCAGTTATTTCCTTTCATGCACATTTTTATAAGCACGAAAGACATGTAATCTTGTCCGCTCGAAAAGATGAAAACAGCGATACAGCCGGAGCTCATCTAAGTCATTACCTGCGAAAAACGTTTCCGGAAAGAGTTATCGAGTTTCACTATCTCGACATACAAGACCCCATTGATCACCGAGAAATACAGGCAAAAGTACACCCTCTTCTTGCCTCATTGAAAGAAGATGCTATTGATATATTCGTTTCACCTGGGACGCCCGCAATGCAAGTTGTGTGGTACCTCGCCCACATGAGTTTAAACCTGAATACAACGCTTTACCAAACGCGACCAGCCCGATTTACAACAAAAAAGGACAGGCCTGAATTGATCAAAATTCAGATGGAGCGATCTAACCTCGGAATGACAGCTCTTTACCACCAAGAAGAAATTAAACGACCTTCTGGAACAGATTATTTCACAACATCTACAATTGAAAAAATTTATGATAATGCCCGAAAAGTGGCACAAACGGATGAAGTAACTGTACTTGTGCTTGGTGCTAGTGGAACGGGAAAAGAAAACCTTGCAAAACACATTCATTTCAATTCAGTACGAGCGGAAAAGCCATACATTGCCATCAACTGTTCGGCTTTTAGTGACACCTTGCTTGAATCCCGTTTATTCGGGTATAAAAAGGGAGCGTATACCGGTGCGGATAAAGATTCCATAGGTCTTTTCGAACAAGCGCACGAAGGAACCATTTTTTTAGATGAAATCGGAGATATTTCTCCTTATATGCAACAATCGCTTTTGCGTGTTTTACAAGAAAAAGAGATCATGCCGCTCGGTGGAAAAGCAAAAAAAGTAGATGTCCGTGTTATTGCGGCCACCAATCAAAATTTAGTAAAACGCTGCGAGGAAGGCTATTTTCGGTGGGACTTATATTATCGTTTATCCGTTGTGGAGCTCGATCTACCAACCCTCATGCAGCGCGGAAAAAAGGACATAAAAGAAATGATCGATCATTTTTTAACTCAAAAAAAGAAACAACTCCGTAAATCAAAAAAACTGACCATTGATAAATCAGCAATGGACGTATTACTTAATTATTCCTATCCGGGAAATATCCGCGAATTGGAAAATATCATTTCTCGACTTTATGTATTCAATGAAGAAAAAGTCACTCTGGAAGTACTGCCAAAGCGTCTTCAACAGGAACCCATGAACCAACCATTGAACATTGAATTCGTTGAAAAAGAACACATCAAAAAAGTATTAAAGCATTTCGAAGGAAACAGGAGTCAAACAGCAGTTGCGATCGGCTGGGCCTACAACACTTTAATGGCCAAAATGCAGAAATATGGGTTGAGCGAAGGAAATGAATGATCGGAAAACATTTCGCTTTTGCGAAAAATTATAGTCATTCATTGTTAAATATAAAATCCTTGCAAGATGATTCTCATTCAATTATTCAACATTAAATTCAGCATTAAAAGATGATTTCATGCGGTTGTAAATTGGGTCATCAGCTCCCCTCACTTGCCCGATGAATGAAAGATACCCCTCCAAGCGTTTAATGAAAAATCGACACTGTTCCTGGTTTGGTTTGGTTGCAAGTCCAAAGTGCTTAATTGTTGCTGACTCAATCCCATTCTGCTTTAAATCGTGTAACATAGCTCTAACTTTTTTGTAAAATTTTCGATCTACGTTTAACCGTTTATTCACAGTAACACCTGTTACACTTTGTTTTCGATTCGTTGATTGTATTCGGAATTTTTCATTGTTCAAACGAAAACCATGTTGCTCGATCATTTTTTTTAAACCACTCACCCAATCTTCATCAAAAGGCAAATCAGCCGAAAAAGTAAGATCGTCGGCATACCTGGTGTATTCAACTTGTTTCAAAAAAGCATAAAGATGAAGCGCTTTGTCCATCTCCAAACAAACAAAATTTGAAAGAACTGGGGAAGTTGGCGCACCCTGTGGCAGATGACCGTCAATTGTGGTCAATAATGCAAGACAGGTTGATAAGTGGTGGTCGAAATTAAATAACTCTGAAAGAAACAACTCCCTTATCGACTTTGCTTTTATTGATGGAAAAAAATCTTCCAAGTCGAGATTCATGACATATTTCTTACCGACGTGTGGTATTGCATTTGAAACGATATTTGCTTTGTTTTCATGCGTACCATTTGTCAAAACAAATCCATGAACATACTCAGGTCGAATTTGAATATAAGTGGATTGAAGGTAGCTGTTCAAACGTTTCTGGGCGCCCAACAACAAATACTCGGGCACCTCCAATTTTCGTTTACCGCCTCTTTTTTTGGGGATAAACACCTCCGTATATGTTGGTGAATTGATAAGTCGTGTAAGCACTTCCGGAGCCAATTGAACCAATAAACATAAATCTACTGAGTTGACCATAGAGAGGAAAAGCACTGTTAATTTCTCGCTCTTTTTAAGGTATCTCCAACGGCGATCAGCTACTAAAATAGATCGTGAATACCGTTCTTTTCGCAAAGAATGTCTGTATTGTTCTGCTAGTTTATGGTATTCAATCATGTTGTTAAATTAAAAAGAGCCGCTGCCTGTTATATCCACAATGTGCGTTGTTCTGTTGAAGGGAGCGAAGCGAACTGAAACAGAACACGCCAGTCTCAATTTCTCCCCATCCCAATTGGATTGCAGGAACACAATCACAAGTCGCGCATTCGACTCATATCTTTCGGCAACGGCTCACTTTTCATTAAAATGGTGTGTCATTTTCATCTAAACCACTCTCATTCAATCTTTTTGGTGAAATATATATCTCAAACATATTTTCTTCAAATGGCGTAAAGCTGGAAAATGACAGGTCTGCTTTCAATGCAATACGTGTAATTGGACCCATTCGGTTTTTTGCCACGATCAATTCTGCTAGGCCAACAGTGCTTCTGCCTTCGTCATCGCAAAGAAACCCGTAATATTCAGGCCTGTAAAGGAACATTACCTTATCTGCATCTTGCTCAATTGCACCACTTTCACGCAAGTCGGACAAAATTGGTCGCTTATCTCCTCCGCGCATTTCCACTGAACGGCTCAATTGGCTCGCAGCAATCACCACAATTTTTAATTCGCGTGCAATCGACTTCAGCATTCGACTGATATAAGCCATTTCCGCCTCGCGATTGTGGCGATAGCGATTGGAACTCAGCAGCTGCAAATAATCAATAAATACCACGCGCACTCCTTTTTCCTCCACCATTCGTCGGCACATTGCTTTAAATGCATTCATTGAATGAACGGCACCATCATAGACATGAAGTGGTAATTTATCATTGCGCTGCCTGAATGATTCGATGCGCTTCACTTCTTCATCGTTAAGTTGAGTACGAAGTATCTTTTGATTGTCGATTTTCAAGGAAGCCGATAAAATGCGTGAAAGTAAAAGTCGTTCAGAAAGATCAAGACTCACATAGAGAACCGGATATTTACAAATCATTTTCAAGGCTAGGTCAATCAAAAGATGTGTCTTGCCCATTCCTGGTCGAGCACCAATCACCACCAACTCTCCAGCAGGAAATCCGCCAAGCTCTTTATCAAAATTGGACCAACCTGAAGGAATGATTTCTGATGAGAAATTATCACTGTTAAATTTGTGATTTCCCAACAAATCATGCATATTGGAAGGCTCCATATCCTTCGCTTCTGCCAAGGTGTGATCAAGTAACAGTTGCTTGACCTGTTCTATAAGTGCAAGCTCATCCCTATACTCTTGATTTGTAATTGTTTTAAGACGTTGAAGAAAATCTTTGTTCATGGGACTTCACAATTTTTCGTTCCCTTAGCCAACTTTCAGACCAAAATAAAAACAGTGGCTTTCGTCAACTTTTCAGTCAAAATAAATGGCATATTTTGAAAAATGTATCAAGAAATGATACATTGTTTTTTTTACAAAACGATGCGATTCACATAGACCATTTTACTGACTTTCAAACAATTTTATTGGTTGACAAAAACAAATGCGTAACTTTCCATTGTCTAAGGACTAGTGTTCATTCATTGAAAAATTAAACGCTTCCAAAAACCAATGCTTCATTTCAGCAAATACGAGCATCCTACATCCAAAGAATGGGTTACATTCATTCATGGTGCAGGTGGAAGCAGTGCAATTTGGTACCAGCAAGTAAAATCATTCAAGAAAGAATTCAATGTACTTTTAGTTGATTTGAGGGGTCACGGGAAATCAAAAAAACCGTTGAATGAAAAATTCAAACGCTACTCCTTTGATACGATTGGTGACGACATCATTGAAGTGTTGGATTTTTTGAAAATTGAATCATCCCATTTTGTTGGAATTTCATTGGGAACAATCATTATCCGAGAAATAACAGAGCGTTATCCTGAACGCACCAAAAGCATGATTATGGGCGGTGCGGTAATGAAAATCAACACCAAAGGTCAAATACTTATGCGCTTGGGCAGTTTGACGAAATCTATAATTCCTTACTTGGTGATGTATCGCTTTTTAGCGTGGGTGATCATGCCGAAAAAAAATCACAAGGAATCTCGCATTCTCTTTATAAACGAAGCAAAAAGACTCTATCAAAAAGAATTCATCCGATGGTTTACACTTGTATCACAAGTAAATGGCCTATTGAAACTTTTCAGAATTAAGGATGCTGGCAAACCAACGTTGTACATTATGGGTCAAGAAGACCACATGTTTTTGCCTTCGATTTCAAAATTGGTAGAAAATCATTCTTCTTCAACCTTAGTAGTCGTTCCGAATTGCGGGCATGTTGTGAACGTGGAGCAGCCCGATTTTTTTAACGACTCAGTCATTCAATTCATTAAAAAACAAAGTGGTTAGAAGCTGTTCGTACGCTTTATCCTTACTTCGCTTTGTTTTTAAACTTATCAAGTCCTTGAAAAATCATATCAACGACTTCGTTAATTGGAAGTGCATTGGAATTTGTCACTTTTATGCCGCCTACTTGAAATTCTAAACTTCCTATGTGGTATAGTCCTGATGCAGAAGTACTTTAAAATAAAACCGAGAGACTTCTATCAGGTCCAATTCCTTTGCATTTATTCCTAGTCTTGGAATGGAGTATTCAATTTACCACAGCGAGGCATAATTAATCTTCAGTATCATAAAACGACACTAATTGCCGGTTCAATGCGATAGCATAATTCCCATCTTTTACTTCGATGGTGTAGTATTCAGCCATATTTCTACCAACCAGGTCTCGGAATTTCTTTCTGATCCTGGACAACACTTGTTGTTGATTATCATCGAGTGGATTCACTAAACGGACAAGTGCCGCGGAAATTTCTCCTGGAGAAGAATTTCTTGAAAATCTTTTGTAATAAGTACCAATTTCCGCCTGATGATCAAAGAGTTCGGGTAAAGAAATTCCCTCCGGATGTTTCAGAAAAAAAACGAACAATGCCCGTTCCTTGGGATTAAGTGCTACTTCGAGGTCGCCGAGTTCCGTTAAAAATACCCGGTGGTTATATCCCCTGATCTCCAGTCTACTTGGACGATTTAAAATTTCAGACCGTTCTCTGAACATCAGGTGTCTTCGAATGCCGTCCATGGTTTCAAAAAGCTGCTGAATCAATGGTCGTGAGATCTCTTTGTTAACTATAAATTTCAAACAATCTTTACAGATGTCAGCCGTTCGCATTTTAAGCACGATCTGCATTTTATCCTTACAATAGTCCATCATACATCCAATAGCCTTTCGATGCATGGCCTCGGCAAGTTCAATTCTTGAACTGTACATTTTGATTCGCAGTAACCAGGCGACTACCTCGTAACAGATCGGAAAACGATCATCAATCTGAGAACCAAAAAAATGGCTCCAGTGGGATGTTTGAATGAAGATATTTTTCATCGATTCATCCACCCCACCGAACCAGTTCATGTCATTTGATAATTCCGTAAGAATGATAATGATATCATTTTCACTTATAAAATGTCTGTTTCGATACGCTTCACACACCGTAAAAAGATCATTCCAGGTAACTTGTGGTTCGCTCAACGGAAAAGAGTACGAAGTATAATCTGCTGAAGCTTTTGCGAGATCGGAAGAATACATCCTCTTCAATAAGCTTGTTTTTGCTTTGAAATCATTCGGGTCTTCCCAATACTTCTCTGTAACATGATCGATGATCTGACCTTCTTCAAACGAGATGTAGTTGATAGGACCTTGAAAACTGCGCAAAAGATTGATCACGTTGGTATATTGTTCTATACTAACTCCGTTTGTGCGTATCAAATGAACATACATTTTCTTTTCAATTATGAATTCTGATCTTTATTTCTTCGGTCCTTGTCCTTAAAGATATCAAAAAGATTGTTCTTCATCGAGCCTGATCGCTTTGCTTCTTCATAACTTCTCATGGAAGTGGTCACATCATCCATCATATGCGAATAATTTCTTTTATTAAAGGACATAACGTTTTCTCGTCGTATATTGAGTTGTTCTGTCGCACGGATCGCATCCAGATCAGCGCCAAGGAAACTGAAATTCCATTTCCCGGTTGCATCTAGTTCTTTGATCATTTCGGCGATATCCTTGTAAGTATACATTCGGGAAGAATTTTCTTCTCCATCGGTAAGAATGACCATTACGACACTTGCCTCACCGCGCTGAACGGCTTCGCCAAATTGTTGTTTGATCTTGTAGATCGATTTTCCAATGGCATCCAATAGTGAAGTTGAGCCTTCCGGTCGGTAAGATGTTCCGTCAAGTGGAGCTAAGGTTTCAACATTCCCGAACAGAACTACATCCGATACTTCTCCATTGAACAAGGTAAGAGATACGCGATAATCTTGTTCAGGAAATTCCTTCTTCAGTGCCTGAAGCGCTGAAAGCTGCTTGTTAAATCCGTCAATGGTTTGTGCTTCCATTCCGCTCATGGATCCGCTTTTGTCAACGACAAAATGATAGATCGTTTGTTTGTTTTTCATGGTACTTTATTTTAATTGGTTAACGGAACAAAATTCCATGTTCTAATATCGATAAGGAAATCTTTGCAAGGTTGCAAGGGAAGAATTTGAGGCATTCGCAAATACCTAATGACTTAAACCACTTAGGAATTTATGAGCGAGAAACAGAATGAGAATGAAGAAAAAAACCAGAGGTCGGAACATCGCTTTCGCTCTGTTTCTCACTCTGGTTTTTGTACTCGGAGCGGGACTTGAACCCGCACGGGCAAATGCCCACAGGATTTTAAGTCCGGCGTGTCTACCAATTCCACCATCCGAGCATCCTGTTTGTAAAAAGAAGGGAGCTATGTGCTCCCCTTTCCACTGGAGCGAGAGACGGGATTCGAACCCGCGACCCCGACCTTGGCAAGGTCGTGCTCTACCAACTGAGCTACTCTCGCATTAGATTTTTATAATTCTTCTCGTTTGAAGAAGTTTGCATTCGTTATTTTATGTCGTGCTCTACTCCGCCGCGGCGGAAGCTACTCTCGCATTAAGTTTTTATAATTCTTCTCGTTTGAAGAAGTTTGCATTCGTTATTTTATGTCGTGCTCTACTCCGCCGCGGCGGAAGCTACTCTCGCATTAAATTTTTATAATTCTTCTCGTTTGAAGAAGTGCCACATGCGTTGTGGCGGGCGACAAATGTAAAAAGTATTTCTAAAACTACAATAAGCAGCTATTATTTTTTTTATCCTCCCGTTAATTTCTTGATGTCATTTAGCTTCATTAGAGCCTCAACAGGTGTCAAAGTATTTATGTCTATTGATACCAACTCTTCACGGATTTGCTCTAATACAGGATCATTCAATTGGAAAAAACTCAACTGCATGCCCGAATTTTCAGCTGCCTGATTCACGGCTTCTTTCATTTTGGATTTTGAAGCTGATTTGATTGTGCCTTTCGTCATGTCGTGGGACGCTTCCAATTCTTTCAACATCGAAGAAGATCGTGCCAACACCTCTGCCGGCATACCTGCTAACTTTGCAACATGAATACCAAACGAATGCTCACTGCCGCCTTCTACCAACTTGCGTAAAAACAGTATCTTATTGCTTATTTCTTTTACAGAAACATTGAAATTCCGGATGCGAGAGAACTTTTTAGTCATTTCATTCAACTCATGGTAATGCGTGGCGAACAAAACTTTTGCCTTGTATTTCGGGTGTTCGTGCAAGTATTCGGCAATTGCCCACGCAATAGAAATTCCATCATAGGTACTCGTTCCTCGTCCAATTTCATCCAAAAGAATTAAACTGCGATCCGATAAATTGTTCAAAATACTGGCAGTTTCATTCATTTCAACCATGAAAGTTGATTCGCCTGAAGAAATATTATCGGAAGCCCCTACCCTCGTAAAGACCTTGTCAACAAGTCCCAATTCGGCCTTAGCTGCAGGTACAAACGAACCCATCTGAGCCATCAAGCAAATCAACGCTGTTTGACGCAAAATCGCACTTTTGCCGCTCATATTCGGTCCCGTAATCATTATGATCTGCTGTCCTTCATTATCGAGTTGAACAGAATTAGGGATGTATTCTTCGCCCATTTTCAACTGCTTTTCAATCACAGGATGTCTGCCGTCTGTAATAGCAATCCCAACTCCCTCGTTGATGATAGGGCGGGTATAATTATTATCAATGGCGATTCTTGAAAATGACAGCAAACAATCGAGTTGTGCGATTAAATTCGCATTGTGCTGAATAGGTTGAATGTAATCCGCCATGCTGAATACTAGATCCTGAAACAACCTAGACTCGATTGAATAGATCCGCTCTTCTGCACCCAATATTTTTGATTCGTATTCTTTCAGTTCCTCCGTAATATAGCGCTCGGCATTGACTAAAGTCTGTTTGCGAATCCATTCCTCTGGGACTTTGTCTTTGTGCGTATTGCGAACTTCTAAATAATACCCAAACACATTGTTAAACGCAACTTTCAAACTTGGAATACCTGTTCGATCTGATTCTCGGTTTTGAAGCGCTTCCAGGTACTCTTTTCCATTTGTTGAAATGGTCCGCAATTCATCCAGTTCTTCATTGTATCCCTCACGAATCACGCGGCCTTTGCCCAATTGTACAGCGGGGTCATCGACCAAGGTTTTTTCAATCAATTCTACCAAGGCCGAACAAGGATTGAGTTGATCTTTCATCTTTTTAAGCAACAATGCATCCGTGAGAGACAACCAATCGCGCATTGGTCCGATTTGCTCAAGAGTTCTTTTTAACTGAATGACCTCTTTGGGATTTACTTTGCCAACAGCAACCTTTGATATTAATCGTTCAATATCACCTATTTCTTTCAAGCGCTCAGCCAGTTCAAATGCAGATTCAGCCTCTTTCAATTGTTCAACCGCTTCTAAACGCTCTCTAATTGGACGTTCGTCCTTCAAAGGCAACACAATCCATCGTTTGATCATTCGACCACCCATGGGTGTAAGTGTTTTATCTAGAACGTCCGCCAGCGTTGTGGCATTGTCATGCGGCGAACTAATAAGCTCCAGGTTTCGAACTGTAAATCGATCCAACCACACGTAACGTTCCTCTTCAATCCGAGCAATCGATGTGATATGCCCTAAACGGGTGTGTTGATTTTCTGAAAGGTAATGCATCACTGCACCTGCGGCAATAATTCCTAACGGAGCATTTTCCACTCCAAAACCTTTCATTGAATTCGTTTCAAAATGTCGATTAAGTGTTTCATTGGCATAATCATGCGCAAAAACCCAATCCTCTAAGCGGTAACTGTAAAACTTCTCAGAAAATAGCTCTTGGTAATCCTTCGACTTATTTTTCTGGTAAATAATCTCGGTGGGCTCAAATCCCTGTATCAATTTTTCAATGTAGAGTTTCGGTCCCTGTGCTACTAAAAATTCACCCGTAGAAACATCTAAAAAAGAAATACCATGTTCATTTTTATCAAAGTGGATGGCACACAAGAAATTGTTCTTTTTCTGCTCCAAAACCTGATCATTGAAAGCAACACCTGGCGTAACCAACTCTGTGACTCCCCTTTTTACAATCGTTTTGGTCATTTTAGGATCTTCCAATTGATCGCAGATAGCGACACGCTGACCAGCCCTCACCAGTTTTGGCAGATAGGCGTCAAGCGAATGGTGAGGAAATCCTGCTAATTCGATTTCCGAAGCGGATCCACTGCCCCGTTTTGTGAGAATGATTCCTAAAATTTTGGATGTTTTAACAGCATCTTCGCCAAAGGTTTCGTAAAAATCCCCCACACGAAATAACAGTAAAGCCTGCGGGTGCTTGGCTTTGATCTGATTATACTGCTTCATTAAAGGCGTTTCTGAAACGCTTTTTTCCTTTTCCTTCGACAAATCAACTGATTTTTTCAATTTTGCAGGTAAATTTAGGGCCAACTGCCGATTAGACAAAAATTCTAGCGGCCATCTTATCAACAATATGAATAGAAAGCTGAAATTATGGGAACTTGATCGAGTGAGCGAAGATGAATTCAAAGCGCAGCAAAAATTCCCGTTGATTGTTATTTTGGATGGCATCCGCAGCCTGAATAATATCGGTTCCTTTTTTCGCACAGCTGATGCCTTCAATGTTGAAAAGATCTATTTGTGTGGAATCACTGCTCAACCTCCCCATCGCGACATTCAGAAAACGGCTCTGGGAGCAACGGAAACAGTTGTTTGGGAATACCGCCAATCGATAGAAGAACTCGTAATTGAACTCAAACAACAAGGTGTTTTCGTTTGTAGTATAGAACAGGCGGAAGAAACTGTTTTACTTCAAAATAGCACAGCACTAGAAGCCGAAAAATTCGCTTTAGTATTCGGCAACGAAGTGGATGGCGTGAACCAACAAGTCATCAATTTATCAGATGCCATTATTGAAGTTCCTCAATTTGGAACGAAGCACAGTTTAAATGTTTCGGTATGTGCAGGTGTCATTCTATGGGAATTCGCAAAGCGCTACATCGATTAAAATCCGTTCTAAAGGACTTCAAGTATTCCAACTAGAATCGCTTCCCATTTCGATAAGTTATGGCTACATTTGCAGCGAATTTTAATTAAAAGTAATGATCGAAACAGACATTATTATCATTGGAGCAGGACCCGTTGGACTTTTCACCGTTTTCGAAGCAGGACTATTGAAACTGCGTTGTCATTTAATAGATTCCTTGCCTCAGCCGGGCGGACAGTGCTCCGAAATTTATCCGAAAAAACCCATTTATGACATCCCAGGATTTCCGAGTGTGTTGGCCGGAGAATTGATAGATAATCTAATGGCACAAGCAGCGCCTTTTAAACCTGGTTTTACGCTTGGTGAGGCAGCCATGACGATCGATAAAACGGAAGAAGGAAAATTCATCGTTACAACCGTCAAAGGAACGAAACACGAAGCTCCAATTGTGATGATTGCAGGTGGTTTGGGAGTGTTTGAACCACGCAAACCGCCAATCGACAATCTTGTAGATTATGAAGACAAAGGGGTTGAGTACATTATTAAAGATCCTGAATTTTACCGTGGCAAACGCTGCGTGATTGCAGGAGGTGGAGATTCTGCGCTCGATTGGTCGATCTTTTTAGCGGAGAAAAATATTGCAAAAGAAGTTGCGCTTGTTCACCGAAGCAGCTCTTTCAGAGGTCACTTGGATTCTGTACAAAAGGTAATAGACATGGCAGGAACCGGAAAAATTAAATTGATTACGGAAGCTGAAGTGACAGGAATTGGAGGAAACGGCAAAGTGGAAAATGTTGTGGTCACACATCAGAAAGATGGCGAAATTATTCAGGAAACAGATCATTTTATTCCACTTTTTGGATTAAAGCCAAGCTTAGGTCCAATAGCCGACTGGGGATTGGAAATTGACAAAAATGCCATAAAAGTTGACACACTTGATTATTCCACGAACATTCCGGGCATTTACGCAATTGGCGATGTGAACACCTATGAAAACAAACTTAAATTGATTCTTTGTGGATTCCACGAGGGTACTTTGGCAGTTCAATCGGCTTTTGCTCGCATCTATCCGGATAAAAAGAACATATTGAAATACACTACCGTAAACGGTGTTCAAGGATTTTAAAAAACTGAATTCCATTAAAAAAATAGCATGAAAACAGTTACAGTACAAGAATTAAAAGCGATGATCGACAACAACGAAGATTTTCAGTTGATCGACGTGCGCGAACCGTATGAAGCAGAAATTTGTTCCATTAACGGTACATTGATTCCATTATCAGAAGTTCCGACGAGAACGGATGAAATCAGCAAAGACAAAAAAGTGGTTGTGCATTGTCGTTCAGGTGCTAGAAGTGGCAATACCATTCAATTCCTTGAGCAAAATTTCGGTTATTCAAACCTCTACAATCTAACAGGAGGAATTCTTGCCTGGGCTAATGAAATCGACCCGGAAATGGAAACCTACTAACAAATGAATAGAAAGAACATCAATGCGGTCGTCGTTCTAGGAATCATTTCCCTGGCGAGTATCCTTGTTGTTCAGATGGTCTGGATGCGCAAAACCATTGCCATTCAACAGACGAACATTGCCATTCAAGAGAAGGAAGATAGTCTCAACTTGAAACAATTTTCAGAACAAGCACACATCGCTTTGAGAAATGTTCTGGAAGAGATATCAACTCAAAATTCGGACAGCTCCGACCTTTATGGTGCGGTAAAACAGATTCGAACGAACTATTTTTCTGTTGACATCAACGAAGAATTACATCCGTTCTACCTGGAAACACTCTTGAAAAGGGAACTGTACGACCAAAATATTCACCAAGATTTTCAATATGGAATTTACGATTGTTTCAGTGACTCAATCGTTTTTGGAAACCTCATCAAATACACAAGAACAACAGGTTATGCACCGGTTTCTGACACCTTGGCTGGTATCACATCCGCTAAATTACCCTGGAAAACAGATGGCCATTATTTCACGGTAATATTCCCGAATGTTCAGTCTAAATCGATTGACGAGCAAGAAGAAATCATCTCCCCTTGGATCTATGTGACAATTATCGTCGTATTGGTAATGATATTTTTTGGTTATACCTTAACCGTCATCCTGCGCCAGAAAAGACTTTCGGAAGTGAAAACCGATTTCATCAACAACATGACACATGAATTGAAAACGCCTATCTCAACAATCGGCTTGTCAAGTGAAATGCTGATGCGAACCGACTTCTCTGAAGATCCTGAAAAATTAAAGAAATACGCCAGCATCATTTACAAAGAAAACAAACGCTTGGAAAATCAGGTTGAAAGAGTTCTCAATGTAGCCAAGCTTGATAAAGAAGAATTGGTCTTGAAAAAAGAAACCATGGACATTCATGAGTTACTGGAAGAGGCCAAAGAAAATTTCACTTTAAATCAGATTGCAAATGGAGGTGAAGTCCAATTGCATTTAGATGCCGAACAATGCGCAATTGAAGCAGATCCCGTTCACGTTACAAATGTCATCTACAATTTATTGGACAATGCTGTAAAATATTGCGATAAAACTCCACTTATTTCAATTAGCACAAAATCTGACAAAAAAGGCTTACGAATCGATTTTAGTGACAATGGTGTCGGGATAAAAAAGGAAGATCTTAAGATGATTTTTGACAAGTTTTACCGTGTTCCTACTGGCAATTTACACAATGTTAAAGGCTTTGGGCTAGGCTTATTTTACGTGAAGTTGATCATCGACTCCCACCACGGAAAAATTGAAGTCAAAAGTAAACCTGGGGAGGGCACTACCTTTTCGGTTTTCTTGCCTTTTAATTAGTCTTTTGTTCTTTCAAGCTGCACGCTCGGCTGCGGAAACAAACCATCTCGTGAAATCTTATTGCCTTTTTTGTAAACAACAATTCGCTCACTCGCCAATTGATTATCGATCCGACAGTCTAACAGAAAATAAGATTTAGCCTCGAACATAATAGTATAAGTTCCAGATAATTTATTCTTGCCAATCTGCAAAAAAACATTTTTATCAGTGATTTGAATTTGAATTGGTGTCAGATCCACATCTACAATCTCTTTTCCCGAATCAAGCTGATAAGCAGGGATATTGCCTTCATAATTTCCTAGATACTTCTTTTTCAATTCAATTTGCTGCTGTGCTGATAGCAACACAGGAAAAATTAAAAGCACAAGGAAGAGAAATCGACTCATGGTTAACAAATTTAATTTATTTATTTTATTTAATTTCAGAGTGTAAAAGGGTTTCACTTTTGACTCAACGCTTGAAAAGATATGAATTCACTCGATCCATTTTCGGTTCTGTGCAAGCGTAAAAGCGGTAAAACGCCGTTCCTTTGCTCAATCCAAACACAGAACATTTGGTGCGATGGAAAAAGTAATCCAGAACGTCTTCAATATCCGCTGCTGTATTGACATGTTCGTAACGCATCAACACCTGATAATCCAATCCGTATTTCTTTTTGAATTCTGCTCCGGTGACCATTGTTCCCAGCTTCCAGAGTATGGTTCCTTCATTCGGAATTGCAACACGCATCTGCCCTCCTTCTTCCAGATGTCGCGCAGCCATTGCTACCACATACGGAAGATCCATGATGTGCTCGAAGGTCGCGATTGAAGTGATACGGTCGTATTTTTTATCTGATGGAATTTCGGAAATGTCAGAATACACTTGAGCAATACGTTCTAACAAAGTAGACCCATCAAAGAGTTCATTGAACGGTTCAACAATATCGTAGTGCATCCCCGCTGGTTCGTATTTCAATTGATTGAGGGTTCCTGCACCAATCTCAAGCGTATTAAGATGAGTAGAGGTTTCATTCAGGTCCGCCGCAACCTTTTTGTGCATCCATGCCTCCAACTTCTGCGAGAGGGATGTGGTTTTGTATTTACCCTCGCGATTACTCAGATAATGCTGATTGTAGATCTTCTGATAGGCCTCAGGAAGTTCGATGCGCTCTTTGGGAAATTTATCGAGAATACTCATTTAATGCTTATTGTATCTACCGTTGACATGATTCCATTTAATACGAAACAGGTCCATAACCATTCCCAACCCATGGCGAACAACACTCACAGTAGAACCTTCCTGACAGCGCAGCACGACTGGCAAGCGCTTAATGTCATAATTCCGCTTCAGTGAAATATAAAGGAGCTCTACATCAAAAGCAAAACCGTTGATCCTGCCTACTGAAAAAAGATCCCTGGCAACTTCTCCTCGAAATCCTTTCACTCCGCACTGAGTATCAAAATGCCCACCGGCCACAAAGCGACCAACAATAAATGAGAAAATATTACTGCCGAACTTACGTAAACCCGAAACCTCTGCAAAATAGCTTGATCCAGGTAAGGTGCGGTCACCTATGACCACGTCAAATTCTTTAAAATCAAGATAATATAAGAATCGCTCAAACGCGTCTTTTTCAAACGGAATGTCAACGTCTGTGAAAATGCAGAAGTCACCGGAAGCATGTTGCATCCCATAGCGCACCGCACCACCTTTTCCAAGATTTATGGTATATGATAAATAAGTGCATGAATTTGATTTTGCAACTTGTTCGGTAGCGCCATCATCTGCAGAACCATCGTCCACTATCAATACCTCAGCATCTAAATTTTTTTCTTTGATATAGCTCATCAAATAGGGTAAGTTATTCCTTAAAGCAGAGGAAGATTTATAAGCTGGAATAATAATACTGACATTCGGCATTTACTGGACTTAGCGGCATAAAAATAGGACATTATCTCCATATTGCAGAGAAATCAATCGCATGTATTAATTTTGAACGATGTTGAAGAAATCCTATTTCCCCTATGTTGTATTACTTATTGTGGTTCTTATTTCATTTTTTCAAGTTGCCTTCAACCTTCAACCCCTGAAATTTGATACCATTGATTGCTTTTTTCCTTGGCGATTTTATATAGGTGAATGTCTTCAAAATGGTCAACTTCCTTATTGGAATCCCTACCAAGATCTTGGTTACCCCATACACGCTGACCCGTCAAGTGGCGCTTGGTACCCTGTAGTCTGGCTCATTGGCTCAACTTTCGGGTATTCGATCTACTCCATCAGTTTTGAGTTTTTAGTCCATATTTATCTTGCTGGAGTCGGGATGTTTTTATTGGCCAGAACGTTGAAATTTGAAACAAAATTTGCTCTGATGGCCGGTATTGCATACATGCTTTCTGGTTTTTTTGTTGGCAATGCGCAACATCTTTCTTACATCATCAGCGGTTGTTGGCTTCCATTTATCATACAACAGTATCTTCTGCTTATTGAAGAAAAAAAAGCCATCCATGCCCTGCAAGCCGGACTATTTATGTTTCTGTCCATTACGGGTGGCTATCCCGCCGTAACCATTATTCTCACTTATCTATTATTGACGTTCTACCTTATTCATGTCATTTCTTTAATTCGATCAAAATCGTACAAATCAATTTTACAATTTACCATCCAAAACAGCTTGTTTTTGGCAACAACCATCTTCTGTTCTGCAGTCATGTTGGTATCCGTAGCACAAGTAAGCCCTTATCTTTCGCGACTCGGCAATTTCAATGTTGAGCAGGCTTTGTTTTCACCCTTTAGTCCGCAATCATTTATCTCATTCCTTGCACCACTCACCACCACTGTCAAATCGACTTATTGGGACGCTGATCTTTCCATGCGCAATGGTTATTTTGGGATCATCATTTTATTGTTTTTTTTGATTGGGATTTTCATTAAAAAACCAAAAGCATTGCGGATTATATTTTGGTTCGGTATTTTCTCATTAACAGCATCAGTCGGGAATTATTTGCCAATTCGAGGGTTGCTTTTCAATCATGTTCCACTCATGAATATCTTCCGTTTTCCAAGTGTTTTCCGTTTGTTTTTCATACTTGGAGCGATACTTACCGGAATCTATTCACTCAATCATTATTTAACGAAAAGTGAACGAAAAAATTGGCATTTTCATCTGCTTTTTGGAACGGCAGTCATTACTTTTACAGCACTAATTTTTCTAGCCCGTTCTCATGGCTACCTTGGACTTCAGTCCTATTGTAAGAATAACATTTTCAAGGAAGCAATTACTTCTACATTTTGGCAAAATTTAGCAATTAGCTGTCTTTTACAAATTGCTTTATTAACACTTTTAACACTAGCATTCTGGAGGGTTAAAAACTCCGCCAAATTCATTTACGCACTAATTTTCCTGTTGATTTTGGATTTAATCGTGTCAGTTCAATTAGTTGCTCCTTACACCGTCTTTTATGAACATGTGACAGCAAAAGAAGCACAAACAAACGTTGCTCGTTATCCCCATGGATTTCCGATACAAAAAGCAATCACAATCGATTCGGCGGCCCACCTTCCGGGCATTGGTCAGCCTTTTTGGCAGAACCAACAAATCTTCCAAAAGCAAATCAGCGCAGAAGGATTCAATTCCTTTTCTTTTACAAGTTATGAATTGCTAGAAAGTGACTACCCTTTGCTTTTTAAATCGGTAAAAGCTTCCAATTTGTTGACCTTATCAGATCTTGAATCTGTGCAAAACGGGTCTATTTTTGTTGATTTCGGGAGTGGTAATCTCCCTAAAAAATACAAAGTGGTTAGCGGAGACACTGCCATTTTAAAAGATTATGATGCGGCAAGTTTTCATATTGAAGCAAGAGTTAAACACCCCTGTCTTTTGACACTCTACCAAAAAGAATACACGGGTTGGGAAGCGTCAATAAATGGTAGAGGGACACCCATTTTCAAAAGCAATCTAAACTTCATGACAGTTGAATTACCTGCGGGAAAAAGCAGTATTGTTTTCAATTATAGAAATCCACTTTTAAAGGGTGCTTTTTTCGTCAGTTTACTTACGATTTTTGGAGCGCTGATATTCATCCTTTGGAAGAGCATCAAATCAATCCGATTGAAGCACTAATCGTTGATAATTCGCCTGTTTTCTTGATAACTTCCAAAGTGAGTCAATGACTCTTTTACTTAAATTCGAGGTCACAAACTACACATCTAAAAATGAAGCAATACCACGATCTTTTGCAACATATTCTCGACCACGGAACGAAGAAAGAAGACCGAACGGGAACAGGAACCATTTCAGTTTTTGGCTACCAAATGCGTTTTGATCTTTCGAAAGGATTCCCTGTGGTTACAACAAAAAAGGTTCATCTGAGATCCATCATTATTGAATTACTATGGTTCTTGCAGGGGAATACAAACATCAAGTACCTGAAAGACAACAATGTGTCCATTTGGGACGAATGGGCCGATGAAAATGGCAACCTAGGACCGGTTTATGGTCACCAATGGAGAAGTTGGCCAGATGGTCACGGAGGCACGATTGATCAGATTACTAAGCTAGTGCATTCACTCAAAAACAATCCAGATTCAAGAAGACACATCGTTTCCGCATGGAATGTGGCTGATGTCGACAATATGGCTTTGCCACCTTGTCATACGCTTTTTCAGTTCTATGTAGCCGACGGTAAACTAAGCTGTCAATTGTATCAACGCAGTGCGGATACATTTTTGGGTGTGCCTTTTAACATTGCTTCGTACGCATTACTCACTATGATGTTAGCACAAGTGTGCGACCTGGAAGTTGGAGATTTCGTTCATACCTTCGGTGATGCCCACATTTACAGCAACCATTTAGAACAAGTAGAACTGCAACTTTCAAGAGACTGCAGACCTTTGCCAACAATGAAAATCAATCCAGACGTAAAAGACATTTTTGGCTTTACTTACGAGGACTTTGAGTTGATTGGTTACGACCCACACCCGCATATCAAAGGGGCTGTAGCGGTATAGAACAAGGATCAAAGAGCAAGGAGTAAAGATCGATGAATAAATATACGTTATGGGTGTAAAATTGATTGTTGCAATGGACAAAAAACGTGGGATTGGAAAGAACAACGATCTCATGTGGCATTTGCCGGCGGACATGAAATTCTTTAAAGAAACAACCTCTGGACACATCGTGTTAATGGGTCGTAAAAACTGGGATTCAATTCCGGATAGGTTTCGTCCACTTCCGGGAAGAGAAAATGCAGTGCTTACCCGAAATGAAAGTTTCATGGCAGAAGGAGCGAAGGTTTTTAACTCGATTGAATCGTGTTTAGAGCATTACAAAAACGATGAGCGCACCTTTTTTGTAATCGGTGGTGGTGAAATCTACAGCATGGCATTGAATCTTAATTGTGTCGACGAGATGTACATCACACATGTGGACGCAGAATACGGTGCCGACACCTTTTTTCCTAAGTTCAATGAAGATAATTGGACCATTCGCGAGATAATGAGTTGGCCAAAGGATGAAAAGAACGAAGCTGCCTTTGTCGTTAAACATTATTTTAAAAAGTAACTACAAAGTCACAACTTTAGGATAACTGATTGTGTTTTAAAACCCGAAAAGATTCTCAATAAATTGAATTTATAGAATGACTGAAAACCAACTTTCTAAAATAGTTTTTGACCTTGGAATGAAAGTTCATAAGTCATTAGGACCGGGGCTTCTTGAAAGTTCTTATGAAGAATGTTTGTATTATGAACTTTGCAAAACAGATCTAAAGGTTGAACGACAAAAATTATTACCAGTTATATATGAAGGTCTTCGAATGGAAACAAGTTACAGGGTTGACTTAATGATAGAAGACAAACTAATACTTGAGCTAAAAGCGGTTGAGAATTTAACAGATCTTCATCTCGCACAATTATTAACTTATTTAAGGCTTTCAAATAGCAAATTAGGAATGATTATGAACTTTAATGTACCATTATTCAAGAATGGAGTAAAACGAGTAATTAATGGTCAATTAGATAAATAATTGTTTCAAAATGATCAGACTTTTTTAAGTAAAAAAATTGTGGCTATTAAGATTGACTTTGACATAAATTTAGAAAACTTGAATAACAATTGAATAAACATTTTTAACACAAAGTCACAACATAAATGGATAATCACTCCCTTTTTAAGTCACAAAGAGATCTTTTGATAATTTCAAAATTCTTATAAACTAACATAA